>ERZ1370068.793-contig-10727_pt1 | contig 60172 bp, 90 predicted proteins | sample MGYA00561227_ERZ1370068 | MGnify/ENA primary metagenome ERZ1370068 (study PRJEB38410, sample SAMEA6850437) | metagenome | study: Metagenomic assessment of the ecological functions of the soil: analysis of the soil microbiota associated with the... | reverse complement strand
ATGCTTCGTTCCAGTTCCCGTATTGCTCGGATTCGTCTGATCCATGAACTGGCTGAGTTGCGAACGACCGAAGAAATCGCGGATGACCGCGCTCAAGCGCCTTCGGATTGATCAGCTTCTGCGGAGTGATCGATCCGACGCTCTGGCATCGAAGAGCGTCATGCGCTCGCGGACGAGGCGCTCGGTGCGCGCCGAGGCCCAACGCGGCATTGATTGGCGAGCAGTTCGCCGACGGTGCGGACACGGCGGCTGCCGAGGTGATCGATGTCGTCGCGTCATGCCCTCGCCTTTGCGCAACGCTCGACCAAATACTTCATCGCGGCGATGAAGTCCTCCTTCACCAAAATGCGCTCTTCTTCGCTAACCTGGAGCCCAAGCTTCTGGTTGATCTTGTAGACGGCCCACCCTGCCGAGATCGTAACGCTTGGGATCAAAGAAGAGCCGCTTCAGCATGCCCGGGCATTCTGGACTGTCGGCGGATCTCCCGGGCGCAGCTTGCGGTAGATGTCCTTCAAGGCCTCCTCTTCATCATGCGCGGATCTTTCTTCAGCGACTTGATGATAGTGTCGTCCTTGATTGGTATCGACGACGCGGACGCTCTTGTGACCAGAGAGACGTCAGGCTGGCGGATGGTCGCGGCATTCAACGGCTCAAACGCGCGAGCCACCGTGATCTCTCCGTCACGGGATATCCTCGAAGAGGACCTTGGTGCTAATCGCTTCCTCGTCGACGTTCTCATTGAGATCCAATTCGATCACCTCATAGAACAACCTGATGATGTCTTCGTCGGAAGGATAACCCAACGCCCGCAGAAGGTCGTTGCCAAAAACTTTGCGGCGGCGCTTGCGCCGGTCCAAATAAACGTAGAGCAAATCGCTCGTGTCGAATTGCACCTCAATCCAGGAACCTCGGATCCGGGATGATCCGAAACCCGTGCAGCAACTTCCCGTTGAGATGGACGCTGGTTTCAAAACAAATGCCCGGCGAACGGTGCAACTGAGCTCACCACCACGCGCTCAGCCCCGTTGATGACACAAAGGTCCCTTGCGGCGTCATGAGCGGAATCTCCCCATGTAGACCTTCTCCTCCTTCGTGCTCTTCTCGTCCTTGTAGCGGAAGGTCACGTAGAGCGGCGCACTGTAGGTCTGACCCTCGCGCTGGACACTCGATCGCCGACATCTTCGGCTCTCCCAAGCTCGTAACTCACGAAGTCCAAACTCGACTTCTCCTCAAACCCAAAAATCGGAAAAAACTCCCTGAAGACAGCCTGCAACCCAACGCTCCGACGACGCGAAGGCTCAATGTCCTTTTGAAAGAACTCATTGTAAGAGTTGATCTGAAGCTCAATGAGATTCGGGGGCTCAATGGCTTCTTTAGCTGCCGAAGTGAATGCGTTCAGACATGGCGAAAGAATGAGGAAATGATGGCCCTTCAACGCCTCAACTGCCGCACCGACCGCTAAACCGAAAAGACATAACGCCAGCGCCCGGGCCGGAAAGCGACTTTTCCCGGCTCGTGCGGAGACCTGCGTTAAAAAGCGATTTTCCGAACGGTGCAGAAGGCTAGACGTGAGTCGGCGGAATTATTGATAGTGAACCGTAGCGCCGGGAACGCAAGCCGAAAAATTAACTTTTTTGGCCTGCATCCCGCACTTGGCGAGAGGTGGCGAAGCTATTTGATTTCGACCTTGGCGCCAGCGGCCTCGATCTTTTTCTTGATCTCTTCAGCCTCTTCCTTGGTGATACCCTCCTTGAGGGTCTTCGGGCGCTCTCGACGAGGGCTTTCGCCTCGGCCAAACCGAGACCGGAGACGGCGGCGCGGACTTCCTTGATGACTGCAATCTTGTTAGGCCCAGCCTCCTTCAAGATAACGTCAAGGCCGTCTTCTCTTCTGGCGGGGGAGCCGCCGGACCTCCGGCAGGCGCTCCGGCAGCGGCGACCGCCACGGGTGCCGCGGCACTGACGCCCCATTTCTCTTCGAGTTGCTTCACCAGGTCGGCGATCTCAAGGACGGTGAGGGCGCTGAGCTGATCGACTAAGTTTTGTGTGTCTGCCATTTTGTTGGTGTTTGGTATTGTCGCACCCCGAAGCCTCAGGCATTTGAGGCCGACAGCCGTCAGCCCGACAAGGAACCGATTTTTTGTTGTCCCGCAACGCGGCTTCAAACGCCACGGGAAATTCTTGTGGTTTGCGACCGCGATGGTGTTAGCTGGCGGCCTCAGCTTTGGCTTTGAGAAGGCGTGCGAGGCTGGCGGCTGGTTCGTTGAGAACCCGAACAAGTTTGCTGGCCGGGGCGAGCAGCCAGACTGGAGCAGCTTCGCCTGCAGGACATCCTTCGACGGGAGTTCGGCCAGAGCTTTGATTTGGTCGGCGTTCAGAATTTCGTCCTCGAGAATGCCCCTTTGACTGGCGGGCGCTCGAATTCTGTGACGAAGGTCTTGAGCACTTTGGCGGCGGCGCAGATGTCGCTTTCGCCAGTGACCATAGCGGTTTGGCCAGCTAGAGCGCCGTTGAGCTCAGGCAAGCCCAAGCCCTTAATCGCACGCTTAATAAAGGTGTTCTTGATGACGTGAATTTCGGCGTCGACTCAGCAGCAAGGCGCAGACGCAGTTCCTCAAATGTTTCACCTGCATGCCGGAATGAGTCGGCAATGAGCAGGAAGGGCGAGTTCTTCAGCTTCGTCTGAATGTCTGCGACAATGTGAGCTTTTCAGGTCTCATCTGGGAGTAGATGGTTGAGAGTTGATGATCAAAAGATGGATTAGCTTTTTCAGGAACGGAGCCGGATCAACGCTGACGCCGGGACTCATGGTGGCCGCAAGCGTAATGGCCTCCACAAACGAGCCTTTGGCCGTGGCCGGACGAGCCTTCGACAACCGCCTCGATGACCGCCCGGCCGTTCTGAGCCAGAGCCTCCTCGCCAAATGAGAATTTCCCGACCGGAACGGAAACGTTCGCATTCTTGTCCAGCTTGAACTCCACCCGGCCCGCTTTGACTTCCCGAACTGCTCCTGGCGGTGTCTTCGGTCACCGTTCCAGCTTTGGGATTCGGCATCAGCCCGCGGCGGACCAAGGACCTTCCCGAGCTTCTTCACCTCGGCCATGGCAGCCAGGGTGGCGATGGCGACATCGAAAGCTGAAAAGCCCCGGTAACCTTCTTGATCGAGGTCCTCATACCCGACAGACTCGGCCCCAGCCTCGCGAGCGGCCTCCGCCGCCGGTCCCGAAGCGAAGACGAGGACGCGTGACCGTCTTGCCACTGCCGTGCGGAAGCGGGCAAGTCCCCTGCACCATTTGATCGCTCTGTTTGGGATCAACGCCCAGCTTAAAGGAAAGCGTGACGGTCTGATCGAACTTGGTCGGCGGAAGCGTCTTCAGGGTCTTGATGGCCTCGCCCAGTGGGTATTGTGCTTGCTATCAACCTTCTCGGCCGCGGCCCGATAGCGTTTGCTACGTTCTTTGCATGTTCAGAGCAGTGCGAACGACCCGAGGCGGGTCTCCTGCAGACTTAATTCGTTGAAGTTGATTGCTCCTCTGAATTAGAGGCGAACTCGAAACCTTATTAGGTTGCTGATGCTCGTCAAGGGTATTGTCACGGAAATTCGACGCCGGAGCGAACGGTGGATCGATCCAGCAAAATACTGAAAAGATAGCGGGCGATTTCATCGCTTCAACGGCTGGAAGACGCAGCCGAAGAAAAACTTCGCTTTACATTCGTGGAAAAACTCGGAATCTGGCGCACGGTTAGAACCGCGATTTTTGAAGCCTGAGCGTAGTATAGCGATATGCCGTCTGCGGCTGATGCTCTGAGAAATTGGCGATGGCCCAAGTAGCAAATATATCGCACATCATGAAACTCTATGTAGGTAATCTCTCCTCCAAAGCCACGGAGGGAGCGCTGGAAGAACTCTTCGCCCAATACGGGACAGTCACCGAGGCTATGCTGGTCATGGACAAGATGACCCAAAGGCCCCGGGGATTCGGCTTCGTCACCATGGGCAGTGCTGAGGAAGCGCGAAAAGGCCATTGACGCGCTCAACGGCAAGAATGTCGATGGACGTAACTTGATCGTGAATGAAGCCCGCCCGCGCGAGGACGGCGTCCGGCGCGGCGCGACTTTAGCGGCGGTGGGGGTGGTCAGCGCCGCCACCAGCATGGCAAAGGCGGCGCTTATCGCGAGCGCAGATAGAGAACGGCCCCGGAAGTATTAACGGGCTCGACGACGATTTGAAATTCGCAGGGAGGCCCTTCTACCAAGCGCCTCTGATTTCGCCGGGCGCTTTGACACGAGCGTCCCTGCGACTCGTTAGCTTTCGGTGAGTCTTACGAGACTCTAGCGTCCGGGAAGGTGGCGCACGAGGCGCAAGCTAATCGCTGATCTCGATTCCCATCTGGCGCGCCGTTCCGGCGATTGTGTGGAAGGCAGCCTCTTCGCTGTGCGCGTTGAGATCCCTTCGTCTTGATCTTCACGATATCCATCACCTGCTTTTGAAAGCTTCGCGACCTTGGTCTTGTTCGGCTCTTTGGAGCCGGCCGCCAGGCCCGCAGCCTTTTCAGAGAGGACGGAAGCGGGAGGGACTTTGTGATAAAGGAAAACGTCTTGTCCTTGTAAACGGTAATGACCACCGGAAGGAATGTCGCCAGCCTCGCTTCTGCGTGGCGGCATTAAACTCACTACAGAAAGCCATGATGTTAACGCCTTGCTGGCCGAGCGCAGGACCAACCGGCGGAGCAGGGTTCGCCTGACCGGCGGGAATTTGCAATTTGATCTGACCAACGATTTCCTTTGGCATGCGTTTAACGGCGGAAAGAGGGTTAGGAAGCAACCATGGAACGCCCGGACCGGCAAGGCCGTTTTTTCTATTTCTTCTGAAGGCGCCAGAAAAGCACGGTGCCGAGCGTGATAAAGAGGACGTTGGGAACCCGGATGAGAACGGTCGGGTGCGCAGCCGGGTTCCCGCGGAAAGTATCCGCCATGATAATGAAGAAGAAGTAGGTAAAGGCGATCACCAGGCTGAGCGCGAATCCGACTGGAGGTTTCCTTGCGGTGAGCCGTAATCCCGAGCGGCACCGCAATCAGGGCGAAAGCCACGCCGGGCAAGCGACGCGGCGAAGCGTTTATGAAGTTCCACGGTCGCGCGCGAATTTCTCCTCACCAGCGATTGTTGGAAGGTAGCGAAGCAATTCCGGCAGCGTATAGGAGCTGAGCCTGCGACCGCTCAGATATTCCTTGTAGAATTCCTCCAGGAAATCGGAAATACGCCCTCGGTCACCTCGATTCCCTGGCGAATCTTCGTCAATTCCGAGGATCCTGTTTAGTCGCGTTCTTCCGAAGCGGGCGTTAAACAATCTCAACAAGAGACGGGTATTTGCCGGATCGGCGAGTCAAAACCCCTTCTTTGTGCATGAACCATCTTGGTCGGCTCAGCTGTTTTCATTCAGTTCAAAGACGATGAGGTTCCGGAGGCGATCGCCCGTCTTCGACCCCACGTAGACCCGTCGGTCTGGGAATTGATCCACGACTTCATCGGCGCGAAAGAGGGCCGCGCGGGTTACTTGTCGCGATATTGAACGATCGTTTTGGTCATCTGCTGTTCGGCCCGCGGCGCCACCTCGATATTGATCCAAAAGCAAATGCCCGGAGAGCACGACAGCCAGAACAAATACAGGGATACAATGCGAGGACGCTTATCCCGTTCGACTTCAGGGCAACCAACTCGTTGTCGGCGGAGATTGCGTCCGAACGCCAGGAGAAGAGGCGGTGAAAAGCCCCACGGAGATGGTGAAGGTGAGCGAAAAAGGCAACACCGGAAGGCCATGAACGCCAGCACGGTGGCAATCGAGCACATCCGGGTTGTTGATCAGCGACGTCGAGCAACTAGCTTGAAAGATTGCCGAGGACGAGAACAAAGGCTGAGCACGACGACTCCAAAGAAGGCGGTCGCGATGACGCTCATGCCGATATACCGGTCGATAATCTTCATCAAAAAACCAATCGATTGCCGTGCCGTTTCAGACGTGCCCTAACCCGGAAGGGGCCATGGAGATTAGGTGATGGTGGTCGCGTATTCAAGCGGTTTGCCAGAAGCCAAGCGCCTTGCGTTGCATTTCGCCGCTTTTGAACGAAGTCATGGTCGCGCAGCCACGATTCAATCTCAGGAAGGTGCATCGCGCCCCATGGCACGACCACACGCCGGTAATCCTTCAAGGACGATTCTATCTCGGCAACCAGACGTTGATTTCGGGAGAAAGAATGTCATCCATCACCTGTTCCTGCGCATCTTGATTGGCGATCGGCGAGGAAGGATCAACTAAAAGTTCAATCAATTCGCGAAGGTCGCTACTCTGAAAGATCCGCAATGACCGCCAGGATGAAGGCGACGGTTTGGGGATGGAAACTCTCTACGTCAACGTCCGCATGTTTGTAATGGATTCCCGCGCCGTTTGCGCTGACTGGCTCTCCCGCCCGTTCCCCGGCTCCCAGCCCTGCTTGCCCATTTGCGTCGATGACGCGATTGGAGAAAGACGCTATCCGACTGTGAAGTGACGTTGAGAAGCTTGGCCAAGACGGCCATAATCCAGAGTTCGTCCGCCAAGCCAAGCGTTTGCGATCGGTAACTCCTTCGATCAGGACAATCGACGGTTCAGCCGAGTCAGAGCGGCGGTAACACGCCGGAATAAAACTCTCGTCGGGCGACGTGCATCATCCCGGCCAGACGGACCTCGCGATCTCCCGACTGAAATTGACGCTCGACCAGGTAGATACCGTCCGGACGCACCCGGACGTAACACCCCATAAGCAGCTCGATCTGTGTCGAAAGCCGAGGGCGAGACTGCTCGCCACTACAAGAAGGAACACGAAAGCGGTCGCCGGACCCGCGATGAGCAAGTATTTCCACGAAAATGCCTGCGTTCGCGTCAGCGCGAAAGGCAAGCTTCTGCGGGTTCCGCTTAGGTTAGGGGCAAGTGCCGGACAGCCAATGCGAGCAGCACCTGCAGAGGGCGAGAGCAGAGTGCCAGATGAGCCAGTTTCCAGAGGCCAAGTGGAAAGGCCATCGCAGGTCCCGCCCACCACGCGAATAAGATCGGCGGCACAGAGCACCGCTTGGGCGCCTTTGGCGTCACTCCGATGATCGCCGCCATTGGGAAGCTCATCACCAGCACGGCAACGGCGAAAGCGGCTCTGACTCCACTTAAGGGCGAAGAACCAAGCGACAACGCTGTCACTTCGTCGACGAGGAACACACCCGTCCGTGAGAAACAATAACCAAAAAAGTAACGGCGCCCCGAAGCACCTCGACAACGTAGCAGAGCTGCAAAGTCCGCTCAACTGCACTCTTGATGCTTGGCGAGCATTTCCGGGAAAGCAGCCGGTCTAACTCGGCTGCTGCCGCACCCTCCGAGCGAAGACCGCGCCCGGCGAGCGGGTAAACAGCCAGTGCCGCCGCCAACAGACAGGCTGCTGCGGTAGAGAGCGGCCAGAGTGCGTAGTTCCCGCCGCCCCGGTGAAGTTGCGCACTGAGGAGCAGACCTGCAAGCATCGGTCCAAGCCAACGCGCCAGACTGCCACTGGACTGCATCAGGCCCGAGGCGCGTCCTTGCCAGCTCGACTCGGCGCTCCGCGACGCGAGAGAGGAAAGAGTCGGCATGAGCAGGCTGTTTCCGATGCCAACAAAGGCGCTGGCGACAAACATGAGTTCCAACCCCCGAGCTAAGGGCGAGGGCGCATAATCCAGCACACATCGACACCGTGCCAGCCAGTGCGATCGGCGCCTCACCAAAGCGCCGGACCAGCCGGCCGATCAGCCCGCCTTGGATGATCACGCCCAGAATGCCAATCGCGCCGAGAACATAGCCGGTATGCAGCGCATCAAGGCCGAAGCGGTGAAAGAGTAGCAGCGCAAAGAGGGCTGTCATCATGGAGAAACCGACGATGACGAGAAAATAGCTCGCCAGGCTCCATGCGTATGTCGACCTCTCCACGTGGTCGAACAGGTTCGGAAAGATGGGCTCACCTTGGGCGCGCTGTTCATCCGACCGCCGAGACTCAGGTAAACAGAACATCACGAAAAGAAATTCACCAGCGAAAGTGCGGCCGGCGATAAACATGGGCGCCGCGTAGTTGAAATGCCACGCTCGCCCAGCCTCCCAGCGCTGGACCAAAGACGAATCAAGGCCAAAGGCAGCGCCAAGCAGCCCCATCGCTCGGGCGCGGTTTTCCGGCGCCGAGATGTCGGCAAGATAAGCCTGCGCTGCGCCGATGTTCGCTCCCGAAATTCCGTCTATCAAACGCGCGACGAAGAGCATCGCCACCGAGGTTGCCAGCCCCATCAGCACGTAGCCGACAACTGTCCCGAATAGTCCGAGCAGCAAGACCGGTTTGCGACCCAGCCGGTCGGACACTTTTCCCCAAACAGGTGCGAAAAGAATTGCGCGAGTGAGAAAATGCCGACGAGCCAGCCGATCTGCACAGCCGTCGCTCCGAAATGCTCCACGCATAGAGCGGCAGGACCGGAATCACGATGCCAAAGCCGAGAATGTCTATGAAGCAAGTTAGAAAAATCGTCAGGTATTGGAGCGGGCGACCGGCCATGGCATGGGAGCAGAATCAACAGAGATCCCCATCAAAAGCAAGGGCTGGCGGGCCGGCAGTGAACACCCATCAGAAGAGTCCCAAGCTTGCACGATAAGCTGATCGGCTGATACTTGACGGGACGCTTTTATGGCGCCCTCTCATCCAAAACCCCTCTCGCTGGTTTACCACCCTGCTCTGGGAACTCCATTGCGCTCTCCTGGATGTGGGGCCTGGGCCTCTTCTTTTCGGTCCAATTTACGACGCAATTTGGCCTCTTCGGTCTTCTAACTTTCGCCATCCCAAATGCCCTTGGTCTGCTTGCTTTCGGTTTGGTCACGCACCACATCGCCCGGCGAGAGCCGGATCGGAGTCTCTCGCCCGATTTTTTCAAGACTTGGTCGCGGCCGCTTTCGTCTCGTCTTTTTTCTTTACCAGCTTCTGGCGGTTACGCTGACGATCTTTGCCTTTATTAGATACGTTTGGCAGCCGCTCGGTTTTCAACCTTGGGCGCTTTATCTGCCCTTGACCTTGCTGATCGTGCTGGCGGCAGCGGTGTTGCTCGGCGAGGAGTTTGATATCACCCGCATTCGCTATAGCCACGGAGTCATGGCGGTGATCCTCTTTGGTGGCAGTCTGTTGGTTGCTGGTGACAGCGATTTCGGTCGGGCCCGGCGAAGGTTACCTTTCCAAGGCTCCCCACCAATGACCTGGCCTATTGGGGCTACGCCATTCCGATCTGCATCGGCTTTCTCGTGGGTCCCTGGCTCGACTTACAGCAGTGGCAACGCGCCATCCAGATGCACCGCGAGCGAATTTCCATAGCAGCCGCGTGACTGGACCGGTTCCACTCAATTTTTGTCATGCTGCTCTTTCACGGGTCCTTGACCTTGTGGGCGCTTAATTGGGGTGCCGCCTCCTATCTTCGAACTGGAATCGCCAACTACGTCTACGGCCATGAACTGCTGCTGCGGCTCTTTTACGAGCGGTTTTCTGCGTGGACTTTCGCCGCTTATGTCATCTGGCTGGTCATTTGCATCTTAACCACTCTGGATAGTGGCTACATTGCGCTCCGCTGGTTTCTGCAGGCGAACGCCTCCGCCAGCAAGAGCCCGATTTTTTCGCTCATCCCGGAGAGCGTGATCGCGTCGCCAATTCCGGCCTTTATCTTCGCCGGTCTATTCGCGTTGTTCGCCTCGGTGGTGAAACTCGAGCTCGAGTATTTCATGATCTTCTACGCGACGTTTTTCGTCGGCTACTCGGCTCTCGCCATTACGCGATGTTACATGAACACGCCTGCCAATGTTATTCCGCAGGTGAAAATGTTCTGCATCGGCTGCCTGGCGGTTGTCATCTTCGCCTATGGATACTTCCTGCGCCTTCCGATCCTGCAGATTTTGGGTTCGCTCCTGCCGCTGGCGCTGATTGTTTGGCTGATCTTCAAGCCGGGATCTTCGCAGGAATTTATCGGCGACTCGCGGGCTTTAAGTCCGGTGTCGGAAATTCCAATGCCGCCGGAGGAGGAAGAGGCGCCGGAGTCGTTCGCAGCCGCTCGCAAGGCGGCCATGCGGCAGCGCGCGGAAGCGCGCGCTAAAAGAGCTCGGCGTCACCGCCGCTCCGTCTGTCGAGCCGGACGGAGACTTCAGCCACTCGCGGACACGATCCTCGGGACACTTCGAAGGCAAATGGTTCGTCCATTCCTTTATTGCCACCTATGCCGATACAAATTCAGTAGGCAATGTTTATTTCGGGATGTGCGCCATGTGGGTGGGTAAGACGCGCGAGCTCTTTTTCAACAAGGTGCTGCCCAGATTTAATATCAAAGAGACGCCCTTTTATATTTTGACTCGGTCTTTCTGAGCACAAGTTCGTTCGAGAGACCCGTGAATTCGAGAAAGTCACCGTCCGACTTCGCATTTCGGATTACAATCGGAAGTTTGTGACGCTCGAGCATGAAGTGAAAGACTCTTCGGACCAGCTCCTGGGAAGAGGCAAGCAAACGCTTCTCTTTGTCTCTTCTTCGGACTACAGCATGATCGATCTTCCCGCCGACATTGCCGCGGCCTTCGTCAACTACGCTTGACGATGCGTTGGTTTGTCTTGTGCATGGGTGTCCTCCTCAGCGCGTGCGAGCAGCCCGCATGCAGCCGCCGCCAACGCCCACTCCGGAGGCGATCCCAACGCCAACACCAACTCCGACGATTCCGCGAAAACCTCTGGATGTTTCACAGCTCTTTAACGGGATCACCGTCTTCACGAAGTTCGAAACGCCGCCAAGCGATCAGCCCGCTTCTTTCGAGCGCAATGAGGCGGACAGTTACAAGCTGCAAATCACCTTCACCGCTGAGCTGCCACACCCCAGCCGCACGCTGGAAGAACTTGTCCAAAATGACCCCAAGCTTCCCGGAAGTCCTGCCCAAAATGCGGCAATTGACGGAAACGGCTCAGGTGTCCAGCTCTTTTGACAAGCTTCTACAAGAATAAGATCGACTTTGTGCGCGAGCGACTCAATCGCCTCGATCTGATCCTTTCCCGCCATAACTTCTACGACTGCGAAACGATCCTTGAACTGCAAGATCCTGAGAGTGGCCGCAAAGCGTTGCTCATGCAGGGCGATATGGACTTGAATACGGACGGCTCAGACGGCGACCGCAACTTTCCGATCGATGGCTCATCACCTACTTTTCAGCCGCAAACCAGCTATCGCTGGCCCAAGCTCACGAATCGTCCTAATCCCTCCTGCGTGCATATGAAGAAGAGACTCGCCACACTCAAACAAGAATTCACGGCCAAGGGCCTGGCCATCGAGCGAAACCGCGAGCTGAAGCGGTCTATCGATGAAACCAACCGTGTCATCAACGAGCTTAAGACCAGCAGTTTCCTGATCTCGGAAGCCGATCCCTCGATTGTCGTTCCCTCCTTCATGCTCTCGACGGATGACAGCGCATTCTCACCTTCAATCGGCGACTACGCGGCGGTGATTTACGATGGACAAGATCTATCCCGCAATCGTGGGAGATGCCGGCCCCTCCAGCAAGATGGGCGAAGCCTCGGCGCGCATTTGCAAAGAGATCAATCCAAAGACCTCAGGTTGGAACCGGGCAGTCAGCAACATCAAGGTCAGCTATCTCATTTTTCCCGGAACCGCAGAGACACCCGGCCCGCCAGACCTGGCTCGATGGCACCAAAGGTGCAAGGAGCTTCCTCGACGAAATAGGAGGAGTGGGCACGGAACTGCACGTCTGGAAGTGATATCGTTCCTCCCTGGCCAACGCCAACGCCGAGTCCGACGGTCTCACCAACCGCCAGCCCGACTGCTAGCCCAGCAGCCTCTCCGACGCCCGGCGCTGCATCTCCGAGCCCGACAGTGTCTCGCCCGCGCCGGGGCTGCGTCGCCGAGCCCGACAGCCTCGCCATCATCGCAGGCTACTTCTCCCAGCCCGACACATCTCGCCAGCCGCGCGGAACTCGATCCCCGGGTCCGACAGTCACTCCATCATCCGGCGCTGCATCTCCCGGTCCGTTGCCTGCGGTATCACCGGCCAGTCCTTCTCCGACTCCGCTGCGTCGACCGCGGCTTCTCCCGGCGCGCAGTCCGGTCCGAGCGCCCTCCCCACACCCTCACCGCGTTCCACGAATCGGCCGCATCCCTAATGAGCCCGACGATTGCCGAGAATCTTCGCCAGCTTCTGTGCGCGCTCGGCACTGTCGATCAGAGACCGAGTCGCCGAGGGACGCAAGTCGATGCCGACCGAAACCCTTGCCGACCGTGGCAAACCAGTCGATAGCGGACACCATCTATACCATCGACAAGTTCGGGGAAGAAGCCATCGGAGGAGTGGTTTGGCTTGCATTGGCCGTCCTCTGAGCCGGTCGAAGTCGTCATGGAAGGTCCGCAAGAAACGCAATGCTTTCCGCAAGGAACTCGCGTCGACCGACACGAAGTGGAAATGTCTGCTCGACCCGATCGATGGCACGCGCGGGATCATGTATGATAAGCGCAGCGCGTGGGCGCTCAGCGGGATCGCGCCGCAGCGCGGATCCGCGACCAGGCTCTCGGACATTTTCGTCGCGGCTATGACCGAGATTCCGACGAGCAAGCAGTGGCGTGCCGACCAGGTGAGCTGCACGCGAGGCGGCGGGATCGTTGCCGAGGCAACCAACGTTCTTGATGGCTCAAAGTTTCCTCTCTCACTCTCCCCGTCGGGCGCGAGCACTTTTCGGCATGGATTTGCCTGGATGGCCAAGTTCTTCCCAGAGGGTCGGGCGCTCACAGCGCAGATCGAGGAGCAACTCTGGGACGAGCTTATCGGTCTGGGTCGTGATGCCTCGCCCACCATCTTCGATGACCAATATATTTGCAGCGGAGGCTCCTTCTACGAACTGCTGGCCGGCCACGATCGGATGATCGGAGATCTGCGACCACTGCTAGTCCTGCCTCGCCGTCAATCTGGACGCGTCATTGGTTTGCCACCCTTACGATGTGTGCACAGCGCTTCTCCTGTCCGAAGCCGGAGTGGTCTATGAACATCCTTTGGGGGGTTTCCGGACGCCCCGCTCGACACCACGAGCGCGGTCGCCTGGGTCGGCTATGCCAACACAACTCTCGCCGAGCTGGCGCGTCCCGTGCTCCAGCGGATACTCAAAGAGATGCTTTCAACAGCCCAAGTAAGTCCACGTGACCCGCGAACGGCTTCTGGCAATTCTTGGAACGATCATCCTGCGAGCTGCTGCTCGCGACCGTGCGCTTTCGATTCGAAGACCCGTCCGAGTTCTACGAAGAATAGCATCGAAGAAGCCGGTCATCATTTGCTTTTGGCACAACCGGATCCTCGGAATCACCCTCGCCTTCCTCAGGCAGCTATCCGCATCGCGCTCCGCAAGGGAGTCAACGTGCTGACCAGCGCGAGCCGCGATGGCGAGATCCTCGCGCAGATCATGGGACAGCTCGGCATGGCGGCCGTCCGTGGGTCCAGTTCCCGCCGCGGATCGCGCGCCATGCGCGAACTCATCGATCTGATCGAGAATGGTTACGATGTTGCCATCACACCGGACGGACCACGCGGGCCACGCTATGCACTTTGGTCCAGGCGCGATTTCCCTGGCGCAGCTGACCGGCATGTCCCCTCACGCCGAGTGCACGCGAAATTCTCGCGCTCCTTTCGGATGAAAACGTGGGATGGTTTCATCATCCCGTTGCCTTTTTCGAGATCTTCGTGAAGATGGACCCTCCATCTACGTGCCACGCAAATTGGAGGACGAAGAATTCGAGAGCCACACGAGCGCGGATGGAGGTTCTTTTGCGAAATAGAAGCGGATTGACGGAACGGCTATTGCGCAAAAAGTTCACGAGGAAACCAGAGAGCGCGTCGACGCTCTCAAAGGCGCTAGGCTTACGCCCGGGTTTTGGCGGTCGTCCTCGTTGGCGACGATCCGGCTTCACGCACTTATGTGCGCGCGAAGGACAAGAAGGCCGCGGAACTGGGCCTGCACTCGCTAAAGATACGAACTTCCCGCCGACACTCCCCAAGCCAAGCTTCTCTCACTCGTCCGCGAGCTCAATGACGACCCGCTCATTCACGGCATCCTCGTGCAGTCACCGCTTCCGGACCACATTGACGAGCCGGCCGTGGTCGCCACCATTGATCCTGCCAAGGATGTTGATGGTTTTTCACCCGATCAACGTGGCCAAGCTTGCCATGGATGATCCAACCGGGTTTGTTCCCTGCACGCCGCGCGGCTGCATGCGGCTTCTTCAGAGAAAGTGGCGTCGAAACCGACCGGGGCCAATGCAGTCGTGGTCGGTCGCAGCATGATCGTGGGAAAGCCGATGGCGCTACTTCTTATGCGTCGAGGAAAGTGCCGGCGACGCCACCGTAACGGTGGCCCATTCGCGATCGCGCGACCTTGCCGCTATCACTCGCGCCGCCGACATCGTGATAGCGGCCATCGGTCCGGAGCGCATTTCCTCGGCGCCGATCACGTTGGCGACAATGCCGGTCGTCATCGATGTGGGAATCAACCGGATGGAAGACTCCGATTCGCCCAGGGGTTATCGCATCGTCGGCGACGTTGACTACAACGCCGTAGCGGGGCGATGCGCCGCGATCACGCCGGTGCCGGGAGGAGTAGGCCCGATGACCATCGCAATGCTGCTGTCCAACGACGAATCGCGCGAACGAACGTCTCGCACCACGACAGGGGAAATGGCCCACACGCCATAGGCAGGCCTATAGCCGCCAGTCCGCAAGCGTAAGTGTTGTGGCATGTTGCCGATCGCTCTCCGGAGTGCTGGCAAAGATCGAAATAAGAGGATACGAAGTTACTCAGAGCTTTTCGCCAAAACTTGCATTCTTTGCCAGAGATCTAGCGCAAAGCTGTCACCCCTTGCGATTCACTGAATAGGAAAAACGTGGGTGAAGCCGACAAAATGCCGGACTGTGCCATTCGGACAAACTCTTGAGAGCCGCGAAGCGGGGAAGTCGTGCTTAACTTCTAAGGACGGCCAACCGCAGAAGCACTGCGAGCTGGTACGGCGCGGCAATTGACGCCAAGCTTGTGAAAAATGTTATGAAGATGCGCGCGGCACGTGACGCTGATCCAAAGCTCATTTGCGATCTCTTGATTATCAAGGAAACCCCAAGCCACGAGCTTTAAGCGACGGCTCGCTCGGTCGTAGGTGAGCCGGTGCAGGAGAGCCAGCACAGCAAGCTGTCCGGCTCCTCGCGGCCCGCTGTGCGAAAGATGCACCAGGCAATAGACATTAGCCGCGTTGGAAGTAACCCATGCGGAGAATTTGCACATTCAGCTGAAAGGCCACCGGGCTGCCTCACCAGCATTCGCGTTCCTTCATTCTCCGCCAAGCGACCCTTTCTGCCGGCATTTTTGCCATGCCTCGCCGAGATCCTTACAAAGCGGAAGCGGATTTCTCGCGGGCAAGTGGAATTCCGGTTTGAGAATGCGCGCCTGTTCCGGACCCAGCGTCCAAAGAGCGCAAATCCTTACGGCGGATCGGTTATTGAAGACCGGCGCAAATCGCTCGTCGAGAAGTAAAGTCGCTGGATCGCTCGCCACGTTTGCAGCCGAATTTTATTCTGATCTTGCTTCGCTCCCTCTCTGAAACGGCATACTCGCTGCGCACCGACGATGAGTTGGACATACAGAGCATCGAGAGAGTCATCTCCTCGCTGGCAAAGTCGCCTTGCGCCGCTCGCCGGTCTGAGCCAGCCGTCTCCATGATCCTCCTGCCTTCGCGGAAAACCAGTAAAGCAGCGAACCGCGATCCCTTCCGGTTCCTATCGAAATTGTCAGAACGGGCGTCTCGATGAACGAGCTTCTCTTGAACCGCATCGCTGATGCGAAGCAGACCCGCCCCCGGACGCCGGCCCAAGAAACGCGCATACCGGCGACATGGCGTCAATTTTCGTAGAATCGGAGCATCGAATCCGACGCCGGCGTTGCTGAACCGCGAGATGCCGGCGCTATTTTCTGCCGGAAAGAGCGCCATTGACACATTCCGGATCTCCAACGCCGCCTGCAACGCCATTACTGCACCTTGCCACAATTCCTCGATTATCAAGGCCCCAGTGCAGCGATCAAAGCGCGGGCCCCAATGGAAGCGGGAAGAGCAATTTGCGCGCAGCTTGAGACGGTTTCCTCGGCAGTCACGTCTTGCGCTTTCGTTCCATTTTCTTCCTCGCTTTTCCTGATCCGTTCGCCCGCAGCGCGCTGTCCCGCCGCCGCGTTTACAATCCGCTCCTCGCTCATTCCTCGCTCACCATCGAAACGAATCGATCACTCGTCAAGTCTTCCCTGGAATGTTTCGGGGCGCATTTTCTCAATTGGCTCCATATTGGCCTTGCCAGCTCCATGGTAGATAGAGGGGGGACCTATAGTAGTCCTCGCCGGCAACGCCAGACAATAGGGTGGTTCTCGCAAGGCACTTAGTCAGACCGCTCGACTTGACTAGGAAAATCTCCTATCAATGGTCACATTGCTACCCAGAGCTGCAACAGTATTGTCAGCATGGTCACATCGTGATCAGTAGACGGGCCCAAGCAGGTAAAGTCCCCCGGGATCGTCGGATTACTGGAATCTGCCTGAGTTTGATCGATGCCATCGCCTTAGCTACGGCAACGCGCGTCGACTCGTCGAGCGCTCGACGCTTCCCTGCGCCGAGAATCGCGGAATTTCAGCTCCGCCAGATCTGAAGGTCGCTCGGTTGTAAGTCGTTGGTTCTTCTCAAACGAAGAATTCCATCGCCTACGACAATGAAGTTATCGCAGTTTGACCTTTCATAGTTACATTGTGTAGGGCTTAGCGTTGCTACGGGCGTGGAAACCATTCATGGGTTCATCTATCATATTATAAAAGGGATTCTAAGGGGTGGCTGACCCCCAAAGGGGACGTGACATAACTGAAGTTCTGCTTGAGAGAAGGGCAAGAAGATGAAGAAGTCGATTCGGCGAGGAACAGATCATTGGGATATTGCGAGAAGCGGAGGCCGGGAACCCGGTAAAGGCAGTCTGCGCGGGGCATAACATCAATGCGGCGACCTACCATGGGTGGAAGCGAAAGTTCGGAGGGATGGAAGTCAGCGAAGCCAGAGGCTCAGAGCGTTGGAAGAAGAGAACTCGCGGCTTAAGCGTCTGGTGGCTGACCAGGCCGTGCAGATTCATCCTCAAGGGTCAATGCAAAAGTGGTGAGCCCGTCTGCAAGACGACGGGCTGTGAAGATGAGTGTGCAAGAAGGTCTGGGGAGAGTGGCAGCGGCTGTCGGGCGTTGAGACTGGCGAGGTCGAGTTACTCCCGCAGCGGGCGATCCTGAGCCTGGAGGCCGGGGCATCCGCAAAGGAGGTGCTCGAGCTAAGCGGTAAGCCATCTCGCTATGGCTATCGACGCGCATTACCGCGCTGATGCGGCGGGAGGCTTCGCGGTCAGAAATGCGAAGAAAGGTGGCGCGGATTCGCGAAGGAAGGCATCAAGGTCAGCAGAAGCAACGCCGCCTGAGGCGGCTAGGGATTTCGACCGCAGGCGGCGCGCTGGCGTCCGGGCCGGGTCTGGAGCTGGGACTTTGTGACCGACCAGACTGAAAATGGGCTGTTTTCGCATCCTTAACCTTGCTGGACAGGCCACCCGGCAATGCCTAGCCATTCATCCGGCGTGGTCGATCCGAGCCGTCGATGTCATTACAGTGGTCGAAGCGGCCATCGCCCGTTATGGGGCGCCCGAGCACCTGCGCGGCGAGCAACGGGCCGAATTTATCGCCACCTGCATGCAGGACTGGCTGAAGGCCCAGGAGATAAAGACGCTTTACATCAGGCCCGGAAGCCCCTGGGGGAGAACGGACACATTGAGAGCTTTCATGACCCAAGCTGCGCGATGAATGCCTCAACCGCGAGCTCTTCGGCAATCTGCGCGAAGTGCGCTATCCTGGAGAGCTGGCGTGTCGAATACAATGAACGTCGTCGCACAATATCCTTGGCTACCGGACTGAACGAGGATGCCGGGACCCAAATGAACCGGTTGATGGGAGCTGCGCGCCCCAAACCCCGCGCCGCTCGCCGCGGCAGGCGTTCGGGGGAACTAAGGATCAACGCCACAAGGTGGCAAACTAACGAAAAGCAAAACACTAACGAACCCGCAGAACTTCAGTTATGAAGTGTCTCACCTCGAGGTCATGGCGGGGAGGTTTCAGAGATTCTCAGAAAGACTGAGGACCGCCTCATGGAACTGGAATCAGTTTGGAACATGACTCGCGACAGCGATTGTCGAAAATTTCCGCCTGCCTTAGAGCCCCAGAAACCGAAGTTTCTGGCAAAGAAAAACACCCGTTGTAAAGATACATGCCAACATTGATATGAGATACGAAATGTGTCAGGGTCAATGAGTGAAGAGCAAACGAGTAGTGATTAGTCCGCCTGAACGCAGAGAACTGAGCCGGCGCGTTCGATCCCGAACGATTCGGGCGGAGGACGCCAGGCGCGCCCAAGTGATTCTCGCGCTGGGCTCAGGCCTTGAGTGCGTGCGGTCGCCGGCATGCTTAATTGTAGTTCCTCTTATGTTCAGCGGTGGAGAGAGCGTTTTCTGGCAAGTCGTCTGGCTGGACTGATAGCCCGTCATCAGGGTCGCAAAGTCCGGCCTGAGGCAGCAAAGCTGGAGGCGCGAATTTTGGAATGGACGCGTCGTGGCCCTCAGGATGGAACCACCCAATGGAGCAGCCGTCGATTGGCCGCCCAGCTCGGCACCAATCACATGGCCGTTTCGCGGATTTGGACTCGCCACGGCCTTCAGCCTCACCGGCTGCGCCGTTACATGCTTAGTGACGATCCCGACTTCGAGAAGAAGGCCGCCGACATTATCGGCCTTTATCTCAACCCTCCTGATCATGCCGCCGTCTTTTGCGTAGACGAAAAGACTGCTATCCAAGCCTTGGACCGTCTGGATCCTGTTCTGCCTCTTTCTCCAGGCAGAGCCGAGGCTCATGGTTTTGAGTATTACCGCCACGGAACCCTTTCCCTTTACGCTGCCCTTGATACCCGAAGTGGAGAAATCCTTGGCAAGACCGCTCAACGCCATACCAGCACCGAGTTTGTCGATTTTCTTCACCGTGTAGTGGCGTCCCAGCCCGTCGGACGCGAGATCCACGTCATCGCTGATAATCTCTCGGCCCATAAAACCAAACTCGTCGACGACTTTCTGGCCAATCATCCTCAGGTCCGCATTCATTTTACACCCACCTACTCTTCCTGGCTTAATCAAGTCGAAATCTGGTTCGCCAAAATTCAAAGGCATGTCATCGGTCGAGGCATCTTTTCCTCCGTCGACTGATCTCCGAAGAAAAATCCTTCGTTACATCCGTCACTACAACAAAACCGCCACTCCCATCAAATGGACTTACTCTACGCCTGCCAAACGAATAAACGTGTAGCTTGTTCATCTGTTACACTGCACTAGGACGATACGACGTTGATGTCTGTCGCTCTTCGGCAGAAGGCTTCACTGGCCTGCAACCGGATTCTGCACGCGACCGGCGAGGGCGGCCAAGACGAAGCACAACATATCGTCGATTCGACTTTGCACCGCAAGCTGCGCGAAAACGTTTACGTTCCAGAATCGGCGTCTTCTTGTAACTGTCCAACGAGCGGCGTAGGAAATCAGCTCGCTCACGTTCTTGATTTCGAGTTTGTCTTTGATACTCGCGCGGTGAGCATCCACCGTCTTTGCGCTGAGATGAAGCTTGCTGGCGACCTGTTGGGTGGAGAGTCCCTGGCCGATCAAGCTGGAATACTTCGAGCTCACGGTCGGTCAAGTTGCTTGATGACTGGAGTCATTGAGTCGCCGGTTGCCTGCCGGAAAGCCCCTCCAGTATCCTTGCCGACATTTGCTCGCTGACGTAGAGCTTCCCGCTAAGTACCCGGCGGATCGCCCGGATTATATCATCGCCGCCTTCGTGTTTCATGACGTAACCGCGAGCGCCTGCGCGCAGAACACGCTCGGCGTAAAGGCGACTCGTCGTGCATCGAGATCAACGAGCATCGGGCAGATCTGGCTGCATTGCGCGCAGGTCTTTGATGAGTTCAAGACCACTCTTGCCTGGCAGCGTAATGTCGGTCAAAACGAGATCGGGTTTGCTCTTCGACACCTGCGTCGAGCGCCTGTTCGGCATTTTGAGCCTCCGCACAAACGCTCAGATCCTGCTCGCGGCGAATCCAGTCGGCTATCCCGTTTCGCGTCATCGGGTGATCGTCCACAACCATGATGCGCTTCTGCACGAGGTCGTGGTGATTTCGTTCGCGGTCATGGCTTCCACGTGCAAGCGACTTTGGTGCCACTGTGTTGACCGGCTCCGATCGAGAGCCGCCCGCCGATCATACCTGCGCGCGATAATTCATGATGCGGAGTCCCATTCCCTGGCTGCTGCAGAATTCAGGCGGCAAACCCAAGCCGTCATCCGAGATGGTCAGCGTGTGAGTTCGCCGGAGTTGGCGAGTGTGACGCTCACGTGCGTGGCCTGGCCGTGCTTGATCGCGTTATGGATGGCTTCTTGCGCAATGCGATAAAGGTGCGTGGCGATGCCGTTGTCCTCGATCAGCACGGGCTGTTCGCAGTCGAAGCGGCACGAAATTTTGAAAAGCTGCTCCGTGGTCGAAACGAGCTCTTGGAGCGCGGACATGAGGCCATCGGATTCCAGCTGCACGGGTGACAGGCCGCGCGCGAGCATCCGCGCTTCGAGGATCGCGTCCCGGATGTGTCCGACGACATGCGTGAGTTTGCTCTTTGCATCCAGGCTATCCGGCAAGTCGCGCGCTATCAACCCGGTCGAGAACCCGATGCCTGCGAGTTGATGGCAAAGCCCGTCGTGGAGATCCTGACCGATGCGCTGCTGTTCCCGTTCGATGGTGCAAAGGAGCTCTTCCTCCAACTGCCGACTTTCGATAGCAGCGGCGAGAACATTTGCGCACCGATTGGAGAAAATCAACATCGACGCCGGTGAATTCCCGCCGCTCCGACTGTGTGCGCGCCGAGCACGCCGTAGGGTCTGCCACGGGCACGAATGATCACACTCATTCCGCTGACCACACCATGATCGCAGCATCAGCGCTGGCGGGCGAAACCGCGTCTCGGTGCGCAGGTCTTCGACGATCACGGGCGCGCCCGACAGCAGAGTGAATCCCTCTTGCGAATCACTCCTTGCGGACACCGTCTCGCGCCCTACGAGTCCTTCTCTCCAGCCCGCGCCCGCACGTAGCAGCAGAGCCTCGCCGCCCGGCAGCAATTCGAGCATCGCAGCAAAATTCGATGCCGAGGATTCGCGGTACGAGCGCGGCTGCGTCATCGAGCAACTGGCCGAGGTCTCCGCCCTCGAGTGCGCGCCTGTCCCAAATCGGCGAGGGCGCCCTGCTGGCTACTGCGGAGTCTCAGCGCTTCCTCCGCCTCGCTTGCGTTCGGTAGATGTCCTCGGCGATTCCCGCGATCTCGGTCCACGGTGCCGTCGGCGTTGCGAACAGGAAAGGCCCGATCATGGATCCATCTCAGGGTTCCGTCGGAGCGGATAATTCGATACTCCTCGTCGTAGTCGCCGCGCGTTTGCTTAAGGAGCGCGTTCCGAAGAACCCTCTCGCGGTCCTCCGGATGGATGGCCTCGATCCACCTCCGTGGCGAGGAATACAGAGACTCGCGCGTCTCGCGCCATATCTTTTCGTATCCTGAGCTAATGAACAGCATTCTGTTCTTCTCCAAGTCGGTCATCCAAAAGACCTCCTCGATATTCTCGACCACCTGGCGAAATCGCTCCTCGCTCTCGCGCAGCGACTAGCTCGCGCCTGCTTGCGTTCGGTGATATCCACCAGCATGTTCACCGCGCCCACGATCGGCTCCTGAAACGTCGCGTAGCGGTGTCGGGTAAGCTATCAAGGGCACGCGAGTGCCGTCGGGCCGCTCGGCGACCAGCTTCCGTGCCGCTGACTTGCCGGTTTTGCTTCAAAGCCACGGCCATGGGACAGCTCGTCGTGCGGCAGCGGCGCGCCGTCCGGCCAATATAAGCGCCAGGAGCCGCACCATCGGTCTGCTGCCCAACTCGAGGCGCGCAACCCCAAAGCGTAAGGGCCGCGTGGTTGAAGAAAGGTGATTCGTCCATCGGCGTCGGTCAGTGTAGATCGCCGCTGGGGAGCGCCTCGACGAGTTCCCGAAACCGCCGCTCGCTCGTACTGCAGCTGACTCATGGCTCTGCGCCAGTTCGCCCGTGCGACTCACGAATGCTCGATTCGAGTCGCTCGTTGGCAGCTTTGACTGCCTTGAGAGCATCGGATGCCCGCTGATTCGCCTTTCTCAGGTGGTCATGGAAAAGGCTGAAGAGCGACGCCCATTGACATAAAAACCACGGACGAGGAGATGTCTCCGAAATGCGCCACCGTCCCAAGCGACGCTCTGGCGGAAGAAAAAAATACCAGACAAGAATCGTGGAGATGACAGTGGCGAGCAGGCCTGCGCGCAACCCTCCGATCCAGGAACTAAAGAAAACCGCGGCACAGAAGGTGGACCATACCTGAGGTGCACCGGAAGGCATCCATTGCAACGCGAACGCAAGCACCACTGGCGACATGGACATAAACGGACGAATTAGCCGCCTGGCGGTGGCGAACCTCGGTTGTGTCGCAATCCCGGGTTCTGAGGCAAAGGCCGGGGCGGAGCATCCGTTGCAAGGCGAACGCGACCATCGCCGAGCAGCATGGCTCCAATGGGATAAAATCGCCGTCTCCGGCGGCCGCGCGGTTCACCTGCGGCGCCGTTCAGGCCTCCAACTTGAAAAACGGGCATCGGATCTGGGCAGTGAACCAACGTCTATTTCCAACGTCTATTTCTAGGACGTCGTGCGCCATGACTTTCCGTATAATTGTCGTCGGGCGCAAGTTGGCGTAACGGCCCGCGCCACATGGATGAAGGTCCCTAGATACTCGATCCAGAAGTCAGGAAGCGCTTTCGCCAATTGCCTTTCAAGATGCCAAAGCTTCCCGAAGGTTGGATAGGCAGGGCAACTAAATAGTGATGAGCGAGCCCTTAACGTGGATAAATGGGGCCATTACCAGATGACCGGTTCGGCTCACATGCGGCAGCCGCAGCTAATGTCTGGATTTACAAAATGCTTCGATCCTCGGAGGAGGAACTCTGACGACCAGTCCTCGACGATCGCGCGGATTTTCTCCGGCACTGTTGAGGCGAGGCCAACGATCTCGCGCCTTCTCTCCGAGGAAGGATGATTCAACAAATTACGGTCCTCCTGCAGGTCGGCGAGGTCAAGGATGCGCGAATGCGCACAACGACGCTCTGTCTCCCAGCCTATCGACCTCGTCAGCCGCACGCGTTCCCCAATAAGCCTCTTCGAGGAGCACATTGCGAAGTCTCGGTTGAAACTGTTTTGACACTCCTTCCGACAATCTCGCACGGTTGACCGGGCCGGGGAGCTTCGCCCCTGGTTACAGCCGATTCTGGCTCGATGGTGTGGTTGCTAACCTTGTAAATTCGATCAGCGAATGAGATCAAGCGACTGTCATGACTTACAAGAATGACGATCTTTCCAAGATCTCTCAACTCTTCCAGGATATTAAGAAAGCGCTTTTCGGAGATTTCATCGAAGCGCAGCGGTTGGTTCGTCAAATAAGTATATTGGAGCGTCCATATATAGCGCTCGCGCTATTGCGAGACGCTGTCGCTGCCCTCCCGAAAGGTCTCTTCCGTTCTCGGCCAACCTCGTCTCAAAACCCTCAGGGAGCGATTGGATAAAATCAATGACACCTGCCTTTGCGCAGATATTGATAATCCTTTGCATGTCCGGTTCGAACTCGCCCAGAGCAATATTTTCCACTATCGTCCCTGACATCAGGTCAATCTTTTGCGGAACCACGGCGATCCGGCTTCTTATCGATGATCGTCTCATGTACCGTATGTCGAATTGGCCGAAGCAGATACGCCCCTCCGCAGGTAAATAGAATCGTTGCAGCAGAGCCGGGATTGAACTCTTGCCGCATCCGGACTCGCCGCTAAGCGCGGTGATCTCCCCAGAGCAGAACTCGAGCATTGACGTTCCTCAGAATAGCCGGTCTGCCGGGATAGGCGAAACTAACGTTCTCGAGTCAGAATCTCCAACGGGCTGATGTTGTCCAACTCGATCGTTCCCGAGTTCTTCTCACTCTCCAAGTCCATGATCTCAAACAGGCGGTCTGCCGCAACATGCACCTCCAAAGCCGACACAACGATCGACAGCAGGCTGTTGGCGGGTCCGGTCAGGGTAACCCATGAGGAGCAAAGCAGCTTATGAGTTGGCCCGGACTCATCTGCGCCTGCATCACCGACGAGGCGCCAATCCAGAGCAAGGCGATTGTAAATCCCTGGACAACTATGCCTCCAAGCGCATTGACTCCTATTCCGAAAAGGCCGGATGAGTAGGTGGTATTAAGGAGACGCACAAGCAGGCTCTCGGTCTTCGTCTCCGCGATCCATTGACGGTCGAAACGCCGAAGCGTGGATGCCATCTCCAGTGACTCGACGATCTGCGCGTCCAAAATCAGCAGATTGTTCCATAGCCACGTCGCGAAAACAGGACGGTTCCGCCAAATGGCGAATACAAAATACGACCGAATAGATCGCGAGAAAAGCGAGCGATAACGGGGCGAACTGCAATGAAAACACAAACATCACGAGGACAGCAAAGCACCAGTGTCAGCGCGCTAGTTATAAATGTCGCTCCTTGCTGGTTAAGAAATGTTCTGATTTTGACCGCGTCGTTTATCCGTGAGACCATCTCGCCATGACTCTCATGCCATCAAAAAATGTCTGGGGCAGGGTAAGGGGTGACGATAATAGGAGAGAATCAGTGTCAAATCCAGATTTTGCCCCGACTTTGTGAGCAAAAGGTTCTGCCCAATATTGAGCACAACCTGAAAAGCGAGTGCCCAAAAGCATGCACACGCTAAGCAGGTTTAGCAACTGCGCGTTGGACTCAACTAATGACGGAGTCGACAACCTTTTGAATATAAAAGGAGCCGGTCAATGCCAGGAAAGTGCCGAGGATCGCGCCGAAAAGGGCCTGGATCAATGTTGATCGGTGCGGCTTTAGCAAACGAAGGTGCCAAAGAGAGGCGACTTGACTGTTGATTGGATTGCTCAAGATCGCTCCCTGGGGCAAGCAAGACGAGGGACTCCCGTCCATTCCTTTAAACTCGTCAAGTGAATACTGCTTCGACAGGCGGCCCGTCGCCGGATCCATCACCTTGACGTGGTTCTTGGTCGTCCTAAGGAGCACAACATAGTGAAAATGCGCTTCCGGACGATCACGTGGGCGATGGCTGGAATGCAACCCGTGGACAGCTCGTCAGCCTCGGCCTTGACGGCCTTAGCGAGGAAGCCGAGCTGCTTGGATGCTTCAACGAGTCCGAATACTGATGTTCCGGATTGATCCCGTGCCCGTTAGCTGGCGGAGCTGAGCGACGGAGAGGCGCATGTCGTAGTGAGTTGCCACAGCGGCAAGGCACGCAACGCCGCAATCGGAAATGTCGCGTTGTTTAACTCGTCTCATAATGCGCAGATCGGGAAAGGGGGATCTCCCAGAGCGGTGAATGCAACACCGATTCTCGGGACGCTCTTGGCCGAGTGGTTACTGGGGGCGATCGGGTTGCAAGGCTTCACTAGCTTTAGCGCGGGATTAAATACCCGGTCCATGTCTTCATACGCAAGTTGCCAGAGGCTGCGGCGTGCAACAAAGAATCTTGCGGTTGCCGTCATTCCCTTTCAAAGTGCCTGTAAGCCCGTCGGGCGTCTGTAGATAGTCCCGGTCGGGCCTTACTATTACTTTGAATGCGCCGCTTCTCTGATTCTCTCTCGTGAAGGTAATCGGCCGAAATTGCTTCGACACGCCCAGACAGTAGACCCCACACCGTATAGGGTATGCGTCCACCTGGATCCTCACTGCTCGTCCTTCGAAGATTCGCCCGATGTCCTTAGGGGGACGGAAACGTCCAACACGAAATCACTCGTTGGTGAAATGTCACCAATTCTTTCGCCGGTTGCACGTAACTCCCTTCAACCACTCCATCGAAACCGATAATTGTTCCATCCATCGGCGCCGTTGATGAGTAGTAAAGGTTCCTTGCGTCCTCGAGCTGGCGTGCTTCTGCCTTGAGGTTGCTCTAATTGACTCTCCTTTTCCACCTTGTCGGCCTGCCATTGGGCAATTGTTTGTCGGTAGATGACTTCAGATTCGACTCGGGCCTCACTGGCTTGGAAGGAGGATTCATCGAGTTCCCGCGAAGCCACCACCCTACTGGCGAGCAATTGTTTGGTCCAGTTCATCTCCGGGACAGGCCGATCAATCTTCAGACTCGCGTTCCTGCACTGCGTGTCGAATTTCTGATACTCGGCAATGTATCTGGGCAGTTTGCAGATCGCTGGATAGAAAACCCGGGCCGCGCACCACAGACGCTCTCCAACAGGCGCGTAGAAGATACCTGGCAAGCTCTTTGCTTACCACCTTTGGCTGGATCTCATCAAAGTCGCATTTTGCTTGAAGCGTGCCTGCGAATGCAGGGTTAGCGAATGTATCCTCCAGCACGAACCAACGTCATTGTCCATGCACTCGAACCGCAGACGACACAAATCCCGTGCGCAGTTCGAGCCACGCGATCGCGCTTTGCGCTCGACAGCTGGCCGCGCACTCGTCCCACGCTCTTGAACGCTCGTCAAAACACCAAAAGCAGCGGGCAGAGCAACCATGACCACGCTGGTGCACATCGCGGCGACCGCCGTCCAGTAGACATAAGGTCGATTCCGCCTCTGCCTTGCTTTTGCCCGCAGTGATTCAGCGCCGCTGAAGAGACGCCACGGGCTGCCATGACCACACGTTCGGAAAGCTGCGAGCTCCGATCCCGTGTCCCATGCCGCAAATAACCTTAAGGCGACTGTGCGCCGCCTTCTTGATGCGATCTGCTGTCCGCAAAGCACGCTCTGAACTAAATGGAGGCTTAAAGGCGACCATCTGGTACTGCTCGATCGCCTTCAGCCGGTTCCGCGCTACGCGACGCCGTGTTCGAGAGCACACTTATATAGTAAATAGGCATCGCTAAAGCAACATTCCTGACTGATATGGGGCACGCTTTCTTTGGCTCACTCATCCCCACCCGCAGGAGCGCCATTTCTGAGTCGCTAGTGTCTGCATAGCATTATCAGTAAATGAAGAAATTGCGCCGTCCTCATCACTGGCGACGAGGGAGTAACGCTAAACGTCTGATAACATCACGTCGTCACGTCACTCGTTAGTATGAGCACCGGCTTCCTTTGCCGCAGGCTCTAGACAGAGCTCGACCAGGATTGCTTGGGCGATAGCAGTATCGATCTGGTTTCGCCTAAGGCGATTGCACTCTGGCCTGCGGGCTGCTGCCGATACGTTCACTGCGATCGGGATTGCCAGGGCCACATTTCCTGCCGCTATCAGAGCGCCAGTATTAATCGCTTGCCCACCTTTTTGGAAGTGAGCTCATTTCCTGTCGATTGTTAAGTCTCTCATAATGCTGCTGAGGCTTACTGTTCTGTCTTGTTGTTTCGTTACAGATTTGCCCCAACTTCCTAGAAGGTATTGAAGTTTCGGTGAATTCGCCAAGTTGCAACAAATTACTAATAGCAGCGGCCTTGTTCCCGGAGTTTGCCACCTGGCACCCTGAATTGCGCCTGATGCCTGAGTTTATGGCGACCGGGACAGCCGCAGCGACACTGTCTACTGATACCAGAGTTGCCATATTGAACTGCCCACCTTTGAGTGAGCTCATTTCGTCTAAGCTGTTAGTCTCTTTCATTTTTGTTGTTGAATGTAAGCGCTGTTATTTTTGCTTGAAGGGCCGCTTCTTTAAATTAACAGCCTCATTTAGCAGAACAGTGTAATGTTGCCCTGCGGTAGCTTATAGCCAATTCCGAACTAGGTTCAATGAAATAAGGCGCTCCACCTATTAACTAATGTGTTTGACTGGCGAATGCTGTCGCGGGGTCCAACAGCGCAACCTATAACCAACCTTAATGCATTTTGACTTATGGATAGATTGCCGCAGCCCAAAGGCTTCACATCAACGTGAACAATCGGCAAAGCCACCAACGCGCTTTGCACGCGACAGCGGGCCAGTAGACATAAGGTCGACTTCGTCCCTGCCTCGCCAGGAGCGATTCAGCGCCGCGAAGAGCATAGAACCACGATACAAGCGGCCTAACTGCCGTCTCGTATTCTATACCGATATCGAAAGAGCAGACCCAAGCCGATTCGGTTGCGTGCTGCTGAGAGGAATGCTGCCTGGGCATTACCTGCTATCCGGTAGTTGACTCCTGCTGGCGGTCTGTCGACATGTCGAACAGTCCGGGTGCTCGCTTCCGGCGGGCTAAATCTCCCCGCCTTTATGTCGTGTTGGTCGCCCCAGCTTCGATCCCTCGTCAGAGCGAGAAGAAAGCAGGCCTTGCGTTCCTGCTGCAGCCTAAGCGATCTGCATCACGCTGCCAGTATTGTTCCCCCGCCGGTTCCAAAGACGCCGTTCGAGAGCACTTATATAAATAGATCGCAAGCAACATTCCCGAATTTGATGCGTGGCGCTGGCTCCAAGCTTACGCTCCGTCCCGCAGGAGCGCCATTTCTGGAGTCGTGAGTGTTCGTACAGCATTATCAGTGTGTCAGGAAGGAATTGTTATCCTTCATCAGCCGGGGACGAGGGAGTAACGCAGATTCTGATAACAGCACGTCGTCACATCACTCCCCGTTAGTATGAGCACCGGCTTCCTTGCTATGTTCTAGACAGAGCTCGACCTACATGATTGCTTGGGCGATAGCAGTATTTCCGACTAGTTTCCGCCTAAGGCATTGCACTCTTGGCCTGCGTTTTGGCTGCCATATATCTACTAACGGTGATCGATTGCTGAAATACATTTGCCATATCGAAGGCTATATTAATCGCTGCCCACCTTGAGTGAGCTCATTTCGTCGATTGTTAAGTCTCTATAATGCTGCTTGAGGCTTACCACATTCTGTCTTTGTTATTTTCGTTACAGATTTGTCTCCAATCCTGAAGAACTGAAGTTTCCAGAATTCGCAAAGTTGCAAAATAGTATGGGCCTATCTCTGAGTTTGCCAATCATCCTGGTCTGTAAATTTGGAAGCCCGATTTATGGCGACTGGACAGCCGCAAATGGCTATTGTCTACTGCTACCAGAGCTTTGCTATATTAAAGCGTCGCTCAAATTCTCGAGTGAGCTCATTTCGTCGGTTGTTAGTTCTTTCATTTTCGGTTATGTTTGTTGCTTGTTGATTTCGTTGAAGGGCCGCTTCAAACTCAACAGCCCCTCATTTAGCAGAACAGTGCAATGTTGCCCTGCGGTAGCTTTGATAATATCTGAAACCAAGTGCAATGAAATTCAAGGCGCCCACTGGTTAACTAATGTTGGACTAGGGGGAACTGCTCCCGGCGGGGTCCAAAGAAGTGCAACCTATAAACAATCCCGCTTTAATGCATTTGACTATTAGAAGGTGATTGCCGCCGCCAAAGGTGCGCTAATCGAAAGAATAGCAGAATTTGTAGGAAGCATAATGAGGAAGGCGGGCAAACCACTCTTTAATCATTATGGACTATTGAATCTTATGAGCGAGCCGCTGGTCAAGACAGCGGTAAGCTGGACGAAATGCCGCGTTGATCTGCCAACCGGCTGATCCACGGAGTTCGCGTATAGGATGAGTGCGAAAACTGGCGAGTTCCGCGCCGCGCGGAGACGATTTGGCAGTTAGGCGCGAGGCGCTGCCGTCGATGTGGTGGCCGTCACGGCGTCCGGCGGCTAAAGAAAAGAAAAACGGTCTTTTCGCTCAGAGGACGGTCAGCCTAAAGAGAACCGCGCGAGTCGTTTTTAACCGACCGAGCTGTGAAGCGATGCCGGGTGTGGACGTGGGCGCGCACGGCACCACACCAACGCAAAGCTCACTCTGCAACTTGCCGATTTTCCAGCCTGTATAGAATAACTTTGCGTCGCCAACTTTGGTCAGTCGTGGGGGAGAAGGGCCAGCGTCGCGTGAGCTGGCGCGGGCCGTTGTTGAAAGCTGCACAAGGAAGCGAATCCTCATTGGGGCTCGATCGATCCGTGTTGAATATTTGCACAGTTGCCGACAGCCCGCTGGGGATGTCTCACCGCGCGCTTTCCCTTCCGGTTCGCAAGCGCACGCCTTCGTTAGCTCGTGCCATTAGGCGCGCAGATCTTCGCAGGCGGCGCGGGATTTCACGCATCGCGCTAAGGGCAGCGCGAATTCGGACTTTCAGAAGCCGCACCTGCTCCGGGCCAAGTCGCCAGAGCGCGCAGATTCTCGATGCCGCGCGGTTGTGGAAAGAGCGTGGAGCGCAGCGCTCGCCGACGGCAGTAGTGGCTGGATCGTCGCGTCCGCGCTTGCAGCAGGTGCGGCGTCTGCTGTCCCGCTCGGTTTCGAAGCGCCGCACCGCGCTGAGCAGCGACGTTGGGGCGGGGATACATGTCCCTCCACGAGGGCAACCTCTCATCATCAGCGAAGTTTCGCTCTGGTCAGATCGCCGATTCAGGCAAAACCGTCCCGAAGCATCCGTCCCTCTCGCGCGGAAGATCATCGAGACGGCGCACGCCATCCCTCAGGTTTCATTGAGTTTTTATAGAACGGCGTCCCGATCAACGACCCAAGCGGCACGTGGTCGCTCAGACAACGAACCACTTTGCACACGTGCCGTCGGATTCCGCATTGAAATGACGATAGACGGGCGCCATGGAACTTCCATTTTGGCGCGCATAAAGCCCGAGATCGGCCGCCGGGGTTGCCTGACGTAGCAGCGCCGGGACTGTTACCCGCGGGGAGCAGGACGCCATTGACGATTGAATCGCGGAACCGTTCGAGTGCCGAGCGCAATATTCTGGTGGCAGCCCTCCAAAACTCTTCGACGCTCAGGGCGCCGTGTGCCATCGCCATCGTCCGCTGAGAACCCGTGAGAAAGAGCCCGGCCGGAGGGGCGACGGAGCGAGCGACGCAGCATGGGCGCGCAGGCCGCGATCAGGCCAGTTCAGTGGATGAGCCCGAACTGTATCTACCGGACTAGCACTCAGTATTCATGCATCTCTCTCTGCGCACTCCACACCCACAGCTTTTCGCCTTCACCGCGACCGCTCTTTCTTGCTTCAACAGAAAATCCATATGGACCCTCGCGCTTTGCGAGGCCTCCTCATCCCTAAACCCCACAACGGATGTCGACGATACGCATGCCAGCCTCACTAGGAGGCGATTTGCGTGAGAGTCTTGCCAGAATCAGCTTCCTCCCACAGTTCAATAGTCCGAAAAGCTTAGTTAAATCGGGCGTGTTTTACTGTGACTCAACCACACCATCCGATGCCGCGCATCTGGCACATTGGCAGCTGTATTCAAACGATTTACTATGCCGAACGGAAGCCGAATTTCCGCACCGCACCGAGCGAAAGCTCCCCGCCAACGAGGTCACCGCTCGTGGTCACATCGCCGAAGAAGGCGACAATATCGCGTTCTTATCAGTTCGGCGTAGACGTCGTTCGACTACACCGTGTGAGACTTGCGTGAACTCAGTTTGGTTCGTCGGGCGTTGATTTCCCGATCGGCTGGGATAAGGTCGAGCGGTGCAATACCGCCAGCTTGGTAAAGTCCGACCTTCAAGCCTCCGTTGTCGGCTTCGGCACGATGTCGTGGCCGGGGTGCAACTATGGGGATACCGATTATGTGCCGTCTGCACGGGGATCTCGCGATCGGCGCGCGCGAGATGGTCAAAACGTCACTGGATGTCGGGATCAATCTCTTCGACACGGCGGAAGGCTACGGTCTGGGCTGGCGGAAGAGATCCTGGGAAGGCGTCCTCCAGGAACTCGGATGTCGAGAGAAGGCGATTATTGTTACGAAGGTAGGGCCGCTCTTCGGGTCTGAACGCGTCGACGGCCGCACCTGCGATCTCCGCGCCAAGACATCGCTGGAGCGTTGTGACTTGAGCCTGAAACGTCTCGCAGACCGACTATATCGACCTCTATCTTGCCCATTGGCCAGATCCGCTGACACCGATTGAGGAGACGATGGAGGCGGTCAACAAGCTGCACGCCGGACGGGAAAATCCGATGGTTTGGCGTGAGCAACTTTTCCAACGATCTACTTGCGCGGCGCGCTCGACCATGGCCATGTGGCTGCAAATGAACTCCTTACAGCCTCGCTAGACCGAAGTATCGATGCGAGAGAGGCGCCCGTTCTGCCTCCAGGAGTAGGTCGGATTATCATTGCCTACTCCCCGCTCGCGCAAAGGGGTCGTTGAGCGGAAAATATGACGCTCAGCGGCTCCCGCCCGCGGAGCGACTATCGGCACTCAGAAGAAATACTTCGCAAAGGAGAACCTGCCTCGATTTCTGGCGCTCGCCCAGCATTTGCGCGAACTGGCTCCGCAATTCTCTTGCACTCCCGCCCAGGCTGGCTCTCGCGCCTGGGTGATCGCGAAACCGGAATAACCGTGGTCCTTCCGGGCGCTAAGTCGCCCGATCAGATCCCGCGCCAATGCCGAGCGTTGCGATATCTCGTTACCAGACAGAGGTCGATCAAAGCTAGACGAACTTTCCCCATAGAGTCGTAGCCTGCGGTCGTCGTGTGATCCCGGCACCGCCGACGTCCGTCGGCGGACCGTACGGACAAGCGGCCTTCGGCCGTTTGGAGGTCCGCCCTTGCTCTAGGTCGCCGGGGGCTCTGATGCGCCGTCTCGATGCGCCTGTATCGCTCAACGTCGGCTGGCGCGAGCCGCCTGGGCGATACTTGACCACAGTGTCCGATCCAGCATCACGTCAATTCCAGAAGAGTAGCCGACGCGGTCAGCAAGAGCGCGGCATCCTCTAGCATGGCAAATACGCCGGGAAAGTCGATTTTGAGAGCTGTGGGAAAGCCGTTGTCAACGATAGAGAGGACATCCCCGCTCGTCCGCCTCCTTCATGAGGCGCCACATATTCGTCGATCGTTTCGGCCCGGCGCACTCTGGGATCGTAAACGTCGGGCGGCTGGGTAGTAGCGCGCCGTGATGATGCGGTGATTTTCGGGCGCGTTCGGATCGAGCGTCGGCCGCGTGGCGAGGACCGATTCGCGATAGCGCGCAGCCCCGTTTTGTGAGCAGGAATTCTCTCTGCCGGGTTCGAGAGCGTCCAAAGGCGACCAGGATGAGGAGGGCGAACGCGGGTCCTGCCCAGCGAACAGCGCGAAATCTCCGCAGCGGAGAGAGCGGCCCAGAAAGCGCCGGCCGCGATCGCTGCGGCAATGCCTTGCAGCATGAAGCCGACACATACCATTCCATTAGCATTTCTTTTCTGGAATACGGCGTAGGCATAGGTCAGCAGTCCGGGCAGGATCAGGACGGTGACAATCCAGCGCCCCTGAGGTTCGACGGCACACAGGCGAACGACACCCAAAGCAAAGAGTAAGCAGCGATCACAACGGCAAGGTAGAAGGGAATGGGATTGGCTTCTGCTATCGGAAGATATTCCATGTAGGGTGTGACGGCCTGACCGCTCCTGGTCCAAAGGCTTCCGGTCAGAAAGAGTGTCCCGACATTCTTGAGCCAAAAGAGGTGTCCGTCAAAATCACGGAACGCTTTGCAAGTAACCGGAATAGACCCTGGAACGCATGGCAGGAACATCTGCAAAAAGATCACTGCCAGCAACGACCGAGGCAGCGAGCCAGCGAAGGAGGAGAACATTTCTGACCGAAACGAGCCGGTCTTCCCGTAAGACAAGCGAACGAGAACGCAGAGGTTCAGAATCAGAACGGTGAAGAGTGTCGGCGGCCATGTGTAGAGGAGCGCCAAAATCGGTCGCCGCGAGGTGCGATCCACCACCTGCCACTTTCCGGTATTCAGCGCAGCGACCGCAGAAAGAGCAGCCGAGACAGGATAAAGAGAGCAACTAATCCGTACCCCTTGCCTCGGTGGCAAATCGCAAATGCCAGGGATGCAGCGCCGACCAGCCATGCCGCGAAAGCTCCTCCCAGGCGAAAACCAAAACGCGCCATCAGCAAGGCGAGCAGTGGGACAATCAAGATTCCTGCCACGTAACTGGGCAGCTCGGATCGCGGCTTCGCTGAGACGAAGTCCGCGCAGGCTGAGCGAACCACCTCCAAGCCGAATGGCTCAGTCTGGCCAAGACACTCTGCAAGACGTGATTGGTCGTGGAAGAGTAGTTCCAGAGAGTGTTCCTCCATGGGGAAGTAGCTTGGGTTTGACCTGGCCATCATCATCGACGCGATGCCCTCCCACGATGCATCGGCGCACGCTGTATTCCTCGTCCTCCCAAAGGCTTCTGGCTCAAGCGAGGATAGTCCAATGAGGGCACACGCGCAGCCATCGCACGCGCCGACACCAAAGCACCAATCCCTTCGGGAGCTTCGGTGGCAGGCTGGGCACGAATCGCGCCCGGCAGCGGCCGCGTCCACCATCGCGTCTGTCACAAGGCGAGCAAGACCAGCGGGCACCAAGTTGAGAGCGCCCGCCCACCAGAATAGACGCGCACATAGTCTTTCACGCTCGACGAGCGACGGATTTTCCCAGGGCTTAGGAGCGACGAGTCAGCGCGACGACCGCGCAGCCAACCAGTGTCCAGCAAATGGTGGCAACACCCGAACCAGGATACGAACGCGACCAAGCACGCCCTACCGATACTCAGGCTCCGCTGACTTTCGAGGACAATCTGGTTGAATACATTTGAACATCTCCACTTGCGCCTGCCCTGGGCTTCGTCGGCGGCGGTCAGCGATGGCCTGTCTGGCAGCTCTCCCCTACTCGGCCGGATAAAATCCCGCGCTGTCGACTTGGGCGACCTCCGGCAAAGAGACTCGCGCCCTCGCCAAGACTATCGCAAATTGGAGGCACCAACTTGCCTATAACCGCATATCTGCTTTTCAACCGAAAGGGGCTCCGCCGTGCAGATCTCTAAATTCCTCCGAAGGATCAGCTCTTGGTTTGTCATCCGGCTGGCATGTTTCGTCCTGCTCATCGGCATCGCGCGGTAAGGCGTCCGGCCGGCAAAGAGGGGCCGCTTTGGTTGTTGGCATTTGTCACAGCGGCGTGGGCCTATGTATGGCATTGCGTCGCGAAGCGCGAAAAGCCACCGACTACATCGTTCCGAAGATTCGACGCGCTGGGCCAGTTCGCCTGAAGGCTCCCAAAGGTCTGGAGGCCGGCCGCAAGATCATCGGACTTCTCTGTATTGTGATCATTGTCGCCATCGCAGTCCTTCGTGCCTGGCCGACATGGAGTTTCAAAAAGCCAGCTCGTCGCTCCGCGAAGATGAGATCATGAGCATCGTGAGATATAGCTCACGCGGCTTTGTTCCGGCTAGTCAGCACTTACAATCTCGCCAGAAATCACGTCTTCTACAACGTCGTCAGCTCCCTGATTCCCGGCGCGAAGTCGACCTTGCCCATCCGCGTGCGCGACTGATTTCTTTCCTCGCTGTTCTTGGCCTCGCTGGCTCTTCTGATCGGCTACAGCGCGACCCGCGGCTGGACCCTTCCCGGAGTCGCATGCGCCGGGCTCCCGCAGTCAACTTCGGCACGATGAACAGTGTCCTCGAGGCACGCGGCTATGGTCTGATCTTGCTCTTCGCTACGCTTGCTTCGGTGGCATTTGCACAGTGGAGTCAAACCCAATCGCGAACCTGGCTTAACGTGATGGCGATCACTTGTGTCCTCGGCACATACACGCTTCCGTTTTACGTTGTCTTCGGAGGCAGCTCTCCTTCTTGTCAGTTTTCTCGTTCGCCCCTCACGCGAGCACTTTTCCTGGCAGGCTTCCTCACGCGCTCGCGGCGATCGCGCCTGCTCTACCTTCCCGATCGCCGCCGACATTTACGAGGTCTTCCGCGGCTATGCGGACCGCTACGGCCAGACGTTCGTCTCCGGCTTTACGTCGATGGATGGCGTCTTCTTCTCGCTCCAGTATTTCATTCCCACGAGTTGCTTGAAATCGGCCCGCTCAGTTTTGTTCTGCTGGCCCTGGCGGCGTGTGCTCCACGTGGCGTTTGCTCGCTTTGCGACAACGGCAGACCGCCTCTTCCTTTGCGGGCCTGACAGTTTCGATCGCGGCTTTCTGGCATTTTGCCTTACTGCAAGATTGTTCCCGCGCGTGTCGCTTCGTCTCAGTGCTCCCTGGCGTTTCTGCGCTTCTGGTCACTGGATCGATCCTTACCAGTCGGTCGCTAACACCTCGCGCGTCCGTTTACTGACGTTCGCTTCACCGCGCTAGTGGTCGTCGCGCTTTGGAAATCCGAAGTGGCACGACCTCTCATCCCCGATCGGACTGGCGAAGCCTTGCGCGTGCTGATCGAGCGTGCTTTCCCGAGCGACACCCGCATCTCCGATGGTCGGAGACAATCCGGCCTTGTTGCAATGGAACTTATCAACGCGAACTAAAGCCGACGCCGATGCCTTCGATCGCGAATCGATGAGCGACGGAAAGCTGGTCGCCGTGGAGGGTTACACCAAATCGGCGGATAAAGACCGACGCTTTCGCTGGGAAGACCTGCCGGAAAGCGTCCGCTTTGTAACCAGCCCAATCGGCGTGAACTATCACCGGGTCTTCTTCGTTCCACCGCGCGAATCTCGAATCGCGTCCGTTCGCGTCAACGATCAAGATCTCGAATTACCCAATTCTGGAAGGCAGCCATCGGATCGCGCTCTCTCTCCTTCACTCCTTCGGCCACGGAGATGCTCTCCCGGCCGACAAGTCCTCGAGGAAACTGGATGCAACGCGGTCGAATTTCGCTCGCCCATTTCAGATCCAGCTTCCGGCGACCATCACCGTTGAGCTCGAACCGAACGCGCCAGCGGGCACTTGCAATTTACTGTTCACCCAGGGATTGCAGGATAAAAGGTTACAAGTCAGAACGAGAAGTTTGGGTGGTCGCTGGCGGAAAACGGCCAACGTTTTCGTTCTCGGAGAGTTCGCCAGTGTTGCGCTCGACCGAAATGGTTGCGAAGCCCTTCAGATTTCCATCGAAAGCAAGCCGGGTGCCGCCCAAGAACTCCCTGACGGAGAACGCCCGCCTTTCGGACTCCTTAATGCCTGGGTCGCCCAAGGGAAGGATCGCCTGCCTTAGCAAGGTTAGGCCAGAGAGCGCCAAGTTGCTTTACACGTAAACAGCATCTTCGGTAGTCTTGGGTCTCAGGACCCTGTGCGGGCAAATCTCTGCGCAAGATGGTCTCCTTATAATTCACTCCAACAACCCGTTTCATTGTTATGGACACCGAACTCGGTCGAACTGTGATCTCCGCGCTTTCAGCCCTCTCAGGAATGGTGATTGCTACAGATCGAGATCTGAAAGCAACAAAGTCCTGGCGGAGCAGGAAGTCGGCCCGGTAAGCGCCTCCACGACCGATCCGCGGCGGTGGCGTGCAGACACTCACCTGATCTCACCAGATGAGCTCGATCAAATCGTCTCGAAAGCGGAGGCCTCGGCAGAGGCCGGGCAAGCCGCTCGCTTCGATCATGCCGGACAACTTGCTTCGCGAGATCCTCGAGCACGTCGATAGCGAAACCACCAGGCTGCAGGAATCAATCGCCGATCCGTCGAGATCGAAGGCTCGCCGGCAGCGCGATGTCGATCATGCGGACGCTGGAAATTTGCGTTGAGTTGAAAACAATACAAGAGGCACCACAACAACAACATCCCCGACGTGCCCCAGCGCACTCTCGCCAGACTTTGGCAGCAGCATCGCTGCGCAATAGCTCGATTATTCGCGCTTTCAACGCAGTGCGCAGGCACTGGTAGCCGCCAAGCTGGCACGCTAACACCACAAACTGGACTCCGTTGAGCATGGAGGAAATCAGGATCAACAAAGATACGTCAGCTCTGCATGTCGCTGGCGGCGCGTCCTGGCAACTTTGGGACACGATTCCACAATTTTCTCTATCGAGAGCTGGGGCTAAATTATGTTTACAAGGCATTCACGACGCGCGATCTCGCCGCGGCCATTGGCGGAATCCGCGCTTTGGGTATTCGCGGGTGCGCCATCTCGATGCCGTTCAAAGAGGCATGCATCCAACATCTGGACGAGCTGGACTCCTCCGCGCGATGGGATCATGTCCGTGAACACCATCGTAAACTCCGATGGTTACTTGAAGGCCTTCAATACCGACTACACGGCCGTTTTCACGTTGATCCGGTCGGCCGGAATTCTCTGGAGACAACCAGGTTTGCGCTCCGCGGAAGCGGCGGATGGCGAAAGCCGTCGCCTGCGCTCTGAAGGACGCGCTGATCTGCGAGATGGTATTATCGTGGCGCGCAATGAAACTGCCGGAGCTGCCTGGCTGAGCAGTATGGCTTTGCCTGGAAGAGGGAACTCGAAAATGAAACACCCGGGCTGCTGATCAATGTAACTCCGATCGGGATGGCGGGGGAACCGAAGCCGATCAACTGTCCTTCTCCGAAGAAATTGATTCGCGCGGCCCAAATGGTCTTCGATGTCGTGGCTCTTCCCCCAGAAACACCGCTCATTCGGTTGGCGAACAAATTGGGAAGGAAGACGATCAGCGGTGCCGAGGTGATCGCGCTTCAAGCCATCGAACGATATCGCTGCTTTACACTGGCGTCCGACCGGAGACCGAGCTGGTCAAAAAGGCGGCTGCCTTTGCCAGCGCTTAGAACTCAACGGCCCTTTCATCAACAACCTCGATGAGCCAAGCCGCACGAGTTGGAATATTAGCCGGCGGAAACTGGATCGTCGATCACACCAAGATCATCGACGGCTACCCGCCTCAGGATACTCTCGCCAACTATCCTGTCCGCAAAGCTCCAGCAATGGAGGTGGACCATATAATGTGCTGATCGATCTGGCCCGACTAGAAGCGCCTTTCCCCTTGACGGCTATTGGGCTCGTCGGTGACGATCCCGACAGGCGAATACATTCGGAGCGACTGCCAGTCCCACAACATCGACGTGTGTCAACTGCATATTACCAAGGAGGCGCCTACCTCCTACACCGACGTGATGACGGTGAAATCCACCGGAAGGCGCACCTTCTTCCACCAGCGCGGCGCCAACGCGCTTTCTCGACGCCGCCTCACTTTGATTTCACCCAGAGCAACGCGCGCATCTTCCACCTCGGTTATCTGCTTGCTGCTCGATCGGCTCGACCAATCGGACCCGGTCAATGCGGAAGCGTCGCGGCATCAGTGCTCCAAGCGTGCCCAGGAACGCCGGGTTCAAGACCAGCGTGGACGTGGTGAGCGTGGAAAGCGACCGCGTTTGCCGACATTGTCCTGCCGGCGCTGCGCTTCTGCAGACTATTGCATTCTTGAACGAATTGGAGGCAGAGCGGACAACCGGCAGTTACCATCATCAAGGAAGGTATCGTTGATCTCCCGCCGCTCAGATGTCGCTGCCCGCCAACTCGTCGATGCGGGCGTGCGCGAATGGGTCGTCATCCACTTTCCCTACGGCGCAATCGCCGTCGAGTTGTCGCCAAACAATCACTGTGCAGCCAGCGTCAACATGCCGCAGGCCTCGATTGGCGGGACCACCGGTGCCGGCGACACGTTCGCCGCAGGAATTCTCCTCGGCCTCCACGAAAACGCTCCAATGCAAGACCGCCTCTGCGCTACGGAGTCTGCACCGACTGCTGCCTCGCTTACGAATCCCAGCAGTTCAGACGGAGTCGTTCCTCTCAGGGAATGCCTCGAGTTTGGCCGCAAAGCATCGGCTACCGCGATTTAGGATGACCAAGATCGCTCGATCTAAAGATCGCTGACATCCTGGCAAACCCCTCGAGCAGCAAAGCGTTCATCATTGCTGATGCCAAGGACGCCGACATGGCGTTCGGCGTGTGCCGCACCCGGCCCTCGCTGCAGCCCGAAGGCAAACAGTTACGATACCGACTGGAGAACTTTGGAAGACTTTCGTGCTCAGATTCGCGATGTCATTCGCCAGGGATTGTCGACATTGTCCTACTCTCGGCATCGAAACGTCGAGGTGCTGGCAATGGAGGAGCGCCTCTTCGAGAGAACTCCGGGGTCACCCCGGCGGCCCGCGCAAACGACACCTCAGACATCTGGGCGGTGAGGGGCGGCAAATACCCCGCGCGAGGCTTCGCGATCGTTCCGCACTGCAACGCTCGACCATATCGTATGCGGAGGCATCTTGATCCGAAGCCGGTGAAAGATTATCGGCGCCGATCTGGGTCTCTATTCGATCACCTTCACCTAATGATTTGGCTGCGGAGCACTACGCGTTGCGCGAATTCCACGAGTTTCGCCTCGAGGCGGAGCGCAAGGGCTTTCGCTACTTTCTGGAAGTCTTCAATCCAAACATTGAACCTGGAATCGTCGAGACTGAAATTCCGGCCTTCGTCAATGACCACGTCATCCGTTCGCTGGCCGGCGTCACCAGACGCGGACGGCCGCTTTTCTAAAGATTGCGTATAATGGTCCGAAGGCCCTCGCCGAGCTTGCCAGTTACGATCCACACCTGATCGTCGGAATTCTTCGGAGGCAGCGCCGGCACAACCTACGACGCCTTTAAGCTCGATCGCCGACGCGCAAAACCTATGGCGCGCGCGTGGCCCTCTTCGGGCGGAAAATTAATCTCTCCGAGAATCCCTCACCTTCATCGAGATGCTGCGCCATATCGTCGATCACGAAATTACCGCCGAGACGCCGTCAAAGCGCTACCATGGCGCACTCGAGAAGCTTGGCATTCGAGCCGTTCCGCGAGCTCGCCGACGACATACGAAGCTGACCGGGAAACCATGATGCGCTACCGCTAAGAATTTTTGCGGGGATACGCCGCTCCCGGAACGTCCGGCTTCTCCAATCGCTCCCTGAATCTCCTTGCATAAGGCGCTGTAGGCCTGGGCGACCGGAAGCTTGGGCCCGTAAGCCAGGACGGGCATTCGGCGAAGTCCTATCTTCTCAATCTCGACAGTGAAAGGGATCACCGTGCGAAGGAACATGGGATAACGCACCGGCAAGTGCGCAATCGTTTCCTGGTGAATGCGGCTCCGTTTTGCGCCATCAGAAAGAACGGGACGATGATCTCTGTCGGTAATCCCAACTTCTTTGAAGAAATCGAAGAGCTGTTCGAGGGTAGCGCCCGAGAGCGGCGTTGGGATCACAGAGCGCCAAGATCATGCTCGAGGCGCGAAAGACGTTCTCAGACAGCAAGGTGATGTTCGGCGGGCAGTCTGAGAACGATGAAATCGTAGTCCACGCCGAGATCGTCGAGAAGCCAGCGAAGTTGCTTGTGAGACTTGCTGCACGATCTCAGCACAATGTCCAAATTCCGATAGGCGAGATTGGATGGCAGAATATCTGGTCCTGGATGGTCGGATTCGCGGATATTGCGCTTGAAGCCGGCATCCGACGAGCCTCATCCAACTCAAATCAAATTCAGCTGCGGGGCTGACACGGAAGAAAAATGCGGCTGCACCCTGCGCGATCGAGGTCCACCAAAGCGTGCGCTTGCCGGCTTGTTGCAAAGCGTAAGCCAGGCGTGACCGAGAGTGCCGTTTTGCCAACTCCGCCTTTGATGCTGTAGGCGGACACTATCTTCATGCGGCCTCGGAATCCTCGGCCGAGCCGGAGCTCAATTCTCGCAGAATTCACGCAGACAGCCTTCCACGGCTCGAGCAATTTGCGGCGAGCAGAAATCGTCCAAGGTGTTGTAGAAACGGTTCCGCTCTTCCTGCTGGTCGTGATAGAGAAGTGCGACGAGCCCCGCCAATGCAGAGGGCGAGACCCTCATGACGACCGCTCTCCTGCCGTTTGCGTTCCCAATATTGGAGGAGCGTAGGCCGCTGCACGGAGCAATCATTAAAGACTCCGAGACACGTTTGAAGGCGCCGCAGCTGTTTCTGATCTGTTCGGTCTCGCCTCGGGCAAGAGCTCACTAAAGAATTCAATCAAGTAACGCAGTTTTTTGCAGTGGATGCGCACTTTGTGCAAAGACTTCAGTCGGGCGTGCTCGCTTCCCAAGCCGACGTTCGATCTTGAGAATTCGCTTGCAGCGTTTGTAGATCCGACCGGCGATGAGCGGGCCCGGCAGGTTCACGGGAGACGTCGGTCACTCAGAATGATCGGCCCGGCGCCGAGAAAAATCGCTCCACTTTCTCGGATGCCGGCGCGGTACTCGGTTCGAGCTTAGATCGCGAACAACCTTCCTGAGCGCACGGCGCTCTTTCCCTTCCAAAGTCGTGAAAGACTTCCTGCAGGGGAGCCTTGGAGACTTCGGGGAGCATCCGTGGTATGCTGGCCTCGGGCCAGAAGATAGACGTTCGAAATCGTCGGAGGCTGTTTGTCGCGTCGCAACAGCGCTGCAAACAATGCTTTCAGCTCGTTTGTCTTTTCTTCGGGGTGATGCCCTTCAAGCAGGCTCAGCACCGATCGGATCTTTGCGCATGCAGATTCGATAGTCGTGCAGGAACTCGGTATCGATATCCTCCCTTATGCCGGCCTCATTCTCGCGCGCAATCGCCAGCATCCGGTGAATGATTCGGCGCGCCGTCTCGCGCACCGGCAGATCGCGGCCGCAAATCGAACGAAGGCCGCAATGTGTAGTGTCGAGGTGGCGACCCCTGCTCTCTTAAGAAAATTGCCAGCGGGCCTTCACTAATCTCTTGGCACCAAGCGCTCGCAAAATCTCGATCGCTTTGGCCGCTTCGGCTTCATAGCCCCTGAGAGGACGAAAGTGGCACAGGCGGTAGAAGGGCTCTGCGGCCCCTCCCTCGAAACAAAGCAGGTCAGATCGAACCGGAAAACCGTCTTCTCTTCTCGATTGAGCAGTTCCACGGGCTGCTCCTGGATCCAGAGCCGCGCAACGCGCATCAGAGCGCGAATACCGACGAGCGGCTCCGACTCGCCGGCGAAGATCTCCTTCCGGAAACTCCCACACAAATCGCGGGACCCGACGTGCCGCTATTGGCGTTGCACGTCGGAGATCACCAATCCAATCATGATCGCGTTCACAAAGGCAGAGTTGTCCTCCGGACTGGTAGAGTAGCCGCTGGCCAAACCAGATTCCCCACTCGAAAGTGTCGTAAAAGGTCGCTTTGGCCCGGACAACCTCCCTAGCCGAAGACCGAATGTTGGCTCCAAGGCGGCACAGAGACTTCACTCTCCAACTCCGCAGGGATTTGACAGATTTTTCTGGGGGACTCGCTCACTCTCCAAGCGAGGTCAGCCTATGCTATTCCAAAAACGCGCAATCCCGGCGCGAACTTCCCCAGCCGCGCCGGTAAGGCACAGCGGCATGCGATCGCTGGATTCGGCAGAGGAGCTTCCACCCTCCCCCGATGCTGCCATTGACGAGCGAGGAGTCGGGCACCTCTCTCGAGGCGGAGCTTAGACTGTTGCCTGGTCAGTGCCGTCGGGTTTTCGCCTCGGCACAGCTGGGCTATCGACTAGAAATTCTAACCGCTCGAAAGCTGAAATTCCCATTCCGACAACTGCGCTTTCCACCGGGAAACGTCATGCTGTATGCAGTCGCCAAAGCGGAGAGCTCATCCGGGAAACATCCGGCCATCGGGAGTCCAAGTCTTCGAGTTGTCTCGCCAACTCATCGTCGGCGTGCTGGACAAGACCAGAGGCTGCGCGGATCTGCCGCAGAGCCTCGGCGATTTCCGGTGATAGCAATGCCTTCGCCAGAGCAGAGCTGGTGTTCTCAAAGCGCTGCCAGACGGTTCGTGCTGCCTGGACCGCATTTCCTGCTCGCAAGAAAAGATCCGCGTGAGGCAGATGTCCGCCGTTCCTTTTGAAGGTCGGAAAGACCAGCTCGAGGAAGATGCCGGAGGCGCGTTGCCGGGTCGCGAAGTGTCTTGTATGCCTCTTGGACCAGGTGAAACTCTTCGTCGTCTCCTCCGGACGCATCCGGATGCCGATCGGCGGCCAGTCTTAGATATGTCTCCTTGAGCGCTGGCTCGTCGATGAGCGGTCTTCGGCTAATCCCAAAAACCGCAAATGCATCCTCCATAATTCTTACGCCCATCAACAGCAGAGGTTAGGCGGAAAAGCTTTCGCCGCACGAGCAGTGGGCGACGGCATTCGGATTCGAGACCTTGAATCCCCCTTCTGGAGATCGTCACTAAAATCGAGCTCCGAGCCACTGACAAAAAGAGCGCTCTTCGGATCGATAACCACTCGCACCTGATTGGATTCCACCAGAATGTCCCGATTTGCCGGTCCGTCGACGAGATCCATCCTATGCTGGAAGCCCAGAACAGCCCCCACCGATCACTGACACGCGCAATGCTCCACTCGCCCGGCCCTGCCGCGCTAGCAAAGCACGCAACTTCGCACTCGCGGCATCCAGCACGCGTATCAGTTTCTCATTCCCAATCCTGTAGCTGACCGGCCCAATCGCGGCTTCCATCGTTCAAAAATACCGCCGTGGAAAAAACGCGCAAGCCGCAGGTGGCTATCATGAACAAACAACTCGTTGCCTACTTTTCGCTTGTTGTTGAGATTAGCTCTCAATATCATGTCTCAGCGTGTTGCACTGGGAAAGAATTTTGCGAGAAGCGCGTTTGGGGCGGGGTTGAAGGGGAATGGCGGCCGTTGTTTGGCAGTCTTGGGAGTGAAGGTGTGAAGTGTGGAGTGGCATGATTTTGAATGTGCGAAAACCCTCGACTGGTCGCAGAGTTTCCATCCGGAAAGTTTCGAGATTTGCGTCAATTTCGAGGGGTGTGGGACCATTCACGAGCATCCTGCGATCACCACCATCGTGAACCCTCAACGGGTGGCTTATTATGCTGCAGATGAGAGACGTTTGAGAGCCGATCGGCACGCTGGGCAGAGAACATCGCTTTCTTACCGTGGAGATGTCACGCAACTGGCTGCACGAGGCGGTGCGGGGGCACGAGGCCGTTCTCAATCGCGAAGCCCAGGGCTTCCTTGATGGGAAGGCACGCTTCGAACTGCGCGCGAGCAACCGCTCAATCCGCGCGTTCGACGTAGCGCCGAGGAAATGCTCCAGCCGCCTCTTCATGGTCTCGGAGCCGGATTTTGGTTTCAGGCCAAGATTCTCGAGATCAGCGCCCTTATCCTGGTCAGAACCAACCGAAGAGCTCTTCTGTCAAAGACACAAGCGATTGGCTCATTGAACGTGTCGAGCGCGTGAAGCACGCTCTTGCTCGTGATCTCGAAAACCCGCCGAGTCTTTCCGAGTTGGGGCGTGAAGTAGGTTGCAGTCCCTTTTATTTGAGTCGCATCTTTTCAGAGCATACGGGCCTGACAATCTCGCGCTACCTTCGCAACTTGCGCCTTGAGCGCGCCGCAGAGCTGCTTCGAAGCGGACGCTCCAATGTCACTGAGGCGGCCCTGGCAGTGGGCTACTCTAGTCTGAGCCATTTCTCGAAAGCCTTTTGCTGAAATGTTTGAGGTCTGCCCCTGTGTGTTCCCCCTCAACCGAAGGGCCGTCCGCCTAGTCTCCCGAAAGCCGCGGCTGTGAGCCTCGGCATAAGCGGGCTTCGCAGCTCCGTCCTGACGCCGAGTGCGACAAGAGGTGGAATCTTCCGGTGCCACGGTGCATAGTTTCGGCACGAACAATGCGACGATCGATCTTACTGACACAGGAAATGACGCCTTTTTGGCTGGGAGCAAGGCTTGCGTGAGCACGCTCTCGACCGATTTTCCGCTGCCGTAACGCCTCTTTTTCGGTAATTTTGGATTATGGACTCGGAATTGAAAATTCCTGACCGAACGTCTGGTGCAGTTGGATCGTCACTTTGATGCGATTCAGGCGATCATTTTGGCGCGCCAGCATCCCGTGACCGGTCTGTCTGCCGGCAAAGCACCGCCGTCACGGTGCACGGAGATTACACCGACGCCTGGGTGAGGGATAACGTCTATAGCATCTATGCAGTCTGGGGGCTCGCCTTGGCCTATCAACGACATGCACCAGATCATCGGCGGGCCCGGGAACTGCAACCACGCCGTCGTCCGTTTGATGCGTGGCTTGTTGGCTTCAATGATGAGCCAGGCCGGAAAAGTTGAACGATTCAAACAGACGCAGAATCCCCTGGATGCTTTGCACGCAAAGTATGAGACAGCTACTGGACGGCCAATCGTGGCAGACGATCAATGGGGTCATCTCCAACTCGACGCCACGTCACTCTACCTCGCTTACGCTCGCCCAGATGATCGCGGGAGGCATCGACTTGATCTGGAGCCCGGTCGAGGTCGCCTTTATTCAGAACCCTGATCTACTACATCGGCCGTGCTTACCGCACCCCGGACTACGGAATTTGGGAGCGAGGCCATAAGATGAACCGCGGCAACCGCGAGAGTTAATTCAAGCTCGGTAGGCATTGCCTTGGCGGCACTCGAGGCCTTGGATGGTTTTGACCTCTACGGCTCCCGCGGGGACCGAACAGCCCAGGTGCACGTCCTCCCTGACGAGATCGCCCCGCGCCCGAACAACGCTCCACAGTCTGCTACCCTGGGAATCAGCCTCCAAGGAGGTCGATGCGGCCACTTTAGCCGTCATCAGGCTTTCCACTTTTGCCGTCGCCGACGAAGAAGAACTTACCGAGAAAACGCGTTCAAAATCATTGAATGTTTGCAGGGTCGCTACGGTTGCAAACGCTTCGCTTCGCGATGGACATCAGACTGTCCTGGAAGACCGCAACCGACTGTATTACGAGCCGAGTGAACTGAAGATTTTCAGAGCACATCGAGTCCGAGTGGCCGCTTTTCTTCCTTACCTGCTTCTGGACGCACACTATCGCGACGAAGGCTGAGACCGCCGCCGAATATCGCACGCGCTTGGAGAGCCTCGAGCAGAAGCGCGTGGCGTCGGGCTCTTGCCTGAGCTCTATTGCGTTCCTGCCTCCAGCATCGAGGCAGAAAGGAAGAATCCCGGCAGCCAAACACGCCTGCCCAACGAGAATGTTCCGCTGGTGTGGGCTCAAAGTCTCTGGTGGTTAGGCCAGATGCTGGAGGATGGTCTTCTCGAGGGCAGCGATCTGGATCCTCTGGGACGCCATCGACGGCGAGCGACACCTCCTGTTGCTGTTCAAGCCGCTGTTCTTGCGGAGGATCTCCAGACCCAGGCTCATCTGGCGGACTTGGGTATCGTGGTCGAACGCGTGGATGAGCTGGAGGCGATCGAACTGAGGCCGGGGCAGGAATTGTGCCCAGTTTTATGCGCGTCGCAAGGAGCGATTCCCACATTAGGACTCACCGGTCGGCCCCAGCGTCGCTTACAGGACTCTGACGACCTCGCGGCTCTGCAGACTAGGCGATCGCCGATTGGCATTCGCCCCTGTCGCTGCTCGCCGATCAGGATTACTCTCGCTATGGACATGGCGATTCTGGCCCAACGCCTGCGCGGCGAGGTCGCCTATCTCTCTCACGCAACTGGCAGGGCCAGGGTCGTCCAACCTTGGTTGTTCCCATAGGCCAGCGACACATCGAGTTCAAGAGCGAGCATCTGATCGCTTTGCTCCAGGAATGGCGCGACGGGCATTGCGGACCGGTGACGGTGCGTCTCCGGTTCTCTGACGCAGCTGCTGCCGTCGGCAACCTGGATGTCTTTGGAAGAATATCGGACCGCTGCCCGAGGCGAATCTTCCTCCGCGGCGAAGCGCCTGCTCCGAAATTGCGACACGATCCAAGCAATGACGCACCGCTTAGTGCAGCGGAAGAACTAAGCTTGGAGCTCGAGGGAGAGCAGGACCGATCGCGGTTGATACAGCGACTGCAAGCGAAGCGATAATCTTTACGAACAGGCAGAGTGCGCTCCAGGGTCTAGTGCTCTTGCTCGGGAGAGACGCAGAAATTCCGTGGTCAGATGCCATTGGCAGCGCTCCGCCAGACTCGAGTGGGTCCATCCGGCTGGAGGCGTTTTTGGAACGCCTTTGGAAAGAAGCCAGTTAGGAGGTCATTGGAGTGTGCTTCGGCGAGTCGCAGGATTGCGAGACTGGGTCGATGCTGGTCTTGAAGAAGCTGTCGTACCAACCTGTTGATTCGCCAAAAGCAGGTCCTCGTCGGCAAGGCTTATAGTCCGGATTCTTTGATCATCGAGCCGATGACTAGCCGGGCGATCGCGGATCGCATCGCCCGATTTTCGGCGCGAGGACGTTCGCGAGCGCGTCCTCACCCAGGAAATTCTGCTTGATTTGGATGCCCTGGTGAAACTCGATCCCAACTTGCTGAGAGGTTTTCTCACCCTCCGCGTCGGACATTTGATTCTTCTGCTCACCGCGGAGATCGCAGAGCAATCTGAAGCTAACGCAGGACGAAGCTTACGAAAGGTTGCTTAGGTTTTCGCCCTCGGAGATTCAGGCTACGCCTAAGCAAAGTTCTCACCGATGATGCGGAAGCTGCTGAGTTGCTGAAATCTCGGAGACACTTAGCGTTACAGCCCGGCTGGCGAATTGAAGTGGCATCCGGAGGCGCCGACAGCTGAGACGCCTTCTCTGGGCTCGGCCGCACCCGCGACCGGATGGGATGGATTATCGGGTTCGGGCCGGCGCACTTGGTCAGACTCCTCCGGAATTCTACCTTCCAGCGTTTGGCGAATGCTCCATCATTGCCGTGGCCTGGTCATCGGCGACAAGTTGGAACGGCGCAACCGTATGGATAGCCTCGCCTCTTTCGTGCAAATGACCCAAGGCGAAAAGAGCTTTGCCTTCGCCGTCGAGCATCTCCTGGCCAAGATCAACGCGCCGGATGTACGTCACCTGACGATCGAAGCGCTCGCTGCGCTGAGTGAGTTCTGTCAAAAGAATCGGGACTTCCGCCTTACGGCGCATATCGTTCTCGACGTGTTGATTGGGCACGCCGTTCGATTGGCATGGCTAAGGGATCACAGCGAGGAAACACTACGAAGGCGAGAAGGCGCCTGGCCTGGCATCGCTTCTACGAGGAACCGCCCGCATCGGTGCGCCTACTGGATCATTGAGGCACTTGCGCCACCTGATCAAGCAAGAGAAAACGGCAGACGCTTCGTTGCTTGCCTTGGCTTAGAGGCGCTTTTGTATCGACGATATTCCGATCGTCGAGGGCTAAGTCTTCATCGGCGCGGGGACGCCGCCACAGCGGTGTGAGCTTTTCCGAAAAAAAAAGAGGGCGACCGTTCAGGCCGCCCTCTTTTCTCGATTGGCAGATGTACGACTGATCGTCAGACTCCTGATGAAGTTTCCGGAGTCCTGCTTGAGTTTCCACGCCTGCTCTCGGAGCTGCTGTGCGTCGTCGAGCACTTTTTGCTGAGCCGGAGTGAGCAGAGTTCTGATCTCCTGCCGGGTCTCATCCCTCACTGCGCGGACTTTTCGCCCACTGTTCCTCCCGGATTGCTTCTGACCTTCGGTTTACTCGCTTGAATGATCTCCCTAACCTTCTGCCTCTGCTCATCGGTGAGATTTAACAGGCGATCTAGCTTCTTCTCCATCGAGCCGGCAGAATGCTGACGATCTCGCCAGTTGCCATGACCGCGAAACTTTCCGCGTGAGCCTTCCAGACGCCCGTCGTAGCCGCAGGTTTTCTGCGAGTCGGAAGACGTTGCCGAGACTTTCGTCTCGGTCGAGCGCCGCCGGACGCCGAGGTTGTCGATTGTTGTTCGCAGATACCCAAGTGGAACTCGAGGCTCCCGGCGCAGGAGTAGCCGCCGATGTCGGGTCTGACGCGGTCGGGTTGCGAGATGGCAACAGCTGCCGCACCAAGCCACCGCTGCCATTGATAAAAGAATTGTCTGTTTCATGCTTTGAGGATGCAACCGCTCGCCGCGCCGATGGTTGCGCACTTTTTAGTAATCATGCAGCGCAGGAAACACCTGACGACTGAGACCAGCCCCTACGGCCCAGATCTCTAAGTCCTTAAGAACAAATTCCAACTTTTGAGAAGCGTCACTGCGCGCAAACTCAATCGCACAAGCCGGAAATCCTCCAGGTCGGCAAACCTGTATTCTCCATTTCGAGGGGGTTCGCTGATCGATGCAGAGCAATGTCGGCGAGTTGGTCAAGTCGCAACTGCAAGCCGGTTTCCTCGTCGCCGAAATAGATTGAAAACCGATCCTCCCTGAGACGGCTCGAGGTGATGCTCAGGCTCTGCATTCAATCCGTCGTTTTCAACCGACATTCGGACCCGAGTCTCTGCCTCAGATCATCGCTGCTCAAAACCTCGCGCAAAGTGTCGGCGGAGAGTTGGCTCGCACGTCGCACGTCAAACCGGAACAGCGGCCAGTCGATGCGGTCGAAAGATCGCTTCTCCGGTCCAGATCCCGACAGGCAATTCGAAGCCTGATTTATTTTGAGCCACCACAGGAACGCTTCGAGATTCGATTCTGGTAGTAAGCAAGACTCTTGTGGATCACCTCGCCGTGAAAATCCCTGAATTCGACAGCATAGAGCCAGCCTGCTTCTCGTTGTTCGACCAGTGACAAACCCATGCGCCCAGCCTGGGAAGAAGAACCTTCAAGCCACGATCGCCGTCCCAACCGCCTTGGCCACACGGGTGGTCCGATATCTCAGGATAGGGACCTAGGTGAACCAAGAGTAGCACCGCGGTTTACACAAAAATAGACGACGCGACCAAATGTCCTCACGCCTCGAAAGAGCACAGCCCAACGGGGCAGAAGCGGGATCAGCGCCCGCCCGCCAACCACCTGCGCGTTTGCCAGGTTTTCCGCAGCCAGCAAGGGATTGGCGGCAAAAGCAGTGTTTTCAATCGAGCCGCGGTCGCCATGCGAAATTCGAGAGCGCACCGGCGTAAGATTCCTGAAGGAGGCCTTTTCGTCTTGCGATCGCTTGCGAAAAATTTGCGGAGGCTTGCGCGGGGCTTGACGTTTGTTGCAGCTACACAGAACTTCAGGGGCATGCTGATTTCCCAGACTCTCAACGACAAAATCAACGAGCAGATTGGATACGAGTTTGCTGCGAGCATCCAGTATACGGCCATTGCGTCCCACTTCGACGCTGAGTCTCTCCCCTTTCTGGCAAGGCACTTTTACAAGCAGGCCGATGAAGAGCACGAACACGCGATGAAGTTCATCAAGTTTCTCATCGATGCCGGTGCTCGCGTCGAGATTCCAGCTATGACCAAGCCGGTGGCACCGCTTTCCATTCGCCGAGGATGCGGTGAAGCTTTCCCTCGATCAGGAGATCAAGGTCACAGACCTGATCAACGGCTTCATGGATACCGGCCTTGCGGAAAACAATCCACATCGCCTCAACGTTCCTGCAGTGGTTCGTCACCGAGCAACTCGAAGAAGTCAGTTCGATGGACCAGCTCCTGAAAATTCGTTCAACGCGCCGGTGAGGGTCGCCTCCTCCTCGTGGAACAATATCTCGCCGGTTATCAAGTCTGCTCGTGCCATTTCCGAGAAAGACGACGAGTAATCGGCGCGCTTTCAGTTGGTGACGACCTCAACCCTCAACTATCAATCTCCTCAATGAGCCATCAAACCTCCGCGACGACAACTCGAGACGTCGAGGTCACCCGCATACCGAGCGGCGAGAGAATCACCCTCGCGACGGGCACGGAGGTGCTCATCACCCAGGCACTCGGCGGCTCATTCACGCATCCTTGTTCCCAGCCAGGCTGGCCTCTACCGGATCGAGGGTCAGGACGCCGATGCGATCGGCCAGGAGGCCACCTCAGGGATCAGAGAGACCCGCCGACGGTGATCTCGAGCAAGCGGCTTGGATCAGCTCAAGACCTGCTACGACCCCGAAATTCCCGTCAACATCGGTCGACTTGGGTCTGGTGTATTCGCTCGGCATCAAGCCGCACCAGGGGGCCGGCAGCCGAAGTCAACGTTCAAATGACACTCACGGCACCGGGCTGTGGCATGGGTCCGATCCTCGCCAGCGAAGCGCGCCAGAAGATCTCTACCGCTCGACGGCGTCACCGACGCGAATGTTGATCTCGTTTGGGATCCCCCTGGACGCCGGACCGAATCAGCGAGGAGGGCAAGCAGAAGCTAGGCATGGTTTAAAGCGCCCTCCGCGCGCCGAAGAGTTCTTTATAGGTCGGCGGCGCCGCTGGGTTAATCCCTAGCGGCCTCAAACTTGTTTCTCCCATGATTTTTCTCGGCATCGACTGCGGCACCCAAAGCACCAAGACCATCGCTCTGGACTGGGACACCGGCGAAGTCCTCGCTTCCGCGGCAAAAGGCCTACGGATTCGTTCCCAATCTGCCGGCCGGCGCGATGGAACAAAATCCGCAGGATTGGGTTGACGCCGCTGAACAATCCATCGGCGAAGTCATCGCCAAACTCGGCTCGCGCAAAGGAGGAGATTCGCGGCATCGGAGTGAGTGGCCAACAACATGGGCTGGTCGTCCTCGACAAGAATGACCAAGTCGTCCGCCCCGCCAAGCTCTGGAACGACACGACTACCGGAGAGCAATGCGACCAGATCACTGAGCACTTCGGCGGACCGAACGCCGTCATCGCCCTGCGTGGGAAATACCATGCGCACCGGCTATACGGCCCCCAAGATCTTGTGGCTGCGCCAGAACGAGCCCGAAAACTGGAAGAAAACCGACAGTGTCTTGCTGCCGCATGACTATCTCAACTTTTGGCTGACCGGAGTCAAAAGAATGGAATTTGGCGATGCCTCGGGCACCGCGCTGCTCGACGTGGAAACCCGGCAGTGGTCGGCGAAGGTCGTCAACTACATCGCGGAGGACCTTCCCGGCAAGCTCCCGCCGCTGAATCGCTCAAGAGCTGCGCATGGAGACCTGCGCAGAGAACTCTGCCAGAAGTGGGGCCTTTCCACGCCGCCTGCGGTCAGCGCGGGAGGTGGCGACAACATGATGGCCGCCATCGGAACCGGCAATATCCAGCCTGGTGTGGTCACGGCAAGCCTCGGAACCTCTGGAACTCTCTTCGCCTTTCCGCAGTGCCCATCGTCGACTCGCGCGGCGAGGTGGCTGCCTTTTGCGATAGCACCGACAACTGGCTGCCGCTTGTTTGCACGCTCAATCTCACGCTGGTCACCGAGCATATCCGCAAGCTTTTCGGTTGGGATTACGCGCGGCTGGAAGAGGAGATCCGCTCGGTGCCGGCCTGGCTGCGATGGATCTCTTCTGCTCCCCTATCTGACAGGCGAGCGCACGCCCGATCTGCCTAATGGGACCGGCGTTTTCCACGGTCTGAACCTCGCGAATTTCACGCCCGCGCACATGGCTCGCGCGGCCTACGAGGGAGTTACGCTCGGGCTAGGTTATGGTCTGGCCCGCTTCCGCCAACTGGGCATGAATCCTTCCGAAATACGGCTGACCGGAGGCGGCAGCAACAGCCGCCTCTGGCGGAAAATGTGCGCGGACATCTTCGGGGTGCCAACCGGTCTGCTTGCAGAGCGGAGAAGGGCGCCGGACTTGGGCGGCGCCGTGCAAGCAGGATGGGCTTGGAACAAGGAGCATGGATCCGACGCCACACCTCGGCCGGAGATTTCAGACCGGCTCGATCCAACTAGGATGAGTCTTCCCGCAATGAGCCCGATCCCGGCGCACCGGCAATCTACGCCAATGTCTTAGGCAGGAACGTCCGCGATCCGTAAAGGCCCTCCACGAATCAAAGTTGATTTAGCTGCGGCCAAGGAGCCAGCACGGCCGAACCGGCCAAATCCCGAGCAGACACTTCCTGAAATGCGTCTCGTCCTCGCCGCAACCGGAGCGAGCGGCGCTGCTCTATCTGCAGCGCTCTGATTCATTACTCGGACACTGCCGAAGCACGAACTGCACATGCGTCTTCAGCGCTTAGCGCCAAAGCAGGTCATCCACGACGAGATCGGCGAGCTACAGCTTCCCGCGGGCATGGTCGAGCATTCCGACAAGAGCATGAATGCTCCCTTCGCCAGCGGCAGCACCAAAGTTCGATGCCATGATCGTAATTCCATGTTCCGATGAGCACGCTTGGCCGCATCGCCCACGGCGTCAGCGAAAGCCTGATCCTGCGCGCCGCCGATGTGTTCTTGAAGGAACGCCGCAAGCTCATCCTCGTGCCTCGCGAGACGCCGTGGAATCTCATTCACGCGCGCAATGCCTTGGCCGTCATGGAAGCAGGCGCCATTCTTGCTGCCAGCCTCGCCCTCCTTCTATACACGACCAGCAAACCTCATCGAACTGGCCCGATACCGTCGTATGGCGCATCCTTGACCAACTCGGCCCTAAACGTCCCACACGCTCGCCGCTGGAAGGAATAGCTCGCCAGCGATAGAGACCTCCAGGAGCTCTGTAACGTTGTCGCGACGTCTCCTCGTCGTCGAGGACAACTCTGCTCGACAGTGGAGCCTACCGCCTGGCCGGGAGGCGCCCAAGCTGCCCGCTACAACCCTACCACAAACTGATCGCTGGATTATTTTAGACGGGGCGATCATGATTTGCCAAATGCTTGATGTCATCGAGAAGCTGCTCACCTTGCAGGATCGAGACCAGCGCCTTCGAAGTTTCCAAACCGAAATCACTCACCTTGCCTGAAGAGCGAAAGGCGCGCAAAAAGCAGTTGGCCGACTCCGCCAGCCGGCTCGAGAAGGCAACAAAGCCGTGCCAAAGTGATCGAGATTGAAAGGCGGAATTTAGAAATCGATGCCGTGTGAAGCGAGAGGCCATCTCCCGTTATAAGCAACAACAACTCCAAACGCGAAGAAACGAGGAATACTCCGCTTCTCGCCCACGAAATCGAAGCCGCCGACAAGACCGTCACCGCGCTCGAAGATCGCGAGCTCTGATCTCATGGAGGAAATCGAAACTCTCACCCTCCAGATTGCCGCCGCCGAAAGAGCCCACGCCGAAGAACGGCAAAATCGAACACCTTCTGGCCGGGCTGGAGAGCAAGAAGTCCAACCTGGAAGCCCGCATCAGCGGAGCTCAAAAGCGAACACGACCGGCTGGCCCAGCTTCTCGACGAAAGTGTCCGCGACATCTACCTCCACCTCTTCAAAACCAAGCACGGCCCGCCGTCGCCACCCTCGAACATGAAGTCTGCATGGGCTGCCACATGAAAGTCACCGCCCAGACCGTCGTCCAGGTCCGAGCAGCCGGAAAGCACGTCCATTGGCCTGCAGTGCGGTCGCATCCTCTGCATGCCCGCCTAGCCGCGCTCTTAGGAAACTCCCAACTTTTCCGTTGACACTGCAAACAAGCCCCTAAAAACGCTTGCGATTGGAATCACGACTGCTTGACCGTTGCATTGGCGGTCGATCTGTTGGAGCAAGGCGACTGGTCAGCGATTGGCTGATCTCTCGCCCAAAACACAAGGAAGAGAAATGAAGGACAAAGAGAGTGCTCTGGGGGTTAGTGGTTCTGGGAGCTTGCGTGGAGTGTCTCGTGGGGTCCGAGCCGGGCAGTCCACGCGCGGTCCCGGAGTCGAAGCCAGACGGGATCAGCTCTGGAGAGCTGGTGGAACGGTATGCCTACACGGGAAACTGGTTTGAGTTCGCGTACACGCTCGAAGACCACGGGCTAGTTGGGCATGAGTGGAAGGCAAATTTTCTCTGGAATGTGGATGGCGGCTTGCAACAACGTTTCGGGTATGACGATGAATGGAAACCGTGAACGCTCCCAGGATTTGGCGAAGGCTACGCGATGGAGGACGATCGAGGGGCTGACGGCTAACCCGATCGTCGCAGCTAATCGCGGCGGAGCCGGCGCCAATGAGCGGGTTGGGGCGAGCAGTCCAATTTGCGCCGAGCACCTTCCAGGGCGGCCGCCTTTGGCGCTTTCGTGCAGCAGGCTCACTGAACCTACACTGACGACCGGAGCTCTTCGGGGCAAGAGGAACCTCACTTTTCCTCAGGCGGAGCCGGCAACCGACGATGATTCTTTCATCAAATCGCCGCCAAACAAATTCTTCATCTAACAACACCTTCACCTCCAGCTCCGATGGAATCAAACAAGGCCGGACTCGGAGTAAGGTGGAGCTTCGTGCGGGCTGTATGAAGGTAAAGCCAGTCAGATTGTGTGCTACCCGCAGAGTGGTCTGCGAATGTGCCATCTCAGCTCAACACGAACACGCCCTCCAACCACGGCCTGCTCTTTGCCGGGGCTCCCGCGTGAGCGAACGTGGAATTCTTTCTGGCTGACTCGAAACTGGCTTGACGCCGAAGATCGTGCCCGTCTGCAGCTCTGGGCCATGCCGGGCGGCCGGCTTTATGTATTAGGGGGCTCGGAGAATTAACTCTTCGGGCCAACCCTACGCACTGTCAAAGACTACTCTGGTATTGGCAGGTCGAACTCAGCAACTCTACCGGGAACCTCGCCTGAGTCGCCAGAAGCAACGCCGGTCACGACCAATTTCTCCCGACGGCGAGCCCGGCGAATCGATGGAACGAGCATCCCGGAGGGTAAAGCCCTCGAAACCGAAACCTAGCAGAACAGGGACTCTGGCTTTCAAAGCCTGACCAACTTCGCCCGCAAAGTAGAACAATCCGGCTCGCCAGCCCTATTTCCAGTAACCGGGCCGTCTTCTGGCCAGCAGATTGATTCCGGGCCGGGGCTCAGAACAGCAGGCGTCGCCTTCGCCAGCGCAAACTTGCCAGCCAATAAGCAGATCGCCGACGAGTACCTGACGCCGCAGATCACAGCGGTGCTCGAGTCGACACGCATCCAGGGTCAGTCGCGTTCTATGCCCAACCGTCCTCCCAATACATCATCTGGCCAAACGGCACAGGACTGGTCGAGAACGCCACTGTGCCGGGTTCCAATGGGCGTTATTCCTTTCTGATCTCGAGGCTGGCAGCTGTTGAGTCAGATTCCGTGACGGAGGTTCCGTTACCCGCTAAATCGTTTGGCACAGCAGGAATTTTCCCCGCGCGCGTGTCCAGGCGGCACGATGGCGTCCGGGTGTTTTTTCCTCCCCAAATAATCGGCACCTTCGCGCATTAGCCATTGCAATAAATGACCTTCCAATGTTTGTGGTTTGCCAGACACCACAACAGGAGTCTCGATGGACTACGTTGCCGATAGTCAGCATAACCGGATCGACACCAAACGCCGGTCGGCAAGATGTGCACGACTTGATTGCGCCCCTTGATTGGGCTTTCGGCACGATCCTCCTCGTTGATCGTCGGCTACGGCGCACCGCAAGTAGCGCTTCGTAGTGAGATGATCCCGTATTTCCACGTCTGCGGCACGCCAGCCGACAAGCAACCCCTTGCGGGTTCTGGTGATTGGGGGATGGGTTGGCACGGGAATTGTCACCCCGTACGCGATTGCGCGACTTCTTGTCGCCTTGGAATCGCGCCTGCGTTTGGCGGCGGGCATTGAAATCACCGCACTATCCAGTGGCAAACCTGAAGCTCCACATGACAGACCGTTTTCTCACCAGCAAGCGGCAATCAGACGGCGTGCGCTGCCGGGAGAGTTCCCCCATGCAATCACGTCCAGGTTCTGGAGCGGGAGCCGGAGCGCTACAGTTACGAAGCGATTTTTGCACTGCGCCTAAAATCCGCGTGCTCTTGATGCTGACGTTGCAGCTTGGCTCGCGGAGCGACGAACAAAGGCGGCACTTTCAGACGCGTACCAAACGCTACGCGTCGACCAGCCCACTCTTTCGGTGGCGGGCCAATCCGCCTCGTCCCACTTACAGCTCAGGACCCTTCACGCCGATTCCGAATCGCGATCGACAGCCTCGCCGAGATCATCATCGGGCTACCGGGAGCATTGAACCCGAACAGCAAAGCTCTCCTCAAGAAAGCATGGCGCTCATTTTGAGCCTGTCGCATGCAGTGCGCGAAGCTCGCGCTGAAGGCGTCCTTTAGAAGCCGCATAGAAATCGCGTGCCGAAACGCGAGGGTCTTGGCCGATGTGCAAGGTCGCCACCACGCAGTGATCCTTTTGTTTCATAACGCCTTCCACTCTCGCCTCCTCTGGTTGCGGGAAGAGTCGGTGTCCAGGCACTCTCCGACGCCGGAGAGAACGCCCTATGGTAATTCCGCTGCAGACCGGGTCGAACCTCAGACCAAGGTAAAGCTGCGGAGTCTCGAAGATTCACGAGCCCTCGGAAACCAAGCGTGTGGTGCGCGGGCGTCGAAACGGCCGCCCACGACGGAGGTGATGAAGCTGCACCAAAAACGTCGCTCATAAAACGACCACTTAACTACGATCAATTGTCGGCACCATCGACAGAACGACCACAATATGTCGAAGAATTCTAACATATATCGACATATTATGCTTTATATACTCGCGCCATCGACGTAGGTACATCGGTAAGCACACCGCGAGAAGTGCTGGATGCTTCTGGCTGTAGAGAACCTCACGACCGCTTGCTTCGCTGCCGTCAGAATGCCGATCTTTTCCAGCTCCCTCTCAGGTATTCTTTGAAGGCGATGTCTGCCGTTTGGCGATACCCGCTTCGACCAGGAACTGAATCTTGCAATAGGGTTGGGTAAACACCAATTCTACCAGTTCTCTGGAACAGACTTTCGAGGGGAGTTTTTGCACCGCATCGAGCCAACGTCTGTCTGATCGAAGAGATCGCGGATCCCGGACGATACGCGGCCCGTCGTCCACCTCTGCGGTTTCCTCGACAGCCGCAAGCACGAAAGCAGCCAATCCTCCCATTGGGCGCGTTCGGTGATTCCGCGCAGCAGGCGGTGAGAATGTTCCAAGCTTGTTTTTGGATGGGGTGGCGGCTGGAGATAAGGGACGGGGATCCGGAGCAAACCCGGAATGCAGCAGGAAGAGAATGCCCCGAGGGATCCAGCCAGCAATGCGACCATTTGCCGTCCGTACACGGGTGGATCAGCTTCGAATTGATAATGAGTGACCGCCATTCGCGCCAAAGCGATCGAGCCTCATCCTCGGCCAGCAGGAACTCTTCGAGGTTATGCAACTGTCACGAGAACCACACAGTGCCCCCGTCGGCGGAGTGCGCGTGGTCGACCTGGAGCTCGGGCTGGGCCAACGTGTGGCGTTGTTGTCTGTCCGGAAGGTCACACTTTCATCCCGCTTAAGAGCTGCCGCAGAGCTCTCTGAGCAGTTCCAGACGAAGAGGTCTCCCGCTTCAAGGCCTCGCTTCCATGGCGCTAAAGCCGTTCGGTAACGCAAGAACCCTCCTTCGTGGCGAAATCGGTGTTTGACGACCTTCATCAATGGCCGCTTGAAACAAGGCGTCCTGGGTCGTGACAATATTTTCCTGATCTCCAGAACCTGGCGAGTTTTGCCTCCTGCACAGCCCGGAATCGCGTTGATGAGAATAGCGTGAGTTCGGAATCAGGTCACCCGCCCCTTTGGGTTCGGCCAATGCTCGATTCGCGGCCACACATTTCTTCAATACAGCCCGGGTCTCTCCAACTCTCGCCGGCAGGGGGCGGCAGGCAGATCATTATGCGGCTGCTTGGGATGGAAGCTCATAGTTGCCTATAACTGTGGCCAAGGCACGCAGAAAGTCCGATAGAAATTCGCCGGCCCCCTCGACGACGCACCCCACCGATTAGGCACGGACGCGAAAACTTTGCAATCAGGAGCGGACAAATCCCTCCAAAGGCGCTAGGGCTGGTGTCGTCCATTCTTCCCGTCGTAGAAACCGAAGGACGCTGGATGGCGACGGAGCACAGAAGCGAACTGCAGGACGAGTAGTTTCCCCCACTCCCGGTGCAAAAACCTACCTTCAGCGAAGCGTTTCGCTCTGGCTGAAGCTGGGATTGTGTGAGTTTTGGCGGACCGACGAGGCCAGATCGCCATCATGCATGCCTGAGTTAGTCGAGAAGAGACGATGGATCAGTGAGGAGCGATTTTGCGCGCGCTGAACTTTTTTGCATGCTCTTGCCGGGACCAGAGCGCAACAACTCGCCATTTATATCGGCTGGTCTCTTCACGGCACGTTCGGCGGAGTCGTCGCCGGCGGGCTGTTTGTCCTGCCAGCGGCACTGATTCTCTGGCTCTTGAGCTGGCTCATGTGTCGGCAGGAGATGTCAGTTGGATCAAGGCAATCTTTTACGGGCTCCAACCCGCTGTTGTGGCGATCGTTGCCATCGCCATTTGCGAATAGGTAGGAAGGCTCTGCGAAATGCTTTTTCCGGTCGGTTGCAGCCCTCGCGTTCGTCGCGATCTTTTTCTTTGAGACGCCCTTTTGGAGCAATACGTAACTGAACGAAGTACAAT
>ERZ1370068.11193-contig-9829_pt1 | contig 60213 bp, 67 predicted proteins | sample MGYA00561227_ERZ1370068 | MGnify/ENA primary metagenome ERZ1370068 (study PRJEB38410, sample SAMEA6850437) | metagenome | study: Metagenomic assessment of the ecological functions of the soil: analysis of the soil microbiota associated with the... | reverse complement strand
GTATGCTTCGTTCGATTACGTATTGCTGCACTTTGTCGTTGCTCATCGACACCAGGCGGTGGATCTTGCGTGATGCCGAGCCAGTGCAGCACGTCGGGCATCAGCTCCTGGAAGCGCATGTCCTGCACGCCGGCCACGCACTCGGTGCGGGCGAAGTACTGGTCGCGCGCGTGTCGCCGCCACTCTGGCGCTTGCGCGCGTTGTAGACCAGGAACTTGGTCACCTCGCCGAGCGCGCGGCCTTCCTTGCGGCAGTAGGCGATCAGGCCGACGCCGCCGCGCTGCGCGCCCTGGATGCACTCCTCGATCGGCGTGCGTCAGGTAGGGCCGGCAGGTGCAGATGTCGGAGCCGAACACGTCCGGAGCCGTTGCACTCGTCGTGCACGCGCGCGGTCGAGCGTCGACGTCGGGATCGGCGAGGTCGCGCGGGTTGCCGAAGATGTAGAGCGGTCTGGCCGCCGATCGGCGGCAGGAACACCTCGAGGTCGCCGCGCGTCACCAGCTCGGGGTACATGCCGCCGGTCTCCTCGAACAGCGCGCGGCGCAGGTCGGCTCTCGGTGACAGCCGAAGCGCTGCGCCACGCCGGGCAGCCACCACACCGGCTCGATCGCGATCTTGGTCACCGCGGCCGAGTGCGTCGTCGAGCAGCACCTGCGCCGTCGATCGCGCAGGCGCTGGAATGCGATCGCCTGGCGCACCTCCGGCAGGTGGATGTGCGCCTTGGTGACGGCGATCGTCGGCCGCACGTCGTAGCCCTGCGCCGATGATAGTCGGCGAACACGTTCTGCACCGCCGCGCCCCAGGGGTCGATCGACACGATCTTGCTCCGGGTCGCCCCATTGCTCGATACGGCCCGAACAGATCGGTGGGCGAGGTGTTGGTCAGGTCGGCGCGATGGCCTGCGGTCGCAGGCTGCCGGCCGCGACGGCCAGCGCGCGGTACACGCCGTAGCTAGCCGCTGTAGCGTGCCGATCACGTTGCGCTGGCCGCGGTTGACGGTGGTGCCCACGATGCGGCCCGCGCTCGGCGCGCGTCGGCCGCGCGCCCAGTGGATGGCAGGCGCACCGGTGGGGCTCTGGCCGGGGTGCGAGGTCAGCCGGATGCTTGACGCGGTGGGTCGGCCATGCGCGCCCAAGTTCGACGGAGCGGCGCAGCATAGCGCCGCTGACACCGTCCCGGCGCGTCGCCGGTCGCCGACCGAGGCGACGCCGCGCAAGCTGTGCTGCAGCGCCCTGTCGTCGCTGTCGCCCACCGAGGCGGGGGGGTGCTGCGGCGTGACGAAGTGCCGGACTTTTGACGCAGCTCCGGAGGTTGCTTAACAGCGCGCTGACGGATCGAGACACCTGGGAGCCTGCTGGCTCACGTCACGGATGCGCCGCTCTACGAAGAGTGCACCGTTGGGAATCCGCACGAGGATCATGTCGATGGTGCCCCGCTCTCGTCACCGCGGCGCTGCGTCGCGCTCGATCGGCGCCGTTGGCCTGCGTCGCCGCGATGCAAGCCCTGCCGCTCTGGCGCAACGGCGGCCTTTAGAGACGGCCTGTCGCTGGCAGCGCGCCAGAAGATCGCGCCCGATCTGCTCGGCCACGGTCGGCTCGCATCGCACTGCCCGACGGCGCCATGGGCACGCCTGCTGAGCGGCGAGCTGCTGGTGCGCGCGCTGGTGGTGGCGAGCACGCGACGACCCGTCGCTGACGCGCCTGCGCGCGCATGGTGGTCGCGCTGGGCGGCTCGGTCCACCACAACTACACGTCGATGCGCGCGCTGGCCGTGATGCTGCCGGCGTCGCAGTTGATCGACGCTGGCGCAGCCGCGCCGAGGTGGCGAGCATCTCGCCCAATCGCGCCGTCACGCGCACCGGCGAGCCTGCTGCAAGCTCACCACCGGCGCCGCCGAGGCGTCGGCTCCGAGCCGGCGCAGCGGCTCGACGGCAGCGGTGTCGGGCATCGCGGTGCTCGACTCGGGCATCGCCTGGAGCCACCAGAGCGTGTCGAAGAGCAGCCTTGCTCGGCCTGCAGGCTCGCCACCCGTGTGCGCACAGGCGATCGACTTCGTCGCAGCTCGGCAAGGGCCTGACCGATCTCGGCTGGGTCGCAGGCTCCGACCTGTCGGCCGGTAACCGGCTGATGCTCGACGGCACGGCTTCACGTCGGCCTGTCGCTGCCTGCAACCGCCGCGCTCACTGCTGCCCGACCCGTACGGCCACGGCACGCCACGTGGCGTCCATCGCCGCCGGCAGCGGCGCGCTACCAGTGGCCCGACACAGCGGCATCGGCGCCGAATGCCGACCTGCTACGACGTCCGCGTGCTCGAACGAGAACGGCGTCGGCAACCTCGCCGACGTGATCGCCGGCATCGACTGGGTGATCCAGCACGCGCACGCCGCTGAACATCCGGGTGATGAACCTGAGCCTCGCCGCCGGATCGACCGAATCGTTCGTCACCGACCCGCTGGCGCGCGCGCGCGCGCGGCGGTGGCCAGCGGCATCGTGGTCGTGGTCGCGGCCGGCAACGCCGGCAAGACCGCCGACGGCCGCGAGGTCTATGGCGCCGTGGGCTCGCCCGGCCACGACCCGTCGGTCATCACGGTCGGCGCCGCCAACCCGCGCGCCACCGCCGCGCGCGAGCGACGACAGCGTCGCCGGCTTCAGCTCGCGCGGCCCGACGCGCGGCCGCGCCATGCTGGACGGCGGACCGTGGATCGACAACCTGCTGAAGCCCGACCTCGTGGCGCCGGGCAACCGCATCGTCGGCGCGCTGTCGGCCGACATCTTCGGCCAGCCGCAGCAGCTGGAACCGCCTGGTCGCGCACCTATCCGCAGCTGGCCAGCGTGCCAGGCGCGTGCGCAGGCTCCGAACCAGACGCTGATGGAACTGAGCGGCACGTCGGTGGCTGCGCCGGTGGTGGCGGGTGCGGCGGCGCTGTTGCTGCAGGTCAACCCGGGGCTGACGCCGCCGCTCGGTCAAGGCGATCCTGCAGTACACGGCGCAGCCGCTGCCGCGGTGCAAACCTGCTGCAGCAGGGCGTCGGCCAGCTCAACGTCGAAGGTGCGCCGTGCGCCTGGCCGCGGCGCTGCGCACCGACATCGGCCCCGGCGCTGGCAGCCGGCACGCTGCGCGCCGGCGACCCGCTGCTGGCCGCCGGCGCAACGGCTGCCGGCGCCGCAATCCACGATCGACGGCCAGACCGTTCAACTGGGGCACGCCTCGTCGTGGCCGGCGGCAACCACCTGCTGTCGGGCGACGCGCTGTTCACGCAGCTTCCAGCCGATCTACGACCCGACGCTCAACTGGACGCGCCAGCTCGTGCTGCGCAGCACGGTGCGCTAACTGGCCGTTGACGTCAGGTGCCGCGATCCGATCGACCGAGAGCGCGTGTCGCCGGCAGCCAGCAGTCTGGTCACCGCCGGCGTCGTCTGGGTCGACGGCGATCGGCGCACGACGCCGCGCTCGCGCGCCGGCCTGTTCGTCGCCGACCTCGACACTGTCGGCCAGCCACGGCGACGGCAGCGGCTTCGTGCTCAGCGAGGGCTTCGTGCTGAGCGAAGGGCTTCGTGCTCAGCGAAGGCTTCGTGCTGCAGCGAGGGCTTCGTGCTCAGCGAGGGTTTCGTGCTGAGCGAAGGGCTTCGTGCTCGAGCGAAGGGTTCGTGCTGAGCGAAGGCTTCGTGCTCAGCGAGACAGCTCAGCGACCCGGCGTCGCGCGCCGACCCCAGCCTGACCGGGCGAACGCCTGAACGGCGGCGCGCCGGATGGATCGACGGCTAGCGGACCGTCGCCGACGCCGTCGGCAGGCCCGCGCGGCTGGGCGGCGTTTCGCCGCGCCCATCTGCATCGACTACAGCCCGGCTGCCACGCGCTTCTGGCTCGCCGCTGGCGCTGATCGGCGCGCGCTGGCGCTGGCTCGTCGGCCATTGCGCGCTCGCACAGGCTGCGAGGCGCAGCGAATGTGTGGCAGGTGCTCGGCTGGAGCGCGATCGCCGCGATCGCGGCGGCGTTCCCGATCCAGATCCCGCGCAGCAAGCACTCGATCGCCACCGGCGACATCGTCATCTTCCTGCTGCTGGCGCTGCACGGCGCGGCGGCGGCGGTGCTTGGCAGCTGCGCGCTCGAGGCGCTGATCGCGTCGAGCCGCACCTCGTTGCGCGTGCAGCAGCCACGCTCGCGCAGCCTGCGCGCGGCGGCGCTCGGCGATGGCCGCTCGGCGGCTCGCTGCTCGAGCATGGCTGCAGCCGCTGGCTGCAGGCATCATGGCCTGCCGCACGGCTGCCGCCCACCTGGCCGGCGCTGGCCGCTCGCCGCGCTGCGTGCACTTCGTGGTCAGCACGATGGCGCTGATGCAGGTCGATCTGCGCTGAAGCGCGGCATGCGGCTGACGCTGCGCGGACTGGTTCGACAGCACGCAGCTGGGTCGGCACGCTGTACCTGGTCTCGGCGGTGCTGGCCGGCGTGCTGTCGCTCAACGCGCAGCAGTTCGGCCGCGCGGCGGCGGCGGTGGGCGTGCTCGTCATCGGCCTGTCGCTGGCGCTGCTGCGCGCCCATTTCCGCCAGCAGCATCGCCGAAGCACGAGGCGCAGGAGGCCGCGCGTCGCCGCCGCCGAACGCGGAGGCGCGAGCAGAACCAGAAGCGCTTCCACTCGGCGTTCACGCAGGCCTCGATCGGCATGGCCATCGTGTCGCTCGACGGCATGGTCCTGCAGGCCAACCAGGCGCTGCTACGCGCTGCTGGGCTACGACGAGCCCGAGCTGTTGCGGCGAGCCGTTCGCAGACCTGCTGCACGCCCGGCGACGCCGCGCTGCTGGACCGCCACGTCGCTGGCGTGCGTGGCCGCGCGACGAGGACGCGTCCTCGATCGAGCTGCGCTGCCTCGGCGCCGACCAGCGCGAGACCTGGGTCTCGCTGCACTGCGCGCTGTTCGACGACCACGGCGCGCACCGACGCCGGGCTGATCTTCCAGCTGCACGACATCACGCTCGCGGCGCCGCGCCGAGGGCGAGCTGCGCCACATCGCCTACCACGACACGCCTGACCGACCTGGCCAACCGCAACTGCTTCCAGGAGCGCCTGAGCGTGGCGGTCGAGCGCAGCCGCATCGACGCCGCGCTTCAGCTTCGCGGTGATGTATGCTCGACCTCGACCGCTTCAAGATCGTCAACGACAGCCTCGGCCATCCGGCCGGCGACGAGCTGCTGAAGGAAGTGGCGCGCCGACTGATCGGCCTGCGTGCGGCCGACGGATCTGGTGGCGCGGCTCGGCGGCGACGAGTTCGCGATCCTGCTCGAGGAGACGCAGCACGCACGCCGACGTGCTGCGGCTCGGCGAGCGCCTGCTGCGAGGCGCTGAGGCAGCCGGTCGCGATCAACGGCACCGAGCTGCCGGCCGCTGGCCAGCATCGGCGTCGACCTTCAGCGACCTGGGCTACCGCGAGCCCGACGAAGTGCTGCGCGACGCCGATCTGGCGATGTACACAGGCCAAGGCCGACGGCAAGGGACGCCTGGCGCTGTTCGACGCCAGCCTGCACGAGCAGCTGGGCCACAAGCTGCAGCTCGAGGCCGACCTGCGGCACGGCGCATCGGCGAGGGCCAGCTGTCGCTGGCATTACCAGCCGCTTGTTCGACCTGGAGCCGCACCGGCTCGAACGGCTTCGAGGCGCTGGCGCGCTGGATCCACCCGGCGCGCGGCGCGATCAGCCCCGGCGTCTTCATCGCGCTGGCCGAGGAAACCGGCTGCATCGAGGCGCTGACCGCCTGGGCCATCGACGAAGCCGTGCGCCAGCTCGCGCACGTGGCGGCGCGAGCTGCCGCACGGCCGACGACCTGGTGATGCACGTCAACGTCTCGGGCAAGGACCTGGCGCAGCCAGCATCTGCGTGCCGCACGTGCGCAGCCGTGCTGCAGCGCCACGGCCTGCCGCCGCGCCTGCTGACGCTGGAGATCACCGAGAGCACGCTGATGGAGCAGCGCGAGCTGGCGCTGGACGCGCTCGCCGAGCTGCTGGCGAGCTCGGCGTCAAGCTCGGCATCGACGACTTCGGCACCGGCTACTCGTCGCTGGCCTACCTCAGCACGCTGCCCGTTCGACTGCCTGAAGATCGACCGCTCGTTCGTGATCGGCATGGGCAAGAGCGCCGCAGAACCTGGAGATCGTGCGCACCGTGATCTCGCTCGGCCGCTCGCTGAACAAGCAGGTCGTCGCCGAAGGCATCGAGACCACGAACAGCTGGTCACGCTGCGCCAGCTCGGCGCGACCATCGGCCAGGGCTACCTGCTGTCGCGGCCGCTCGGCGCCGCACCACGCACGCGCGCTGCTGCGCGAAACCAAGCGCCGCTACGGTGTGAGCCGGCGACACCCGGCCCAACTAACCGATAGCCCCACACTCACCGTTCGTTGCCCCGAGGGCCGCGCAGTCGGCAGGACGTCCGGCGCCGACTGCTCGATCGTCAAAATCCGCGTGGCACGCCGTCGCGGCGCGGCCAGTTGTCGTCCGACCAGCGGCAGCGCCCGTCGATGGCGTGCAGCGTGTACGCGTGGCGCGACAGCGGCCGAGCGGTTCGGGTGCGCTGTAGTGCGGCAGGCAGGCCGTGAAGCACGACCAGCGTCGCCGGCCGCGGCCTCCAGCGGCACCGGCGGTCGGCGTCGTCCGGCCAGGGCGTGTGCGTCGAGCGTCTCCATCCGGCGTCGCATCGCCGTCGCGCCACGAACCGCTGCGCGCAGCGGACCGCGGTGGCCGCCCGGCGCTCGACCCACAGGCAGCCGTTGTCGACGGTGGCGTCCTCCAGCGCGAACCAGAAAGCCGGTGACGGTCGACCGGCGCCGGTGTGCAGGAACGTCGCGTCCTGGTGCCAGCGCACCTCCGCCGCCGATGCGCGGCTGCTTGAAGATGTACATCGACTGCAGCAGCTGCGGCGTCGTGCCAGGCCGAGCGTCGCGGCCAGCTCGGCCAGCCGCGGCATCGCGCGAGAAGCGCGATCGAACACCGGATCGAGGTCGTGCAGCGCGTGGCCGATCTTGTTGATCGACAGCGCCTTGGGCTGGCGCAGCCGACCCGTCTGCGTCGAAGGCTTCCTCCTCGAAGAAGCAGCGCACGCTGTCCTGGCCGAGCCGCAGAAACCGGGCGTCGGCCTGGCGCTGACCTGGTCGCGCGTCGGTGAACAACGCCGCCGCTCTGGCAGCGGGCTCGAAAGCGTCGACGATCTCGGTCGGCGCGCTGCGCGCAGCGCGGCGATCGCGCCGGCGCTCTTGAAGCCCGGCAGCACGAGGTAGCCGTCTTCACGGTAGCGCCGTTTTGAAGCAGGTTTAGCATGCGTCGCCAATCGGCTGGGGTTGCGGCGCGAATCATAAGCAGCGCTGCGTCCGAATTGCCAGCACGGCCCGCCCATCTCGCCAACGACCCACAACCAGGGATGAACCGATGAGCCCGCACGACGCCCGCAGAGCGAACACCACAGTGCGCAGTACGAAGGCACGGCGCAAAAAACAACACCCGTTCGCGACTCGGACCTCGTCCATGCCCCGCACCGTTGCACCGTATCGCAGCGGGTGTTGTGCTCCTCGGGGTGCGGCAGTGCATCGGCGCAGCGGGCCGCGCCACCCGACGCCGCGGCATCGGCGCCAGAGGCCGGCAAGCTGCCGACGGTGACCATCACCGCCGAGCGGCGCAGGCAGCGGGACGTGCCCAGTTCGGTCCAGCACGCTCGGCGGCGAGCTGCTCGACGCCATCAACACCGGCGGGCAAGACCTTTGCGCGGCATCTCGGCGAGCGCGTGCCGGGCCTGAGCATCAGGTCGTCGTTCGGCCGCGCCTTCCCGCGCTTCTACATCCGCGGCCATGGCAACACCGACTTCCGCCTCAACGCCTCGCAGCCGGTGTCGCTGGTGTACGACGACGTGGTGCAGGAAAACCCGATCCTCAAGGGCTTCCGGCCTTCGACGTCGCGGGCATCGAGGTGCTGCGCGGTCCGCAAGGCGCGCTGTTCGGCCGCAACACGCCGGCCGGCGTGGTCGTAGTTCGATTCGGTGCGGCGCGACCAAGAACCTCGAGGGCTACGGCGGCATCTCGGCGGGCACGCTTCAGCACCATCAACGCCGAGGCGCGCTCAACGTGCCGATCGGCCGACGGATTCGGCGGTGCGCGTGTCGGTGCGCGAACGCAGACGCGCGACACTGGGTGCACAACACCATCGCCACCGGCCTGACGCGAGACTTCGAGGGCTATCACGGCTAGCGCCGCTGCGCGGCAATGGCTGGCCGAGCCGCAGCAAGGACTTCAGCGCTGCTGGCCAACGCTGCGTGCGCGACCTCGGCGGCATCGGCGCGGCTGTTCCGCGCCAACATCATCAGCCGGGCACCAACGACCTGGTGGCCGGCTTCGACGAGCGCCAGATCTCCACCGACGGCAAGAACGAGCAGCCCTCGACCACCACCGGCGGCAGCGTGCGCCTGCGCTGGGGCCTGGGCAGACCTGGCGCTGTACTCGATCGCCGGCTACGAGCGCGTCAAGGCGTTCAGCCGCGGCGACATCGACGGTGGCTTCGGCGCGGTGTTCGCGCCGCCCTAGGCACCGGCTTCTCGTTCTCGTCGGAAACCGCCGACGGCATGCCCAAGCACCAGCAGTGGACGCAGGAGTTCCGCCTCGAGTCGAGCAATGCCGGGCACCGTTCAACTGGCAGGGTGGCGTCTACTACTTCCACGAGGACTACAAGGTCGAGGCTTCAGCTACGACTACGCTCACCACCGGCAGCCCGCAGAACGGCTGCGACGCTCGCGCCAGAAGAACGACGCCTACGCGATCTTCGGCGCCGTCAACTACGCGGTTGACTCCGAGCTTCCGTGCGCGCTGGCTTGCCGCTACACGCCACGGACAAGAAGGATTCAACGTCGAGGACTACAACAGCGCCGTGTTCGGACTCCCCACCCGACACTGCGGCGCTGGCGGCGGCGGGACCCGCTGTCGGCCGTCGACACCAGGACAGCAAGACCAATTGGGACCTGAGCGGCACCTACGCGCTCGACAAAGCACGTCAACCTGTACTGTGCGCGGGTGGCCGCAGGCTTTCGGCGCCAGCAGCGTGCAGGGGCGCAGCGCGTTCAGCGACCAATCGGTCGCTAATCCCGAGACGCAACGTCGTACGAGGCCGGCGTCAAGGCCGACCTGCTCGAACGGTCGCGCGCGGCTCGCGTTCGGCGTCTTCACTATCAGGTGAAGGACCAGCGCTCCACAGCGGTGGGCGGCGCGTCAGCTCCAACCATCTGCTCAACGCCAAGAAGGCCGGTCGGCCAGGGCTTCGAGCTCGACAGCCGGGCCTTACCTCACCGACAACCTGCTGGACACGCTGGGCGTGGGCTACAACCGACGACCAAGATCAAGGATCCGAATCTGCGCGGTCGCAGTGTTGCGGCGCAGTGCACGGTGATCAGACCCGCGCACCGCCGGCGGCCAGGCGCTGATCGACGGCAACCCGCTGCCGCAAGCGCCCAAGACCACCGTCAACCTGAGCCTGCGCTACAGCCAGCCCGCTTGCCGGTGGCGGTGGTACTGTCTACACCGACTGGTGTACCGCAGCAAGGTCAACTTCTTCCTCTACGAGTCGGTCGAGTTCACCGGCAAGCCGCTCACCGAAGGCGGCGCTGCGCGTCGGCTACCTGTGGGGCAAGGGCAAGTACGAGGCCGCCGCGTTCGTGCGCAACATCACCAACCAGATCCGCGTGGTCGGCGGCATCGACTTCAACAACCTCACCGGCTTCATCAACGAGCCGGCGCACCGTTACGGTACTCCAGTTCAAGGCGCTGTTCTGATCGCGCGGCGAACGTGCGGATTGCGGCTTCGGCGCGCGACCGCACCGCCGCGTCGCAAAACGAATGGCGCGCCGCCTGCAGCTCCATCGCCGCCAGGTCGCTCGAAACGTCAGCGGCGTTTCGCGCAGCGCGCGCCGCCTCCTGCGACTGCGTGATGCGCGACATCAGCCGGTTGTCGGTGTGGAACGAGACGCTCAAGCCCGCGCGATGCAGCGCGGTGATCGGATGGCTCGGCGATCGACGCCGCGGCGCCGGTGTGCACGTTGCTGGTCGGGCACAGCTCCAGGTGCAGGTTGCGCTCGCGCGCCTCGTCGATCAGCGCGTGCGCCGTCGGGCTGCCCAACGCATCGGCCAGCCGCACGCCGTGGCCGATGCGTTGGGCGCCCAGGCGCGCGCGCCTCGATCACGCGCGGCGCGGCGTCGGCTTCGCCGGCGTGCAAGCGTCAGCGGCACGCCAGCCGTCGCGCGCGATGCGGATCGCGCCCGCATGCTCGCTCGGCGGATGCCCGGTTCGGCGCCGGCCAGATCGAAGCCGATCACGCCGTGGCCGAGATAGCGCCGGGCCAGCTGGGCGACGCGCTCGGCCTCGTTCGGTGCTGCGCTCGCGCATCGCGCACAGGATCAGGCCGCTGGGCAAGGCGCTGCGCGCAAGCCCTGCAGCAGCGCCTCGATCGCCGCCTCGACCGTCGAGCCATGGGCCTCGAACAACGTCGGGGCGATGCGGAACTCGGCCAGCACGCAGCCGTCGGCGCGCGCGTCTTCGGCGGCCTCGAACGCCACCCGCTGCAGCGCCGGCAGCGTGGCCATCGCCGCCACGGTGAGCGCGAAGCCCGCGCAGGTATTCGGCCAGGCTGCCGGCGTGGGCGCGCTGGTCAGAACCAGGCTGCCAACGCGCTCGGCGTCGGCAGCCGGCGGCTGCGATGACCGCGCTCGCGCAGCAACTCCAGCATGGCGTGGCCGGCCGCACGCCGCCGTCGAGGTGGTCGTGCAGCAGCACCTTGGGCAGCGCACGCGCAAGCGCATCGATGTCAGTCGAGCGCTCGCGGCATCGTGTCATCGTAGCCAGGTGGCGCACGCAGCGCGAGTCGTTGTTATCCTGCCCCGGCCGCAAGCCTGCACGATCGCCGACCGAACGCGCGAGGCTGCATCTGACCTGACCGTTCGACACCTCAGCATGACATTCATCGCGCCCTTGCGGCTTCGGCCTCACGCTGGCTTCGATCGCACGTGCCGCAGCCGCGCCGTCGTCTACGACATGGGCGGCAAGTTCGACAAGTCGTTCAACGAAGCGGCCTACAACGGCGCCGAGCGCTGGAAGAAGAAACCGGCAAGGCCTACCTCGAGTTCGAGATCGCCAACGAGGCGCAGCGCGAGCAGGCGATGCGCCGCATGGCCGAACGCGGCGCCAATCCGATCATCGGCGTCGGCTTCTCGCAGGCCGCTCGCGATCGAGAAGGTCGGCCAAGGAGTTTCCCAAGCTCAGCTTCGTGATCATCGACTTCGGTGGTCAAGCTGCCCAACGTCGAGTCGATCGTCTTCAAGGAGCAGGAGGGCAGCTTCCTGGTCGGCATGATGGCGGCGCTGGCCAGCAAGAGCGGCAAGGTCGGCTTCGTCGGCGGCATGGACATCCCGCTGATCCGCAGCTTCCAGTGCGGCTACGAGCAGGGCGCCAAGTACGCCAACCCCAAGGTCGAGGTGACTCGCCAGCGATGACCGGCACCACGCCGGCCGCCTGGAACGACCCGGCGCGCGGCGGCGAACTCGCCAAGGCGCAGTTCGCCAAGGGCGTCGACGTGGTGTTCGCCGCCGCCGGCGGCACCGGCGTGGGCGTGTACCAGGCCGCCAAGGACGCCGGCAAGCTGGCGATCGGCGTCGACAGCAACCAGAACCACCTGCAGCCCGGCACCATGCTGACCTCGATGGTCAAGCGCGTCGACAACGCCGTCTACAACAGCTGCCAAGCAGAGCACGCCGGGCGTCACGGTGCTCGGGCCTGAAGGAGGGCGGCGTCGACTACGCGATGGACCAGTACAACGCCAAGCTGGTGAGCGCCGAGCATGAAGGCCAAGGTCGACGCCGCCAAGGCCGACATCATCGCCGGCAAGATCAAGGTCGCCGACTACATGGCCGACAACGCATGCAAGTATTGAGCTGCGTGACGATCATGCGGCCGCGCCGGCGGCCGTCGCGCTGCGCGGCATCCGCAAGCGCTTCGGCGCGGTGCAGGCCAACGACGGCGTCGACCTGACGGTCGCGGCTGGCACCGTGCACGGCATCGTCGGCGAGAACGGCGCCGGCAAGAGCACGCTGATGTCGATCCTCTACGGCTTGGTACAGCGCCGACAGCGGGTCGATCGAGGTCAACGGCCAGGCGGTGCAGATCCGCCACTCGCGCGACGCCATGCGCCGTCGGCATCGGCATGGTGCACCAGCACTTCATGCTGGTGGACACCTTCAGTGCGCTCGACAACGTGCTGCTCGGTGCCGAGCCCGGCTGGCATCTGCTGCGCGCGCGCGCCGGCGCAGGCGCGCCGAGCTGCAGGCCCTGATGCGCGACAGCGGCCTGCAGGTGCGCCTCGACGCGCCCGTCGAGGAGTCTGCCGGTCGGCGAGCGCCAGCGGCTGGAGATCCTGAAGGCGCTGTACCGCGGCGCGCGCATCCTGATCCTCGACGAGCCGACCGCGGTGCTGACGCCGCAGGAGACCGAGCAGCTGTTCGGCACGCTGCGCAGCCTGCGCGCAGCGCGGCACCGACGATCCTGCTGATCACCCACAAGCTCAAGGAGATCGTCGCGCTCACCGACGCGGTGACGGTGATGCGCGCCGGCCGCGTGGTGCTCGACTGCGCGACCGCCGACACCAGCACCGACGCGCTGGCGCAGGCGATGGTCGGCCGGCGCGTGCAGTTCGGCCGCGGCGAGCGCCGCCGCAACCGCGCAGATGGCAGCGGCGCCGCTGCTGCAGGCCAGTGGCCTGCGGTGGCGCGATGCCGCGGGCGTGACGCGGCTCGCCGACGTGTCGCTGACGCTGCGCGCCGGCGAGATCGTCGGCATCGCCGGTGTCTCGGGCAACGGGCAAAGCGAGCTGCTCGATGCGCTGTCGGGCTTGCTCGAGCCCGACGCCGGCGAGCTGGAGCTGGCCGGGCGACGCTTCACGCCGACGTCGCTGGCTCGACCCGTCGACCGCGCGCGAGCTGGCGCTCGCGCACGTGCCCGAAGACCGCCAGCGCCGCGGCGCTGGTGCTGCCGTTCGCGGCGTGGGAGTCGGCCGTGCTCGGCTACCACGCGCGGCCGCGCTACGACCACCGCGGCTGGATGATGCACGCCGCGATGCTCGCCGATGCCGACGGCGATGATGGAACGCTACGACGTGCGGCCGCGCGACGCACGCATCCGCAGCGGCCAGTTTTCCGGCGGCAACCAGCAAAAGCTCGTGCTGGCGCGCGAAGCGATGCCCGAGCCCAAGGTGCTGCTGGTCGGGCAGCCGACACGCGGCGTGGACATCGGCGCCATCGAGTTCATCCACGGCCGCCTGCGCGCGATGCGCGACGCCGGCGGCGCGGTGCTCGTCGTCTCTTCCGAACTCGACGAGATCCTCGCGCTGGCCGATCGCGTGCTGGTGATGAACTGCGGCCGCATCAGCGGCGAGCTGCCGATCGACGCCTGCACCGAGAGCGCCTCGGCGCCTGATGGGCGACGCTGGCAGGCCGTGGGGCGTCGAGCATGGGCCGCCGGCATGAGCGCCGCAGCAGTGCCGCTCACGAACGCGGCGCGTCGCACGCGTCTCGGAGGAAGCGCGAAGCGCCAGGGCCACAGAGCTCGGGTCAGGAGCTGCCGCGCTGGCTCGACCTCGTCGTGCTGCCGCTGTTCAACCTGGCGCTGGCGCTTGCTGGTGTGCGGCGTCGTGGTGCTGGTGATCGGCCTGGATCCGCTGCAGGTGCTGGCGCTGCTCGTGCACGGGCGCGTTCGGCAGCCGCATCGGCGTGAGCTACACGCTGTACTACGCCACCACCTTCGTGTTCACCGGGCTGGCGGTGGCGGTGGCCTTCCACGGCGGCCTGTTCAACATCGGCGGCGAAGGCCAGGCGATGCTGGGCGGCATCGGCACCGCGCTGGTCGCGTTGGCGCTCGCCGACCTACCTGGCCGGCATGGCTCGTGCTGCCGCTGATGGTGGGCGCCGCAGCCCTGTTCGGCATGGCGTGGGCGGCCGTGCCCGCCGCGCTGCAGGCCTGGCGCGGCAGCCACGTGGTGATCACCACCATCATGTTCAACTTCATCGCCTCGGCGCTGCTGTCGTGGCTGCTGATCAACGTGCTCAAGGAGCCGGGCAACATGACGGTGGAGAGCACGCAGCTTCGGCCCCGGCGCACACGTGCCGGCACTGCACGAGGTGCTCGCGCTGCATGGGCATCGAGTGGCCGCGTTCGCCGCTGAACCTGAGCGTGCTGCTGGCGGCCGCGCAGCGCGGTGCTGGTGTACCTGCTGGTGTGGCGCACGCGGCCGGGCTACATGCTGCGCGCGGTCGGCTTCGCGCCCGAGGCGGCGCGCTATGCCGGCATCCGACCGCGCGCGCAGATCATGTTCTCGATGGCGCTGTCGGGCGCGCTGGCCGGGCTGGTGGGCATCAACGAGGTCGCCGGCACGCACGGCCGCCTGCTGCTCGACTACGTGGTGGGCGCCGGCTTCGCCGGCATCGCGGTGTCGCTGATCGGGCGCAACCATCCGGTGGGCATCGTGCTGGCGTCGCTGCTGTTCGGCGCGCTGTACCAGGGCGGCGCCGAGCTGGCGTTCGAGATCGCGGGCTTCAGCCGCGACATGGTGTTCACGCTGCAGGGCCTGATCGTGCTGTTCTCGGGCGCGATGGCGCAGGTCGCGGCGCCGACGCTGGCGCGCGCCTGGTTCGCGATCGAACGCCGTTGGAGGCCCGCACATGGCTGACGTGGCGAATCGACGAGGGTCCCGTCGGATGACGTGGCGATGCACAAGGCCCTGCGTGGAGATGCACAAGGGCCCCGTCATGGATGACGTGGCCGTCGGCACGCTCTCGCCTCGACGCTGCGCGTGTCGGTGCCGCTGATCCTGTGCGCGCTGGCTGGTTGCTTGAGCGAACGCTCCGGGGTGATCGACCTCGGCCTGGAGGGCAAGATGCTGCTCACCGCGTTCGCTGCGGGCACTCGGCAGCCGCGGTGTTCGGCTCGCTGGCGTTGGCACTGGCGATTGCGGTGATGGTCGGCGTCGCGCTCTCGATGCTGCACGGCTACGCCTGTGTCAGCCATCGCGGCGACCAGGTCGTGATGGGCATGGCGATCACGATGACCGCTGCGGGCCTGACCGTGGTGCTCGGCATCGCATGGTTTCATCAGGGCGGCCAGACGCCGGCGTTGCCCGACGGGGTGCGCCTCGCGCCGTGGTTCAGCGTGTCGGCTGACGTGGTTGAACGACGCCCCGCCGATCGTGAAGGCGCTGGCGATCGGGCTGCTCGGCCACAACGTGATGGTCTATGTCGCGTTGCTGCTGGTGCCGTTGGCGTGGTGGTTGCTGGCGCGCACACGGTTCGGTCTGCGGCTGCGCGCGGCGGGCGAGAACCCGGCGATGGTCGACGCCGCCGGCGTGTCGGTGCAGGTACTGCGCTACGCCGCGCTGGCGCTCAACGGCGTGTTGTGTGCACTGGCGGGCTGCTATCTCGTGCTGGCGCAGAACCCGTCGTTCATCCCGCACATGACCGCGGGCCGCGGCTACATGGCGCTGGCCGCGATGATCTTCGGCAAGTGGCAGCCGGTGGGCGCGTTGTGGGCGTGCCTGCTGTTCGGCTTTCTCGATGCGGCGGCAATCCGCCTGCAAGGCGTGCCGCTGCCGGGCATCGGCGCGGTGCCGGTGCAGGCGATCCAGGCGCTGCCTTACGTGATGACGGTCGTACTGCTGGCCGGCTTCATCGGCGCGCGCACGCGCGCCGAAGGCCTTGGGTGTACCGTACGCGAAAACTCACTGAATCTTCATCTGCAATGCTGCCATCGGTTTCGGAACACGACCTCGCCCGCCTGGTCGATGCTGCCCGCGCTGTGCGGCAACACGCGCACGCACCGTACTCGCGCTTCACGGTCGGAGCTGCGCTGCTCGACGAACAGGGGCGCGTGCACGCCGGTTGCAACGTCGAGAACGCCGCGTTGCCACAAAGCCTGTGCGCCGAGGCGGTGGCACTGGGCGTGCTGGTGGCTACCGGTGGCCACCGCGTGCGCGCGGTGGTCGTGGTCGGCGAAGCGCCGCAGGCGGTGACGCCATGCGGAGGCTGTCGGCAGAAGTTGCGCGAGTTCGCTCGCGACGACACACCGGTGTGGTCAGCCGACGATCAAGGTTGGCGGGCGCGCCACACACTGGGCGAGTTGCTGCCGGCCAGCTTCGGGCCCGACCATTGGGTTCTCAATGAGCCTTGATGACGCGGTTGCGCGCAGCGCCGAGCGCATCGTGGCCAGCGGGCGCCGCCCGCGCATTGCCGTGCTGCTCGGCTCGGGTTGGCAACCGTTTGTCGATCGGGTGCGCTCGCCATCTAGGCTTCCGTATGCGCAGCTGCCCGCGTTTCCGGTGCTCGGTGTCGCAGGCCACGCCGGCGAGTTGATCCTCGGCCAGGTCGGCGCCCACGACGTTGTGGTGCTCGCCGGCCGCAAGCACACCTACGAAAGCGGCGACGCATCGGTGATGAAAGGCGTGATCGCCACGCTGACCGCCTGCGGCGTGACGACGCTGGTGCAAACCAATGCCGCCGGCAGCCTGGACGCTGCAGTCCGCCCAGGTGAGCTGATGCTGATCAGTGACCACTTGAACATCGTGCAACGTTCACCGCTCATCGGCGAGACGGGCAACCAGCGTTTCGTCGACCTGCGCGATGCGTACGACCCGGCGCTGCGAATACAAGCGCGCGCGACGGCCGAACGCGCTGGCGTCACGCTGCACGAAGGTGTCTACGCCTGGATCCTGGGGCCGCAATTCGAGACGCCCGCCGAGATCCGCATGTTGCAACGCCTCGGTGCGCAAGCCGTTGGCATGAGCACGGTGCCCGAGACCATCCTGGCGCGGCGCCACGGCCTGCGCGTGCTGGCGCTGTCGATGATCACCAACATGGGCTGCGGGCTGGAAGACGAAGCGCTGAGCCACTCGCACACGCTGGCCGTTGCGCAAGCTGCGCAGGCGAGCGCCGTGCCGTTGCTCGAGGCGATCGTCGGTGAGTTGGAGGGCTGACGTGACGGCACGCGATGCGCTCGACGCCGCGCACGTCGCACTGGCTTGCCTGGATCTCACGAGCTTGAACGACCGCGACACCGAAGCCGACATCGTTGCGCTGTGCGAACGTGCAAGCAGCCGCCACGGTGCGGTCGCCGCGGTGTGCGTGTGGCCACGGTTCGCGAAGCTGGCGCGCGCGCGCGGTGTCGCCGGCGGTCAGGTGGCGGCGGTCGCCAATTTCCCGGACGGTTCGATCGACGTCAGGCGCACCGAAGCAGGACGTCGACACGATCGTGCAGGCCGGTGCCCACGAAGTCGACGTCGTGTTGCCCTACCGCGCGCTGCTCGCCGGCGACGAGGCCGCGTGCGTCGCGGTGCTGCGCGCTGCGCGCCGGGGCAGTGAAAGCCTGACATTGAAAGTGATCCTTGAAACCGGCGAGTTGCGCGCCGACGCAGCGATCGAGCGTGCGGCACGCCTGGCGCTGGCCGAAGGGGCCGACTTCCTGAAGACCAGCACCGGCAAGACCGCCGTCAGGCGCGACCACGGCGGCGGCCAGTCGTGATGTTGCGCGTGATCGCGGCCGACGCCGCAGCGCGAACCCGCGTCGGCTTCAAGGCCTCGGGCGGGATTCGCAGCGTGGCCGACGCCACGCTCTACATCGACGCTGTGGCGCAGGCGCTCGGTGCGGCCGCGCTGACGCCGGCGCGATTTCGCATCGGCGCCAGCAGCTTGCTGGCTGACATAGAAGCGACGCTCGCCGGCGCATCACGCGCTGCGGCCAAGCCATCGAACGACGTTTACTGAGTCTCGCTGGTCGCAGCGACCGCGCTCACAGCCTCTCGAACACCGCGGCGATGCCCTGGCCGCCGCCAATGCACATCGTCACCAACGCATAGCGGCCGCCGATGCGCTGCAGCTCATACAGCGCCTTGGTGGCCAGGAACGCACCGGAACAACCGATCGGGTGGCCGAGCGCGATCGCGCCGCCGTTCGGGATTGGTCTTCTTCATGTCGAGCTCGAGGCCGCGCGCCACCGCGATCGCCTGCGCGGCAAAGGCCTCGTTGCTCTCGATCACGTCCATCTGATCGAGGCGTAGGCCGACCTTCTTCAGCGCCAGCTTGGACGCCGGGATCGGGCCCTCGCCCATGATCTCGTTGGGCACGCCGGCGACCGCGTACGACACCAGCCGCGCCAGCGGCTTGTAGCCCGCGGCCGCCGCCACCGACGCGTCGGCCAGCACGAAGAACGCCGCGCCGTCGTTGATGCCTGAGGCGTTGCCGGCCGTCACCGTGCCGTCCTTCTTGAACGCCGGCTTCATCTTGGCCAGCGTCTCGAGCGTGGTGTTGGGCTTCACGTGCTCGTCGGTGTCGAATGTGACCTCGCCCTTTTTGGTCTGCTTGACGATCGGCACGATCTGCGACTTGAAGCGACCTTCGGCGATCGCCGCCGCGGCGCGCTGGTGCGACTGCACCGCCAGCGCGTCTTGCTCCTCGCGCGTGATGCTTCCACTTCACGGCCAGGTTTTCGGCGGTGATGCCCATGTGCCCGACGCCGAACGGATCGGTCAGCGTGGCGACCATGCATGTCGATCATCTTGGTGTCACCCATGCGCGCGCCACTGCGCATCGCGCGGCGACAGGTAGCCGCCGCGGCTCATCACCTCGACACCGCCGCCGATGCCGTAGTCGCAGTCGCCGAGCAAGATGTTCTGCGCCGTGGTCACGATGCCTTGCAGGCCCGACGAGCACAGGCGGTTGACCGCCATCGCCACCGAGTCCATCGGCAGCCCGGCCTGGATCGCTGCCACCCGCGCCACGTAGGCGAAGCGGCTCTCGGTGGGGATGGTGTTGCCCACTGTCACGTAGTTGATCACCTTAGGATCGACGCCGGAGCGCTCGATCGCCGCCTTCATCACCGTGCCCGCCAGTTCGGCCGGCTCGATGTCGGCCAACGACCCGCCGAAGGTCCCGATCGCCGAGCGCACCGCACCCAGCACCACCACGTCACGCTTGCTCATGTGTGCACTCCTTGCTGCTGCATCGAGGTTTCATCCGGAGCACGGACGTCAGCGCGAAAATGACCGCCGGCACAGGATGCCTACACTCCGTCTCCATCGCCACATTGTGCTTTGCCACCGCCGCACCATGCATTGCCGCATCGTCTTGGCCCTGCTGCTTGCTGGCTGGTTGGCCAGTTGCACTACCCCTCGCCCCACCGGCCCGGTGGCAGTCAAAGTCCTTGCGATCAACGACTTCCACGGCAACCTCAAGCCACCGCAAGGTGGCATCCGCATCCGTGATCCGCAGGATGCCGGCAAGACTGTCAACGTCGCGGCCGGTGGTGCCGAGCATCTGGCCAGCGCGGTGAGCGAGCTGCGCGCCCAGAACCCGAACCACATCTTCGTCGCCGCCGGCGACCTGATCGGCGCCAGCCCGCTGACCTCGGCGCTGTTCCACGACGAGCCGACGGTTGAAGCCTTGGGGGCGATGGGGCTGGAAGCCAGCGCGGTGGGGAACCACGAGTTCGATCACGGCAGCGCCGGAGCTGCTGCGCCTGCAACGCGGCGGCTGCCACCCGGTGGATGGCTGCAAGGGGCCGCAACCGTTTGCGGGTGCGCGCTTTCGCTGGCTCGCGGCCAGCACGATCGATGAGCGCAGCGGCCAGACGTTGCTGCCGGCTTATCACGTCAAGCGCTTTCAGGGCATTCCGGTCGCCTTCATCGGCCTGACTTTGAAAGACACGCCGCAGATCGTTGTGCCCGCCGGGGTGGCAGGTCTGCAGTTTCGCGACGAGGTGCAAACGGTCAACGCGCTGGTGCCTGAGCTCAAGCGCCAAGGCATCGAGGCCATCGTCGTGCTGATCCACGAAGGTGGTCTTCCCACGGGCGACTACGACGAGTGCCCCGGCATCTCGGGTCCGATCGTGCGCATCGTCGAAACAGCTCCGATCCCGCGGTCGACCTGGTGGTGAGCGGCCACACCCATCGTGCCTACGCTTCTGCCGCATCGCCGGCCGCCTGGTGACCAGCGCTGACAAGTACGGCACGCTGGTCACCGAGATCGACCTCGTGCTCGACCCCGTGAGCGGCGACGTGCGCGAAGCGCGCGCGCACAACGTGATCGTTCGCAACGACGGCTTCGCCAAGGATCCGCTGCAAACGCAGTTGATCCGAGCAGTGAACGAGCGGCTGGCCGCGCCGCTGGCTAAACGCAGCGTCGGGCGCGCCTTCGCACCGCTGTCGCGCGACGAGAGCCCGGCCGGCGAGATGCCGATCGGCCAGTTGGTGCGGCCGATGCGCGGCTGGCCGCCACCAGCGGCGAGTGGTGCCCAGATTGCGCTGATGAACCCGGGCGGCTTGCGCGCCGCACTCAGCGGCGACGCCAATCGGCCTGGTTCGCTACGAAGACCTGTTCTCTGTGCAACCGTTCTACAACACACCTGGTGACCATCACGCTTACCGGTGCCCAACTGCAACGCGCGCTCGAACAGCGGTGCGGCTGAATGACCACGGCCGCGCGATGCTGCACGCCGTCGCGAGGCTTCACCTACAGCTGGAACGCGGCCAGCCGCCGGGCGACGCGTCGTCGTGCCAGGGAGCCTGCGGGCTCATCGGTGGTGCCGCGATCGAGCCGCGCGAAACCGCGCGTCACGATCAACAGCTTCCTCGCCACCAGAGGCGAACACAACTTCACCGTGTTTCAGCGCGCGACGGCCAGGATGCGCGCACCGGCATTGATGGACATCGACGCGCTCGAACGGTTCGTCGCCGCGCAGGAGCACGGTCACACCGAGCCGCACTCCGACCGCATCCAGCGAGTCGATCGATCTGAGATCACGCGTCCGGGTGATGCGCGCGCAGGAGATCATCCGCGCCAAGCGCGACGGCGCGGTGCTCGAGGCGGCGCAGATCGACGCCTTCGTGCGCGGCCTGGTGTCGCGCAGTTGGAGCGAGAGGCCAGGTGGCGGCGCTGGCGATGGCGATCTGCCTGCGCGGCATGACGCACGCCGAGACCACGCTGCTGACGCGCGCGATGGCGGCGTCGGGACAGCGCGCTGCTAGACTGGTCACGCGAGATCGTGGCCCGGCCCCCTGCTCGACAAGCATTCCACCGGCGGCGTCGGCGACAAGGTCAGCCTCGTGCTGGCGCCGATCCTCGCTGCCTGTGGTGCGGTGGTGCCGATGGTCTCGGGCGCGGCCTCGGCCACAGTGGCGGCACGCTGGACAAGCTCGAGGCTTTGCCCGGTTACCGCGCGACCCCGGATCGTGCGGCACTGCTGCACACGCTGCGCGACGCCGGCTGCGCGATCGTCGGCGCCAGCGCGCACATCGCGCCGGCCGACCGCCGCCTCTACGCCGATCCGCGACGCCACGGGCATCGGTGGAGTCGCTGCCGCTGATCACGGCCAGCATCCTGTCGAAGAAGCTCGCGGCCGGTGTGCAGAGGTTGCTGATCGACGTCAAGCTCGGCAACGGCGCGTTTTGCACCCGCCCGGACGAGGCGCGCGCTGGCCGAGAGCCTGGTGACGGTGGCCAACGAAGCCGGGCTGCCGACACGCGCGTTGATCACCGACATGAACGCGGTGCTCGGAACCAGCGCGGGCAATGCCCTGAGGTCCGCGAGAGCCTGGCCTTCCTGACCAACCGCGCGCGCGAGCCGCGCCTGCTCGAAGTGACGCCTCGCGTTGTGCGGCCAATTGCTGCAGCAAGGCGGCCTGGCGGCCAGCCCTGCCGATGGCGAGCGCCTAGCGCGCGCAGCGCTCGACAGCGGCGACGCGGCAGAGCGTTTTGCGCGCATGGTTGCCGGCCTCCGGCGGCCCGCGCGACGCTGGCGCGTGGCGAGGCGTTGCTGCCACGAGCGCAGGTGCAGCGGCCGCTGCCGAGCCCGCGCGACGGCGTGGTCGGTGCTGATGGTATACGCGCGCCGTTGGCTTGGCGGTGATCGCGCCTCGGCGGCGGACGCGCGCGCGCCGGTGACACTCATCGATCCGAGCGTGGGCTTGAGCGAGCGCGCGGTCGGTCGGTGCGCGGGTGACCCGCGGCGAGACCGTTGGCCATCGTGCACGCTGACCAGCGACGACTAGCGTCCGACGCGAGCGCTGCACAGCTTGCGGATTGCGATCCGCGTCGCCGACCGCTGCGACGCCGCTGCCGGCCGTGCATGCGCTGGTGGGGCTTTGAGCGCGTTCGAGTCCCCCGCACCTCGCCACCTACAATCCCAACGCGGGCGCGCCGCTCAGGCGTGGCCCCACGCGTGTCCCGAATGCTCACGCCCCGTTGACCAACCTGTCGCCGCTGGACGGCCGCTACGCATCCAAGTTGGACGCGTTGCGCCCGTTGCTGTCGGAATACGGCTCGATGCATCGGCGCGTGCAGGTGGAAGTCGAGTGGTTCATCGCGCTGTCGGACGCCGGCATGCCGCGAGTTCAGCGCCGCTGTCCGCCAGCGGCGCGCGCCCGCTGCGCGGGACTGGTCGCCATGTTCTCCGAAGCCGACGCGCAGCGATCAAGGACATCGAACGCACCACCAACCACGACGTCAAGGCCGTCGAGTACTGGCTCAAGTCGCGTTCGACGGCACATGCCGATCTGCGAACGGCCTGAGCGAGTTCGTGCACTTCGCCTGCACCAGCGAGGACATCAACAACACCAGCCATGCGCTGATGCTCAAGGCGCCGCGCGCGACGCAGGTGCTGCTGCCGGCGCTCGACGCGCGTGACCACGCACGCTGACCGCGATGGCCAACGAGCTGGCCGACGTCGCCGATGCTCAGCCGCACGCACGGCCAGACCGCCAGCCCGACCACCGTCGGCAAGGAGATCGCCAACGTCGCGGCGCGCCTGGCCGCGCGCGCGCGGCGATCGCCGGCAGGTGCAGCTGCTGGCCAAGATGAACGGCGCGGTGGGCAACTACAACGCGCACATCGCGGCCTGGCCCGGTCTTCGACTGGGAAGGCCTTCGCCGCAAGCGTGATCGAGCAGCGAGCTCGGCCTGGCGCTTCAACCCGTACACGCATCCAGATCGAGCCGCACGACTGCATGGCCGAGCTGTTCGACGCGGTCGCGCGCGCCAACACCATCCTGATCGACTGGTCGCGCGACGTCTGGGGCTACATCAGCCTGGGCTACTTCAAGCAGCGACTGCAGCGCGGGCGAGATCGGCTCGTCGACCATGCCGCACAAGGTCAACCCGATCGACTTCGAGAACGCGGAAGGCAACTTCGGCCTGGCCAACGCGTTGCTGACGCACCTGTCGCGAGAAGCTGCCGATCATCGCGCTGGCAGCGCGATCTGACCGACTAGCACGGTGCTGCGCAACATGGGCGTGGCGCTGGGCCACGCGCCGCTCGGCTACGACTTCGCTGCAGCGCGGCCTGGCCAAGCTGGAGGTGAACCGCGCAGCGCTCGCCGGCCGACCTCGATGGCGCCTGGGAGGTGCTGGCCGAGGCCGTGCAGACCGTGATGCGGCGGCACGGCCTGCCCGAACCCGTATGAACAGCCTGAAGGCGCTGACGCGCGGCAAGGCAATCCGACGCGACCGTCGATGGGCGCAGTTCAATCGACTCGCTGGCGTTGCCGGCTGACGAGAAGGCGCGCCTGCGCGGCGACGCCGTCGACCTACACCGGACTGGCAACCACGCTGGCCAAGCGCCTGCGCTGATGTTACTCCCACGCTCGCTTCGCTTCGCTGCCTGCGGCTTGCATGGCCGCAGGGCGTTCGCCCGGTCGGCTTGGGAGCGGCCCGGCGCCGACTGAGCTTCGGAATGAGCGCGAGCGCCCCTTCTTCCATCGACATGCTGCTCGCGGCCGAGCGTCGAACACGACTCGCTGTTGTGCGTCGGGCTCGATCCCGAGCCGGCCAAGTTTCCGGCGCCTGGCAGCACGATGCGTCGCGCATCTTCGACTTCTGCGCCACCATAGTCGATGCCACGCGCGATCTGGTGCTGGCGCGTTCAAGCCACAGATCGCCTACTTCGCCGCCAATCGCGCCGAGGACGCAGCTGGAGCGTTCTGCTCGACGCACATCCGCAAGGTGGCGCCGTCGGTGCCAGTGATCCTCGACGCCAAACGCGGCGACATCGGCTCGACCGCCGAGACAGTACGCACGCGAGGCGTTCGAGCGCTACCAGGGCTGATGCGGTGACGCTGTCACCGCTTTCTCGGCTTCGACTTCGATCGAGCCGCTACACTGCAAGCTACGACGGCAAGGGCTTGATCCCGCTGTGCCGCACGTCGAACTCGGCGGCGCTGATCTGCAGGCGCAACGCCTGGGCTCAGGCGCCAGCTGCTACGAGCACATCGCGCAACTGGCGCAGGGCGAGTGGAACCACAACGGCCAGTTCGGCCTGGCGGTCGGCGCCACCTGCGGCCGTCAGATTGCGCGCGTGCGCGAGCATCGCGCCGATCGCTGCCATTGTTGATCCCCGGCGTCGGCGCACAGGGCGGCGACGGGCAGGCCGCTGTGCACGCCGGCTGGCGCGCTGAGCGATGGCCGCACCACCGGGCCGATCATTGTCAACAGCTCGCGTAGCGGTGCTGTACGCGAGCCGTGGCAACGGAGTTTGCTTCGGCCGCGCGGACAAGCTGCTGTCGACACGCGCGCGCCGCTGAACGCGGCGCGGCGCACCCATTCGACCAACCGGATCTAAGCCTGACGTCGCGAAGCATTTGCCCGCGTGACTCACGCAGGAAATGGGTCGATGTGGTGACCTGGTCCAATCAGCACGCCGCCATGCCGGCGCAAGATGGTGATCTCGACGACCATCTGCCTCGAGGAGGCTCCATGACTGGCCAATCCCGACTCCTGCTGGTGATGTGCTTGAGCGTGACGGCGCTCGTGTTGCCCGGCTGCGCCAGCGCGTGAGTTCTGACCGTCACCGCGTACATCGGAGCCCCCATCCACCGCCCACCAATCCGGCCACACGTGCAGATCCTGCGCACGTGAGCCGACGTGCGGCCGCATGACAGACTCGGCGAAATCGTGGTTGACGCCTCGACCCAGCCGGCACCACCGATCGGCCAGGTGGAAGACAAGCTGCGTCCGACGGCGCGTCGCTTGGTGCCGACGCGGTGGTGATCGTGCTCGATCGCGTGCAACTGCGGCCGCTTACGTGACCGGGCCGTATTGGGGACGCAGCATCGAGACCGTGACCGGGCAAAGGTGGTCGGCATCGCCATCAAGCGGCGCTCGACACTCAGGTCAGCAACGGCGCCAGCGGCAGCTCGCGCAGTCGGCGGCCGGTCAGCCCGAACAGCGCGTTCGCCAGCGCCGGCGCGACCGGCGGCAGCGCCGGCTCGCCCATCCCGGTGGGCGCCTCGTCGCTGGGCACCGTGTGGGTTTCGATCAGGGGCGTTTGCGCCAGCGTCAGCAGCGGGTAGTCGGGAAAATTCTTCCGCTTGACGACGCCGCCTCTCGATGTCGATGCGGCCGAACAGCGCGGCGCTGAGCCCGAACACCACCGACGATTCCACCCGCTGCGCCACGCCCTGCGGGTGCACGACCACGCCGCAGTCGAAGCGCGCAGACCACGCGATGCACCGCGCGGCTGCTTGTCGGCCAGCGAGACCTCGATCACCTGGGCGCGACGATGGTGCCGAAGCCTCGTGCAGCGCCAGGCCGCGTGCGCGACCGGCCGGCAGCGGCCGGCCCCAGCCAGCCTTCTGCGCCACCAGCGTCAGCATCGGCGGCGTGACGGGCCTCATGCCGCCAGCAGATCGAGCCGGAACTTCAACGGGTCCACCGCCGCGCGCATGGGCCAGCTCGTCGATGAACGACTCGGCGAAGAACGCATTGTGCGAATGACCCACCGAGCGCCAGTTGCCGATCGGCACGCCGCTCTTGGTGGGACACGTGCGCGATGCGCTGGTGCTCGATCGCATAGGGCAGGTCGCACAGGCCTCTCCACCGTGGTCTTGTCCGGCGTGTCGAACGGCCCCGACAGCGCAGGCAACACGCGCTCCATCCAGCGTGGCTCCAATGCATCGCCCGCGCTGTGGGCGTCGAACACCGTGACACGCCCATTGCGCGTCGCAACCCGGCGCGCAGCAGGCCGCCGCGGCGGGACCGATAGAAGTCGTGCGTGAAGTCTTCCTCGCGCGACCAGTTCAGCTGCACCGGCCGCCCGGCGGTCTCTCGCGCGACCCGCACTGCCTGCGCAACGAAGTCCACCTCGAGGCGGCGACCGAAGCCGCCGCCGAGGTAGGTGACGTGCACCGTCACCGCATCGGGCTTGACGCCGGCCACGCGCGCGCGGCGTCGCGCGACAGGCCTGGCACCTGGGTCGGGGCCCACACCTCGACGGCGCCCTTCGTGAACGCGAGCCGTGCAGTTCATCGGCTCCATCGCCGCGTGGGCGAGATACGGCGCGCGGTACAAAGCCTCGACCCGCTTCGCCGCAGCGGCCAGCGCGGTCTTGCTGTCACCGCGCCCGTGGAAGCTGAAGCCCCCTTGCCGCTCGGCCGCATCGCGCGCCGCCGCTTCGAGGGCGGCCTCGATGCGCTTGGAGTCCAGCAGCCCCGACGGCGGAGCGCGCCACTGCACCGACAACGCGCGCGCCGCTTCGCGCGCGTGCCAGGTGCGTGCGTCCGACCACCGCCAGCGCGGCGCTCGCGCCACCGAGCGGCGGCAGCCGAACGACGCGCTCGACGCCGGGCCGCTGCAGGACCGCGTCGACATCCACCGTGGCGAACGAGCCGCCAAGCATCGGCGGCTGCAGGATGCTGGCGTACACCAGGCCAGGCAGTCGTACGTCGAGGCCGAAGACGGCGCGGTCCATCGCATTTGTCCGGCCAGGTCCACCCGCTGGCGCGGGATGCCCGATCACGCGAAATGCCGATCTCGCCTTCAACGTCACATCGCCCGGCGGCGACAACGCGGCTTGCGCAGCCAGCTCGCCATAGTGCGCACGCGGCCCCGAGCCGTGGCTGACGATGCCGTCGCGCACCTCGAGTTCGGCCACCGGCAACTTCCAGCGCAATGACGCCACGCCGAGCAGCGCGCGCGCGCGTGGCAGCAGCGAGTCGCAACGGCATCCAGGCATCGGCCACGCTGGTCGAGCCGCCGGTGATGTTGATGCCGAGTTCGCGCGCGAGTTTCAGCGTCATCCAACGCGCGCCGCGGAAGGTGATCGACTCCTGGCCGGGCTCGCGATCGTCGGCATGGAAAGGCAGGAAGCCGACAAAACCTCGGCACTGCCGAAGATGGCGTCGTAGCCCGGCCTGCTGCAGCCGCACGCGCTCGAGCGGCACATCGAGCTCCTCGGCCACCAGCATCGCCAGCGCGGTGTGCACGCCTTGGCCCATTTTCGCTGCGGTTCATCGCCAGCACGACCGCGCCGTCGCTGGTGATCTTGATCCAACCGTTGAGCGCGACTTCGCCCGGCACCGGCAGGCCATAGCGCAGCATTGCCCAGTCGGCTGCGCGGCGGCATCACGCTCCAGCCAACCAGCAGCACGCCGCCGACCGCGGCACCCGACACCAACAAGCTGCGGCGCTTCATCGATTGCCGGCTCGACGGCGAGGCGCAAGCTGGCGCGCCGCTGACTTGATCGCCGCACGCACGCGCGGATAGCTGCCGCAACGGCACAGGTTGGTCATCGCCGCGTCGATGTCGGCATCGCTCGGATCACGATTGGTCTCGAGCAACGCCGCGGCGGCCATCAACATGCCGCTTTGGCAATAGCCGCACTGCGGCACCTGATGCTCGATCCAGGCCTGCTGCAGAGCATGCGGCCCACCGGGCCCGACGAGGCCCTCGATCGTGCGCACGGCCTTGCCCTGCAGCGACGACACCGGCATCACGCACGAGCGCACGGCGACGCCATCGATTTGCACGGTGCAGGCCCCGCAGGCTGCCACGCCGCAGCCGTACTTGGTGCCGGTCATCTGCAGCACGTCGCGCAGCACCCACAGCAAGGGCATGCTGGGATCGATCTGCGCGTCGTCGACGGCGACGTTGCGGTCGTTAATCGTCAGGTTCATCGCTGGCGTGCCACCCGCGAGGCGGGGCGGCATTGTCACCCGGGCCGACCTCGCTGTGCGCGCCGATGCGGTGCAACTCGTCGCGGGAAGTTCAAGCGGGCACCGCGGACCCGGCTTCGCCGGTCCGCTGGTGTTGCCCCTTGCGGAGTCGGCAGCCGCTAGGCCGCTTCGGGGTGGTCAATCCAGTTCGACTTCGGTATGCACCGCGCCGGCACGATCGGCGCGCGCGCTCAACGCAAGCCGCGTGCAGCGCGGCGCGCGCACCACCCATTCAGCCACCGCGCGATCGGCAGTGACTTCGCGGTTAGGCAAGAAGGCCTGCAGCGAGCTCTTGGTCGCATGGCCTGCCAGGTGCGGACCGACGATGCGCGACTTGCCGCCGACCAGCTCGCAGCCCCCGGCAGCACCAACTCGAACACCACGCCGCGCACCGTCTTGCGTTCGAGTGCGCGTGCGCTGACGTAGGCCGGCAGATAGCCCGCGTTGGCCACCGCGAACCGCACGCGCCAGGTGTCGGCGCCGAGTGCACGCACCTCGGTGCGCAACACCTCGAGCCGGGGCAGGCTCAACGCCAATTGCGTGAGCCACGGCGGGAAGCGTGCGGCCTCGCGCTCGCGCAAATGCGGCGGCGGGTTGCGCCAGTAGTTCAGCCGGTCCCAGCCGCCGAGCTCCACGGCGCCGAGCTGCGGATGCTGAAACGGATACCAGTCGACGTGCGCCTGGCCGTTGCAATGCGTCGTCGCTCCAGCGCAGCAGCTTCAGGTCGTCGGCCGGTGGATGCTCGCGATACCAATGGATCCAGTCGTAGTCGGTGATGCCGGCTTCCTTGTTGGGCGCCCAGATCTCCACCGTCCAGAACAGCGAGCCGATGTGCTCGTACAGCCAATCCTGCGTGCCGCTGATCACCTCCTTCGGGTGGTAGCGGAACTCCTCGTAGATGCTGATCGCCGGGATAGCCGGTGAGCTTCTCGCCCAGCGCCGACAGGCGCTTGTAGATCCACAGGTCCTCGGGCGTCATGTCGTCGTCGGACTGCGTGCCCATCGGCCGCAGGATCACGCCGCGAGTGGGTGTGGAAGCTGACGCCGGCGCCGATGTTGGGGTGCTTGACGATGAAGTCGACCATCGCACGCACCTCGGGCTCGCTGGTCGGAGTAGGGGCCCGCGCCCACCTGCTCGAACTCCTGCCGCCAATACGACGGGAAGTTGCGGTTCAGGTCGAGCCCTTCGCGGTCGCGGTTGACGCTGACCTGCAGGCCGTCGAAGTTGCTGAGCGTGCCCTCGGGCATCAGGCGCCAGTAGCGTGCCGCCGAACTCGCCGGGGTCGCGCGGAATCATCAGATCGCGGTCGTCGGGGTGGCTTCTTCCACGAGCCGTGCGGATCGGGCATGCGCATGAACAGCACGCGGCCGTCGCCGTCGACGTCCTCGATCGTTCAGGCCGTCGATCGCCGGTTCGTCGAACGGGTACGGCCGGGTGCGATGAACGGATGTGTAGCGCGGCTCGATCGGCCCAGCGCCAGCTCGGCGCCGTCGGGGTTCAGGCGCGGGCACAGGTAGACCACGCGCGTGTCGAGCAGTTGCCGTGACCTGCGCGTCGCCATCGCCATAACCGAGCAACAGGTGGTGCAGCCAATACAGGCACGCCGTGCTCGCGGTCAGCTCGCCGGCGTGGATGTTGCCGTCGCACCAGAACGCCGGCTTGTCGGTGTCGGGGACCGGTGGCGCTCTTGCGTGATCACCGCCAGCCAGATGTCGCGGCCTTCATGGCTCTTGCCGATCGACTCGATGCGCACCAAGTCGGGCCGCGCAGTCGGCGTAGTCGTGCAGCAAGCGCGCGTCAGCTCGGCGTGGCGATAGAAGACGTCGAAGCGGGGAACGGGCAGGTCGCTCATCGGTGCGGTGTCGCGATCGGCCGTCGAAGTGTCGCAGAGCGTTTGGCACGCGCCGCACGCGTGCAAACCCGCTGACCCCTTAGGCTGGGTGCCTGGCACCAACCCAGCCGGCACCGGGCGGGCCTGCATGCCCACTGGCCTGCCAGACCGCTCGCGAGAGGCACGCGCCGCCGGAAGCGCTCAGCCCTCAGTCAGCGAACGCGGTCTGGGCTTCATCAGACAGGTGAGCCCTGCACGAAGACGCGCAGCTCGCCCGGCGCCATGCACCGCCAGGCTCCGCCGGCGGTCAGCGGCTCGGTGGCGACGATGGCCACGCGGTCGTGCCGGGGCGGCTCGCGTGGCGAAGTCGACGCTCAGGTCTTCGTCGGCCAGCCGCGCGTGCCGCGAACGGGTGCCGGCGCTGCAGCCAGTGCAGTCGCGTCGAGCCGTGCGCCCACAGCGCCTGGCCGTTGGACAGCAGCAGGTTGAACGCGCCGTGCGCACGCCGGCAGCGGCCAGCAGCTCGGCCAGCGTGCGCGTCAGCTCATCGATGCTCGGCACCGCCGGCGTGCGCCTTGGCCGACTCCTCGCATCAGCCAGCACAGTGCACGTTCGCTGTCGGCGTGTCGCCGCACAGGACGAAACGCGCCGTGCAGCCGCGGATGAAAGTCCTTCAGGTCGCCGTTGTGCGCGAACACCCAGTAGCGTGCCCCACAGCTCGCGCATGAAGGGATGGGTGTTCTCCAGCGCAACCTGACCTTGCGTGGCCTTGCGGATGTGGGCGATGACGTTGCCGCTCTTGATCGGGTAGCGCTTGCACCAGCTCGGCCACCGGCGATGTGCGCGCGCACTGTGGTGGTCGACGAACAGCGCGCACGCCGCGCGTCCTCGAAGAAGGCGATGCCGAAGCCGTCCTTGTGCCTCGTGCCGCGCGCGTGGCCAGGCCGGTGAAGCGAGAACATCACGTCGGTCGGCGTGTTGGCGTTCATGCCGAGCAGCTGGCACATCGGTGCAGCTCAGCGCGATCGGCAGCAAGAGCTTGGCGCGATGCCGCCAGGCTCACCAGGTTGCCCCGGATTGCTGGTCTCGTCGAGCACGCCGTCCATGCGCCGCAGCAGATGCGCGCGCTGCGGTCAGGCGCGCCAGATCACCAGGTCAGCCAGCCACGGGTACTCGTTGACGCGGTTGGCGCGCTCGTAGAGGTCGAAGCGTGGTTTCAGCGCAGCGATCGCCGCCTCGTAGGGCGCGTGCTGCGTCGAGCGCCGTCGTCGTGCGCTGCCGGCGCTCGCGGCGCCGTGGCATCGATCAGCGCACGCGCAGCCAGCATGCCGGTCTCCATCGCCTTGCCGATGCCCTCGCCGCTGAACGCGTAGGTGCTGCCGGCCGCCTCGCCGGTGACCAAGATGCCGGCGACGCGCGTCAACACGCGCGCCGTCGAGCGAGCAGCGCAGCGTGCGCACCTCTCCAGCTCGCCCAACATCGTGCCGCCGCGCATCAGCTCTCGCGCCGGCGCGTAGACCTCGCAGAACGCGGCGAACATCTCGCGCAGGTTGACGTCCTGCATCGTCTGCCGGCCGTCGAGCTTGCTGTCGTGGCGTGCGCTGCGGATCAGCCCGACGCCGACGTTGAAGACGCCGTCGCGGCACGGAAAAGATCCAGCCGTATCCCTTGCTCAGCCGCTTGTGCCACACCACCTCGAGCTCGGTGATGCGATCGCGCCATCGCCGGGTGGTGCACGTAGCCGCGCAGCGCCACGGCGCTGGGCGTGCGCCGCTCGCACAGGTCCGCTGCGATCAGCGCCTGCGGCACGGCGCCGGTGGCCAGCACAACTTGGCGCGCTCGGATCTCGCGCGTGGCGTCGTGCACGCGCACGCGCGCGCCGACCACGCGGTGCCATCGAGCAGCGGCGCCTCGAAGCGCGCGGGCGCATGCAATGCCGCGCCGGCGCGAACCGCCGCGCGGCACACGATGTCGTCGAGCTCGGCGCCGCGGCAGCACCGCCAGCCGGCCCGGCACGTCGACGCGCCCGCCGCGCGGGCCGATGCAGCCGACGTGGCGACGGCGCTGCGCGGCGGCCATCACGTCGTCGTGACGCCCAGGCGCTGCAGCGCGGCGTGGGCATCGGGAATCAAGCCATCGCCGCACACCTTGTCGCGCGGAAACGCATGCGCGTCGATCAGCACCGTGTCACGCCGGCGCGGCGCGAGCAGTTGCGCGCAGGCGCTGCCGGCAGGGCCGGCGCCGACGACGAGCACCTCGCAGCGGTCGGTCCAGTGTGGACGAATCGGCATGCGCAGCGATGGGGTCTGAAGGGAGGTCGACGATTGTAGGCGCGCGCCGCGATGCCGTGCGCAGCCGGCAGTGACAGTCCCGACGCGGCGTCTGCCGATCGCGCAGCACCAACGCCGCTGATCGTTCGCGGCCGCGGATCAGGCCGCCTGTTGCGCCAGCGATCGACGCCTGCGCGGCCTTGACCTGCTGGCGCCATGCGTGCAGCAGCGGCTCGGTGTAGCCACTGGGCTGCTCGCATGCCCTGAACACCAGGTCGAGCGCCGCGTGATAGGCCGCACTGCTGAATCTGCGTGGCCGGCCATCGGCTGGTACAGCGGGTCGCCGGCGTTCTGCTTGTCGACCACGGCGGCCATGCGCTGCGAAGGTGGCGCGCACCTGCGCCTCGCTGACGATGCCGTGGTGCAGCCAGTTGGCGATGTGCTGGCTGGAGATGCGCAGCGTCGCGCGGTCTTCCATCAGGCCGACGTTGTGGATGTCGGGCACCTTGAGCAGCCCACGCCCTGGTCGATCCAGCGCACGCACGTAGCCGAGGATGCCCTGGGCGTTGTTGTCGAGCTCCTGCTGGCGCTCGGCCGGCGCTCCAGTTCGGGCCCGGCCGCCACCGGCACCGGTGAGCAGGTCGTCCAGCAGCGCGTCGCGCTCGGCGTCGGCATCGATCTGCTCCAGCTCCTTCTGCACCGCGAACACGTCGACCTGGTGGTAGTGCAGCGCGTGCAGCGTCGCCGCGGTCGGGCTGGGCACCCAGGCGGTGTTGGCGCCGGCCTGCGGGTGCGCGATCTTCTGCTCGAGCATCGCGCGCCATCAGGTCGGGCATCGCCCACATGCCCTTGCCGATCTGCGCCTTGCCGCGCAGCCCGCACTGCAGGCCCGATCAGCACGTTGCAGTCGCTCGTAGGCGCGCGATCCAGGCGCTCGACGTCATGTCGCCCCTTGCGGATCATCGGCCCGGCCAGCATCGCCGTGTGGATCTCGTCGCCGGTGCGGTCGAGGAAGCCGGTGTTGATGAAGGCCACGCGGCTCGGCGCGCGGCGCGCGATGCAGGCCTTCAGGTTGACGCTGGTGCGGCGCTCCTCGTCCATGATGCCGAGCTTGACCGTGTTGTCGGGCAGGCCGAGCAGCTGCTCGACGCGTGCGAACAGCTCGCCGGCGAACGCCACCTCGGCGGGCCCGTGCATCTTGGGCTTGACGATGTAGATCGACCCGGTGCGGCTGTTGCGGATGCCGTTGGCGCCTGCGACGCCTGTCGGCATCGCGCCCGCGCCATTGAGATCGTGCAGCGCGATCGCGGTGGTGACCACCGCATCGAGAATGCCCTCGGGAATCTCCTGCCCGTGGCCGTGCAGCACCGCGGGGTTGGTCATCAGGTGGCCGACGTTGCGCACGAACAGCAGCGAGCGGCCGTGCAGCCGCACTTGGCCACCGCCCGGCTGCTGGTAGACGCGGTCGTGATTCAGGCTGCGCACGAAGCGCTTGCCGCCCTTGGACATCTCTTCGGTCAGCGTGCCCTTCAGGATGCCGAGCCAGTTGCCGTAGGCCTGCACCTTGTCGTCGGCGTCGACCACGGCCACCGAATCTTCGAGGTCGAGGATGGTCGACACCGCCGACTCGATCACGCAGGTCGCACACGCCGGCGGGGTCGTCGCGCCCGATCGGGTGGTTCTTGTCGATGCGGATGTCCAGGTGCAGGCCGTGATGCACCAGCAGCAGGCCCGATGGCGCCGCGGCGTCGCCCTGATGGCCGAGGAACTGCGCCGGCTTTGCCAGCGCCGCTGGTGGCGCCGCTCTTGAGCATCACGGCCAGGCGGCCGCCTACGACCCGATAGTTGATGGCGTCGATGTGCGAGCCCTGCTTCAGAGGGGCGGTGCGGTCGAGCACGTAGCGGCAATACTCGATCACCTTGGCGCCGCGCACCGCGTTGTAGCCGGGCCCGCGAGCGGCGCCGCCGTCCTCTGGCAGTGCGTCGGTGCCATACAGCGCGTCGTACAGCGAGCCCCAACGCGCGTTGGCGCGCGTTCAGCGCATAGCGCGCGTTGGTCACCGGCACCACCAGCTGCGGGCCGGCCTGGCGTGCCAGTTCGTCGTCGACGTTGTCGCGTGGTGATGCGAACGCGCTCGGGGTACCGGCACCAGGTACCCGATCTTCTGCAGGAAGGCGCGATAGGCGCGCAGATCGCGGATCGGGCCAGGGTGCGCGCGATGCCACGCATCCAACTCTGACTGCAAGCGATCGCGCTTCGGCCAGCAGCGCGGCGTTCTTGGGCGCGAGATCGCGCACGATGTCGGCGAAGCCCTGCCAGAACGCGCCGGCGTTCACGCCGGTGCCGGGCAGCACCTGCGCGCTCGATGAAATCGAATAGAGGAGCTGGCGACTTGCAGGCCGTGAACGGTGGTGCGGGCGGTCATGGTGGTGGTGACAGCGGGTCAGTCGAAAAGAAGGTGAGCACGTCGCGCAGGCTGCTGCCGATGCGCGTGGGCTCGGTGTCCAGCGCATCCAGTGGCAGCTGTGAGCGGTTGATCCACAGGGTGGTGTAGCCGTACCAGGTGGCGCCGATGGCGTCCCAGCCGTTGCTGGAGACGAACAAGATCTCGTGCGCCGGTCAGATCCAGCGCCTGCGGCCCGAGCGCATACACCGCCTCGTCGGTCTTGAAGCGCTGCACCGTGTGTGCGCTCAGCACCGGATCGAGCAGCGGCGTGATAGCCGGCGTGCGCGATCACCGCGTCGAGCATCGCCGGGTCGCCGTTGGACAGCACACCAGCGCGCACGCCGCGCGCCTTGAGCTCGCGCAGCACGCGGAGGTTCTCGTCGAAAGGGGCCAGCTGCAGGTACTCGTCCATCAGCTCGGCGCTCGGCGGCCGCGGTCAGTGTCAGACCGATGCGCGCGCAGGCGTGGCGCAGCGCGTTGCGCGTCAGCTCGCTGAATGGCCGGTAGCGCCGGCTCATCGAGCACAGCCGCGCGTATTCAATCTGCTTGTCGCGCCACAGCGCGACGCCACGCGCGCACCTTGGCCGGAGAACAACTCCTCCAGCCGCTGGCTCACGCTGTAGACGTCGAACAGCGTGCCGTAAACGTCGAACAAAACGGCGCGCGGCATCGGGGCGATCGACATGGCCTGTGTCATCAGCCAAGCACTCTATGCGCCGCCGCGGCCACGATTGCCTGCTTCGCGACGCCTGGGATTGATGACGTTCATAACCGTAATGGGTGGATGATCGCTGCTGATTGCGCTAACGCGTGGGCTCGATTTATGACCTGCACGCGGCTAATCTCGCCCAATGGATCGGTTAAAGCAAATCGAATCGTTCGTGGCGGTCGCAACGAAGGGCAGCCTGACAGCCGCGGCTAACGCCGAGGGCGTGGCGCCCGCTGTGATCGGGCGGCGCATCGATGCGCTCGAAGAGCGCCTGGGCGTCAAGCTGCTGATGCGCACCACGCGGCGCATCACGCTGACCCACGAAGGCAGCGCGTTCCTCGAAGACTGCCAGCGCATCCTCGTTGAACTGGCCACCGCCGAGGCCAGCGTCACCGAGGGTGGCGTCAAAGCCAGTGGTCACTTGCGCATCACCGCACCGGCGGGTTTCGGACGCCGGCACGTGGCGCCGTTGGTGCCGCGCTTCCTCGGCCTGCATCCCGACGTCAGCGTGTCGCTGAACCTCTCGGACCGCGTGGTCGACATCGTCAATCGAAGGCTTCGACTGCGCGGTGCGCGTGGGTGATCTGCCCGACTCGAGCTTGGTCAGCGTGCGGCTAGCCGATAACCGCCGCATGTGCGTTGCCAGTACCGACTACCTCAAGCGCCACGGCACGCCCAAGCAGCCCTCGCGAACTGGCCAAGCACCGTTGCCTACTGCTGTCGTCGGACGCCAGCCAGCCTCGCGGCTGGGCGTTCACGGTCGACGGCAAGGTGGTGCACGTGCGACCAGCCGGCACGCTGGACTGCAGCGATGGCCAGGTGCTGCACGACTGGTGCGCGCAGGGCCTGGGCATCGCCTGGCGCAGCACGTGGGAGGTGCAAGACGAGGTCAACGATGGCCGCCTGGTGGCGGTGCTCGAAGACTATGCCGCACCGCCCAACGGCATCTATGCGGTGTTCCCGCAGCGCAAGCACCTGCCGCTGCGCGTGCGGCTGTGGATCGATTTCATCAAGCAAGCGTACGGCGATGCCGCCTACTGGGGCCGCACATCAGCGCAGGCAGCCGGATCCGCGGGCCGACAGCCGCTGGCCGCTTGAGGGCCGCGACGAGATGCTCGAAGCCGCGCTGGCCTATGCGCACTGATCGCGATCCTCACGTGGGTGGTGTTCATCGGCAGCAGCACCGCGCTTGACCCGCGCCAGAATGGCGTCAACGCCGGCTGCGCTGGCGCGGCTGGCGCGACGTGGACCGCCTCGCCTGCAGTGGGTGCGATGGCGGTGCTCGTGACTGGCGCGGCACGCGTGCTGTGGGGCGTCAAAGGCAGCGGCGTGGTACCTGGACCAGCCGCTGTTGTGGGGCAAGGTTGCGCTGTGGCTGCTGATGGTGGTTGGTGGTGTCGAGCGCATCGCGGCGCATCCAGCGCCTGGCAGCGTCAGCGCACGCAGCGGCGGCGGCTTGCCGGCCGCGGCATGAGGTGGCAGCGGTGCGCCGACGCCTGATGGCGGCCTCGCACCTGTTGGTCGTGGTGCCAGCTGCTCGCGGTGCTGCTTGGCCCGAGGCGTCGGCGTGCGCTGACGCCCCAGGGCCGCGAGGCCGCGCTCGCTGACTTCGTCGCCCTATTTCTTTGCCGAGGCGTCCTCCATGCACTTCTGACATGGCTGGTCTTTGCCGCGCCGGCCAGGTTCTTGTCGGCCGCCGACTTCTCGCACGCCGCGCTGGCGTCACCTCCACCATCGGCCATGCATTTCTTGACTGTGACTGGTGCCGCGGCTCCTGACAGCTTCTTCTCGTCCGGCCGACTTCTCACAGGCCAGCATTGGAGCCGGCGTCGGCCTCGCATTTCTTGATGCTGGCTTGTGCGCGCAGCCCTGAGAGCTTCTTGTCGTCGGCGGACTTCTCGCACGCAGCGCTCGCCGCATAGGCCTGGCCGCGCGAACAAGCGCCATGGCGACGATAGCTGCGGTCATCAGCGTTTTCATGGTCGGGATCTCTCTTCCTGTAGGACTGGCGATGAATGGCGTCTTGCCGCTGGCGATTGGACAACAACCGCTCGGCTGCGGCAACGGCTCAACGCGAGGCACGGGCCGGTAGCTGACACTGACGCGGCGCAAGCACGCTACAAAATGCGGCGCGGGTGGTGCAGCGCTTCGTGCGCGGCGTGCAAGCGCCGCACCAGCACGCCGATGAAGGCAACATCGAACAAGTGGCGCGTGGCGACGCTGAATCGATCCATCGTCTCGGGCGTGAACGACACGGTGGTGGCGGGCTCCGAGACGATCACGTCGGCGCTGTGCACCCGCAGATCGGGGCTCGGTGCCAGATAGACCATCTCACCCACCGATGTGCCCGTCGGCCAGTTCGGCGACCTTGCGGCCATCGCGATACACCTCGACGCGCCCGGCGGCGATGATGTGGAAGCTGCCGCCCAGCTGCCCCTTGCGGAACAACGCGGCGCCGAAAGCATGGCGCTGCCATGCGGCGCGATGCACCACCTCCCACAACTCGACATCGCCGAAGCCACTGAAGAAATCGAGCGAGCGCAGCAGGTTGAAGCGCTCGGAATCGAGCACCTCGCGCAGCGCACCGCGCGGCAGCTCGCGACGCGCCACCAGCGATGACAGCGCCTGCGCAAACTCGTCCCAGTCGGCGTGGCGCTGCTCGCGCGACAGCGCAACGCCTTGCGCACGATGGCGTCGAGCGCGTCGGGCACGCCGTCGCGCAAGCCGGCCAGCGGCGGCGGCTCGGCGTTGCAAATCTGGTGCATCAATGCCGCCTGGTGGCTGGCTTCGAACGGGGGCCGGCCGGCGATCAGGTGGTACAGCACTGCGGCCAACGAATACTGGTCGGCGCGCGCATCGAGATCGGCGCCGTCGAGCTGCTCGGGCGACATGTAGGTCAACGAGCCGACGCGAAACACCTGGGTGCGGGTGGCTTCGAGGTTCAACGCGCTGCCGAAGTCGCGTGATCTTGACGTCGAGCACGCGGCCGCCGCTCGACCGTGGCGAGCAGGTTCGCCGGCTTGACGTCGCGGTGAATCAGCCCTTGACGATACACGTAGCCGAGTGCCATCGCGCACTTGAAGCCGACTTCGACGATCTGCTCGAGCGACAGCAGCGCGTCAGGCCGGCAATATTCGCGCAAGCGTGCCGCCCGGCACGTACTCGAGCACGAGATAAGGCTCGTGCGGATCGTCCACGGCATCGTAAAGCTGCACGACGTTGGGATGCTTCAGGCGCCCACCAGCGCGGCTTCGGCGGCGAAGAAACGCGAGCTGTAGTGCGCGTCGATCGGGTTGGCCAGCGTCGCACGCCGCACGCGCTTGATCGCAACCAGGCGGTCGTGAAAGGCGTCGCGGGCGAGAAACACCTCGCTGGTGGCACCTTCGCCCAGCGCGCGAACGCACCTCGTAGCGGCCGATGCGCTGCGGCAGGGGCTCAGGCGTGCCGCGCGTGATCGCGGCGCGCGATGCGGAGGTGGTCATCGTGGATACGGGCGGAAGGAGACTGGCTTTCGCGTCCCATTGTCCGCTCGAAACCGCGTGTGGGTGGCGTGTGGAAGCGCCACGAGCGCGGCATACCACCGGCGTTTCGCGTTGCAACGAATGCGCGCAACACGGGCAACCGTAGAATCGCTCGATGATTCAGGCCAAGGAGGAGCTGCTGCACGGGCTGCGCAACGCGTTGTCTCGGCTGGCTCCCGAGGCGCAGCGGCCACGCGGTGTTCGAATCGCCCAAGCACAGCGAGCACGGCGATCTCGCGGTCACCGCCGCGATGGGTCTGGCCAAGACGCTGCGGCGGCGCACCGCGCGACATTGCCCGTTCGCTGGTCGAGGCGCTGCAATCCGAGCCGGCGGTGCAGCGCTGGGTCGAGGCGCTCGACATCGCAGGGCCGGGCTTCGTCAACTTGCGCCTGACCGCCGAAGCCCGGCAACGCCTCGTGCGCGAGGTGCTGTCGGCTGGCACAGCGTTCGGCCAGCGGCCGCCGCACGGTTCGCGCGTGATGGTGGAGTTCGTGTCGGCCAACCCGACCGGTCCGCTGCACGTCGGCCACGGCCGCAACGCCGCGCTCGGCGACTGCGTGTGCAACCTGCTGCAATCGCAGGGCTGGTCGGTGACGCGCGAGTTCTACTACAACGACGCCGGCGTGCAGATCGCCACGCTCGGCGACCTCGGTGCAGGCGCGTCTGCGCGGCCTCAAGCCGGGCGATGCGCGAGTGGCCCGAGGCCGCCTACAACGGCGAGTACATCGCCGACATCGCCGTCGGACTTCCTGGCCGTGCAAGACGGTGCGCGCCGACGACCGCGAGGTCACCGCCAGCGGCGACGTCGACGACCTGGATGGCATCAGCCACGTTTCGCGGTGGCCTACCTGCGCCACGAGCAGGACCTCGACCTGCGCGCCTTCGGCGTGCGCTTCGACACACTACTACCTGGAGTCGAGCCTGTACACCGACGGCCGCGTCGAGCGCACGGTGGCCGCAACTCGCCGCCGCCGGCAAGACCTACGAGCGACGACGGCGCGTTGTGGCTGCGCAGCACCGACTACGGCGACGACAAGGACCGCGTGATGCGCAAGTCCGACGGCAGCTACACCTACTTCGTGCCCGACGTCGCCTACCACGTCAGCAAGTGGGAACGCGGCTTCGCAAAGTGATCAACGTCCAGGGCAGCGACCACCACGGCACGGTGGCGCGCGTGCGCGCCGGCCTGCAGGCCGCCGGCGTCGGCATTCCGGCAGGTTACCCAGACTACGTGCTCTACAAGATGATCACGGTGATGAGAGGCGGCGAGGAGGTCAAGATCTCCAAGCGCGCCGGCAGCTACGTGACGCTGCGCGACTCTGATCGAGTGGACCAGCTGCGACGCGGTGCGCTTCTTCCTGATCAGCCGCAAGGTCGGACACCGAGTTCGTGTTCGACATCGACCTGGCGCTCAAGCGCAACGACGACAACCCGGTGTTCTACGTGCAGTACGCACACGCGCGCATCTGCTCGGTGCTGGCGCCAGTGGCAAGCCGAACACGGCACGCAGGCCTTCGAGGCCAGCGACGCCGAGCTGGCGCGCCTGACCGCGCCGAGCGAAGCCGCGCTGATGCGCACGCTCGCGCGCTTCCCGGATGCTATCGCGAGCCGCCGAACGAGCTTGCGCCGCACGACCTCACGTTCTACCTCCGCGAGGTGGCGGCGAGCTTTCACACGTACTATGCGGCCGAGCGTTTTCTGGTCGACGACCCTGCGCTGGCACGTGCCCGCATGGCGCTGCTGACCGCAACGCGCCAGGTGCTGCGCAACGGTTTCGCGGTGCTCGGCATCTCGGCACCGGTCAGCATGAGTCGCGACCATGGACGAGTCGGCATGAGACCGCACGGCTGCCGAAGGGCGAATTCCTCTGCGAGGAGGCGTGCATGCAGCGCCCATGAAGGCCGACGCGCAGACGCAGCGCGGCGGCTTCGTGATGGGCCTGATCGTCGGCCTGCTGCTCGGCCTGGCGGTTGGCGCTCGGCCGTGGCGCTGTACGTGACCAAGGCGCCGGTGCCCTTCGTCAACAAGGTGCCGCAACGCACGCCCGGAGCAGGACGCCGCCGAGGCCGAGCGCAACAAGAGTTGGGATCCCAATGCGCCGCTGGCCAACAAGCAGGCGGCGCGCGCGTCGGCTCCTGCCGCCACGCCAGCACCGCCCGGTGCCACCGCCCCGGGCCTCGGCCGTGGCGCCGAGCCGCCCAAAGCCGTGCGCGACCCCGCCGCGATCCTCTCGGGGCAGGGAGCCTCCGCCATCGCCATCGCGCCGCGGTCGGCCAAACCGGGGCTTGATCCGTTCATCCGCTTCGTGCAGGTGGGAGCCTTCAGCAAACCCGAAGACGCCGAGCAGCAGCGCGCTCAAGCCCGGCCATGCTCGGCTACGCGCGCCAAGGTGACCGAACGCGAACAATCGGGCCGCTTGATGTACCGCGTGCGCCTTGGGCCCTATCAAATACGCGATGAGGCTGAATCGACGCAGAGCAAGCTGCAGTCCGGCGGCGAAACCGCCGCGCTGGTGCGGGTGGAGCGCTGACAAGCGCTGCACGCCTTATCGCATGACACGAACACACGAAAGGGAAGTCCCATGGACCGCCGCCGATTTACTCTCCGCTTGACTGTCGCTGCGGCTGCAGCAGAGCCTAGCCACGCGGGCCCAGGGCGCACCGGTTGAGGGGCGTGACTATGCGCGAGCTTGCCACGCCGTTGCCGATGCCAGCCACCGGCAAGGTCGAGGTGGTCGAGTTCTTCGGCTACTGGTGCCCGCACTGCAACAGCTTCGAGCCAACGTTGGACGCCTGGGTGCGCAAGCTTCCGGCCGACGTGGCCTTTCACCGCGATGCCGGTGGCGTTTTCCGCGCCGCAGGAGCCTACGCCAAGATCTTTTTCACGCTCAGAAGCGATGGGCCTGCTCGAACAGATGCACCGCAAGGTCTTTGCTGCGATCCACGTGCAGCAGCAGCATCTGGACAAGGAGAGGCGAGATCACTCGGCTTTCATGACGGCCAACGGCGTCGACGCCGCCAAGTTCAACGAGACTTACAAGAGCTTCACGGTGGCCAGCAAGTTCAAGCAAGCGCGTCAGCTGGCCGATGCCTACCGCATTGACGGCGTGCCGACACTGGGCATCCAGGGTCGCTTCTTCACGTCACCGTCGCTCGCCGGCGGGGCGGGAACAGGCGCTGCGGGTCACCGACCAGCTGATCCAGCGCGCACGGCAGGGTGAAGTCGGGACCGAGCGAACCCCCGAGGCCTCGCGAGCGCCTGACGAACGCTCTCGGGCATCTCGCGAACGAGAGCCGGGGGCGGTGGTAGATCACCACCTCCGTCAAGCGCATTCCGCCGCAATGCCAAAGCCACTTTGTTCGGCCACTGCGGGCTAGAATGATCTGCAAGTTCTGTGCCGACCAATGCCCAGCCGAGTCGATCGTCCCTCCACACCGCCCCTGGGCGCTCGCCGCCGCGCGCTGCGCAGGGTGGGCTTGGCGGCTCTGACAATGGTCTGCCCGGCCGCTGCCGAGCGCGCCGACCGCAACAAACCGCTCGACCATGGAGGCGGATCGTCCCTGCACCGTGGACCTGGTGCGCCAGGTCAGCGTGTGCAGCGAGCAATGTCGTGATCGCCCAAGGCACGCTGGTGATACGCGCCGACCGCATCGAACTGCGTGAAACGACGGACGGCTACCGCACCGCCACGGCTCTCGGAACGCCAGAGCAAGCCGGCCGCGTACGAGCAGCGGCGCGACGGCGGCGAAGAAGAACTCGAGGGCAGCGCCGAGCGCGTCGAGTACGACGCGCGCGACGACACGCTTCGCTTTATCGGCAACGCGCAAGTCAAGCGCCTGCGTCGGCAGCGTGGCCGCCGAAGACATTCAAGGCAGCGTGATCGTATGGGATCAACGCAGCCGAGCTATTCAGTGTGCAAGGGGGCGCCACGCCAGGCAATCCGGGCGGTCGCGTGCGCGCGGTGCTGAGCCCGCGCGCCGAGCCGGCTTCTGCGGCCAGCGCCGTGCCGAGGCGCGCCGCTGCAACCCAGCCATCGATCGGGGAACGCCGTTGAACGCGCCATTCGAAGACGCCGCGACGACGACGCGGCCGGCCGATGCGTCGCCGCTGGCGACGGCACCCGCGACCGCTGTTGCACCCGTTTCGCGCTCACGCCCACACCAGCCGCCTCGAAGTCAGCGGCCTCCGTAAGAGTTTCGGGTCGCGCCAGGTGGTCAATGACGTGCACCTGGCCGTCGGCGCCGGCGAGGTGGTTGGACTGCTTGGGCCCAACGGGGCCGGCAAAACCACGACCTTCTACATGGTGGTCGGGCTGATTCGCGCCGATGCGGGCGACATTCGCATCGACGGCGAGCCGGTGCACAGCAAGCCGATCCATCAGCGCGCGCGGATGGGCGCTGTCTTACCTGCCGCAGGAAGCGTCGATCTTTCGCAAGCTGACGGTGCAGGAGAACATCCGCGCGGTGCTCGAGCTGCAACTCGGGCCCAACGGCAGGGCGCTGCGCAGCGGCGAGATCGATCGCCGACTCGAGCAGCTGTTGCGTGACCTGAGCATCGACAAGCTGCGCGATTCGCCGGCACCGGCGCTGTCGGGCGGCGAGCGGCGCCGCGTCGAGATCGCGCGCGCGCTGGCCACGCAGCCGCGTTTCATCCTGCTCGACGAGCCGTTCGCCGGCGTCGACCCGATCGCGGTGATCGAGATCCAGCGCATCATCGGCTTCCTGAAGAGCCGCGGCATCGGCGTGCTGATCACCGACCACAACGTGCGCGAGATGCTGGGCATCTGCGACCACGCCTACATCATCAGCGATGGTCGCGTGCTCGCCGAAGGCACGCCGCAGCAGATCGTCGAGAACGCCGACGTGCGTCGCGTCTATCTCGGCGAGACACTTCCGCATGTAGTCCGAGCGAAGCAGCCGTTCCCTCATGAAACCCTCGCTCCAGGTCCGCCTTTCACAGCATCTGGCGCTGACGCCGCAGCTGCAGCAGTCGATCCGGCTGCTGCAGCTGTCGACGCTGGAGCTGCAGCAGGAGGTCGAGCAGATGCTCGACCAGAATCCTTTCCTCGAGGCCGACGAGGACACTCGCAGCCGGTGAGCGCGCCGTCGAGCGCGTTGCCGTCAGCGAGCCGCCGCCGCCCAGCGAGAGCGGCAGTGACCGCGAGCGAATCGGCGATTCGACAGCGGCGAGGAAGCCGCGCGGCATCGACGCCAGCGACTTCGACGGCGCGGAACGCGCGCGATTGGGAGAACGGCACCGAGGGCGACGACTTCGACGGCATCCGCGAGCTGCCCAGCGCGGGCGCCGGCGCTGGCGTCGGCGCATCCGACGATGACCAGGAGGCGCAAGATCGCACCGCCGCGGCGCCATCGCTGCAAGACCACCTGCGCGGCCAGATGGCGGCTGATGCGGCTGTCGCCGGAAGATCGCGCGGCGCTGTGGCGCTGATCGAATCACTGGATGCGATGACGCTATCTCGCCGATCCGCTGGAAGAGATCGCCGAGCGCCTGGGTGCCGCCGATGCGGCCGATGCGATGAAGTGGCCGACGGCGACGGGCTGCTCGAGCGCCTGCAATGCGCGCTCAAGTGGCTGCAGAGCCTCGATCCGCCCGGCGTGGGCGCGCGCTAGCCTCGCCGAGTGCCTGACGCTGCAACTGCGCGCAGCCGCAGACGCCGGCACCACGTTGGCCGCCGACGCATTTGTCGGCGAGCACCTCGACCTGTTGGCGCGTCGCGAATTCAAGAAGCTCAGCGCGCGTCACCGGCGCCGACGAGGCGCAGCTGCGCGAGCGCAGTGACCTGATCGTCGCACTGCGATCCGAAGCCCGGCCGGGCCTTCGGGCAGAACGAGTCGCGCGTGGTCGTGCCCGACGTGCATCGTGCAGCGCAGTGGCCGCGCCTGGAAAGTGCAGCTCAACCCCGACGTGATGCCCAAGCTGCGCATCAACGACCTGTACGCGCAGGCGATCCGCGGCCAGCGCGCGACGGCACCGCCGCGGGCCTGAACGCGCGGCTGCAGGAAGCGCGCTGGTTCGTCAAGAACATCCAGCAGCGCTTCGACACCATCCTGCGTGTGTCGCAGGCCATCGTCGAGCGGCAGAAGAGCTTCTTCACGCACGGCGCGATCGCGATGAAGCCGCTGGTGCTTGCGCGAGATCGCCGACGAGCTGGGCCTGCACGAGTCGACGATCTCGCGCGTCACCACCGCCAAGTACATGTCCACGCCGTTGCGGCACCTACGAGCTGAAGTACTTCTTCGGCTCGTCGCTGTCACCGATGCCGGCGGCAATGCGTCGAGCCACCGCGGTGCGCGCGCCGCTGCGCAAGCTCGGTGCCCGCCGAAGATCCCAAGGCCCCGTCTGTCGGACGGAGCCAGCTGGCGCTCAAATGCTCGGAGCAGGGCATCCAGGTAGCCCGCCGCACTGGTGGCCAAGTACCGCGAGGCGCGATGAAGATCGCGCCGGCCAATCTGCGACGGCAACCTGTGAACGCCAGGGTGCCTGCGCAGTTCGCGCACTGCCGCGCATGCTTTCAGACCGACGCGCAATGACCGACGGCCAGCTGTTCCTGCCCTGCGCGGCCGGGGTCGAGGCGCTGCTCGCCGAGGGAGATCACAGTGCCGCGACCGGGACCTGGCGGTGGCAAGCACTCGCGGCGGCGTGGCGCTCGTCGGCAGTGCAAACTGGCGATGCAAGATCAACCTCGAGAGCCGCCTGCGCGCAGCGCGGTGCTGCTGGCGCGTGGCGCGCAGGCGCCGTATCGCACGACACCACGATCTCACGCAACTGGCGCTCGCGGTGCGCTGGCACGAAGTGGATCACGCCGCAGCAGACGACTGCGCGTGGATCACCACCGCGCGCAACGCGCCGCTCGAAGAGCCTGAATCCTCGCCTCGCTGCGCATCAAGGACGCGGTGTGCGACGCGATGCGCGAACGCCGCCTGCGCGCAACCCGACGTCGACTACGCGACGCCCGATTTGTCGCTGGTGCTGCATCTGGACGGTAGCCGGGCCTCTTTGTATGTGGACACCTCGGGCGTGCCCGCTGTTCAAGCGCGGCTGGCGTGACTCGCGCGCGGCGACGCGCCGCTGAAGGAGACGCTGGCCGCCGCCATGCTGGCCGCCGCCGGCTGGCGCGGCCGCGCCAGGACGGTCGCGTTGCTCGACCCCTGCTGCGGCGCCGGCACCATCGCGATCGAGGCGGCGCAGATCGCCTGCGGCCGCGCGCCCGGGCTGGAGCGGCACTTTGCTGTTCGAGCGGCTGGCGCCGTTTCGTCGACGCTGCAAGGGCGCTGGCCGCGAGCTGCTGGGGGCCGCTCGCGGGCGCGATGCACGCGACCGCGGTGCCGCTGTTCGCCGGCGAGCGTGTCGTTTCGCATGGCCGACTTCGCCACGCGCGCACGCCGAGCGCGTGCCGGCGTGGCGCAGGCGATTCGAGTTCTAGGCCGGCGACGCGCTGCAGCGCCATGCGCCGCGCTGGCACAGGCACGATGATGCTGAACCCGCCCTACGGCGAGCGCGTCGCGCCCAGGGCCGCAGCGCGTCGGCGCTGCCGTCGCGCGAGCAGGCGCAAGGCGCACCTGACATGCCGAGTTTCTTTGCCGCGCTGGCGGCGCCAGTGGAAAGCGTCACTGCACGCCGCGGGTTGGTCCGGCGTGGATCTTGAGCCCCGACTTCGAAGCTGCCGACGCATGCGCGCTCGCGCGAGTCGCGTCGCGTGCCGCTGTGGAACGGGCCGATCGAGTGCCGGCTGTTCCGCTTCGACATCGTGGCCGGCGCGGCGCGCAAGTAGCCGCCAGCTCCGCCGGTTAAGCCTGCAATCGCAGCGGGCGCGCGGGCTCGCGATCACGCTCGCAGCGGGCAGCGTGAAAGTGAACGTCGCGCCCGCGCCCGGTTGGCCGGCCGCCCAGACCTTGCCGCCGTGGCGCTCAACGATGCGCCGCACGATGGTCAGCCCGATGCCGGTGCCTGAGGAGCTTCGCGCCGTGCAAACGCGTGAAGGGCTGGAACAGTGCCGCGGCGGCGCCTGGAATCGAAGCCCACGCCGTTGTCGGCCACCGTGACCGTCACCATGCCGTGCGTGCGGTCGGCGCTGATGCGGACCTCGCCGTCCGGGCGGCCGGCGCTGAACTTGATGCGCGTTGCCGATCAGATTGGTCATCACCGCGCGCAGCAGGGCCTCGTCGGCCCTCGACGACCGGCAGCTCGCCGATCTCCACCGCGGGCGGCCGCTGCGCGGCTGCTGCCGGCCGCACGGTGCGACTGTCACGTCACCTCGCGCGTCAGTCGCGTCAGAGTCCAGCGGCGCCTTGTTCAGCGCCACGTCACCGCTGCGGGCCAGCATCGGCAGCGCGTCGACCAGCCGACCCGAGCTCCGCCGCTCGTGCTGCGCGATCGGCGTCAGCACGCGCTGCGCCGCCGCGGTGTCGCCACGCCGCAGCGCCTCTCGCCGGCCAGATCGCCGCCAGGCCGCCGATGCCGCCCAGCGGCCCGCGAGAAGGTCGTGCGACACCTGGCCGGTTGAAGCCCTCCAGCCTCGGCGAATCACGCATCGCGCAGCTCGCGCGCGTGCGGGCCTCGACCTGCGCCTCCAGCGACGCGTCGGTGCTCAGCCGGCAAGCAAGCGCTCGGCGTCGGCGGCGCGGCGCGCCACCTCGTCCAACAGCATGCGGCGCCGCCGCAGCAGCGACACCGATCCGCGGCGTCAGGCCGCGATCACCAGCATCGGGACGAAGCCCCAGTAGCGCATCGGTGCTGCCGAGCGTGCCCGGCTCGCGGCCAGCACGATCGCCGCCCCCGGCACGAGCAGGAATGCCAGCCCGATCGTAGCGATGGCCCGCGGTGCGTTCAGCGCCGCTGCGCCCAGAAAGCGAGCGCGGCCAGAAGCCGAAGAACGGCAGGCGTCACGATCACGCTGAAGAGCACTGTCGGCTGAAGCTGCCACTGCAGCAGATTATTTTCCCGACTCCTGGCGGCTGATCACGGCGCAGCCCAGCAGCGGCGCCGAGGATCGCCGCACAACACCGCGGTCGTGCACGCGCGCCGCGCAGACCCACGTAGCTGGCGAGGCTCCGAGGCCAGGCAAGCCACGTGCCGGCCAGGACCACCAGGTACCAGGACGCGATCGGCTGAGCGTCGATCTCCACAACGGGCTCGCTCGGCAGGTGCACGCCGCCTTCGCCGTGGCCGACGAACAGCGCCAGCAGCGCCATCGCCGCGGCGAACCAGCCCATGCCGGGCTCGCCGGATCGCGCAGCCTCAGCGTCGACATACAACGCGGCCAACACCCACAGCATCGCCGCGATCAGGTCGGTGACCGAGAACGGCGGTTGGATCCAGTCGAGGCTGCACGCGACCCTCGACGCCTTCGACGCGGCGCCGCCGACAGCTTAACGCAGCCCACTCGACAGGCGACCCACGGCACCAGAAGCCGCGCCGGGCGGCGCCCGTCAGACGCGCGACCTGCTCAGCGCGGACGAGCACGCCGAGCAGGTCGCTCGTGTTGCCCAGCCCGCTCGTGGGCACCGCTGCGTGAGGTCAATTGGTCGATGACCTGTGGTGCAGCTGCGCCAACTGGCCGAGGACGCCGTCGGACTGTCCGCCGGTTTGGCGAGTCAGCGCACCGGCGCACAGCCCAGCACCCGCTCAGCATCGGATCGAGCGAGCCCAAGCGGCCACCCTGCGAGGTCACGCGGCCGGCAGATTCGGTGCTTGCATGCGCACCCGGGCAAAGCCACCCCAGCACGCCCGCCATCGTGAGCCACCAGCGGCACCAGCGTGCCCGCCAGGCTCATCCAACGCCAGCCGCCGGTGGTGACCAGCGCGCCCGAGCTGAACGAGGTCAGCGTCATCGTCGCCAGCACCGGTGGTGTCCATCGCTGCTTGCGCGGTGCGTCCTCTCTGCCGCGATCAGTGTCTGGGTGAACAGCGCCGTGCCGCCGATGTAGGAAGTTCCAGCCCACGCCCAAGCAGCGAACGCGCCGGCGAAGTGCATCACGTCCTCGCCTGGACAGCGCGAACGCCACGCAGCCCAGGCTGCAGCAGCGCGCCGGTGCACCATCACCGGCATACGCCGAGACGCGCTGGATCAGCGAGCCGGTGAAGAAGCTCGGCACGAACATCGCCAGCACGTGCACTGAAGCACCAGCGCGGCGGCGCTGAACGGATGGCGCGCACTGCTGCATCGCGATCGGCGTGGCCGCCATCAGCAGACGTTCATCACGCCGTAGCCCAGTGCCGCCGCCACGATGGCCACCGACGAAGGTCGGTTGCCGCGCCAGCTCGCGCAGCGGCGTGCCAGGCCGCGGCCGCGTGCTGGCATCGTGCAGCGGCGGAAGCTGGATGCGACCGCATCAGCAGCCACAGCCAGCGCGCCACGCCGATCAGCGCCGACGTAGGCGCCGGCGAACGGTCCGCGCAAGCGCGTCGCGCGTCGCGCTGGCCAGGTTAGGCCGACCACGCCGCCGAGGATGCCGCCGGCCAGCACCCACGAGATGGCGCGTTCCTCGTAGGTCGGCGTCGACCACTTCGGTGGCGGCGAAGCGCGTACAGCCGCGGCGTTGGCGTTGTAGTAGCCTGCCAGTGCACGTGGCCAAGCAGCAGCAGCGAGAAGCTGCGCACGAAGGCCGCCAGCGCGCACAGCGCGGCCGACACGATGGCCACCAGCAGAGCCGGTCTGGAAGCAGCGCTTGCGGCCCATAGCACGCTGGTGGCGCGCCACCAGCGGCGCGGCGAGCGCGCCGCCGCCCACGTAGGCGGTCGGCGGCAGCGTCGGCCATCCAGCCGCAGCGGCGCCAAGCTGCAAGCCGACCAGGCCGTTGATCGGCCACGAAGGTCACGTTGTTGAGCGAAGAACAAGCCCTGGCAATAGCGTCAACAGCAGCAGCCAGGATTCATGTCGGCGTGCTCCATGCCCGGGGCTAAGTTAGTGGGGCGCTGTTCATCCGGGCTCCAGTGCGATCCAGGTTAGCGCCGCCAGCGGCGCAGTGTCGGCCCGCAGCACGCGTGCGCCCAACGAGTGGGCGACAGAACCCGGCGGCGCGCGCAGCCGCCTTCTTCGGCTGCGCTGAAGCCGCCCTCGGGGCCGCTCAAGCACCGAAGCACCTGCGCGCGTCCGCTTCGGCGTTCCGGTGGCCACGGCGGCATCGGCGGCGGTCGATAGCAGCCAGCGCGCGTGCCGTGCGTCAGTGAGGCGCTCACAACCATCGCGCTCAGACGCATCGGCTCGTCGACCTCGAGCACGCGGTTGCGGCCGCATTGCTCGCAGGCCGCGACCGACACGCGCGCGCCAATGGGTGGCCTTGCGCAGCGCACGATCAGCCGGCGCCACGCGCGACACCGAACGCTCGCACACCAGCGGCTGGATGCGCGCCACGCCGCAGCTCCGGTGGCTTTTTCGATCAGCATCGTCCATGCGCTCGTTGGCCGGCATGCCGACAGGCCAGCGTCACGGCGCGCGCGAGCACGTTCGCGTCGCATCGAAGTGCAGCGCGTGCGCACGCGCACCTCGCGCCTGGACGATGGCGCTGATGGCACCGGCCCACTGGCCGCCGCTGCCATCGAACAACGTCAGCGCATCGCCAGGCTGCATGCGCAGCACTCGCACATGGCGTGCGGCCGTGACGCCCAGTGCGAACCGGCACCCGGCGCCAGCGGCGTCGGTCAACATGGATGCGCGGCGCCGGCATGGCATCGAGTGTCCCATGCGACGCTGCGGCAGCCAGCCAGCCGCGTCGGGGTGGGCTACTTCACTGGCGTCGCGCAGCTCGCGGCGCAGAATCTTGCCCACCGGCGTCTTGGGCAGATCGGTGCGGAACTCGACCACCTTGGGCCGCTTGTAGCCGGTGAGGTTGGCTTCGCAGTACGCGCGCACGTCGGCCTCGGTGAGCGCAGGGTCGCGCTTGACGATCACCACCTTGACCGCCTCGCCGGCCTTGGCGTCGGCAATGCCCACCGCTGCGCATTCGAGCACGCCGGGCATCTGCGTCACGCACGTCTTCGACCTCGTTCGGGTAGACGTTGAAGCCGCTGACCAGAATCATGTCCTTCTTGCGGTCGACGATCTTGAAGTAGCCGCGCTCGTCGACCACGCCGATGTCGCCGGTGCGGAAGTAGCCGTCGGCCGTCATCACCTTGGCGGTCTCGTCGGGGCGCTGCCAGTAGCCGGCCATCACCTGCGGGCCGCGGATCGCGATCTCGCCGGGCTGCCCGATCGGCACCTCGCGGCCGTCGTCGTCGATCAGCGCGTCAGCTCGGTGTTCGGCAGCGGCAGGCCGATGGTGCCCGAGTAGGCGGTGCGCGTCGACCGGGTTGCAGGTGGCCGACGGGCTAGGTCTCCGACAGGCCGTAGCCCTTCGCAGATCGGGCAGCCGGTCTTCTCGAGCCACAGCTGCGCGGTGGCCTGCTGCACCGCCATGCCGCCGCCGACCGAGATCTTCAGCTGGCTCCAGTCGACCTTGTCGAAGTCGGGGTGGTTGGCCATCGCCATGAACAGCGTGTTGACCGCCGGGAAGCTGTGGAACTTGTGCTTGCGACAGCTCCTTCGAGCACGGCCGGCGAGGTCGCGCGGATTGGGGATCAGGATGTTGCAGCCGCCCATGCGCATGGCGAGCATCATGTTCGTGTTGAAGCCGAAGATGTGATACAGCGGCAGCGCGCAGACGGTGACGACCTGCTCGCCGGCGGCGATCTTCTTCAACGCCGGCTGGTACCAGGCCTCGGCCTGCAGCAGGTTGGCCACCAGGTTGCGGTGCAGCAGCACCGCGCCCTTGCTGACGCCGGTGGTGCCGCCGGTGTACTGCAGCACCGCAATATCGTCGGGTCCGATCTTGGGCGCGGTGTGAGGTCCTTTGCCGGCCCTGCGCCTGCGCGTCGTTGAAGCGAACGGCGTCGCGGCAGCGAGTACGCCGGCACCATCTTCTTCACCTTGCGCACGACATGATTGACGATGGCGCCCTTGATCAAGCCCAGCATGTCGCTCCATCGCGGACGAGCAGCACCTTCTTGGTCGGCACGCATCGATCACCTGCGCCAACGTGCTGCGGCAGTTCTCCAGGATCACGATCGCTTTGGCACCGGAATCCTTGAGTTGGTGCTCGAGCTCGCGCGGCGTGGTACAGCGGGTTGACATTGACCACCACGTAGCCGGCCCGCAGGATCGCCGGCCACCGCCACCTGGGTACTGCGGCACGTTGGGCAGCACGACCGCGACCCGGTCGCCCTTGTCCAGACCCAGCGACTGCAGGTAGGCGGCCAGCGCCCTCGACGCGTCGTCGACCTGACCGAACGTCACCGTCTTGCCCATGAAGACGTAGGCCGGCAGCGCGCGGTACTTGACGAAGCTTTCCTCCATCAACGTGACCAGCGACGCATACGAGCTTGACGTCGATCTGCGCTGGCACGCCTGCGGGGTATTGCTTCAGCCAGATCTTGTCCATGTCAGGCGCTCCTGCTCTCGGCGATCCGATTCTGCGGGACGCATGCACCAATCACGATCAGGGATTCGATAGCGCGCACGCGACAGCGCTATTCGGGTTTTGGGCAGCAGGCGTGCTGCGCCGTGCTGTCGATTCGCCACAGGCAGCAGCGCGCAAGCGGGTGATGCACGGCTTCGGTGCCGCCATTGCGCCAAGTCCATCACGTGTCAAGAGGGGGCACCGTTTTGTTCGCGGTCCATGCCAACTCCTGCCGCGATGGGGCAGTGTGTCTGCAAAAGAATGCCGCCTCATCAATAACAAACGCCTGGGAGCGAGGGGTGATGGCAACAACAAGAATTCTGGTGCGCAACGCATGCGCCGTCTCGCTGGCCACGGTGTTGTGGCTGCAGCGCAGGCGCGACATCTCGCGCAGACCGCGGCCCCTGATGGCGCCGCGCCAGCGTCACGCAGCCAACCGCCCCCGCCACACGCCACCGCGCCGGTGCTCCACCGTGGTGGCGCAAGCGGCTGACCGCCGAGCCCGCTGCGACCGCCAATGCATCCGTGGCGGCCAAGGCCTCGCCGATCAACGGCGCCGACACCGCGTGGATGCTGATCAGCACGGTGCTCGTGCTGTTGATGACGATCCCCGGCATCATCCTGTTCTACGGGCGGCATGCTGCGCACGAAGAACGCGCTATCGATCGTCGCTCACACGCTGGCTGCCACCGCGCTGATCACCGTGATGTGGGCGCTGTGCGGTTATTCGATCGCCTTCACCAATGGCAACCCGTACTTCGGCGATTTCACGCGCCTGTTCGCCAACGGCCTGATCGGCAAGAACGTCGGCGTGCACGTCGCCGCGCCGACGATTCCCGAGTCGGTGTTCTTCCTGTTCCAGTTGTCGTTCGCGATCATCACCTTCGCGCTCATCCTCGGCGCCACTGCCGAGCGCATGCGCCTAGGGTGTGACGGTGGCGTTTGCCGCGTTGTGGTCGGTGCTGGTGTACGCGCCGGTGGCGCACTGGATCTGGCACCCCAACGGCTGGCTGGCCAAGATGGGTCACATGGATTTCGCAGGCGGCACCGTGGTGCACATCGCCTCGGGCATCAGCGGTCTGGTGGCTGCCGTCGTGCTGGGCCCGCGTCGCGGCTTCGGCAAGGAACCGATGGTGCCCTACAACCTAATGATCACGGTGATCGGCGCCGGTCTGCTGTGGGCCGGCTGGTTCGGCTTCAACGCCGGCTCGGCGTTCGAAGCCAGTACGCGCGCCGCAGGTGCGCTACTGGCCACGCAGGTGGCGGCCTGCGCAGGCGCGATGTTCTGGGGCCTGTGCGAATACGTGCGCCGCGGCCAGTGGAGCGATGCTCGGTAGCCTCACCGGCGCGATCGCCGGCCTGATCGGCGTCACCCCGGCGTCGGGCTACGTCGGAATCGACGGCGCGCTGATCATCGGCGCGGTCACCGGCGTGGTCTGCTTCTTCGCAGTGGTCCACTTCAAGGCCAAGACCGGCATCGACGACTCGCTCGACGTGTTTGCGCTGCACGGCGTGGGCGGTCTGGTCGGTACGCTGATGACGCCGGTGATGGCCACCGCCGCAGTGGCCCCGATCACCGCCACGGTGTGGACCAACGCGCTCGGCGCGCTGACCGTGATGGCCTACGCCGGTGGGGCGACCTGGATCATCCTGAAGCTGATCAGCGTGGTGCTGCCGCTGCGCGTCGACGCCGAAGTCAGAAGGTCGGACTCGACGTTGCGCAGCACTGGCGAGAATGCTGGCGCCCAACGCGTGATGCGGCCCTGAGCGATGACCGCGGGGACAACGATGACGCAATCCGACCCGGGTCACAGCGACCTGATGAATTACTTGGTGCGCATGGTCGTGCCGATGCGCCGCGAGTTCGGCCGCCAGCTCGACGTGCGGCACTTCCTGCACGACCTCGAGTACGCGCGTGAGGTCATCCAGCGAGGCGCTGACGAGGCCAGGACGCGCGGCTGCTGCAGTACGCCAAGTATGTGGAGCAGCACCACCTGGGGCCGCGCAACGCGTCGAACGCACAGCCGTCGCCGCGTGCCGAGCAGGCCGCGCCGCAAGCACCGGCGGCGTCGGTCGAGTGCCACTGAGCGCGAACCCCACGGCCGAAGAACTGCGCGAGCGCGTGCTGCGCAAGTACACCAGCGGGCTGCGTTAGCGTTCGCGCTCTGCGCTCGGGGCCTGCGCGGCCGGCGAGCCGCTGCAGTCACTCCACGGCTTTGACCATGTCCTCGACGACCTTCTTCGCGTCGCCGAACACCATCATCGTCTTGTCCATGTAGAACAGCTCGTTGTCCAGGCCCGCGTAGCCCGCGGCCATGCGAGCGCTTGTTGACGATCACCGTCTTGGCCTTGTAGGCCTCGAGGATCGGCATGCCGTAGATCGGCGCTGCCCTTGGTCAGCGCCGCCGGGTTCACGACGTCGTTGGCGCCGAGGATGATCGCCACGTCGGCCTGGCCGAACTCGCCGTTGATGTCCTCCATCTCGAACACCTGGTCGTACGGCACCTCGGCCTCGGCCAGCAGCACGTTCATGTGCCCCGGCATGCGCCCGGCCACCGGGTGGATCGCGTACTTCACCGTGACGCCCTTGTGCGTGAGCTTCTCGGCCAGCTCCTTCACCGCGTGCTGTGCGCGCGCCACCGCCAGGCCGTAGCCCGGCACGATGATCACCGTCTCGGCGTTGCCGAGGATGAAGGCCGCGTCGTCGGCGCTGCCGCTCTTGACGCTGCGCTGCTCGGTGCGCCGGCCGCCGGCCGCGCCGGCCTCGCCGCCGAAGCCGCCCAGGATCACGTTGAAGAACGAGCGGTTCATCGCCTTGCACATGATGTAGCTCAGGATCGCACCCGATGAGCCCACCAGCGAGCCGGCGATGATCAGCATCGCGTTGTTCAGCGAGAAGCCGATGCCCGCCGCCGCCCAGCCCGAGTAGCTGTTGAGCATCGCACACCACCACCGGCATGTCGGCGCCGCCGATCGGGAATGATGATCAGCACGCCCAGCACGAAGCTCAGCGCCAGCATCAGCGAAGAACGCCGGCCAGCTTTCGCGTGAGCGTGAAGGCCGACGCCGAGAGCGATCGTCGCCAGCCCGAGCACCAGGTTGAGCATGTGCTGGCCCGCGGAACGCACCGGCGCGCCCTTGAACAGGCGGAACTTGTAGGTGCCGCGTCAGCTTGCCGAAGGCGATCACCGAGCCGCTGAAGGTGATCGCGCCGATCGCCGCGCCGAGCGACGAGCTCGAGCCGGTTGCCGGTGGGGATGGGGTCGCCGCTCGGCGGCGATGCCGAGCGCCCGCGGCTCCAGCCACCGCGGCCACGGCGATGAACACCGCGGCCAGGCCGATCATGCTGTGGAAGAACGCCACCAGCTCGGGCATCTTGGTCATCTCGACCGTCTTGGCGCGCCAGGCGCCGTAGCCGCCGCCGACCACCAGGCCGAGCAGCACCCAGCCCAGGCCGCTGAGCTGGCCGCCGGCGAGCTTGACGATCAGCGCCGCGGTGGTGACCGCGGCGATCGCCATGCCGATCATGCCGAAGAGGTTGCCGCGGATCGACGTGGTGGGATGGCTCAGGCCCTTCGAGCGCCTGGATGAAGCAGACGCTGGCGACGAGGTACAGCAGCGTGACGAGATCGAGGCTCATCACTTCTTCCTTCGATGGCCTCGGCTAGGGCGCCTTGGCTCCGAGCCCGTTTCGCTTACATGCCTGCGGGCATGTGACCCCTGGCGAAAAGTCGCCGCGCATCATTCCTTCGCCCCGCAGTCTTCGCCGGCGACTCTTCTTGAACATCTCCAGCATGCGCCGCGTCACGAGGAAGCCGCCGAAGATGTTGACCGCCGCCAGCGCGACGCGCGAGCACGCCCATGCGCCTTGCCGCAGTCCGGTCTCGGTGAGCGCGGCGGCGAGCATCGCGCCGACGATCACGATCGCCGAGATCGCGTTGGTCACCGCCATCAGCGGCGTGTGCAGCGCCGGCGTCACGGTCCACACCACGTGGTAGCCCACGTAGATGGCCAGCACGAAGATGATCAGGTTGGTGATGGTGGGGCGACGATGTCCATGGTCGTTTCCTCGGTCACTTCGCCGTGGTTCGCGCGCGCGGACTTCGCCGTCGCGCGTCATCAGGCAGGCGGCAACGATGTCGTCGTCCATCGGCACGTTGAAGCGTGCCTTCCTTGGTGAGGACGAGCTTCAGGAAGTCGAGCACGTTGCGCGCATAGAGCGCACTGCGCGTCGGCCGCCACCAGCGCCGGCAGGTTGGTCTCGCCGACGAGCGTGACGCCGTGGCTGGACCACGCGTCTGGCCGGCGCACGGTGAGCGGGCAGTTGCCGCCGTGCGCGGCAGCCAGGTCGACGATCACCGCAGCCGGGCTTCATCGCCTTGACCATCTCCTCGGTGACGAGCACCGGCGCCGGGCGGCCCGGGAATCAGCGCGGTGGTGATCGACGATGTCGGCCTGCCGCCACGCGCTTGGCGACCTCGACCTTCTGGCGGTCCAGCCACGCTCTGCGGCATCGGCCGCGCATAGCCGCCCACACCCTCGGCGGCCTCCTTTTCTTCGGCGCGTCTCGTAGGGCACGTCGATGAACTTGGCGCCCAGCGACTCGACCTGCTCCTTCACGCTCGGCCGCACGTCGCTCGCCTCGATGACCGCGCCCAGCCGCTTGGCGGTGGCGATGGCCTGCAAGCCCGCCACACCGACGCCCAGGATCACGCACCCGCGCGGCCTTCACCGTGCCGGCCGCCGTCATCAGCATCGGGAAGAAGCGCTGGTAGCTGGTCGGCGGCCAGCATCACCGCCTTGTAGCCCGCGATGTTGGCCTGGCTGAGCACAGCACGTCCATGCTCTGGGCGCGCGTGGTGCGCGGCGCGGCCTCGAGCGCAAAGCTGGTGAACCCGGCGCTGGCCAGGCGCTGCAGGCCTTCGCCGTCGAACGGGTTGAGCATGCCCACCAGCGCAGTGCCGCGGCTTGATCAGCGCGACTTCGCCGGCCTGCGGCGAGCGCACCTTGAGCACCAGCTCGCAGCCGAAGGCGCCGGCGGCGTCGGTGATCTCGCGCCACCGCCTCGTAGGCCGCGTCGGTCACGCTGGCGGCAGCGCCAGCGCCGGACTGCACGCGCACCGTGCTGGCCTCTGAGGCTTCTTGGCCGTCTCAGGCGTCACGGCGACGCGGGTTTCGCCCGTCCGCTGTTTCGAGCGGCACGCCGATCAACATGGAAGTCTCCTCGCGAGGTCTTGATGTTCAGCCGCCCGGGCCACGCACGGGGCTGCGAGCTTACACAAGTTTGTCGTGCCCGCCGCTGCTGCCAACGGACATGCCGGGGCGCCGCTACCATCGCGCGCATGCCCAGGCAGGGTGGAAAACCAGCGTCACGGTGGCTGCGATCGTCGAACGCGACGGCCGCTACGCCGGTGGAAGAACACACGCCGGACGGGTTGATGCTCAACAACCCGGCCGGCCACCTCGGCCCCCGGCGAATCGCCAATCGAAGGCGTGATCCGCGAGACGCTGGAGGAAGCGGCCGCCGCTTCACGCCCGAAGCGCTGGTGGGCGTATACCTGTCACGCGCCCAGCGCAGCGAGCCGCCGAGTGATGTGACGTTCCTGCGCCTGGCCTTCAGCGGTACGGTGAGCGAGCCCCCGCCCGGAAGCGCACTCGACCCGGAGGTCGATGCGCACGCTGTGGCTCACGCCCGAGGCTGCGCGCCTGTCGAGAGCGCCACCGCAGCCCGCTGCTGATGCGCTGCGTCGACGATCACCGGGCCGGCCGGCGCTATCCGTTGGATCACGGTGTTCAGCGATCCGAGCCTGCAATTGCCGCCGCTGGCGCCGTCTTGAACCGCCCAGCGCTGCGCGCGATGCTGCGCGACGCCATCCCGACGAAGCGGTCACTGGCCGGCACGATCGCGCAAGGGCGCCTTTTCCGTTCACGTGGTGCCCGGTCGAGACTACTTCTGGTGCCAGTGCGGCAACAGCAAGAGTCAGCCGCTTTGCGACGGCTCGCACAAGGGCGGCCCTACTCACCGATCAAGTACACCGCCACCGAAACCGCCACGGTGTACTTCTGCGGCTACAAGCAGACCGGCCACCAGCCGTTCTGCGACGGCACGCACACGACGGTGTGCCCCGTGCCCCGGCGGCGCGGCCGGGCAAGCCTAAAATCGCCGCATGCGTGCGTCGCGTGTGGTGGTCGGTCCTGTCCGGCGGGGTCGACTCCGCGGTCGCGGCCTGGCTGCTCAAGCAGCCAGGGCCACGAGGTCGTCGGCATCTTCATGAAGAACTGGGAAGATGACGACGACAGCGAGTACTGCTCGTCGCAACATCGATTTCGTCGATGCCGCTGCGGTGGCCGACGTGATCGGCATCGAGATCGAGCACGTCAACTTCGCCGCCGAATACAAGGACCGCGTGTTCGCCGAGTTCCTGCGCGAGTACCAGGCCGGCCGCACGCCGAACCCCGACGTGCTGTGCAACGCCGAGATCAAGTTCAAGGCCTTCCTCGACCACGCGCTGCGGCTGGGCGCCGAACGCATCGCCACCGGCCACTACGCGCGCGTGCGCGCAGCGGCGACGGCCGCATTCGAGCTGCTGAAGGGCATCGACCCGGCAGAAGGACCAGAGCTACTTCCTGCACCGCCTGAACCAGGCGCAGCTGGTCGCGCACGCTGTTCCCGGTGGGTGAGCTGAAGAAGACCGAGGTGCGCGCGCATCGCGGCCGAGATCGGCCTGCCGAACGCGAAGAAGAAGGACTCGCACCGGCATCTGCTTCATCGGCGAGCGGCCGTTCCGCGAGTTCCTCAACCGCTACCTGAGCCACGAGCCCGGCGCCGATCGAGGACGAGCGCGGCCGCACGATCGGGCGCCACGTGGGCCTGAGCTTCTACACGCTGGGCCAGCGCCAGGGCCTGGGCATCGGCGGCGTGAAGGCAAAGGCTCGGCGCTGGCGGCGCCGAGCACGCGCCGTGGTACGTGGCCGCGCAAGGACCTGGCGCGCAACGTGCTGCGTCGTGGTGCAGGGGCACGATCACCCTGGCTGCAGTCGCGCGCGCTGCAGGCGGCCGATGCCAGCTGGGTGGCCGGGCCACGCGCCGCCGCCCGGGCGCTATGCGGCCAAGACGCTATCGCCAGGCCGATGCCGCGTGCGCGCTCCGCGCACGACGTCGACGCGCGCTTCGCGCTCGACTTCGATGCGGCGCAGTGGGCGGTGACGCCGGGCCAGTCGGCGGTGCTGTACGACGGCGAGCTGTGCCTGGGCGGTGGCGTGATCGATCGCCGAGCGCTGACGTGGCGTCACCGGGCGCCCTTGTGCGCCAGGCGCATGAGCAAAGCTACTACTGAGTCGTTGGACGTGCGCATACGGCGCTTCGACAATGAGCGCCTCGCCTGACATCGATGCGGCGCCCGCACGCTGCTGAACGAGCGCCGGCGTGAACTTTCAGCAGTTGCGATCGGTGGCGCGAAGCCGCACGCCGCGGCTTCAATTTGACCGAGGTAGCGGCGACGCTGCACACCTCGCAACCGGGCGTCAGCCGCCAGATCCGCGAGCTCGAAGACGAACTCGGGCTGCAGATCTTCGTGCGCGCCGGCAAACGGCTTGACCGGATTGACGGCGCCCGGTGAGGCGCTGCTGCCGATCGTCGAGCGCCTGCTCGAAGAAGCCGGCAACCTCAAACGCGCCGGCGACGACTTCGCGCAGCAGGGTCGCGGCACGCTGCGCATCGCGGCCACTCACTCGCAAGCGCGCTATGCGCTGCCGCATGCGGTGCGCGACTTTCGCGCCGGCCATCCGCAGCGTGGCGCTGCACATGCACCAGGGCTCGCCGCATCAGATCGCGCACGCCATGCTGCTCGACGGCAACGCCGATGTCGGCATCGCCACCGAGGCGCTGGCGGAATATGACGAGCTGCGTGGCGCTGCCGTGCTACAGCTGGACGTGGTGAGCAATACGTAACTG
>ERZ1370068.4558-contig-3623_pt1 | contig 60231 bp, 90 predicted proteins | sample MGYA00561227_ERZ1370068 | MGnify/ENA primary metagenome ERZ1370068 (study PRJEB38410, sample SAMEA6850437) | metagenome | study: Metagenomic assessment of the ecological functions of the soil: analysis of the soil microbiota associated with the... | reverse complement strand
TTATTGCTTTTGTTCAGTTACGTATTGCTGGTGCTGCCGCGAGTGTCGCGGCGTCCTCGGCTCGTGCACGTCTCGCTCGTCGACGATGACGACCAGCGTCAGCTTGCATTGCCGCTGGTCACCGCTCCGCTTTCCAGTTCGCCGTTCCGCAGCGAGGCCTTGACAACGGCGGTGCCGGTGGTGTCCCACAGTGTGGTCACGAGGTCATCCTCCTCTGGTCGGCGCCATTCCCGGCCGTCGCGGGCCAGCGCTTCGTCGTCGGCGGCCTGGTGGGCCCCACGTCACCCGCGGCGTACCGCTCGGCGGCCCTTGCCGCGCCCAGAGCGCCACGATCGGGTCGAGCACCTTCCAGGATAGCTCGACCTCCTCGGTGCCGGGGAACAGCGGCGGGTCGCCGATGAGCACGTCGAGGATCAGCCGCTCGTACGCCTCGGGGCTGGTCTCGGTGAACGACTCGCCGTAGGCGAAGTCCATGTTGACGTCCCGGACCTCCATCGCCGGTGCCGGGCACCTTCGAGCCGAACCGCAGCGGTGACGCCCTCGTCCGGCTGCACCCGGATCACCAGCGCGTTGTGGCCCGAGCTCCTCGGTGTCGGTGCGCCGTGAACGGCAGGTGCGGCGCGCGCTTGAAGATCGACGGCGATCTCGGTCATCCGGCGCGGCCAGCCGCTTGCCGGTGCGCAGGTAGAACGGCACGCCCGCCCACCGCCGGGTGTCGACGCCCAGCTTGACCGCGGCGTAGGTCTCGGTGCGTCGAGTCTGGCGGGATGCCGTCCTCCTCCAGGTAGCCGCGACCTCGCTGCCGCCCGGCCAGCCGCCGGCGTACTGGCCGCGGGCGGTCGCCGGTCGGCCAGGTCCGCCGGGCAGCTGGATCGGCCGAGAGCACCTTCTCCTTCTCGGCCCGCAGCGACGTCGGCGTCGAACGAGACCGGCTCCTCCATCGCGGTCAGCGCCAGCAGCTGGAGCAGGTGGTTCTGGATCACGTCGCGGGCGGCGCCGATGCCCGTCGTAGTAGCCGGCCCGGCCGCCGATGCCGATGTCCTCGGCCATGGTGATCTGCACGTGGTCGACGTAGTTGCGGTTCCAGATCGGCTCGAACAGCGTGTTGGCGAACCGCAGCGCCAGGATGTTCTGGACCGTCTCCTTGCCCAGGTAGTGGTCGATGCGGAAGACCGAGTTCGGCCGGGAACACGCGCGTCCAGCACGCTCGTTCAGCTCGCTGCGCGCTCGCCAGGTCGTGCCCGAACGGCTTCTCGACCACCACCCGCCGCCACGACCGCTCGCCGTCGCCGGATTGCGGGCCGGATGACAGCCCGGTGCGCTTCGAGCTGTCTGACGCACGACCGGAAGAACCTGCGGCGGGATCGACGAGGTAGAACGCGTAGTTGCCGCTCGGTGCCCGCGCTCGTCGGTCGCAGCTTGCGACCGGTCTCAGCCAGCTGTGTCGAACGCCGCGTCGTCGTCGAAGTCGCCCTGGCACGAACCGGACGCCCTCGCTGACAGCTGCTGCCAGACGTGCGTCGCGTGAACTGGGTGCGCGCGTGCTGCCTTCACCGCGTTCATGGCGCGACCTGGCGAAGTCCTCGTGCCGGCCCAGTCCCGCCGGGCGAACCCGACCAGCGAGAAGCCCGGCGGCAGCAGCCCCGGTTGGCCAGGTCGTAGATCGCTGGCAGACAGCTTCTTGCGGGCCAGGTCACCGGTGACGCCGAACATGACGAGCGCGCACGGTTCCGGAACTCGCGGAAGCCGCCGGTCTCGCGGATCTCGCAGCGGATTGGCGCGCTCGCGTGACGGTGCCGGGCGGCGATGCTGCCGGAACCGGCACCTCGGTCTGGTCCCCGGCGGCGGTCTGCGGTCTCGGCTGGCACGGTCGTGACGGTGCTACCCGGTTCGGTCACCGTTACCCCCAATCGGTCGCAGTCAGCTCGAACGGCGGCGTCCAGGTGTGCCCTGGGGGTCAGGCCGGCCGCGCGGCGTCAACTGTGCCTGCACGCCTTCGAGCAACTGCTTCCAGGGCGTCCTCGAACTTCTGCCACACCTCTCGTATCTCAGAGCACTTTCACCACGTCGTTGTAGTCGATGCCGATCGCGGCGAGATCGTCGAGGACCTTCTGCGGCGGTCGCGTAGCTACCTCGTACTGCGTCTCCGGTGATCACACCATGGTCCTCGACGGCATTGAGGGTGGCCTCCGGCATCGTGTTCGACCGTGTTCGGGCGCGACCAGCTCGACCACGTACATCGTGTCGTCGTAGGCCGGGTCCTTGACGCCGGTCGAGGCCCACAGCGGCCGCTGCGAGTTCGCGCCCGTGGCCGTCGAGGCCTGCCCAGCGGTCGGCGGCGAACGACCTTCTCGTAGCGCTCGATAGGCGAGCCTGCGCGTTGGCGATCGCCGGCCTTGCCCCGCAGCCGCTGGCCTCCGTCGGTGCCCGATCTTGTCCAGCCGCTTGTCGATCTCGGTGTCGACGCGGCTGACGAAGAACGAGGCGACCGATCGAGGATCGTCGACAGGTCGGTCGCGCGGCGTTGCGCCTGCTCCAGGCCGGTGAGATAGGCGTCCATGACCGCCGTCGTAGCGCTCGAGCGAGAAGATCAGCGTGACGTTGACGCTGATGCCCGCGGCGGTGCGCCGCGGCGATCGCTGGCAGGCCCGGCTCGGTCGCGGGGATCTTGATGAGCACGTTGGGGCGGTCGACGAGCCACCACAGGTGCCTGGCCTCGGCCGATGGTCTTCGCCGTGTCGTAGGCAATGCGCGGGTCGACCTCGATGGACACTCCGGCCGTCCAGGCCGCCGGTCTGGTCGTAGACGGGTCGGAGAACGTCGCAGCCCCATCGGATGTCGTAGCTCGTGAGCAGCCGGACCGCTTCTTCGAGCGAGACTCCGCGGACGGCGAGGTCACGGATCTGATCGTCGTACACGTGACCTTTTCCAGCGCCTTCTGCGAAGATCGTCGGGTTGCTGGTGACGCCGACAACGTGCTTCTCGTCCACGAGACGTCTGCAGGTTGCCGGTCACGCAGGCGTTCGCGGCTGATGTCGTCGAGCCAGATGGACACACCCTCGGGCGGTCAGAGTCGTCGAGTGCATCGGACATGGTTATCTCCTTTAGCTGCCGGTGGTCGCGCCGCGGATGTGTCCCGCGCGCTCCAGTGATCGCATGGGCGGCCGCCACGACGCGGTCAGGCGTGAAACCGAACTGCTCGAACAGCACGCTGCCTGTCGGCGCTGGCGCCGTAGTGGTCGATGCCGACTATCTCACCGGCGTCGCCGACGAGTTCACGCCAGCCTTGCGGCGACACCGGCCTCGACGCTCACGCGCGCCTTGACGTCGGGCGGCAAGACGAGCTGCCGGTAGGCTGACGGCCTGGACTCGTCGAACCACTCGCTTACACGGCATGGAGACCGACCCGGCGTCGGCCGGCCTTCGGCCTCGAGCGCGCTCGCGAGCTTTCAGGGCGAGCGAGACCTCCGAGCCGGTCGCGATCAGGATGACCGTCGGGCAGCCCGGCCGACGCGTCTTCAGGACGTACCCGCCCTTGACCGCGTTTCCGACCTTGGCCGGGTCGAGGACGGGCAGGTTCTGCCGGGTCAGGCACAGCGCGGTCGGACGGTCGGTGTGCTCCAGCGCTGATGCCGCCAGCGACCGCCGGTCTCGTTGGCGTCCGCCGGGCCGGACCACGTCCAGGCCGGGGATCGCGCGCAGCGACGGCAGGTGCTCGATCGGCTGGTGCGTCGGGCCGTCCTCGCCGAGGCCGATCGAGTCGTGCGTCCAGACGTAGATCGACCGGCAGCTCCATCAGCGCCGCCAGCCGGACCGGCCGGCCGCATGTAGTCGCTGAACACCAGGAACGTGCCGCCGTAGGCGCGGGTGCCGCCGTGCAGCGCGATCCCGTTGATGATCGCGCCCATGCGCGTGCTCGCGGATGCCGAAGTGCAGCGTGCGCCCGTACGGGTCGCCCGGTCCACATCGTTCGTCTGGTGCTCGGCCGGGATGAAGCGACGGCTCGCCCTCCATCGTGGTGTTGTTGCTCTCGGCGAGGTCGGCCGAGCCGCCCCACAGTTCGGGCAGCACGGGCGCCGAGCGCGGTGAGGATCTTGCCCGACGCCGCGCGGGTGGCGATGCGCCTTGCCGTCCTCGGCCGGGAAGCTCCGGCAGCGCTCGCGGCCCAGCCGTCGGGCAGCGCAGCGGGTCGACATCCGTCGGAGTAGCGCCGCGGCGCTCCGGGTTGGCCGCTGCCCACGCGTCGAACCGCGTCAGCCACTCAGCGTGCGCCGCCTGACCGCGCTCGACGACCTGGCGGGCGTGCGCGAGCACCTCGTCGTCGACGCCGAAGTGGACATCCGGGTCGAAGCCCAGGATCTCCTTGGTGCGGCGGACCTCGTCGTCGCCGAGCGCCAGAGCCGTGGGCGGCGCCGGTGTTCTGCTTGTCGGCGCGGGCCAGCCGATGATGGTGCGCAGCGCGATGAACGACGGCGCGATCGGTCTCGCTCCTTGGCCGCGCTCGATCGCCCGCTCGAGGCGCGACGACGTCCTCGTGCCGCCGCAGTCCACGCGCTGCGCGTGCCAGCCGTAGGCCGTCGTAGCGCGCGATCGACGTCCTCGGACATGGCGACGTTGGTGTCGTCCTCGATCGAGATGTGGTTGTCGTCGTAGATCAGGATCAGGTTGCCCAGCTGCTGGATGCCCGGCCAGGCTCGACGCCTCGCTGGATGATGCCCTCCTCGAGGTCAACCGTCGCCGGCGATGACGTAGATGTGGTGGTCGAACGGACTCGTGCCGGACGCAGCGTCGGGATCGAGCAGCCCGCGCTCGCGGCGGGCGGCCATCGCCATGCCGACCGCGTTGCCGACGCCCTGGCCGAGCGGGCCGGTGGTCGCCTCGACGCCGAGGGTGTGACCGTGCTCCGGGTGTCCCGGGGTGAGCGATCCCCAGGTGCGGAGGGCCTGTAGGTCCGCCAGCTCCAGCCCGTACCCGGACAGGTACGAGCTGGCATGTACTGGCGTCAGGGAGGTGTGGCCGTTCGACAGAACGAACCGGTCGCGGCCCATCCAGCTCGGATCGGTCGGGTCGTGGCGCATGATCCGCTGGTAGAGCAGGTAAGCCAGCGGCGCCAGGCTCATGGCCGTGCCGGGGTGGCCGTTGCCCACTTTCTGAACGGCATCCGCGGCGAGCAGACGAGCCGGTGTCGACGGCTCGAGTGTCCAGGTCCGTCCACCACTTCGGATGAGTGATGACGACGTCCGGCTCGCTCGCCACGATTCCTTTCGCGGGTGCCCTGTTCCGCACACCCGTGGGGCCGCGACGCTCGCTCATATCGGCAACGGTCCCTTCGCTCATCGGGAGCGGGCCAGGCGGTCGGTCATCCCACCCGCCTGGATCAAGCGTAGTCAGTCCGCGACGACGCGCTACCGTGGGGCTGGCAAGTCGTCGGCTAACGTTCACTCGCTCGGTCCCGGGGTCTGCCCAGTCTCCGTGGCCTGGGCGGATACGCTGACAACGTGACCCAGACTCCCTCGCACCGGCTGGCGCCGAGTGGGGAGGAAGCGCTCAGTGACTCTGATCTATCCCAGCCAGGCGGATGCATCCCGATTGGCGGACGAGATCGAGTTCGCGCCCGGCCCGATATCCGACGACGCCCGGTCGCGCCTTCGCCGCCTACGTGGCGCTCACCAAGCCACGCATCATCGAGCTGCTGCTCGTCACCACGCTGCCGTCGATGATTCTGGCGGCCGACGGGCTCCCGGACTGGACGACCGTGCTCGCGACCCTGGTCGGCGGCGCGCTGGCCGCCGGGAGGCGAATGCTCTGAACTGCTACCTCGATCGGGATATCGACGCGGTGATGCGGCGGACTCGGCCATCGCCCGCTCGCGCGCCATGACGTCACTCCGCGCGCGGCGCTGGCATTCGGCATCGCCCTCGGCGCTGTCGGCCGTGCTGCTCATCGGACTTGGCGACCAACTGGCTGGCGGGCTCTCTCTACCGCGCTGGCTATCGGGTTCTACGTCGTCGTGTACACGATGGTGCTCAAGCGCCGCACCCGCAGAACATCGTGTGGGGTGGCGCTGCAGGCTGCATGCCGGTGCTCATCGGGTGGGCGGCGGTCACCGGAACGCTGGCGTGGCCGCCGGTCATTCTGTTCGGCGTCGTGTTCTTTTGGACGCCCCCGCACTTCTGGGCCCTGGCAATGCGGTTCCGTGCGGACTACGAGCGCGCCGGTGTGCCGATGCTGCCGGTGGTCGCGGCGCCAGAGCGAGTGGCTCGCGACATCTTGTGCTACTCGGGGCTGACGGTCGCGACGTCACTTCTGCTCTGGCCGGTCGCCACCAGCTGGGTGTACGGCGTGCTCGCGGCGGCAGCCGGCGGGGTTTTGCTCGTCGCTGCGCACCGCCTGTACGCGGACGTCCGGGCCGGGGGCGGCCCGTCCGATGCGCCTGTTCCATCTGTCCAACAGCTACTTGGCATTTGTCTTCGTCGCCGTCGCCGTCGACACGTTCCTGCACTGACTCGCTTCGCCTGCGCCGGATTGCCGTGGTCACAGCGTCCGGGCAGCGGCCTGGCGAGCGGTCGGGCTCCGTACGATCGCGGAATGCCTGCCCTCACGCTCGCGACCTGCGCCCAGTTGCCGACAGGCGACGAGGACGGGCTGCTGCTCACCGAGGCGATCAGCGCGTTGGGCGTCGACTGGCAGTGGGCTGACCTGGAACGATCCCTCGGTCGACTGGAGCATCGCCGGGCTGGTCGTTATCCGCTCGACGTGGGATTACCCGGCGGATCGAGAAGCATTCTTGGGTTGGGCCGATCGGCTCGGCCGGGTAGAGAATCCGCCGGCTGTGTTGCGCTGGAACCTCGGACAAGGTTTATCTGGCCGAGCTGGCTGATGCTGGCGTACCCATCGTTCCGACCTCGTGGGTAGCACCCGGACAGGCTTTGGGACTCCCGCTCGGTGAGGTCGTACTAAAGCCGTCGGTCGGCGCCGGATCCATGGGTGCCGGTCGGTTCGACACCCGGCGTCCCGGGGTCGTCGAGTCCGCGCGCCGGCACGCTCAGGCACTGCACGACGCCGGTCGGGTGGTGCTCGTTCAGCCCTACGTCGCCGACGTCGACGAGCGCGGTGAAACGGCGCTGATCTACGTGGACGGAGCGTTCAGCCACGCGATCGGCAAGGCGGCGATGCTGCCCGGTGACACGGTCAATAACGTCGATGTGGACTTGTCGGGCGCGCTGTTTCTCAGCGAGCGAATCAGCGCCAGGGTGCCGTCGGACGACGAACTGGCCGTAGGTGAACAGGTGCTGCGAGGTCCTGCGCCGCCGGTTCGGCCGGGATCTCCTCTACACCAGAGTGGATCTACTGCCTGCCTTGGCTGGTCCGGCGGTCGTCGAGGTGGAGCTTGTCGAGCCGTCGCTGTTCCTCGGCTTCGATACCGGATCGGCCGGCCGGGTCGCGGCCGCGGTCGCCCGCCGGCTCGGCTGACAGGAGCCGTCCGTGACCGTGCCAATGCTTGCCGACGATCGAATGCAGGCGCTTCGCCGCATGAAGCTCGTGGCGACCGGAATGCTGGTCGCCGCCGCGGGAGTGTTCGCGGTATGCGTGATCTTTGGTGACCGGCATGGGCTGTGGGGGTACCTGCAGGCAGCCGCCGAGGCGTCCATGGTGGGTGGACTGGCCGACTGGTTCGCCGTCACCGCCTTATTCCGATACCCATTAGGGATTCCGATCCCGCACACCGCGATCATCCCCGCAAGAAGGACCAGATCGGCGAAGCGCTCGCGAGCTTCGTGCAGCAGAACTTCCTCACCGGATCCGTGGTGGGTGAGCGGTTGGCCGCTGCGCAGGTAGCGCGGCGAACTGGCGAGTGGCTCGCCGATCCTGGCCACGCCGCACGAATTGCCGACGAGGCCGGGAGCGCGCTCAACGGCCTCGCCAACGTCATTCGGGACGACGAGGTGCGCGACGCCGTAGCGCAGTTCGCCCATCGCAAACTGCAGCGAGGTTCAGCTGGCTCCGCTGCTGGCCCGGGTTCTGGACGCAGTGCGGGAATCCGGGCAGCATCAGGCGGCACTGACCGCAGGGTTGAAGGGCCTCATGCGGTTCCTCGACGACAACCGGACCGTGTTCCGTGATCGGCTATCCGATGAGTCGCCGGACTGGGTTCCGGAATGGGTCGACGACCGCTTGTTCGCCCGGCTGTTCACCGGACTGCAGTCCTTCCTGGCCGACGTCTCGACGCAGCCGGATCACGAACTGCGGAAGAACTTCGACCGCTACCTGCGCGACTACGCCATCGCGTTGCGCACCGACCCGGAGAAGGCGGCCAGCCTCGAGAAGGCCAAGATCGACCTGCTGGAACGGCCCGACGTGCGGGAGTGGCTGTCTGGCCTCTGGGCCTACTTGAAGCAGGCAATCCTGTCCGGAGCCGCCGATCCGAACTCCGAGCTGCGTCGCACGGTGGAGTCGCTCACCATGCAGGTCGGCACCGCGTTGCGCGACGACCCGGTGCTGCAGAGCAAGGTCGACGGGAGCCTGCAGCGCCTGGTCGGCCACGTGCTCGCCCGCTACTCCGACGACATCGCCGAGCTCATCTCCGGGACCGTGGCGCGCTGGGACGCTGCGGACACCAGCCGTCGACTCGAACTACAGGTCGGGCGAGACCTGCAGTTCATTCGGATCAATGGCACGGTGGTGGGCGCGCTCGTCGGGGTGATCATCTACGCGGTCAGTCAGATCCTCTGAGGCTCGCGCCATCAGCGCAGTGCGCAGCGCCGCGATCCAGACCAGGCAGGCGCCGAGCATATGGACGCCCACCAGCGCCGCCGGGACCTTGAGAAAGTACTGCGCGTACCCAATAGCGCCCTGGGCGAGCTCCGCGCCAACCAGCCACCAGGCGGCCGCCCGCACCCGTGCAGGTGCATGCACGGCGTAGAGCAGCGCGAGCAGGCCGATGCTCAGGCCGATGAGCAGCATGACGACGTCGGCGTGCAACTGGGCCATCGCGCGGACGTCGAGTCCGGTCCGATGCACGTGGCCGGAGCTGTTGCGGTCGCCAGCATGCGGACCGCTGCCGGTCACGATGGTGCCGAGCACGAGAACCGCGGCCACGACGACGACCACGAGACGGGCGAGGAGCCGCCGCGGCCGGCCCTACTGGAGGCGGGAGCCGGCGCGTCGCGAACCCGCCACCACAGGAGCACCGTCACCGCGATGGCAGCCATCGACGTCAAGAAGTGGAGCGCGACGACCCACGGATTGAGGTCGGTGAGCACGCTGATCCCGCCGATGATCGCCTGCACCGGAATGATCGCGAGGGCGAGCGCGGCGAGGGTAACCTGCCGGCGCTGCACGACTGCGGCGATGAGCGTGGCCAGCAGCAATGGCGCCGAGTACGAACGTGAGCTGTCGGTTGGTGAACTCGATCAGCCCGTGAGCGGCGGCTTGCCGGGTGGGCGTGAGCGACGAGTCCGTGCACGACGGCCAGGTTGGGCAGCCGAGCCCGGAGCTGGTCAATCGGACAGCGCCACCGGTCACCACGATGCCGCAGTTGGCGACAATCGACGCGATCGCCAGTCCGGTGAGCACCCGCGGCGACGCGAACCAGGCCCGAACCCGCGCGGTCACTCCCATCGGAACCATCTCGCGGCGGCGGGGACGGCAAACGCGGTCCACGCCAGGAGCGTCACCAACGCGCGGACCGGTGGCCCCGATCCGTCCTGCAGCACAAGGTGCAAACCGTCGGACAGCGCGGCCGAGGGCAGGAGCTGCAGGACGTTTGCGCAGTCCCGGCGGGAACTTGTCCAACGGGATGGCGATCCCTCCGCAAAACAGCAGGATGAGCCAGATGAGGTTGGCGGCCGCCAACGTCACCTCGGCCCGCAGCGTGCCGGCGACGAGTAACCCCAGGCCGCCGAACGCGGCGGTGCCGATGACGATGAGCAGGACCGGCCAGAGCGGATCGCCCTGCGGCTGCCAGCCCAAGAGCGAAGCCCAGCCCGCAGATGAGCACGATCTGGACAGCCTCCAGGATCAGCACGGCCGATGTCTTGCCGGTGATGAGCACCGAGCGAGGTAGCGCTGTGGCGCCGAGGCGTTTGAGCACGCCGTACTTGCGTTCGAATCCGGTGCCGATCGCCAATCCGGTGAAGGCCGAGCTCATCACGGCGAGCGCGAGGATGCTCGGCACCACGAAGTCGATGCGCCGCCCGCCGAGCGAGTACAGCAACGGCAGGTTGAAGAAGAACAGCAACAACAGCGGGATGACCAACGCGAGCACCACCTGCTCGCCGTTGCGCAGCAGCAGGCGCAGTTCCATCCCGGTCTGGGCCACGAACATCCGACCGACCGGCGCCGCACCCGGCGCCGGGGCGGCGAACGGCGATGCGGTGCCGGTGGTGGTCACGCCCGCACCGCGCGTCCGGTCAGGTCGAGGAACACGTCCTCGAGGCTGCGGCGCTCGACGGCCAGCTCCTCGGCGAGGACGTTTTGGCTGGCGAACCAGGCGGTTAGCGTGGCGAGCAGCTGCGGAGTCACCTCACCGGTAATCAGGTAGCGCCCGTCGCCCTGCTCGGCCACCAGGGTTCCGGGTGGCAGGGCGTCGCGCAGCTCCGTCACGCGGAGTCCGATCGACACCCGCAAGCGGATCTGGCCCTCGGCGCCGTGCCGGGTCAGCTGGGCGGGCGTGCCTGCGGCGACGACCCGGCCCGCGTCGACCACGACCACGCTGTCCGCGAGCTGCTCGGCTTCGTCGAGAAAGTGGGTCGTGAGGACGACTGGTGACGCCGGCTGTGCGGAGCTCGCGTAGCAGAGTCCAGGTCGCGTGCCGGGCCTGCGGATCCATGCCGGCCGTGGGTTCGTCGAGGAACACGAGTTCCGGGCGACCGACGAGCGAGAGAGCCAGCGACAGGCGCTGCTGCTGGCCGCCGGATAGCCGCCGCACCTGGACGGTCGCGACCTCGCGCAGCCCTACCCGGTCGAGAAGCATCGAGACGTCAACGGGTCGAGCAGCGTAGCCAGCGAACAACTCGAGCAGCTCGCCGGCCTTCGCCGCGGTGTATCCGCCGACCCCGCCCTGCAGCATGACGCCGACCCGCGGTTTGAGGACGGCCCCGTCGCGCCGCGGATCAAGTCCCAGAACCTGGACCTCGCCGGCATCGGCGCACCGGAAGCCTTCGCAGATTTCGACCGTGGTTGTCTTGCCGGCGCCGTTCGGGCCGAGAAGCGCGAGAATCTCGCCGCGCCGCACGGTCAGCGACAGCCCGTCAACCGCGCGAGCACCCCGTAGCTCTTGACGAGGCCCCGGACCTCGACCGCGGCGTCACCCACGCCACGAGTCTAGGAAAGCCGACTGATTCCGAGGTTCCGTGGCCACCGCAGTCGCTGTGCCCCGGAAATGATCTCGGCCTTGATGCCACCCGGTGACATCAAGGCCAAGATCATTTTTCCTGTTTCGCGCTGCTCGCGTACGTGTCGACGTATTCCTGCCGCGGACAGGCGCTGCACGGCTGACCGAATCTGCTCGGTGATCTCGCGCAGCACGCGCGAACTGCGTTCCTCGGCCGCGCGGCCGGAGAAGTCCAGCGGTTCGCCGAAGTGAACACCCGACCGTGGCCTTGTGCCAGCGTTTACTGTCCGGTGGCTGGACGTCCCTGGTCCCGATCAGCCCGACCGGCACGACGGGCGCGCCAGACCGCAGGGCGACCCGCGCGACGCCGGTGCGGAACTTGTACAGCCGCCCGTCTGGCGATCGAGTGCCCTCGGGGTAGATGCCGAGGGCGCGCCCGTCCCGGAGCAGATCGACGCCGACATCTATCGAGGCCGCGGCGGACCGGGCGTCGCCGCGCTCGACCGATACCTGACCCAGGCCCTGGAAAAACGCCGCCATGGCCCGTCCCTGCAGGCCGGGCGTGTTGAAGTACTCCGCCTTGGCGAAATAGAACACCTGGCGCCGCGCGGCCAGCGGGGTGAAGAACTCGTCCGCGAACGAGATGTGATTGCCGGCGATGATGACCGGGCCGGTACGCGGCACGAACTCGAATCCGACGATCTCCGGCCGGTAAAGCAGGCGTAAGGCGGGAGCGAGCGTCAGTTCGAGCGTGCGATACAGCACGGTGCGGCAACTTACACGGCACGACACGCGGTGATTTGGGCGGCGCGCCCACCCCCACCAGCGGTCAGCCGCCAAATACGTCATACTGATGTTGTGAAAATCGAGGCCGGCACGTCGGACGCAGGTGCCGTTCGCACCCGCGATGCCGTTGGCTCGCCTCATTCTCGAGCGAGGGCCACAGACCGCAGCGGCGTTGGCTGGCGCCTTGCGCTTGTCGCCCGCCGCCATCCGGCGCCATCTGGACGCGCTGGTGGCCGACAACCTGTTGACCGAGTGTGACCCCCGGCCTCGGCCTCGTCCCCGCCGAGGGCGCGGGCGCCCGGCCCGTGCGTATGCGCTGACCGACGCCGGACGAGCGGCCTTCCCGCACGCCTATGACGACCTGGCCACGACCGCCTTGCGCTATCTGCGGGAGACTGGTGGCGAGGCCGCGGTCGCCGAGTTCGCTACCCACCGAGCGCGGACGCTCGAAGCCGCGGTTGCCCCGACGATGCCCGTCGGGACAGGTGCGGCGGGTCGCGAACGCCGGGTCGAAGCCCTCGCCGTGGCGTTGACCGGCCAGGGATACGCTGCCAGTACCGAGCACACCGGCGCCGGCGTGCAACTGTGCCAGCACCACTGCCCGGTCGCGCACGTCGCCGCTGAGTTCCCGGAGCTGTGCGAGGCCGAGACCCGGGCCTTCGAACGAGTGCTCGGCACGTATGTTCAGCGGCTGGCGACCATCGCTCACGGCGACGGGGTATGCACCACGTACGTTCCAGAACCACCGAGCACGTCCGTAACGGCCACGACACCATCCCGATCCGGGAGGACCACCTGATGACCACCGCACCGGAGCGCGTTCTTACTCAGGACGAGCAGATCGATGCGCTCGGCCGCTACGGCTTCGGCTGGGCCGACACCGACGTCGCCGGGGCCAGCGCGCAGCGCGGCCTGTCCGAAGACGTCGTGCGCGACATCTCGGCGAAGAAGAACGAGCCGGAGTGGATGCTGGCGACCCGGCTTGCGGGCGCTCGCCATCTTCGAGAAGAAGCCGATGCCCAACTGGGGTGCGGATCTGTCCGGCATCGACTTCGACAACATCAAGTACTTCGTCCGCTCGACCGAGAAGCAGGCCGCCAGCTGGGACGAGCTGCCCGCCGACATCAAGAACACCTACGACAAGCTCGGCATCCCGGAGGCGGAGAAGCAGCGCCTCATCGCCGGCGTGGCCGCGCAGTACGAGTCCGAGGTCGTCTACCACCAGATCCGCGAGGATCTCGAGGCGCAGGGCGTGATCTTCCTCGACACGGACACCGGCCTGCAGCGAGCACCCCGAGCTGTTCCGAGGAGTACTTCGGCTCGGTCATCCCGTCCGGCGACAACAAGTTCGCGGCGCTGAACACGGCGGTCTGGTCGGGCGGGTCGTTCATCTACGTGCCGAAGGGCGTGCACGTCGATATCCCGTTGCAGGCCTACTTCCGGATCAACACCGAGAACATGGGCCAGTTCGAGCGGACGCTGATCATCGTCGACGAGGGCGCCTACGTGCACTACGTCGAGGGCTGCACCGCGCCGATCTACTCAGTCCGACTCGCTGCACTCGGCGGTCGTCGAGATCATCGTCAAGAAGGGCGCCCGCGTGCCGCTACACCACGATCCAGAACTGGTCGAACAACGTCTACAACCTGGTCACCAAGCGGGCCGTGGCGCAGGCGGGCGCGACGATGGAGTGGATCGACGGCAACATCGGCTCCAAGGTGACCATGAAGTACCCGTCGGTCTGGATGACCGGCGAGCACGCCAAGGGCGAGGTGCTCTCGATCGCATTCGCCGGGCGAGGGCCAGCACCAGGACGCCGGGCGCCAAGATGCTGCACGCTGGCGCCGCACACCTCGTCGACGATCATCTCGAAGTCGGTGGCCCGCGGCGGCGGGCGCACGTCCTACCGCGGGCTGGTCCAGGTGCAGAAGGGTGCGCACCACAGCCGTTCGACGGTGAAGTGCGACGCGCTGCTGGTCGACACGATCAGCCGGTCCGACACCTACCCGTACGTCGACGTCCGCGAGGACGACGTGTCGATGGGCCACGAGGCCACGGTGTCCAAGGTCAGCGAGGACCAGCTGTTCTACCTGATGAGCCGGGGCCTGACCGAGGACGAGGCCATGGCGATGGTCGTGCGCGGCTTCGTCGAGCCGATCGCCCGCGAGCTGCCGATGGAGTACGCGCTGGAGCTGAACCGGCTCATCGAGCTGCAGATGGAAGGAGCTGTCGGTTGAGGTGACCCTCACCGACACCCTGACCCATCCCACGGGCTGCTGCCCACCGGGAGCCCCGCGAGCGATTGCACCTCACGTGACCCAGAAGCCGTTCGAGCTGCCGTCGCGGGCGTGAGGAGGCATGGCGGTTCACGCCGCTGCGCCGCGACTCGCCGGCTGCGAGCTGCTCGTGCCCGATGGCGTGATCGACGGCACGACGACCACGATTCCGGCTGGCGGCGCAGGTCGACGTCACGTCGACGCCGTCGATCGCGCCGTTCCGTGTCGGCGCGGCGCTCGTCCCGCGGACCGGGTCAGCGCCCTCGCCGTGCGGCGCGCGCTCCCAGGGCCGCACGTGGTCAGCGTGCAGGCTGACTGCCGACGTCCGTTGAGCCGATCGTGCCTGGAGCGGATCGGTGTGGGCGGATCGGCCTATGTCCATGCACGTCGTCGACATCGACCGAACGCCGCAGGCGACCGTGGTGCTCGACCACCCGGGCATCGGTCGAGGTCGCCGACGAACGTCGAGGTCGTGCTCGGCGACGGTGCCTCGCTGCAGCTGGTCGTCGATCAACGACTGCGACCGGCGATGCCGATCGCACGTTGACCGCCTCACGCGGCATCGCGCTCGGCCGGGATGCCACGCTACCGGCACGTGAATCGTGGCCCTGGGCGGCGAGCTCGTGCGAACCGTGCCCGACCGTTCGCTTCCGCGGGCCGGGCGGTCGACGCTCGAGCTTGTCGGTGTCTGCTTCGCGCGGCGCCGGCCAGCACCTGGAACAGCCGGCTGCTCATCGACCACATGCCGCACCGAACTGCCGTCGACCGTGCAGCTACAAGAACGCGCTGCTGGGCCAGGCGGCCCGACACCGTGTGGATCGGCGACGTGCTGCATCCGGCCGACGCGGCTATCGGCACCGACGTTCGAGATCGAACCGCAACCTGCTCCTGTCCGACGGCGCCCGCGCCGATTCGGTGCCCAACCTGGAGATCGAGACCGGCGAGATCGCCGGCGCCGGCCATGCCAGCGCCACGGGCCGCTTCGACGACCTGCAGCTGTTCTACCTGCATCGCGCGGGATCCCAGAGGCCGAGGCGAGGCGGCTGGTTGTCTGGGGCTTCTTCGGCGATGTGATCAGTCGCCTCCGGATTGCCCGCCTTGAGGATCGGCTGATGGCGCTCGATCGACCGAACGCGCTGTCCACCCCGACGAATGGCGCGATGAGCGCTCGCGCTAAGAGCAGGACAATCAGTGAGCACCCTCGAGATCCGCGATCTGCACGTCAGCGTCGACGACAGCCGAGATCCTCGCAGCGGCGTAGACCTGACCGTCGCCTCCGGCGAGACCCACGCGATCATGGGCCCGAACGGCTCGGGCAAGTCGACGCTCGCCTACTCGATCGCCGGCCACCCGAAGTACACCGGTCACCCAGGGTCAGATCCTGCTGGACGGCGAGGACGTGCTGGCGATGACCGTCGACGAGCGCGCCCGCGCCGGGCTGTTCCTCGCGATGCAGTACCCGGTCGAGGTGCCGGGCGTCTCGGTGTCGAACTTCCTGCGCACCGCGGCGACCGCGGTGCGTGGCGAGGCCCCGAAGCTGCGTACCTGGGTCAAGCGAAGTCAATGACGCGATGGCCGGGCTCGAGATAGACAAGGTCTTCGCCGACGCGCAGCCTTAACGAGGGCTTCTCCGGCGGCGAGAAGAAGCGCCACGAGATCCTGCAGATGACGCTGCTCCAGCCGAAGATCGCCATCCTCGACGAGACCGACTCCGGCCTCGACATCGACGCGTTGCGGGTCGTGAGCCGAGGGTGTCAACCGGGTTCGACGAGACCGGCATCGGGACCCTGCTGATCACCCACTACACGCGAATCCTCGCGCTACATCACGCCGGACTTCGTGCACGTCTTCTTCGACGGCCGCATCGTCGAGTCGGGCGGCGCAGAGCTGGCCGACCAGCTGGAGAACGAGGGCTATGCCCGCTTCGGCGTCAACGAGACGGCAAGTGCCTGAGCGGGAGTGAAGAACGTGCCCATCGACGTCGAGGCGATCCGCAAGGAATTCCCGATCCTGAGCCGCGAGGTTCACGGGGTTCCGCTCGTGTACCTGGACAGTGCCAACAGCGCCCAGAAGCCCCAAGTGGTCATCGACGCCGAGCGCCGATCTCTACGCGCACCACTACGCGAACGTGGCCCGCGCCGTGCACACGCTCGGTTCGGAGGCAACCGCAGCCTATGAGGGCGCCCGCGACGCCGTGGCGGCCTTCCTCAACGCGCCCAGCCGAGACGAGGTGGTGTTCACCAAGAACATCTCCGAGGCGCTCAACCTGCGTCGCGTACTCGTTCTCGAACGCGGCCACCTTCCCGGCGGCGGAGCGGTTCCGGATCGGTCCGGGCGACGAGATCGTCGTCACCGAGATGGAGCACCACTCCAACCTCGTGCCGTGGCAACTTCTGGCCCAACGAACCGGGGCCACGTTCCGCTGGATCCCGATCGACGACGAGGGCCGGCTGGTCGAGTCCGCCATCGACGAGGTCATCACCGACCGAACCAAAGTCGTCTCGTTCGTGTACCAGTCCAACGCGTTCGGCACGATCAACCCGGTCGAGCGGATCGTTGCTCGGGCCCGAGAAGTCGGTGCCCTGTCGATCGTCGATGCCGCCCAGGCGGCGCCGCATCTCCCGCTCGACGTGCAGAAAGTCGGTGCGGACTTCGTCGCGTTCACCGGTCACAGAGCTCTACGGACCGACTGGCGTCGGCGTGTTATGGGGTCGCTACGGCCTCCTTGCCGAGCTGCCGCCGTTCCTCGGTGGTGGCGAGATGATCGAGACGGTAGCCATGACCGGCAGCACGTACGCCGCCCCGCCGCACCGTTTCGAGGCCGGCACGCCGATGATCGCCCAGGCGGCCGGCGCTCGGCGTCGCCGTCGAGTGGCTGAGCAACCTCGGCATGGAGAACGTCCGTGAATACGAGCACGAGTTGGTCCGCTATGCGCTCGGCGAGCTTGAGCGGTGTCCAGGTCTGCGCATCATCGGCCCGACGACTTCGGTCGACCGCGGCGCGACGATCTCGTTCACCCTCGACGGCATCCACCCGCACGATGTCGCGCAGCTGCTCGACGAGCAGGGCATCGCAGTGCGCGCCGGCCACCACTGCGCACGTCCGGTCTGCCTGCGGTACGGAATACCGGCGACGACGCGAGCGTCATTCGGCGTATACACCACGACGGACGAGATCGACGCGCTTGGTCCGCGGGCTGGACCGAGTTCAGAGGGGTATTCGCAGCATGACAACGTCGGTGGACTCGATGTACCAGCAGATCATCATCGACCACTACAAGCACCCGCACCATCGTGGGCTGCTCGAGTCGTTCGACGCCGAGGTGCACCACGTCAATCCCACCTGCGGCGACGAGGTGACGCTGCGGGTCCGCGTGCAGGACGGCACGATCACCGACCTGGGGTGGGTCGGCGAGGGCTGCTCGATCAGTCAGGCGGCGACATCCGTCATGAGCGATCTGGTGGTTGGCACCCGAGTGGAGAAGGCGCTGGCGCGTGCAGCGGAAGTTCCTGATCTGGTGCAATCGCAGGGTCACGCCGAGCTGACCGATGACGACGCCGAGCTGCTCGACGACGCGGTCGCATTCGAGGGAGTGGCCAAGTACCCGGCACGCGTCAAATGCGCACTGCTCGGCTGGATGGCGCATGAAAGGTGCCGTCGCGGACGCGGCGGCGAAGGCAGGGAGTAACCGTGACCGACGACAACCACTGCACCGACCCGGGACGAGGTCGAAGAGGCCATGCGCGACGTCGTCGATCCGGAACTGGGGATCAAGCGTGGTTGACCTCGGGCTGATCTACTGACGTTTTCATCGAGTCAGATACGGCTCCTGGCACCGTCGCCGGTAGTGACGCTCGATATGCACGCTGACGTCGGCGGCGTGCCCGCTCACCGACGTGATCGAGGATCAGGCGAACGCTGCGCCTCACTGGCGGGCCGCGACCGCTCGCGTCCGACGTCAAAATCAACTGGGTGTGGCTGCCGCCGTGGGGGCCCGACAAGATCACCGACGAAGGTCGCGAGCAGCTGCGCGCGCTTGGCTTCAACGTCTGACCGCGGTTCGGGAGTACTGGCCGTCTGCTTTCGGTTAGACCTCACATGACCTCTGCGCAGACCGTCAACCGCGGCCGCATCCGCCTCGAGCCCTCGCCAAACGAGTTCGCGTCCAGCTCGGCGGAGTGACCGTGGCTGATTCCAGCCGAGCGGTGCTCGTCTGGGAGAAGCCTTATTACCCCACCCACTACTTTCCCGATCGCCGACGTCCGGATCGAGCTGCTCGTCCCCGACTCCGGCGTTTCCCACTCACCCAGCCGTGGAGATGGCACGCTCTACACGGTGACCGCCGGTGGGCGAACGGCGCCGGTGCGGCCGTGCGCTACGCAGCAGTCGCCCATTCCGCAGCTGCGGATCTCGTCCGCTTCGACTGGGATGCCATGGATCACTGGTTCGAGGAGGACGAGGAGGGTGTACACCATCCGCGTGACCGCGTACACCCGGCGTGGACATACTCGCGAGCTCCCGCCGGGTCCAGGTCGAGGTCGATGGGGTGATCGTGGCGGACTCGACCAGCCCCGGCTGCTGTTCGAGACTGGCCTCCCGACGCGGTACTACTTACCCAAGATCGACGTGCGAATGGACCTGCTCCGGCACACTGACAGTTCGACCGGACTGCCCGTACAAGGGGACTGCGGAGTACTGGTCGATCGAGGTCAACGGGCGCGCGCACCCGGACCATGCGTGGTCGTACAAGGCGCCGTTCGCGGAGAGTCAGAAGATCGCCGGCCTCATCGCGTTCTACAACGAGAAGGTGGACCTCATCGTCGACGGAGTGCGGCTCGACCGTCCGCAAACCAAGTTCAGTTGAGAGCAGTTCAGCGCAGTGCCCGAGCGTACGGGCGACAGCGGACCGCCGGTAGACTCATGAGCGTGCGGGAGCTCTCGGTCGGGTAGCGGCGCCGACCACGTCGCAGCATGCCGACATTCGACCCTCAGGAGCCGTATTCATGATCGCCGCCACCGGATTTGGAGCTGCGTGCGGGCGGCGCGGATCCTGCTCGAGCCGACCACGCTGCGGATCCAGCCCGGAGACCGTATCGGCCTTGTCGGGCGAAACGGCGCCGGTAAGACCGTCGGCCCTGCGCGCTGGCCGGAGAGAGCGTGCCGCACGCCGGGCGGATCGAGCGGCGCGGGCCGGTCGGATACCTGCCCCAGGACCCGCGTACCGGCGATCTGGACGTCACGGCTCGGGATCGAGTGCTGTCCGCCCGGGGCCTTGACCAGTTGGTCGCGGAGATCGCCAAGATCCAGGTCGCAGCTGGCCGAGACGCCCGACGACGAGGCCTTGGTTCGCCGCTACGGACAGCTCGAACATCGCTTCGACGACCTCGGCGGTTACGCCGCGGAAAGCGAAGCCGGTCGCATCTGCTCCAATCTCGGTCTGCCTGACCGGGTGCTCGGGCAGACGCTGCGCACCTTGTCGGGCGGCCAGCGCCGCCGCGTCGAGCTGGCCCGCATCCTGTTCGCGGACGGCGACGTCGCGCAGGAATCCGCCACCCTGCTGCTCGACGAGCCGACGCAACCACCTCGACGCCGATCTCGATCAGCCTGGCTGCGGGACTTTCTGCGCCAGCACACGGGCGGCCTGGTAGTCATCAGCCACGAGGTCGGGCTGCTCGACGCCGTCGTGAACAAGGTGTGGCACCTCGACGCCGAACCGCGCCGCGCTCGACGTCTACAACGTTGGCTGGAAGACCTACCTCGCAGCAGCGCGAGACCGACGAGCGACGCCGCCACCGCGAGCGAGCCAATGCCGAACGCAAGATCGAGGCGCTCCGAGGCCAGGCCGACAAGATGCGCGCCAAGGCCACGAAGCTCGCGCTGCCCACCAGATGGATCGCCGGGCGAACGTGCTGGCAGCCGGCCTGGCCGACCGGCGCGTTGCCGACAAGGTCGCGCGGTTGCGCTTTCCCGCGCCCGGCGCCGTGCGGGCGTACCCCGCTCCGGGCCGAGGGACTGTCCAAGTGCTACGGATCCCTCGAGGTGTTCACCGACGTCGACCTGGCGGTGGACCGCGGCGCCCGCGTCGTCGTGCTGGGCCTGAACGGAGCCGGCAAGACGACCCTATTGCGACTACTCGTCGGGCTAGAACCACCGGATACCGGCGAGGTCGTGGCCGGCCACGGGCTCCGGCTCGGCTACTACGCGCAGGAGCACGAGACGCTCGATCACGACCGGACGGTCCTGGAGAACATGCGCACGTCGGCCTCGGCAGCATCGGCCGACCTCACCGATACCGACCTTCGTCGCATTCTTGGTGCGTTCCTGTTCTCCGGTGACGACGTGAACAAACCGGCCGGAGTGCTCTCCGGCGGCGAGAAGACGCGCCTCGCACTGGCCATGCTCGTCACGAGCGCGGCGAATCTCCTGCTCCTGGACGAGCCGACGAACAATCTCGACCCGGTGAGCCGTCAGCAGGTGCTGAACGCGTTGCGGACCTACACCGGCGCGATCGTTCTGGTCACCCACGACGAGGGCGCCGTCGAGGCGCTGTCAGCCAGAGAAGGTCATCCTGCTGCCGGACGGTATCGAGGACACCTGGAACGAGGATCTGTCGGACTTGATCGCGCTTGGCATGATCCACATTCCACGGATCGCAGTACGATAACGGCATCGGTGCGACACCGTCCGTCGCACCGTCCACTCCCACCCACCGGGTCACTCGGTCACACGTCGCTGTGGGCGGGCACGTCGGTCCTCGGCCGGGGCGCGAACATGGGCGAGTCGGGGACGCACACAGCAGCTGCAGCGGCGGCGGCGTCAGATCGGCACCGCTGCCCGAATCGTCTGCGGCGTCCTTGCGCCGTGGCCGTTCTGGTCGGCAGCGGCTGGGCCTGGGCCAGCTATCGTTCGTTCGCCGCCAAGATCGTCCGCATTGACGCGATCCCGCCTGCCCCCACCGCCGGCCCGTCCACGAGCGCGGTCCATAAAGATCTCGATGGCAAGGATCAGAACATCCTGATCGTCGGGAACGACAGCCGGGACGGTGCCACTCCGGCCGAACTCGCCGACCTCGGAACCACCGCGGACCCCGGCGCGTCGAATACCGACACCATGATGGTGCTGCACGTCCCGGCGGACGGCAGCCGAGCCAGCCTGATCTCCTTCCCACGGGATTCGTACGTTGCGATACCCGGCCATGGGATGGACAAGCTCAATTCGGCATATTCCTTCGGTAGTCAGGACACGAAAGGCGATCCGGCTGGCGGATACCGACTGCTCATCCGGACACTGTCGGCTCTCACCGGCCTGTCGATTGATCACTTCGTGTCCGTCGGATTGCTCGGCTTCTATCGCATCAGCAATGCCATCGGCGGTGTGCCGGTGTGCCTGTTGCACGCGCAGAACGCGCAAACCGACTCCGACGCAGTATGCGGATCGGGCTACTCCGGCATCGATCTGCAGGCGGGCTGGCAGACCATCCAGGGCAAAGCGGGGCTCGCGCTTCTGTACCGCCAGCGGGCATGGGTTCCAGGCGGCGACCTTGGGCGCATCAGCCGGCAGCACTCACTTCCTGTCAGCTGCCTTCAAGAAGATCGCATCGACCGGTACCCTTGCTCCATCCGGCAACGATCACTAAGCTGCTCAATGCCGTGCGGTCGTCGGTCCAGATGGACCCGCGTCTCGACCGTGTTGTCTCTGCTCACCGAGTTGGGGAGATCTCGGTAGGCAATATCACCTTCTCCGACATGCCCACCCATGGCAGCACGATCAATAGCGTCGGGTGCGGGTTTTCCTGGTCAATCCGGCCGAGGTGAAGGCCGCCGTGGCGGCCATCATCCGCAAGCGACCGTCTCCCGTGGCTACTGGCGCACCGGCCCCGGCAGCGCCGACGTCCAGTCGGCGTACCACGTCAGGTAACGGCGCGCACGGCGGCGCATAACACCGGCCAGTGCATCGACTAGTGGACCACAAGCATCGGTTTTTTCGATCATGTCGAATGACACTCCGGAGGAATCTGATCTGCGGCTTCGCAGGTGCGCTGCTATCAAGGCGTGAGGGCTTTCCGCGGTGCGGAGCTGCCGGCGGACGGTTCGGAAGGGAATGACAATGGCCGCGCTGAAGAAGGGTGTCCGGATCACGGGCGCTGAACGCACGAAGCTCGCGACCGATCTTCGCAAGCAGTACGACAAAGGCCGCAGCATCCGCGAACTCGCGAGCAGCAGCGGCCGTTCATGGCTTCGTGCATCGGATGCTGGCGGAGTCCGGGACGACCTGCGCGGCGTGGCAGTGCCACGAGGAACAAGAAGAAGGCGAAGTAGCACTGACGTTTGGTCCGGTGGCGGTTCCAGCCGAGGCCGGGTTCGTCATCGACGTTGCCGTTGCTGTCGTCCGGATCACGCTGAATCGGCCTGGGCGCGCAACGCCCAGACGCCGGAGACGCGGCGGTGGTTGGCCTGGTCGGGCTGCGGACCTCCTGGGTCCAGGCGAGTTGTCCTCGTAACCGGCGCGCGGCCCTGTCGTTTTCGTCGGGCCTAGACCGCACGCTGCTCGCTGACGAGCGCTCTGCCCTAGGTGCCCTGGCCCGAGGGCTCGGCGCAGCGCGCCGAGGATGCCATCGCGGGCTTTCAGGCTGGATTCTGGCTGGCTGGCGGAACCCAGGTTGGTCAGCATCGCGGCAGTGCAGGGCCACGCGGTTGGCGCCGTGCTAGCTCGCCCTCGCCTGCGACCTGCGCCGTCGCCGCTGATGCGCAGTTCAGCATGGCCGAACCTCCGATTCGGGTTGGCGCCCGACACCTGGGCGGGACCAAGCGGCTCGTCGAACTCGTGGGCTACGCCCGGGCGGCGCACATCTGCCCTGCCGGCGCTCGGATAGACGCCGAGGAGGCGCTGCGCGTCGGCCTGCGACCGCCGTGGTGCCCGCCGATCAGCTACTGGACGCGGCCGAACAGACGGTGGCCGCGGTGCTCGCGTTGCCTCGGGACGCCGTAGTCAGACCAAGGCGCTGCTGCGCACGGCCGGTGATCGCACGCAATCCGCGCAAGAGGCAGCTGAACGGCCGCGCAGTATCGCCGGCTGCGTGACCTCGCCGGCCTCGTCGACGAACGCTGAGTACGCCGCGGCGGAATGTTTGTAATCATGTAAGCGTTAAGCGCAGCCTGGAGGTGGCTCATGCGTCCATGCATGCCATGCGCGCGATGCATTCGATGAGCCGCCAGATTCGTCCGTGCTTCAGCGGCAGTTGCCGCCTGGTACCTGGCGGCGCGGTCTTCCGCTCCGCCCGCCCATACCGGATGCAGCTGGTGATCTTCCTGGTGGTCGTCGTGCTGGACGCGCTGATCGGCGTCGTCACGCCGGTGCTCGCCGGTCGGGTCGTCAATGAGATCACGGCCCATGGCGGGGATGTTCGGGTTGTCGTACAGATCGCCTTCGTGATCGCCGGACTGGCCCCTGATCGACGCCGTGTTCTCGGTCGCTCAGCGCGTGGTATTCGGCCCGTATCGGCGAGGGCTTGATCTACGACACGCGCACGGCCGTGTTCGATCACGTGCAGCGGATGCCGCCAGCTTTCTTCACCCGCACCCAGACCGGCGCCCCGTGAGCCGGCTCAACAACGACGTCAACGGTGCTCAGCAGGCGTTCACCCTCGACCCTGTCCGGCGTCGTCTCCAACGTCGTCAGCCTGGCGCTGCGCTCACCGCCGCCGTCATGTTCTCCCTCTCCTGGCAGATCACCGCGTTGGCGCTCGTGCTGCTCCCGCTGTTTGTGCTCCCGGCCCGCCGAATCGGCACGCGGCTACGAGGCATCACCCGCGAGTCGTGCACAACCTCAACGCCTCGATGAACGCCACGATGACCGAACGGTTCAACGTGGCCGGTGCTCTGCTGGTCAAGTTGTTCGGCCTGGTTGCCGGCCGAGAACGCATCGTTCTCCGCCCGCGCCGCGGGTGCGACATCGGCATCGACCTCGGCCATGTACGCCCGGGTGTCTTCGTCGCGCTCACCCTGGTGGCGGCCCCGGCCCAAGCCCTCGTGTGCCGGACTGGCGCGGTTACTACCGCTCACCGGGCGTTTGATACGGGCGACGGTCGTGACCCTTTCCCTGCTCCTCACCCGGCTGTACGGACCCTGACCGCCTTGTCGAACGCGCGGAGTGGACATCATGAGTGCATTGGTCAGCTTCGACCGGGTCTCGAGGTTCTCGACCTGGCACCGATGGTCGATGACGCGCCGGATGCGACCGAGCTGCCCCGGGACGCGCGCAGCATCGAGTTCGCTGATGTGCGCTTCACCTACCCGACTGCCCACAGGTATCCCTCGCGTCCCTGGAAGATCGTCGCCGTGCTCGACACCGCTCCGGCGCAAGAGGTGCTGCATGGCGGTCTCGTTCCGAGCTGAGCCGGTGAGCTGGTCGCCTCGCCGCGCGGCCGTCCGGGTCGGCAAGACGACGATCAGCCAGCTGGTGTCGCGGATGTACGACGCCAGTTCTGGGCAAGTGCTGGTGGGCGACCACGACGTGCGAGAGGTGACTCCGGCAGTCGCTCCGGGACCGGATCAGGTGGTGACCGCGACGCCACATGAATTCCACGACACGATTCGCGCGAACCTCGTCTATGCGGCGCCGTCGCGACGTACGGAGGCGCAATTGTGGGCGGCTCTCGCGGGCGGCCCAGATCGCACCTCTCGTGGAAGTCGCTGCCCGATGGGCTCGACACGTACGCGGGCGACCGCGCGGTACCGGCGTCCCGGTGGCGAGAAGCAGCGCCTGGCGGTGGCCCGCTTGCCGCTGAAGGCGCCTTGCCCATCGTCAATTCTCGACGAGGCGGCGGCCGCATCTCGACGGCAGAGTCCGAAAGTCGCACTCCGGTACCGCCCTCTGACCGAGGCGCTCACCGGCCGAGTGCGTCGACTCGCGATCGCACACCGCTCGTCGACGGTCTCTCGGTGCCTGATCGGATCCTGGTCGTCGACGGTGGCCCGCATCGGTGGAAAGCGGGACGCACCTGCAGCTGGCCGCCAGCCGGGCTGTACTCGGAGCTGTACCAAACGCAGTTCGAGCGCCAGTCACCGGCTGCCGGGACATGCAACAATCAGCGTTTAGTGTCGCGCAGAGGACCGGTAGGCCGTCCGCAGGTGATGATCATGGAGAAATCGTCGCCGGGACGGCACTAAGCCCAAGATCAGTCAGACCGGTCCCGGTCACTGGCTTAGGCCAGCTGAGCTGGACCGTCCCGGTACGGGATCAGCCGCGCCAGCAGTGGCTGGAACGCGAGCTCGGCGGCACCGACCAGCGACGAATCGCTCGCCGAGGCCCGGCGTGCGCAGCGTCACCATTCCGCGCGGACCGGCCATGGCATGAGCGATCTGGCTGGGCCTCGCATGCTCGTCGCCCCTAGCTCCAGAATCGGCGCGAGCGATCCACCGCAAGACGGCGACCTCGGGATTGAGCAGGTTCACCAGATTGGCAATGCGCGAGACCGAGGGCGGAGCTAACCTGGGCGATGCCCGCCCGAGCGGCCGGCTCACCCAGCTCGCCGCATGCCTCCAGCGACCTGCGCGACGGCGTGCCTGGTGTGGCGGACGGAGCCAACCGCTGGCCCGCAGCAACGCCGCTTCCCCGACCAGCGCCTCCATGCACCCGTTGCTTCCGCACCGGCAGACCGGGCCGGCCGGATCCGCGGGACCATGTGACCGACCTCGCCGGCCAGTCCTCCCAGCGCCGGTCAGAGCTTTGCCATCGACGATCATGCCGGCGCCCACGCCGATCTTCCCGATGAGGTGGATCGCGTCGCTCGCGCCCCAGGCCGCCTCGCGAAGTGTTCCGCCATCGCGCCGACATCGGCATCGTTGGCCAGTCGAATGGGTATCCAGGGCGGGAACCGGGTGGCGGAGCAGCTCATGAAATGGCTCGTCCCGCCAGCCCAGATTCGGCGCCTGGACGACCACCTCGTCCCCAATTCGCACCGTGCCCGGCAGGGCTCACGCCCACCCCGACCGGGAACGCGCCGGATGCGACCGTCGCGCTCGATCGTCGCCGCGTCAGCCGGATCCGATCCTGCTACCGCGATGCTCCCGTGTCGTGCTGGCGCAGGTCGCGGTCATCGCGGCTGAGTACCTCGCCGCCCAAGCCGACCGCGTCTCGTCGTCACCGTGGTTCGGCGTCGATCTCGACGGCGATGACATAGGGCCCATCCGAGCGTGGGCCGACCGAGGTGAGACGGCCGGCGCGAACCCCATCGCTCGCGAGGCCGGCACCCGCTCGCTGACGAGGCCGCTGAGGCCGGCGAGATCGGCGATGACCGACGCGATCGTGGACCGGTTGAGCCCGAGCAGCTGGGTGAGGTCCGCTCGGGCCAGTTCGCCCGCTGCTGATGGATGTGTTCCAGCACGATCGCCCGGTTCGTGCGCCGTGCGTTTCGGGTCGAACGACGTCGGCCAGGCCCATTTGCTAACCGCGGTGCGGACTCGGCGAGCCGGCTACCTGACGCCGGTGAGGTCCGCGCCCGCCGGCGCGACAGGGCGTCGGCGGCCGCCGCGCCGAGCAGCACGACGCAGGGTGATTATCAGGTTGTACCGCGGCCCGAGGCTGGGCTTCCAGGCTCAGCCCGTTCGGGATGATCGCGATGACCAGACCGCCGATAACCGTGCATCCCGGATGTGACCTTCGCCGCCGAACAACGACGTCCCGCCAATGACCGCGGCGGCGACCGCGAACAGCAGGTGTTGCCGCCTGGACCGCGCCGTCGACGCTGGCGGTCCGCGCTGCGCCGAGCACGCCGGCCAGACCGGCCAGCGACGAGCAGAAGATGAAGGCCGAGATGCGGATCCGATCCACGTAGATGCCGGCACGCCGCGCTGCTTCGGTGTGCTGCCGCCGGTGGCGTACGGTGCCGTCTGAACTGGGTCCCGGCCAGGATCAGCGTCAAGACGACGGACAGCACCAGCAGGATCGGCACGATCCGTGGGATGCCCTCCTGGACGATTAGCGGGTCTAGCGATCGGTTCTGGTTGAGCAGCCAGACCGCCCACGCCGGTCACCACCACGCAAGCGCGCCACCTTTGACCAGCACCACCGAGATCGGATCGGCCACGAGACCATTGGCCTCGGTTGTGCGCGGCCACCCGCCACAGCGTGAACGCCAGGTAGCCCCCAGCAAAGACCGCCCACGGGATCCGGCTCCCACGCGGTGTGATGGCGGACGTGGCCGACTCCAGGTCGAAAGATGAACTTCCGCCCCGCGCGTTGATCGACGCGCCCTGGCCGACGAACTGGAGCAGCACGCCTTGCCAGCCCAAGAACAGCGCCAGCGTCACCACGAACGACGGGATGCCCACCTTGGCCACCAGGAACCCGGTCAACACGCCGATCGACGTGCCGAGACACATCGCCAGGCAGGATCGCGATCAGCGAGTTGTCGCTCAGATGGGTGAACCAGATCACCAGGCCCACGGCGATAGCACCGCCGCCGGCCAGATCCGGTACACCGCCGCGCCGATAAGCGTGACCAGCATCAGCAGCGCCGTGAGGTAGTACGTGACATTGCTGCCCAGGTGCGCCTTCAGGTCACCACCGTTGGTGATCGCGATCCCCATCGCCGCCGCGCACACCCCACTGGCGGTACCCGCCGACAGGTCGATCTCCCCAGCGGCAGCACCTGCGACCAAGGCCATCCCGAGCAGGATGATCGGAGCCGCTTGGGTGATCAGGTTCGCCAGGTTCGTCTTGGTGAGGAACTTGTCGCTGACGTTGGCGAAAATGATCAAGAGCACGATAAAGGCCGCCAATGGCCGGCAGCATGCCCACGTCGCCACCGCGCACCCGCTGCACGTAGTTGGTGAACGACTCCTTGATCGACTTTGGCCCAACGTCCCCAGAGAAGTCGGTCTCGGCAAGCGACTGCGTAGCGGTCATGCCGGCACTTGATGCCGCCGGGGGTAGACGTGACGGTGGGCCGGGTCCCCTCAGGGTCTGTCAATCCTCGCCTCATCCCTCACATGCTCACGTCGGCCGTAGCGGGAGCAAGGCCAATCGACCCTGAGCGCCCGGTCGTGATGAGCTCTGACGATCTGGCTCACCGAGCTGTCCGCCGTGCGGACTTCAGCGGCCAGCCGGCCCAGATAGAGCGCGTCCACGCGGTCGGCGACCTGCAGGACGTCGTTCATATTGTGGCGAGATGATCACCACGCCGACCCCGAGTCGGCCAGCCGGCGCACCAATGCCAGCACTTGCGCGGTTTGCGCTACGCCGAGGGCTGCCGTGGGCTCATCCAGCACCACGACCCGGCTATTCCACAGCACGGCCTTCGCAATGGCCACGCTCTGCCGCTGACCACCGGACAGGCTTGCCACCTTCTGCCGCGCGCTGACTTGATCGTGCGCACCGACGGGCTGGCTAACGCGCGGCGCGCCTCCTTCTCCATGAATCCCTCATTGAGAGAGAGTCCCCAGGCCCGGGCGGCCTCACGACCGAGGAACATGTTCTGCACGATGTCCAGATTGTCGGCCAGGGCCAGATCCTGATAAACGATCTCAATGCCCAGCGCCGCCGCATCACGCGGCCCGTGGATCGTGACGTGCTGCCCGTCGAAGAGGATCTCACCGGTGTCGATCTGGTGGATGCCGGCCAGGCACTTCACCAGAGTCGATTTTCCGGCACCGTTATCCCCACGAGGGCAGTTACTCCGCCCCTCGTACACGCTGAAGTCGACGTCATGCAGTACATGCACCGGGCCGAAGCTCTTGTTGATGTTGCGCATTTCCAGAAGCGGGGTTTCGGTCACAACGACTCCTGTCTGCCGGCCCGTGTGCTCTCAGAGGTATTTCCTCGCATAACGGTCCATTGCGCAAGAGGACCGAGCGTGCGGGCTTGCCGCTATGGCAAGCCCGCACGCCGGATCAGATGGTGAACCTCCTGTCGAGCTATTGAATACCAGCCGCCTTGCATTGGGTCTCGTAACCCTTGCAGACGTCCGCGACGGCAACCTCACCGGTGTCGGTGACCGTCTTGACGTTGGCCTTGGTGACCGTCACCGGCGTCAACAGCACGGACGGGACGTCACGGTTGCCGGTCGGGTCGTGCACCTTCGTGGTGACGCCGGCGGTCTCCGGGCTCTGGCCCTTGATCAGTGCGATCGCGAGCTTGGAGGCCGCGTCGGCCTCCTTCTTGACGTCCTTGAAGACGGTCATGCACTGGTCGCCGGCGAGGATGTTCTGCAGCCCCTGCACGCTCGCGTCCTGGCCGGTCACCGGCACTGTCTTGCCGTTCTGCTTGAGAATGGTGATTGCCGCGTTACCCAGGGTGTCATTCGCGGCCAGAACACCGTCGATGTTGCCGCCGGCCGCGGTGAACATGCCCTGGAAGATGGTGACGGCCTTGTCCTTGTCCCACATGGGCACCGACTGGTTGCCGGCCTTCTTGTACTTGCCGGCCTGCGTACAGCGGGTTGAGCACCGAGTTGTAGCCCTGCGCGAACAGCGTCGCGTTGTTGTCGTCGGGCGAGCCGTTGAGTTCCGCTACCGCTGGGTTAGCCTTGCCGGTCTTGTCGAGGCAGGCGACGAGGCCTTGGCCCTGCAGCTTGCCGACCGCGACGTTGTCGAAGGAAACGTAGTAGTCGGAGCTCCGCCGAGGGTCAGCCGGTCGTAGTCGATGGTCTTGATGCCGGCCGCCTTGGCCTTCTGCTGCACCGCGGCGGCGGAGGGGCTGTCCAGACCGTCGGTGATAAGTACCGCGACGCCCTCCTGGATCATCGAGTCGGCGATGGTGGCGAACTTTTGTCTTGTCACCCTGCGCATTCTGGATGTCGGCCTGGATGCCGGCATCCTTGAAATGCCTGTCTGCAGCAGCGGCTTGTCGTATTGGATGTAGCGGGGCGAAGAAGTCTCGTCCGGCAGGATCACGCCGACCTTGCCGGCTCGTGCGGCCGCTGCTGCTGCCACTGCCGCCACCGGTGCCGCCGCTCGAGGACGACTTCGAACTGCTCGAGCACGCGACCAGGACCAGGGAGGCCGCGACCCCGTTACGACGAAGCCGATTGCGCTCTTGCGCATAGGCGTGTCCCGCCTTTCCGGTCAGGGATCGACGAGAACATGCCCGCACGACCCGAATATGTTGTCTGGGCGAACATATCTCCGCCGTTGCCGGGCCGCCAGCATCGAGACCGACTCGTTACGACTTCCTCCCTACCAGTTAGATCGAAACGCTTTTGTGCGTCATAGCAGCGAGCGCAATACGTAGGGCATGATCCCGCCGTGCCGGTAATAGCCGGCTTCGCCCGGAGTGTCGATCCGCACCTCGGGCCTGGAACTCCCGATTATCAGGCGGTGACGGTGACGGTGCGTGGGGTAACGCCCTCGTTCAGCGACTCCACGCCGGTGATCGTGAATGTCTCCTCTCCGGTTAGCCCCAGCGACTGCGCGTTCTCGCCATCGAGGTATTGCAGCGGCAGCACCCCATGCCGATGAGATTCGATCCGATGGATCCGCTCGTACGACTCAGCGAGGACGGCGCGCACCCCGAGTAACGCGGTGCCCTTGGCCGCCCAGTCCGAGACGACCCGGATCCGTACTCCGTCCCGGCGAGGATCAGCAGCGGGGTGCCGGTGCGGGCGTAATTCATTGCGGCGTCGTAGATGGTGGCCACCGGACCGTCGGGCTGCGTGAAGTCCCGAGTGAATCCGCCCTCCGTGCCGGGTGCCAGCTGGTTGCGCAACCGGATGTTGGCGAAGGTGCCGCGGATCATCACCTCGTGGTTGCCGCGCCGGGAACCGTAGGAGTTGAAGTCGCGACGTTCGATGCCGTGCTCGGTCAGGTACCGCCCGGCCGGGGAGTCGGCCTTGATCGATCCGGCCGGCGAGATGTGGTCGGTCGTCACCGAATCGCCGAGCTTGGCCAGCACGCGGGCGCCGGCGATGTCCGAGACGGGCTCTGGCTCGCCGGGCCATCCCATCGAAGTACGGAGGCTTGCGGACGTAGGTCGAGTCGGGATCCCACTCGAAGACGTCGCCTTCGGGCGTCGGAAGGCTCCGCCACCGATCGTCACCAGCGAACACATCGACGTAGCCGTCGGTGTACATCTCGCTGGCGATTGCCTCGGTCGACCACCTGCTGGATCTCCCGCGCGGTCGGCCAGATATCACGCAGGTACACCGGCTGACCGTCGGTGCCGGCGCCGAGCGGTTCCGTCGGTGATGTCGATATCCATCGACCCGGCGAGCGCGTACGCCACGACGAGAGGCGGAGAGGCCAGGTAGTTCATCTTGCACGTCGGGGTTGATCCGGCCCTCGAAGTTGCGGTTGCCGGACAGCACGCGCGACGACCGCGAGGTCGGCCTCGTTGACCGCGTCCGATACCTCGTCCGGCAGCGGCCCGGAGTTGCCGATACAGGTCGTGCAGCCGTAGCCGACGAGGTTGAATCCGAGCTTGTCGAGGTAGGGCGTAAGGCCGGCGCGGTCGTAGTAGTCCATGACCACCTTCGACCCTGGAGCGAGCGAGGTCTTGACCCAAGGCTTGGCGGGTCAGCCCCTTCTCGACCGCCTTCTTCGCCAGCGAGCGCGGCACCGATCATCACCGACGGATTGGACGTGTTGGTGCAGGACGTAATGGCGGCGATGGCCACGGCGCCGTGGTCGAGCACGACCCGCTCCCGTTCTCGAGCGTCACCGGCGTCGGCGTGGAGACCGGCCGTGTGCGCCATTAGCTGCCGACGGCACGGAGAACACATGGCTGGTGGCGCCGCCGGATCCGACGCCGGGAAGGTCTCGTCGACCGCCTCGTCGACCGAGTCCTGGACCGAATCACCGTCGGTGAAGTCGGCGAGTGCGGCCCGAAAGGCCGTTTCGCGGCGGCGAGCGCCACGCGATCCTGCGGCCGTTTGGGTCCGGCGAGGGACGGTTCGATGGACGCCGAGATCCAGCTCGAGTGTCTCGGAGTAAGCCGAGCTCCGCGTCGGGGTCATGCCACAGCGCGTTGGTCTTGGCGTAAGCCTCGACGAGCGCGACTCTGATCGTCCGGGCGACCGGTGAAGCGAAGGTAGTGGAGCGTCTCGTCGTCGATGGGAAATATCGCGCAGGTCGACCCGTACTCCGGGCTCATGTTGCCGATCGTCGCGCGATTGGCGACCGGCACGGCCGACACCCCGCTGCCGTAGAACTCGACGAACTTTCCGACGACGCCGTGCTGGCGCGAGCATCTCGGTGATGGTGAGCACGAGGTCGGTCGCGGTCGAGCCGTCGGGCAGCTCCCCGGTGCAGTCTGAATCCGACCACCTTGGGAATCAGCATGCTAGACCGGCTGGCCCAGCATGGCGGCCTCGGCCTCGATGCCGCCTACCCCCAGCCCAGCACGCCGAGCCCGTTGACCATCGTCGTGTGCGAGTCCGTGCCGACCAGGGTGTCCGGGTAGGCAACGCCGTCGTGCTCGAACACCACGCGGGCGAGGTACTCGATGTTCACCTGATGGACGATGCCGGTGCCGGGCGGCACGACCTTGAACTCGATCGAACGCCGTCTGGCCCCAGCGCAGGAACTGGTAGCGCTCCCGGTTGCGCGAGTACTCGAGCTCGACGTTGCGTTCGAACGCGTCCGGGGTCCCGAACAGGTCGGCGATCACCGAGTGGTCGATGACCAACTCGGCCGGTGCGAGCGGATTGACCTGGGCCGGGTCGCCGCCCAGATCGCGCATGGCCTCGCGCATCGTTGCGAGGTCGACGACGGCTGGGCACCCCGGTGAAGTCCTGCATGACTACTCGGGCCGGGGTGAACTGGATCTCGGTGTCCGGCTCGGCCGCCGGGTTCCAGTTCGCCAGCGCCGCGATCTGCTCGGGCGTCACGTTCACGCCGTCTTCGGTGCGCAGCAGGTTCTCCAGCAGCACCTTCAAGCTGAACGGCAGCCGATCCGATTCCGTCGACCGCACTGATGCGGAAGTAGTCCAGCGTGCGACCGTCGACCTCGAGGCGATCGCGGGCACCGAGACTGTTTCTGCTATCGGGCACGAGGGCTCCTTCGTGCGAAAGTGTCTCGACGTCAAGATATCACCGGTGGGTCACGCTGGGCGGTTTCGTCCGGCATTCGCCAGAGATTCGTACTCTGGCTAGGTGGAGCAGCGATCGACCCCCGACGCGGCGGTCGCCAGGCCGACAGCGGCGCCGACGGGGTCGAATCCGCAGCCGGCGCCCGCGATGCGGCCGAACGACCGTCGCTGGCGCCGGATCCGCCGCCGCGGTGGGATTGGGCTATGCCGCCGCCCTGATCGTTCTCGTCGTGACCGTCGGCGTGCCGACGGATCGGGCCAGCCTGCTTCTCGTCATCCTGGCCGGCCTTGGCCATTCCGTGCCTCGGCAAGGGGTGGCGAGCGTTCCGCCAGGTGCTGCTGGACTGGCTGCCCTTCACGGCGGTGCTCGTGGTGTACGACGTCTCTCGCGGGCTCGCGACCTGGGTCGGCTTGCCGTTACACATGTCGGATATCGCGGCGGCTGACCGCGACCTCTTCGGCGGGACCGTGCCGACGGTCTGGTTGCAAGATCACTTCCTGCATCCGGGCGCGCCGACGTGGTACGACGCGCTGGCCACGCTGGTCTACATCACCCACTTTCTGGCGACGCCGATCGTGGCCGCGGTGCTCTGGCTGCGCAATCGCGAGGTCTGGATCCAGTTCATCACCCGGGTCATCGCCTTGTCGGTCGCCGGCCTCGTGACCTATGTCTCTTTCCCGCGGCGCCACCGTGGTACGCAGCGCGGAAGGCGTCATCGAGCCGGTTATCCGGGCCTCATCGCGCGGCTGGCTCGTGGCTGCATATCAACCACGCGGGGGCAACCTGCTCAGCGCGGGTCAACTGGCGGCCAACCCTGTCGCCGCGATGCCCTCGCTCCACACGGCGTTCGCCACCCTGATCGCGTTGTTCGTCATCGGCCGACTGCGATCCCCGTGGCGGTGGCTGATCCTGCTCTATCCCGTCGCCATGGGATTGGCTCTCGTCTACCTCGGTAGAGCACTACGTCGTCGATCTCCTCGCGGGCGTGCTCTACGCGGTGGCGATACACCTGGGTGTCTCGGCGTGGGAGCGCCGCCGGGCCCGCCGAGTCGACATCGTGGTCCGGCTCAATAGGCACTTTTGTCCGGGTTTAATGCTCGTTGGTGCCGGGTGATTCTCACGGGACTGCTGGCGCATGTGGGACGCAAGTGGCACTCTGGATTCCCAGCGTGGTCGGAGCACGGGGTCATCAAACGAGGAGATCGCGGCGGTGCGCGCACGACGTCGGATTCGGGTAGGCCGTCGCTCTGCCGTGCTCATCTCGATTCTCGCGACGGTCGGCAGCGGTCATCGCGGTGCTCGGTCACGGCGATCGCGGACCCGCCGCCGAACCCGTCCGACCAGCAGATCAACAATGCCAATCAGACGAAGGACCAGCTCGCCACCGAGGTCGGGCAACTGTCCGCGCAGATCGCGGTCATGCAGAGCAAACTCGACCGGTTGAACCTCGTGGCCGAGCGCGCCGAGCAGAAGCTCGCGCTCGCACTCGAGCGGCTGCAGCAGGCCAAGGACGCTGCGGTAGAAGGCCCAGGCGCAGGTCAAGGCCGCCCAAGCGGCCGATCTCGAAGGCCCAGGCTGACTTCGTTGATCTTTGCGCGGGAGGCATACACCAGCGGCCAGCCGCAGGGTCCTCGCCGGCGGCCTGTTGACCGCAAGCGATCCCAACGCGCTCCTGCAGCGGGGCGACTACCTCGCGCTACGTCGCAAACTCGCAGCTGGCGGCAATTGGTGGCCTGAGCCGGGCGACGGTGGCCAAGTCCAACGCCGACGCGGCCGCGCGCAAGGCGGTCAACGATCAGGCGGCCGCCACCGCGCAGCCGCGGCGCAGGCGAAAAGGGACGCCGACGCGGCCGTCGTCGCTGCCGCGGCCGAGCGGGACCCAGCTCACCCAGCAACTGGCTGATAACAACTCAAAGCTGGATGCCGCCAAGAGCAAGCTCGCCGAACTGAACAACCAGCGCACCGCCTATCTCGCATGGAAAGCGGAGCAGGAACGCATCGCGCGGGAGCGGGCGCTCGCGCTAGCCCGGGCCCGGGCGGCAGCCGCGGCGGCTGCGGCGGCGCGGGCAGCAGCCATCGCCGCGCGCTGCCTGCATAGGGTGGCCCGGCGGCTGCCGCCGCGGTCACCATGAACCCAGGTGCGGATATCGCTATTGGCGCGAGCGCGGGTGGCGGATGGTCGTCCGCTGCGGCCAACACGGCAGTGGCGCGCGCGATGTCGACACTCGGCATCCCGTATGCGTGCGGCCGGCGGCACGTTCTGGGGGCCGAGCCGAGGCGTGCCGGTGGGACTTCGACTCACGCAACGACGGCAACGTCATCGGCTACGACTGCTCCGGGCTGACGCTGTTTGCCTGGGCGCCCTACCTGCACATGTCGCACTACGCGCCGAACCAGTGGGGCGTCGGCTCGTACCACCCATCGACCGATCAGCTGCTCCCAGGTGACCTGGTGCTTCTGGAGCGAGGACGGCACGGTCGCTGGGATCGGGCACGTTGCGCTGTACATCGGCGGCGGCAACGTCGTCCAGGCGGCGCCCTACAGCGGGTCGTACGTCCAGGTGACCCCGCTCGGGCAAGTCGAGGCGGGCTACTTCGGCGCCACCCGCCCGCTCACCTGACCATCGTCAGATCGTGGGGCACCTCGACTCGGTGGCACGCTCGTAGAGGTCGACGAAGCGGCGGTACGCCTCGTCGACCTGGGCATAGTCGGCGCCCGCCACTAGGTCGAGCAGTAACCCGCGGCTGACCGCGACACCAGCCGCAGCTCCGGCCGGATCGGAGCCAACACCGATCACCTTCGCCACCTCGGCGGCGTCGGGTCAGAGCCATGTGGTTGGGTCGACGCGTTCTCGCAGCCCTTCGGTACCCGGGGCACCCTGCAGCGACGAGCCCGAACACCTCGAAGGAACAGCTTGACGAACGGACGAAGCTCCTCCCGGCTGACCTGCTCCCACAGGCCGATCATGGCAGCTCTGCGTGGGGTTCGCGCGTGCTCGGCCATCGCGACCATGACGGCCCGCTGCTGAGCTTCGATCGCCGCTGACTGATGGCTGGTGCAAAGCGGCACCCCTTCGCGAGAGCTTCGAAGTGGTGCAGCAGCATCCGGTAGCTGGTGGCCGCGCCCCGAGCTTGATCTCTGGCGGCAGGCTCTCCGCCAGCGATCTTCTTCCAGGCCGAACAGGCGTAGGGGCAGCCATGACCCGTCTCCAGACAGCTGTTCCCGGCACCCACTTCCCCCAGCCATGCCCGGTGGCGAATCGGGCGCACCGACCGCGATGATCTAGGGCTTCATCGTCGCGCTGAAGGTGCTGGCATCAAGTCCAAGATCAACCGCTTCGACTGGCTGGACGAGCGCGCCTCCGCACCAGCCGCCGCTGACGGCGGCACGGCCGAGCAAGAATCCACGCCGTTGTAGAAAGTCCGCCAACCCGTCAGCGTGGAGGTCGCAGGCCAACCAATGCTTGACCCGCTGCGAGTCGTGCAGGCGGGGTTACGCCACGACAGATGATCGATGGTCGCGGCCGCGCGGCAGCCGCGGGCCGAACACCGCGGGGTTGAATCAGTGTCGGCTGTGGACGTTGATCGCATCACAGGCACCATAACTCTCCGTCCCGTACCGTGAGTCGGATTCGAGCTGATGCGCGGCCCGCGCCGCAGTGGACGGAGATTTGGGTGACGGAACAACGGAGCGCGCAGCCACTATCGACCCCCGCGGCTGACACGCGTCGGCGCTCGAACGGGTGATGTTCGAGGTCAACGCGGGTGATCGTCGGCCAGGAGCGCCTCGTCGAACGCATGCTGGTGGGCGCTGCTGGTCTCAAGGACACCGCCTCCCTGAGGGTGTGCCTGGCGTAGCCAAGACGCTGGCCGTCGAGACCCTGGCCCGCGCACGGTGACCGGCACCTTTGCCCGGTTGCAGTTCACGCCCGACCTCGTGCCGTCCGACATCGTGGGCACCCGCATCTACCGGCAGTCGGGCGAGCGGTTCGACACCGAGCTCGGGCCCATCTTCGCCAACTTCGTCCTGGCGGACGAGATCAACCGCGCGCCGGCCAAGGTCCAGTCGGCGTTGCTGGAGGTAATGGCCGAGCGTCAGGTGACCATCGGCGGGGTGCGTTACCCCGTGCCGGCACCATTCCTCGTCCTCGCGACCCAGAACCCCATCGAGAGCGAGGGCGTGTATCCGCTGCCGGAGGCACAGCGGGACCGATTCCTGATGAAGATCTGTGGTGGACTATCCCACGGCCAGCCGAGGAGCGGGAGATCATCTACCGGATGGGCGGCGAGCCGCCGGTCGCGAATCCGGTGATCACCACCGACGAGCTGACCCGGCTGCAGGTGACAGCGTCTCGGGTGTTCGTGCACCACGCGAGGATCGTCGATTACGTCGTGCGCCTCGTGCTGGCCACGCGCACCCCGGCGCAGCACGGCATGCCCGACGTGGCGCAGTGGGTGTCATACGGTGCGAGCCCGCGCGCGAGCCTGGGCCTGATCGCCGCCGGCCGGGCGATTGCGCTGCTTCGCGGACGGGACTACGTGCTGCCGCAAGACGTCCTCGACGTGGCCACGGACGTGCTGCCGCATCGCATGGTCATGTCGTACGACGCGATCGCTGACGGCATTCCCGCGGTCCACGCGGTGCGGCGCATCCTGCAGACCATCCCGCTGCCCCCAGGTCGCGCCCCGTCAGCGAGCCGCGCGGGCACCAACCCGGCTACGCTCCGGGCGGCTCTGTGGGAGCGCACTGCATGAGCAAAACGAGCATCTGGTGCGTAGGTGAGCAATGTCGGCGCCTGAGGAGCTGCCGACGCTCGACGTGGCGCCGGCGGAGCCGCCGTTGCTACGTCGCCTCGGAATTGACGGTACGCAACAAGCTCGGACGGCTGATTGCCGCAAGGTAACTATCTGGGCCTGGTAGCCGGGTCCGGGAAGCGAAGCAGGGAGCTCGCGGCTGTACTACCCGGGCGATGACGTGCGGCGCATGGACTCGCCTGTTACCGCGCACACACCGCTCCCGCATGTGTCGCCAGACGATCGCGGATCGTGAGCTGGAGTCCTGGCTGGTCGTCGACCTTTCGCCGAGCATCGACTTCGGCACAGCGTTCACCGAGAAGCGCGAGCTCGTGCTGGCCGCCATCACGGCGGTGGTACACCTGAGCTCGCGCGGCGGGAACCGCGTCGGCGCCGATCGTGACGACCGGCGAGGGGAGCTACCGAATCCGGCGCGATCGGGCCGGTCAGCACGCCCGATATCTGATCCGCAACGCGCGATCGCCCCGGGCCAGTTCCGGCGTGGCGAGGCGACCTGGCCGCGGCTATCGAGCAGCTGCGCCGCCGCCGCCGCGCCGCCAGTGGGCTTGGTCGCGATCGTCTCGGACTTTCTGGACTCCTCCGCGCGACGGGCTCGAACAGCGCGATCGTCAGCGCCAACTGGGAGCGTCCGCGTTGTGCGCGCTGGGTGGTCGCCATCACGTCGTCGGAATCGAGGTCGTCTGACCCGAGGGAGCTGGAGCTTCCAGCGGCCGGGTTGATGACGTTCGTCGATCCGGAGACCGGCGAGCAGGTCGAGGTGCAGACATCCCGGCCGGACGTCCGGCGCTCGGTATGCCGCCGCCGCGGCCGAGCAGCGGGACCGGATCGCGACACGACGCTCGGCACGCGCGCGAGCCGGCGCATCTGCAGCTGCGCACAGACCGAGGACTGGCTCACGGACGTCGTGCGCCGCGTAGGCGGCCCAGCGCCGCGGCCCCGGTGGGGAGCGGGGTGCGCCGATGGACGTTCCTCTCGCCGGCGTGGCTGCTTCTTCTGATACCGGTCGGTCTTAGCCGTCGTCGGTTGTTTCATCCTCCAGATTGCGCAGGAAGAGGTACGCCGCCCGGTTCAGCAACGTCTCGCTGCTGGCCTCCGTCGCGCCGAAGCGCCCAGGATGGCGGCGGCATCTCACGTTCGCGCTCCTCATCGCCGGACTGGCCGTCCTGGCACTCGGCGCGGCCCAGCCGACCGCAGCCGTCCATCTGCCGCGTGACCGGGCGACGGTCATGATGGCGATCGACGTCTCTGAGTCGATGCGGGCCGACGACGTGCTGCCGACCCGGCTACAAGCCGCGCAGCGAGGCGGCCAAGCAATTCGCCAGACCTTCTTCCGCCCCGCATCAACCTCGGCCTGGTCAAGTTCAGCGGAACGGCCAGCGTGCTCGTGCCCCGACCAACGATCGACCGCGACTCCGATCAAGGTGGCCATCGACGGTCTTGGAGTTGGACCGGGCGACGGCCATCGGCGAGAAGCCGCCATTCATCCTGCCTGGATGCGATCAAGAGCGTTCAGCAAGGCGACGACCTCCAGTGGCGACCAGCCACCACACCGGCGCAGGGTCGTGCTGGATGAGTGACGGAACGTCCAACACGGGGCGTGCGCCCGAGGCCGGCAGCTGAGGCCGCCGCGGAGGCCAAGGTGCCGGTATCGACGATCGCGTTCGGGACCGATAACGGCACGCGTTGACATCGAAGGTGAGCGAATCCCAGTTCCCGCCGACAAGTCGCCACGCTGAAGGCGATCGCCCAGACCACAGCCGGCACCTTCCACACGGCCGCATCGCGCGCGGCCGAGCTCCAGACCGTTTTACAAGGACATCGGCAGCCAGATCGGGTACACGACCCAACATCGGGATATCAGCTGGCGGTTTCTGCTGCTGATCGGGACGCTGCTCACGCTATCCGCCGCGGGGACGTCTCTCCTCTGGGCCGGCCGCTTGCTGTAGACCCGTTCGGCCCGGTAACACACGCTCCGTTTGGTGGACGCTAGGTTGACGACTCCATGACGCGCTCAGTGCTGGTCACGGGTGGCAACCGCGGTATCGGCCTGCCAGCTTGCTCGCGCGTTCGCCGCGGCTGGAGACCAGGTCGCGGTGACTCACCGCGGTAGCGGGTCCGCCGGAGGGACTGTTCGGCGTGCCGTGGATGTCAACGGACACCGCTTCGGTCGACGCTGCCTTCAGCGCCGTGGAGGCAGCGCACGGCCCGGTCGAGGTCCTCGTCGCCAACGCCGGGATAACCGACGACGCGCTGTTGATGCGAATGAGCGAGGAGTCCTTTGCCCGCGTGGTCGACGCGAATCTGACCGGGGCGTACCGAGTGGCAAAGCGAGCGAACCCCGGCCATGCTCAAGGCCCGACGCGTGGCGGATGATCTTCATCTCCTCGGTCGTGGCGCTTGTCGGCGCACCGGGACAGGCGAACTACGCGGCGAGCAAGGCGGGACTGATCGGGCTGGCTCCGCTCGATCGCGCCGCGAGCTCGGCAGCCGGTCGATCACGGCAAATGTCCTCGCTCCGGGCTTCATCAAGACCGATATGACCGACCAGATGACAGAGGCGCGCACGGCCGAGATCTCTCGCAACCGTGCCGGCCAAGCGGTACGGCACGGTCGAGGAAGTGGCGGCCGCCGCCGTCTTTCCTGGCGTCCGAGCCGGCGGGATACGTCTCGGGGTGGTACTGCCGGTAGACGGCGGCGTGGGCATGGGCATCTGAGAGGACGACGATGGGTCTGCTGGACGGCAAGCGAGTCTTGGTCACCGGTGTCATCACCGAGGCGTCGATCGCCTTCTCCGGTGGCTCGGATCGCTCAGGAGGAGGGCGCGCAGGTCGTGCTCACCGGCTTCGGCCGGATGTCGCTCGTCGAGCGCGGTGGCGAGGAAGCTGCCGGAGCCAGCGCCGCTGGTGGAGCTGGACGTGACTGATGACGAGCAGACCCGGCGGCGCTTGCTGACAAGGTGCGCGAGCACGTCCCCGCGCTCGATGGCGTGGTCCACTCCATCGGCTTACGCGCCGCCGTCGTGCCTCGGTGGTGACTTCCTGGATGCACCCTGACCGACGTGGCCACCGCCTGTGCAGGTGTCGGCCTATTCCCCTCAAGTCGCTGACGGTCGCCACGCTGCCGTTGACTCGGAAACTCGGGTGGGTCGGTGGTCGGAATGACGTTCGATGCGACCGTGGCCTGGCCTGCGTATGACTGGATGGGCGTTGCGAAGGCCGGACTCGAGTCCACCGCTCGATATCTGGCCCGGGAGCTCGGCTCGCGCAAGATCCGGGTGAACCTCGTGGCGGCCGGACCCATGCGAACCATGGCGGCGAGGAGCATCCCCGGGTTTGCGACGTTCGAGGACGCTTGGGACGGACGCGCCCCTCAGGCTGGGACAACAGCAACGCCGAGCCGGTGGCTCGCGGGGTCGCCGTATTGCTCTCGGACTGGCTGCCTGCGACGACGGGAGAGAATCGTGCACGTCGACGGCGGCTACCACGCGATGGGCGTTTGATTGGCCGCCTACGACGCGCTGTTGCTGCTGTCCTTTGGCGGCCCGGAGCGCCCGGACGAGGTCCCGCCGTTCCTGCGCAACGTGACGCGGGGCCGGGAGGTCTCGAACGAGCGGCTGGTGCAGGTGGCGGAGCACTACCAGCACTTCGGCGGCGTCTCGCCCATCAACGAGCAGAACCGTGCGCTGCTCACCGCGATCGGGAAGGACTTCACCGCGCATGGCCTTGACCTGGGCCTGTACTGGGGTAATCGCAACTTGGTACCCGTACGTCGACGACACGATGCGGACGATGGTCGCAGATGGCGTCAAGCGCGCGCTTGTCCTCGCGACCAGCGCGACATCGTCCTACTCGGGGTGTCGGCAGTACCGAGAGAACCTGACCGACGCACAGGCCGAGCTCGGGCCATCAGCTCCGCTGCTGCACAAGCTGCGCCACTACTTCGATCACCCGGGTTTCGTTGCCGCAAACGCGGACCGCGTCCGGGCCGCCCTGACCGAGTTGCCGCGGGACCGTCGCGAAGCAGCCCGCCTGGTGTTCACTGCGCACTCGCATCCCGGTGGCGATGAACGCCTCGTCCGGACCATCGGGAGGTTTGTATCCTCGACGAGCACCGCGAGACGGCGCGCCTGGTTGCCGAAGCGGTGCGTGAGCCCACGCGCCGAGTTCGATCTGGTCTGGCAATCCCTGGTCTGGTCCGTCCCGTGTGCCATGGCTGCAACCCGATATCAACGATCACCTGCGAACGCTGGCCGCGCAGGAAACCGCGGCGGTCGTCGTCAGCCCGACGGGCTTCGTGTCGGACCATCTCGAGGTGCGCTGGGACTCTCGACACCGAAGGCGCGCGAGACCGCTGCGCGAGCTGGGACTGCCCTTCGCGCGGGCGGCGACCGCTGGCACTCATCCTGCATCTCGTGGCCATGGTGCGGGAGCTGGTGGAGGAGGAGCTGTCCGAGCGCCCCGGCGAGCGCTCGGCTCGCTGGGGCATCTGTGGGCTGAACTGCCCTCCGCGATGCTGTCCGCGCCCGGCCCGGCATTCGCCGCAACCTAGGGAGGGGTCAGGCGCGCGTTCTGAGCCGAACGAGTCGGAGGACGACACCGACGGCGAAGATCGCGAGGCCCGCGACGATGCCGGCTGTCGGCAACGTGGCGACCAGCCCAGCGCAGCCGATCACTCCCAGGATTTGTACTGGTCGTGGGTACCGGCGGTCGCCGGCGGCTTGGGTGAACGCGGCCAGATTCGCGATCAGGTAGTAGCTCAGCACGCCGAAGGAGGAGAACGCGATCGCTCCGCGCAGGTCCGTGAACGCCACGAGGATGCATACCAACAGACCCACGGCCAATTGAGCCCGGCGCGGTATCTGGCGCCTTGGATCCACTGCCGCAAGCCAGCGGGGCAGGTCGGCGTGCCGAGCCATCGCGCAGCGTTGTCCGTCCGATCCCGGCGATGAGTGCCAACAGCGCGCCGAGTGACGCCGCGACCGCTCCGACGCGCACCAAGGGCACCGCCCAGTTCCACGATCCGGCCGCCACCGCGTCGGCCACCGGCGCGGACGAGGCGGCGAGCTGCTGCGGCCCGAGGGTCGCGAGCGTCGTCAGTGCTACCGCCGCATACACGACGACGGCGATGAGCAATGCGATGAGGATGGCACGCGGATGGTGCGCCTCGGTTCCCGCACCCTCTTCCCCGAGCGTCGCAATGCGGGCGTAGCCGGCGTACGGCGAAGAAGATCAGGCCGGCGGACTGGACAACCCGTACCAGCCGTGACCGGCGGTGGTGGGATCCCATCGGCGTCGTCGCGGTTCCCTCGCCCGCCCAGGCGGCGACGACGGCGACGCCCAGGATCGCGAGCACGATGGAGACGAGGATCGCCGTCACCCGGGCTGTGCGGGTCACGCCCAGACAGGTGACGGCAGTCATCACGGCGACCGTGCACACGGCCACCGGGCGCTGCCACGCGGTCGGGATGACGTAGGCAACGACGGTGAGCGCCATCGCAGCGCAGCTTGCGATCTTGCCGACGACGAAGCCCCAACCCGCGATATAGCCCCACCACGCCCCAAGGCGCTCACGGCCGTAGATGTACGTGCCGCCGGAGGTCGGATAGGTCGCGGCGAGTTGCGCGGACGACGTGGCGTTGCAATATGCGACGACGGCGGCGATCCCGAGACCGATGAGCAACGCACCACCAGCCGCCTGCGCCTGCGGGTCCGAAGACCGAAAACACTCCCGCCCCGATCATCGAGCCGAGACCGATGATCACGGCATCGGCGAGGCTCAGCCGTCGCGCGAGCGTGGGCTGGGTGGCTGCCGCAACAGGTTTGGGCGTCTCCGACCTCGCCTGCGGCGATTGCTATCCGCCCGCGTTGTAGCCGGCGACGCGAGCTCGCCGCACAGCCGTGACCAGAGGGCGCAAGGCCTCCGTGCGGGCCGCGACCCCGTTCGGTCGATTGCCCCACCTACCGGATCGAGCAGCGCGATACGCAGCACGTCGTCCATGCGTTCGGCCTGGGCCAGCAACGGCGACAGCTCGCGAGGGTATCCGCTCGGCAGATCGAGCCGCTCACCGGCCCGGCGGCGTGCGCCAAGGCCTCCCCGACCTCCCCGAAGCGCCGGATACATCCGCGGCGAGCAGGGCCCGCGCGGAGTCCCGAATGGCCTCCGCCAGCGCCTGCTGGGCCTCTCGAACGTCGATGTGGTCAGGTGGCGCCGCCTCGACGGGGAACGCCCGCCATCGCACGCTACGGGCGAGCACTGCTCGCCGGGTTAGCGGCCAAGATCTCGGGGACCAGGCCGAATCCGCCGCCGAAGACTGCCTCGCCCGCCTCCAGCGCGGCGGCTCGGAACCCGACCGGCCCGGGCACTCCACGCAAATCGCCGGGGACCGGTAGGACGGCCCGCAACGTTCGCTCCGCGGGTCCGCCACTGGATCAGCGCCTCCGAGAGCGGCATGTCGGCGGTATCGTCCGCCACGATTCGATGACCTCGTCCCCGGCGCTGGCGGCACGCAGCACCTCGTCCGACGCGGGCCCGGCCGGCGAGCCACGTCGAGGTCCAGGCGGCAAGGATGCCGCAACGAGGGGCCGACACCCATCCAGACTACGGGCCCGCCCTGGATTGATGCCAGCGACGATCACCGTCGATGCCGTCGAGGACTCGGCTATTTCTTAACCGGGGCGTGATGTATCGAACCGGCGCGGCGCAGTGGATCGTGCCAGGATTGAGTTGTGCCTGCTTGGCTGATCTGGGTGATCGCTGCTGGCGTGCTGGCCGGAGCCGAGACCTTGTCGATGGACTTTGTCTTGGTGATGTGCGCCGGCGGCGCGCAGCTGGCGCCTCACCGCGGCCGTCGGTGCACCACCTGCGATCCAGGTCCTCGTGGCGGCGTTCGTCGCGATCGGCTTGCTGGCCTTTCGTACGCGTCCCGTCGCGCGCCGCCACCTGGCCGGCGAAGGTGCGCAACTTATGGGCACCGGAGGCGCTGATCGGCGAGCAGGCCATCGTGCTGCCGAGGTCGATGCACATCACGGCCTGGTGCGGCTCAATGGTCAACCGTGGACGGCTCCGCGCGTACGACACAACGCAGACCATGACCGCGGGGAGCATGGTACGGGTCATGGAGATCTCCGGCGCGACCGCAGTCGTCGTGGCAGGGAACCATGACGATCAGCCCATCCATCCTGCGGGAGGAGACCACATGGCTGCGATTGATTGCGGCGATCGTTGTCGTCGCCGTTTTGTTGATCTTGCTGGTGCGCACGGTACGGATCGTGCCCCAGGCTCGGGCCGGCGTCGTTGAGCGACTCGGCGTTACGTGCGCACCCAGGGACCGGGTGTCGCCATCCTGTTGCCGTTCGTCGACCGCATGCGCCCGCTGATCGACCTGCGCGAGCAAGTCGTGAGTTTCCCACCGCAGCCGGTGATCACGAGCGACAACCTGACTGTGGCGATCGACTCCGTCATCTATTTCCAGGTCACCGATCCACGCGCGGCCACCTACGAAATCCAGAACTACATCCAGGCGGTCGAGCAGCTGACGATCACCACCCTGCGCAACGTCGTCGGCGCGCTCAACCTCGAGGAGACGCTGACGAGCCGCGACTGCGATCAACACGCAACTGCGCGGCGTACTCGACGAGGCGACCGGTCCGTGGGGAATCCGGGTCGCCCGGGTCGAGATCAAGGCGATCGATCCGCCGCCGTCCATCCAGGACGCCATGGAGGCGCAGATGCGGGCGGATCGCAACAAGCGCGCAGTCATCCTGCAGGCCGAAGGCCAGCGGGAATCGGCGATCAAGACCGCCGAGGGCCAGAAAGCGGCGCAGATCCTGTCCGCTGAAGGGCAGAAGCAGTCGGTGATCCTCGCATCAGAGGCGGACCGCCAATCGCGAATCCTGCGCGCCGAGGGTGAGCGAGCCGCGAGATACCTCACTGCGCAGGGCCAGGCCAAGGCCATCGAGACAACGTTCGGTGCGATCCACGCAGCCAAGCCCGATCCGGCGCTGCTCGCATACCAGTACCTGCAGGTGCTGCCGCAGATCGCCCAGGGCGACGCGAACAAGATGTGGATCGTGCCGAGCGAGTTCAGCAAGGCTCTCGAAGGGCTGTCGAAGCTCGCCGGCGGCGACGATGAGGGGAGAAGCCGTCCTGGCTCGCGGCGACCAGCACCGGCGGTCCGAATGGCGGCGCACTGGATCTCGACACGAGCCGATGGTTCGATTCGAACCTGCCACCCGCCGCGGAGCAGCCGGAGGCGATGAACCTGCGCGCGTCTGATAGCGACGCGGAGACGCAGGAGGCCCACACCGGACTGGTTCCCCCAGCGTGCTGAGGACAGATATGCCGGCGTCGGTGGCTCGAGCCGGCAGAGGAGATCGATCCCGACTCGGCGGCTGCGCACGCCCAGCAGCCGCCGCCGTACCTGCAACAACCACCACCCCCTGGTGAGGCGGAGCACAACTAGCGCGGGCTCCGAAATGACAGGTCCGTCTTGTTGCCATAAAGTTGCAACAACGTCGGATCTGAGGAGCTACTGCGGTGGCGATCGCAACGCCCGAGAGGTCATCTGGTCGACTTTCCCAGGTTCGCGATGCCTTGACTCCCGGCGAATGGCGCCGGATCGCCGGGATGGTCGCCGTCATCGTGGGTCTTCATGTGATCGGCTTTGGGCTGCTGCTCGTGCTGGTTGCCCCACAGCACCTGTCGCTCGGCGGCCAGACGTTCGGAATCGGGCTGGGCATCACCGCGTACACCCTCGGCATGCGCCACGCCTTCGATGTTGATCACATTGCCGCGATCGACAACACCACCCGCAAGTTGATGGAAGAGAAGTCCCGACCGCTGTCGGTCGGGTTCTGGTTCTCGCTCGGTCATTCGACGATCGTCTTGGCGATGCGTGGCTCTCGCGCTCGGCATCCGCACGTTCGCCAGCCAGGTGAGCAACGACAGCTCGACTCTTCACGATGTCACCGGCATCGTCGGCGTCTCGGTGTCAGGCACCTTCCTCATCGTGCTCGGCGTCGTCAATCTGTTCATCCTCGTCGGCATCGTGAAGATCTTCCGAAGGATGCGCAGCGAAGCGTACGACGAGGAGACGCTCGAGGACCTGCTGCAGCATCGCGGTTTCATGAACCGCATCCTGCGGCGGGTGATGGTCGCGGTTCGCAAGCCCTGGCATATGTATCCCGTGGGCGTGCTGTTCGGTTTCGGGTTCGACACCGCGACGGAGATCTCCCTGCTCGTGCTGGCCAGCACCGGCGCGGCATCTCGTCCTGCCTTGGTATGCCATCCTCTGCCTGCCGATCCTGTTCATGGCCGGCATGTGCCTGTTCGACACCATGGACGGGTCGTTCATGAACTTTGCCTACGGGTGGGCGTTCTCCCAGCCGGTGCGGAAGGTGTACTACAACATCACGATCACGTCGTTGAGCGTGATCGTCGCGGTCCTCATCGGTGGTATCGAGCTGCTCGGCCTGCTCGCCGACAAGTTCGAGCTGACCGGCGGCGTCTGGAATCTCGTCGGTGCCGCGGGCGGCTTCCAGTACACCGATACCTCGTGGTCGGCGTCTTCGTGGCCACCTGGGCGGTCTCGCTGCTCATCTGGCGCTACGGCCGAATCGAGGAGAAGTGGATGAGCCAGCACGCGACCGGCCGAGAGTAACGCCGGGTGCTCAGAAGTCCGTGGCGCACCACGGGGCGACCGCGGTGCCGAACATCGTGTCGGCCCGGTCCACGGCACCTGGCGTGATTTCCCTCCACCTGCCCGGCGTCGAGCTGGGCCCGCAGGCTCACGCCGCCGAGATAGCAGGACGCGAGTGCACGCTGGCCAATCCTCAGCTCGACCGCCGCATCCGCGTGACGAGACGCACTCGGCGGCGTCTGGGTCGGCGCGAAGCGTAAATCGGCCTGCCGCATAACCACCGACGTCGTCATCTCACCACGTCGAATGTCAGCTCGTCGGCTACGGCGTCGCCGGCGCGCCGACATCGCAGCCGGCACGTCGAGCACGCGCAGCCAGAGGGCGTCCGCGTGATGGGCCTGCCGGAGCGCTCGGCCGTCACCCAGTAACCATCGCACCGGTTCGTCGACCGGGCGTCCGCCGAGGCGAATGCGCTCGACGAGGTCGAGGTTCGTCAAGTACGTCCACAGGTCGCGGTAGGCCTGCGGAGTGGCGGTACACAAATGGACGACGTCGATGGCGTTCGACCCATCGTCATCCATCGTGCCAGTCGCCGACCCAGCCGCAGGTATCCGTCCGGACCAGCCGCGCCGGTGTGCAGGATGAAGGTCGGTATCCGTCCGCGGGTCTTGTCCGGCGTGAGCCCGTGCAAGCCGAACGTGCGTTCCCACCAAAACGGCCTCGCGGTCGATGTTTCCGGCCCGCCGCCGCCGCGCCGCATCGAAGATTTCCGGCCCGTACTTCCCAATCTCTGCCGGCTCGACCTGACGGAGCGTTCCGCCACTATGCGGCTTCTGGCGGCAGCGACGCCCCGCATCCGCGGGATCGAGGTGATAGGAGAGGCCGCGAAGGTGCGCTGGCGCGTAGCCGAATCGACCGTAGATACCCCATTCGGCCGCGAACAGGATGGCCACGGCGTCGCCCCGTTCGCGTGCCATGTCCAGGTGATTCGGACAGCATCCGGCGAAGGAGTCCACGTCGCCGGTGGGTGCCGGCGACAGTCACCATGGTGAGCGCATCCGCTGGGACCAGCTCAGTTCCGCCGTCCCGGCCGGGAACGCTGAGACTCCGGGTCACGGTGCCCAGGGTGGCCACCCAGCGTCCGTCAGCGCGCACGCCCCAGTGCCTTATCCTGGGCCAGCCGCGCCGCCGCTTGGCGTCGTATTCCTCCCGTTCCTGAAGGATTGGGGTCGAGCAGGAATGTCGTCGCCATGGACGCGAACCACGCCGATGCCTCTCGTCAACATCGACCGGATGGACGATCTCGATGTCCGCCACGCTGATCACCTTGCCAGCCGCACCGGATGGCCGCAGCCGACTTTCTCGGGGGACATTGATATGCCGATCATCGCAAGAGGGAGGATGTCGGCATGCTCTTCGGTAAGGAACATGTGCGGCGTTACCAGCAGACCGACGGTGCAGAAGGCTACGTGTGGGCCAATGGCACCACCATCCTGCTGTTGACAACCACCGGACGGCAGAGTGGCGAGTCCCGGACAGCGCCCCTGATTTTCCAGCCCTACGGTGCGGACTATCTCGTCGTCGCGTCCAAGGGCGGCGCTGACCAGCCACCCGCCTGGTACCTCAACCTCGAGTCGAATCCGACCGTTGGCGTTGCAGATCAAGGGGGACAGGTTCGTCGCACGCGCTCGGACGGCGTCGCCGGAAGAGAAGCCTGACATGTGGCGCGTCATGACCCAGGTCTGGCCCGACTACGACCGCTACCAGAGGAGGACGAAGCGCGAGATCCCCGTCGTCGTCCTGGAACGCGTGGCCTGACGAGGATCACGATCACAGCCACTTGATGGAATCGTGCAGGTACACGTAGCCGATGAAGCTGACCGCGTCGATGACGGTGTGCGCGACGGCGAGTGGCAGCACTCGGCGGGTCCGCTGGAACCACCAGCCGAAGATCACGCCCATCACCATGTTCCCGAAGAATCCGCCGAGGCCCTGATACAGGTGATAGCTGCCGCGCAGCACGGCACTCGCGGCAAGTGCACGAGAGTCACTCCAGCCCATCTGGCGCAGTCGGGTCAGCAAATAGCCGATGACGACGATCTCCTCGAGAATGCCGTTCTGGGCCGCCTCGAGAAGCAGCAACGGGACCCGGTACCAGATATCGGGCAGGTTGACGACGGCCAGGCTGGCATTGATTCCCAGCTCATGGGCCGCCCACACGAGTCCGATGCCGGGAATGCCGATCAGAGCCGCGAACCCTAGCCCGGCGATCAGGTCCGACCGCAACCGTCGCGTGTCGAGGCCGATTCCGAAGCCGGTGCCGCCCGGATCCGGGACAGCAGGACGACGGCGAGGAACGCCGGGGCTAGTCCGTGCAGGACGTCAGCGAGGTTGTCGAGGACGTCCAGCCAGACGTAGTTCGTGTTGGGTCCGGCGACGACGGTCGCCGTGGTCCCGGAGATACCGCCCTCGACGGTGATCTCCGCCCGCACGTAGTAGAGCAGTGCGTAGATTCCGGACATACCGAGTGACACGCCCAGGACGCCCAGCACCTCGAGCCCGCGGTACCTCGACCGACCGATGTCGGGTGCCGTCCGGCTCTCCTCGCCCGGTCGCTGCCGCTGGACCGTCGCTGCTCGGCGGCGCAGCGGCTGATCGCTCGGCGGGCGCGGGCGAGGTCACCGAGTCAGTGTGCCTGCTGGCACCAGGTGCTTCCTGAGTTCGTCCTGTGCAGGAGCCATGGATCTCTAGACTCCGGAGAGCGATCGGTCGTCACACAGCGTGGTGACAGCGGTAGCGGCGTCACGGGCGCGCTCGACACATCGCGACGCGTGATCGGTTGACTACGGGACGACGCGGGGCTGGATACGCAGAGCGCTATTGCATGCGCAAGCCCATCATGCAATACAGTTCATACGAAGGGGCGTGCGGCACATCCTCCCGTGCCGCCGCCCCTTCCTCGTGCTGCTTGAGATCCCGGCCGACGACCGTAGTAACGTGCCCGCCGACCCGCGGCGCTCATCAATCGCCTCAGGGCTGCGCGGTTACCGTCGAGGGATGCACCTCCACGTTCCGCGCGCCCGATGAGCAATTTCGCGAGCGATCAGTTCTGGCTGACATTGCCCCTCACGGCGGCCGCGATCGCGTTCGTCTCGCTGGCCACATTTGTGATCTCCCGCGTCGTCGACCGGCATAACGTGATCGATGCCGCGTGGGGCTTGATGTTCGCCGCCGCCGCTCTCGTCGTTTTCATAGCCTCAGCTGGTTACGGAGATGACCTGCGGCGGTGGCTACTCCCTGCTCATGCCAGTGCTATGGGGACTCCGCCTGGCGCGCAGCACATCGGACGGCGCAGCGTCGGAAAAGGAGAGATCCGCGATACCGAGGCGTTGCTGCGCAAGGCGAAGGGCAATCCGGACCTGTACGCGCTGCGGATGATCTATCTCCTACAGGCGGTCCTCGTGTTCATCATCTCGGCACCGATCCAGGTTGGCGTATTCGAGTCCGGCGCTGTTGGGGTCATCGGCTGGATTGGCCTGGCCGTATGGCTGGTCGGCGTGTTCTTCGAAGCGGTTGGCGACCACCAGATGGAATCGTTTCGCCGAGATCCCGCGAACAAAGGGAAAGGTGATCGACAGCGGATTGTGGCGATACACCCGGCACCTCAACTACTTCGGCGACGCGTGCGTCTGGTGGGGATCTTCCTGGTCGCCGCCGAGCAATGGCCTCGGCGTCCTGACGGTGTTCGCGCCCGTGATCGCTGACGTTGCTGCTGACGCGGGGTCCGGTGCCCGCATCCTCGAACGGCAGCTCCGCACGCGTGAGGGGGTGGGTTGAATACGCCGCCCGGACGAGCGGCTTCTTCCCCTTACCGCCGAAGCTGCGCCAGCGGATCAGTAATTGACGGCCGGATGCGGGTGCACCTCGCGGGTCGCAGGAGGCGGAGGCTGCTCCTGGGGTGACTCGTGGTACTCGTGCTGGAAGTCGGGATGTTCCTCGCGACAATGATGGTCGCGCTCAGTCCGCCACGAGAACTTGAGCTCACGCTTCGGGCATTGGTACACGGTCATCGGGCCTCCGTCAGCAGTTGCCAACATCGAGCATAGGACGTCTTCCTGAGCGCACGCTGGAGACCTCCCGCGCGTGTCGGCGAGTCGAACTCGTCATCGATAGCTACCCCGCAGCACGCTCTTTCCGGAGAACAGGTACGGCTCGCCCACGTTCTGCACGCTCACCTCGATATTTGTGAACTTGTCGAGGAAGCGATGACGGAATCTGCAGCTTGGTCTTGCCATCCGAGCCGACCCATCCCACCGGCTGCAGGCTCTTGCGAGCGGTATCTGGTGAGCCGCACCTCGTAGTTGGTGCCGCTTCCGGGTGTCGGTAGGGAGCTCGCGTCTACCTGGACCTCGTTGCTTCCGACCAGCTTCGCTGACGCCGCGACTTGGCCCTGGTCGAACGCTGCGAGCTCTACCGTTCGAGCCCGGCGGGGAACCACCGAGGTTCTGCACGGCCAGCACTGCGCCTCCACCGACCAGCACCCCGGCGACGGCCGCGACAGCGATCCAAGAGCCCGACGCGAGCAGGCGCGCGGTGGCGCAACCGAGATGACGCCGGAGCCCGTGCTTCCTGCTTGGCCATCTCGAAGATCAGCGGTCATGTCCGGCAGCCGAGCGGGTTCGGCCGCGGCGTTCCTCGGCCGCGTCCGTGGACCAGCAGCGCGCGGAGTTCGGGAGCGGATCGGGCGGCGGAGGACAGCGACGCGTGGGCGATGAGAGCGGATACGAGTTCCTGCCTGGCAGTCCTCGCACTCCCGGAGGTGATCGGCCCCGCTAAGGCGACGGTCGCCCGGTCGGCTTCCCGGTGAGTAGGAGGGAAGCTCGTCGAAAATGTGGGTGCTCATGATTGCTCCCGGCTCTTCTGGAGTAGTCCGGCCAGGCGCTGCAACCCTCGTGAGGTGCGTGTCTTGACCGTGCCAAGAGGTATGTCCAAGGCCACGGCGATCTCGCTTTGCGAGTAGTCGTCGAAGTACGCCATTTGGATGACCTCGCGCTGCATGTCGGGCAGCCCTCGGGCGCTCGCGCACCTCGTCGGCCCACGCCAGCCGGTCCGCGATGTCGCGGCCGTCCTCCCCGGTGATCTCCCGCACCGAGTCGAGGAAACGACCGTGTCGCGTCGCTTGCGCAGATGATCGATCGCACGCTTGCGCGCAATGCCGAGCACCCAAGCGCGCAGACTCAGCGACGGGTCGTACCGGTCATGCGAACGCCACACCTCGTAGAACAGCGCTGCATGACGTCTTCGATATCGGCTGCCGGAACGTAACGGGTCAGATAGGACATGACGAGCGGCCCAAGCGTCCGATAGCAATCCTCGAAGTGCCTCGGGTTCGCCCGCTTCTAGCCTTTCCCCGATGTCGGCGTACGCGGCGTCCACAGTGGGACATTCGTACTCACGGAGGGCGCTGGTTCACGAGGCGCGACGTAGCGCGCCCATGTTTTGACCGGTGCGCCGCTGCATTATTCGGATAATTTCCGCTAAACAGTCAAGGCAGCAGCCCCAGGGCAAGGAGGTCGTCGACCGGTTCGGTGATGCTGCACGTGCCGAAGAGTGCGAAACAGCGCTCGAATAGCGCCGACGTCGGACGCGGCCAGTTCCCGCACTTGGACAGCTACGTCGCTGGCGTCGCGTTGAGCGAGCACGTCGCGCGTCGCCGCGTGATTACCGGTGCTGGCAGCTACCGCGCCGCCAGCGCGATGTTGAGAAAGCCGTGATGCTGGAACAGCGTGCTCGTCGTCTCGATGCCGAACCGCGTGGTGGAGCCCAGCCAGTGCATTTGAACGGTTGACGTTCCGCGGCACACAGCAGGATGGCTTGCGCGAGAGTTGCTCCTCGGTCTGAAACGCGTCGAGCGTCGTGCCGCCGGTCCGAAACTTGATGCGGACGCCGGTAGCGGCAACGGCATGCACCGAGTCCTCGTGCAGGGCCACGACAGGAACTTCGAGGTGAACCGCCCGGTCCGGAGGTCACGTGCGGGGCCAAGGCCCGCAGGGCGTGCGGAAGCGCCGTCGTTCCGCAGGGGACCTCGAGCGCGACGACCTCAACCTGGGGGCTCTCGACGCGGCCGCCAACGCGTCCGGAACTGCGTCGATGCCACCTGGCACGACGAGCGAGACGTCGAGCTGTGGGACAGCGCGGAGGACGAGCTGGGCCTGCAGCGATGGTAGTCGGCCGGCCGCGCAGACGAACGATGCGACGAGGTCGCCGTACCAGCGCCAAACGATGAGCTGCGTGCCCGGCGACGGCATCGGCCAACGGCGCGTCCTCGGGGGAACATCGCGGCATCGTCGAGGAGGCCGTCGAACAGCGCGGTCAGTCCGGTGCCGCTCATCGGCTATTCCGGCCTCTGACGATCTCGGAGATGTGGTGGCCGGAAGGCAGTAACTCCAAGATCACGACCGGTGGCGCTGCGCGTTTCCGCCGCGACCTCGCTACCTCTGCGGTGCGGTGTCGCTCCCCATGCGGGCATGCCTACCTCCCGTAGCAAGCGCGGACCACCTCCATGAAACTCCGCCTAGCCGCGTTTTGTGAGCTATTTATGGCATCGGTGCGCCACGGACTGGGTAGCGTGCGCCTATGACCCACGAACGCGAGCCATCTGCCGTTGCGGAGGACTTCGTCACCGGGGTGGTACCTGCCGGGGTGCGGTTTCGCCTTGCGCGACCCATCGGCGACGTACGCCGAGGTTCGGGTCTGGCTGGATCTGGAACACCACGTCGAGCCCCCGCCGCTCGTTCGAGTGGGGCACGGATGGGGAGACGACGCTCCGGCGCCCGCCGGTGCTGCGGGTCGAGTATCTGTTCCTCGTCCGCCACCAGGATGGCTCCGAGGCCATGATCTGCGATCCGGCCAATTCACGACGCGTGTCCACCGCCTTCGGCGATCATTCGGTCCTTAAGTTCCCCGGATATGAGGCACCCGCGTGGCTCGCGACCACCGCCTCGAAGGGTGAAACGGCGGGGTTCGCGGTGCGCGGCGCCGGCCTTCGCCGAACGATAGCCGTCACCGTGGTGAAGTCCCCACCGGGCCAGCGACCGTTTCCGATCCGCTGCCGATGCTCGCGTTGCACGACGGGCCGGAACTCGCCCAGCTCGCTGCCGTCACCCAGTTCAGCGCAGCCATGATCGCGCTCGGTCGACTACCGGCTCACCGGCTCGCGCTCGTTTCGCCGGACACCGGGACAGCTGGTACTCCCGCCTCGCTTGCGTATGCCCACGCGCTGCACCGGTCCGTGCTACCGGCCGTGCGCAACGTCGTCAGAGTCGGGCCCGCGCCGGTCCTGGCCGGAGTCAGCCTCGGCGCGCTGGCTGCGCTGCACGCCGCGACGACGTTTCCGGGAACGTGGGCCGCCCTTTTCCTGCAGTCCGGGAGCTTCTTCCGCCGCGAGTCCGACGGGCACGAGCAGTTTTGTGGGATTCGACGCCATCACGCGCTACGTGCAATCGCTCGACGATGCCACGGAGCCACACGACGCCTGGATATCGGCGTGACGGTTGGTCTGGCTGAAGAGAATCTGACCAACAATCGGGTGATGGCCGCGGCGTTGACCCGCCTCGGACACCGAGTGACGCTCGTCGAAGTGCCTGACGCACACGTTCGTCGGCTGGCGCGACGCGCTCGACCCTCACTTGACCAACCTGTTGGCTCGAGCGTGGACGAGGGCATCGCGATGCGGCGTGACGTGTACGACCTGTACTCGCCGGCAATCGGGGCGAGCGGCGGCGTCATCGCCTACGGCCATTGGGGCCGACCGCTCCTCGTGTTCCCGTCCGAACAGGGCCGGGCGGTCGACTACGAGAACAACGGCATGGTGGACGCCGTCGCCTGGCTGATCGACGCCGGCCGCGTCAAGCTCTACTGCGTCGACACCTTCGACGCGCAAACCTGGTCGCGCAGTGACCTGCCGGTCGAGGAACGGGCGGCGTCGTCACGGCGCCTACGAGTCGTGGATCATCGACCAGGTCGTACCGTTCGTCTACGACGACTGCGGCGGCCCGTCGGGATCGTGACCACCTGGATGCAGCCTCGGCGCCTATCACGCGGTCAACCTCGCGCTACGCCGGGCCGACCTGTTTCCGCTCGCCATCGGCCTGTCCGGCAACTACGACCCGACGCACGTGGGACGCCTGGGGAGCACGCGGTGACGCGGTCTACTTCAGCCAATCCTCTCGACTACGTGCCCAACCTTGGATGGTGACCACCTCGACTGGCTGCGCGGCCCGCGTGTCCCTCTTCGCTCGTCGTCGGGCAGGGCGCCTGGGAAACGCACCCCACAGGCGCGCTGCCATCCACCGCTGATTTGGCCGAGCAGCTGTGGGTGAAAGGCATCCGGTGCGAACTGGATCTCTGGGGCTTCGACGTCAGCTCACGACTGGCGCCTGGTGGCAGCGCCAGCTGGCGCATCACCTGCCGAGATTCTGCTGAGAGGAGCCTGCCCGTGAATTCGAGCGTTCATCACCTAGTTGGCATTGCTGCTGGGCACCGAGGAGGATTGGCCCCGAGCCGTTCGAGTCGTTTCTCGGCCTGGTCGGGCCGATCGACGATGCTCGTGCGCCGGCGCTCATGTGTTCGACACCAGAGCGGCTGGCGCATCCGAACCGTTCAACCTGTACGGGCCAAGCCACGGACAGACCTCGTCATCGACCGGCTCGCCTACTGGTACTACCACCCGCGCGAGTGGCTGAAGAAGGTCGCGCTTGATGGACGACGTCTACCTGCTGAACTCGCCCGTTCACCTTCCAGGCCGATGGAGAAGCACTGCCGCCTACTGCGCGATGATGCGGCTCGGCCTGAAGGTGCCGGACACCGTGCTGGTGCCGTTACAAGAACCCGATCGACAACGCGCGGTAGGCCTACACGTCGCGCAGCTACAACCGGCCGTTCGATCTCGACGCCGATCGCCGACGAGATCGGGCTATCCGCTGTTCATGAAGCCGTTCGACGGCGGCGGCTGGCGCGGCGTCTCGCGGGTCAGCGACGCCAGCCGAGCTGCATGGCCGCGCTACGACGAGTCCGGCGAGATGCTGATGCACCTGCAGGCAGTCCGTCGAGCGGCTACGACGTGTTCGCCCGGGCGCTGTCGATCGGGCCGGAGACGCATGGTCATGCACTTCCGGCCCGGACGCAGCCGATGCACAACCGCTATCGCGTCGACCACGACTTCCTGTCGCCAAGCGTCGGCGCAGGAAGCTGTCACCATCACGCAGATCGGTCAACGCGTTCTTCCGCTGGGAGTTCAACTCCTGCGAGATGCTCGTCAGGGCGACGACGGTGCTACCCGATCGACTACGCCAACGCCTGCCCCGACGTCGCGGTGACGTCGCTGCACTACTACTTCCCGTGGGCGATCAAGGCTCTCGTACGGTGGACAGTGTTCTGCTGCGTTACCAGGCCGGCGCGCGCGCATCGATTTGGACACGCGCTCCTTCTTCGACATCGGAGACCGGGGCGAGATCTCCTACGAGGAGAAACTTTGCGGCCTATCGCGAGCTGGCGGACGTGTATTTCGACGCCGACCATTACGAGGAGTTCTGCGCGGAGCAGCTAGAGTGTGAGCTCGACGAGGCGGGTTCTCGAATGGATCAAAGAGCGCACGCTTCGAGCGTCTGTTGTTCGATGCCGTCCGGATGGGTTATCCACCCCATGAGCACGACCAGTTCTAGGCCACTTCCACGGGCTCATCGATTTACGGGTCGGGACGAGAGCGCTCGGCTGGAGAACGCGGCCCGCTGACCGACGATGTCTGGGCTCGCGAACGCGTACCCGAGCGAGCTGCGCATGGTCATGGCCACAACAGCTGGCGGGTGCTGGCGATCGCGCGACCGCCTCCTCGTCAGCAGGCACGGTCAGAGACCCGGATGCCTCCGGGCGGCCAACTGGTCCGACGCCGATGCCGAGGTCGACCTAGAATCCGCTACCGCTCCGGGAAGGCTCACAACAACCGCGCGCGATTTCTCGCGGATCTCGCTGGAATGCTCGCCAATTCCTCCGGTGAACACCAGCGCATGCCACTCGTCGAGTGCGGTGGCGCAGGACGCAATCGCCATCGCCACCGATCGGGTGAGCGCCCGGATGGCGAGATCCACTCGGGAGTCGGCCCGGGCCGAGACAGGTCGCGCATGTCGACAATGCCACGGAAAGGGGCGGCGATTCCGCTGCGGTGGGTGAGCATGTTCCGGAACCATCGGTGTCCCAGTCGGGATGTGCCAGCACGAACAGCACGATCTCCGGGTCAAGGTCTCCGCTGCGAGTCGCCGACATGGGTTCCGCCCGTCGGTGTCAGTGACATTGTCGTGTGACGAGACTGCGCGTCGGCCACCGCGGTGACGCTGCAGCCGCTGCCGAGGTGGGCGATGACCGCCGGGCCCAGATCGGGATCCCAGCGACGACGGACTGCACGGCAATCCATGGAAGCCGTAACGTCGTACACCCATCGGCTGCCACGTCGTCGGCTACCGGAGGCAACGCGCCTCGTCCGGCAAACCGTGATGGAATGCAGTATCGAAACAGGCAACATGCGGGACCCGCGGCCAGGTTTGCCGGGCGAAGCTCGATGGCGGTGATCGCTCCGGGCAGATGTCAGCGGGGCCAGCGGGATGATCTCAGCGCAGATGGCTCACGAGCTTCTCGTCGATGAGGGTGGGCCGATCGTGGACGGGACCGCCGTGGACGACGCGATGTGTGACCGCCTGCGGCTCAGATGGCACTTTGCTCCATGACGGCCCGGACCCAGGCGACAGCGTCATCGAAGTCACCGGATACCGGTGTCGACGCCGGCTCCCTTCCAGGTGCAGAGATGGTCGCCCGGGCCTTGTCGGTTCCCAGCCGCTCGACATGCACGGCCAGGCGCAAGGTTGGGTCACGCACCGCTGCCTTCAGGGATGACGATCCGGGATTCAGCGCAAGGACGGCTCTCGCCTCGGAGGTCATTCGCCCGACCAGGTCAATCCCGAACCTCGGGCATGTCCTCGAGATGCTCTCGCACGTAGGAGTGGTGGCGCTCAAGCATGCTCTCGCACAGCTGGGCGAGCTCCGGCCTGATTCCGGGGCCCGGCGGGACCTCCGTAACGCTTCAACACCAGGTGATATCGACTCATCCGATTCAGGACGACCATGTCGAACGGTGTCGTCGTCGTGCCTTGTTCGGAGAAGCCACGCACGTGGAACCGCGTCAGGTTCTCGCGGCCATGCAGGAGCTGGTGGACCGCGCGGGCGTACCCGTGGAATGCGAACACGACGTCGGTGTCATGGGTGAACAATTCCGCAAACCGATCCTCAGAGAATGCGTGCGGATGATCCTCGCGGGGAAGCAACGCCATCAGGTCGACGATGTTCACGACCCGGACCCGCAGGTACGGGGTGTGCTGCGCGTATCTAGCTGCGCCGCGGCGAGAGATCTCCATCGTGGGCACGTCGCCCGCCGCCGCAAGTACGATGTCGGGTTCATCCGGAGAACCCGGGGACGCTAACTCTGTGCCCGCCCAATCCCAGATCGATGCACCGGCGGCGCAGTGCGCGTTGGCCTCGTCCAGGTTCAGGTACTGCAGATGCGTCCTGCTTGTCGACCACGATCAGGTTGACATGGTCGTGACTACGCAAAGCAGTGATCCGCAATCGACAGCATGCAGTTTGCGTCCGGCGGGAGCCAGACCCGAACCGACGACCGGCGACAACGGGATCATCGAATCGATGAGGCCGGGCCCTTGGTGGCAGAACCCGTTGTGGTCGTTGCGCCAGCATGTGCTCGGTGGGGAGCACATTCAGGGACGCCACGGGCGCTCGCCACGCGAGCTCGACCGCGTGTTGCAGCCATTTGGTGTGCTGGACGAGCATCGAGGTGGCCACCATCGCGAACGCCTCGTAGGTCGCGAAGACTCCGTGGCGGCCGGAGAGTAGGTAGCCTTCGAGCCACCCTTCGCAGTAGATGCTCGGACAGCACCTCCATGACCCGGCCGTCCGGAGAGGTGGCTTCGTCCGACGGGAGGACAGCGCCTGCAGGCACCGGTCAGTGGCCTCGAACACCGCCTGCAGGCGGTTGCTCGCGGTTTCGTCCGGGCAGAACAACCGGAAGCTGCCGCCACCGTCGTCGGTCATCGTCGCCTTGTAGATATCTCGCATCAGCCCGCCGAACGGCCGGGTCGTCTCGTGGGAGATGGAGCCTGGGCTGGGCAGCCGCAGGGCGTACGACTCGAGCGAGGTGGCAACGCTCGGGTCAAACGCCCGCCGTTGGCGCAGAGGGTTTCTGTATGACGCTGCACTTGTCATAGCCGACCGGCCGCCAGAGCAGCAATACGTAAT
>ERZ1370068.4958-contig-4003_pt1 | contig 60266 bp, 61 predicted proteins | sample MGYA00561227_ERZ1370068 | MGnify/ENA primary metagenome ERZ1370068 (study PRJEB38410, sample SAMEA6850437) | metagenome | study: Metagenomic assessment of the ecological functions of the soil: analysis of the soil microbiota associated with the... | reverse complement strand
TTTACTTCGTTCAGTTACGTATTGCTCCATCGGGCCGGCCAGCACTTCTACTCGACCCGGGTCGGAGTCGAGCCGCATGTTCAACACGGTCAGCGGCTTCAGCGGCCACTCGCCATCGGCAGGAACACCCGCTGCATCGCCTGATGGGTCCATGGAAGTCCGTCGTCGGAACGAGCAGGCGCCGCGCGGCACGTCACCCACGGGAAGCAACGTCACCACCTCATCCCTCCGCTGCTGCCGTCTCGTTCGGCCGGGGCGACATCACATCCGGTGCCACGGCCGCTCAGCTGCACCCGGCGTTCCCGACGGCGACTCCATGGTCGGCGTAGGCCGACACCGACCTCGCACTGGCAGGACGAATCCGTCCGGGCCGACCTGGGTCGGCAGGCCCGGACCCCACACCGGTGATCCACCGCCGTTCGGGGAGGCTTCCGGAAGCGCGGGCCCGGGCCGGTCAGCTGGGTGGTGATGTTGGGCGTTGGGTCTGCTCGAGCCCGTCGACGAGCACGTTGATGCCGGCGGCGAATCGCTCGTCCCGGTTGTCGAGCCAGACGTGCTCGCCGAGGGCGATCAGGGTGGGGAAGCGGTCACCGGGCAGCGACCGGAAGAACTCGTGGAGCCGCTTTCTGGTCGCCGCGTCCCGGACCCGCTGTTCGTTGATCGAGATCCGGGGGTTGCTGACCTCAAATCCGATGGTGTAGTCGACGATGAGGAAGAACGCCAGGCGGCGTCGCGGTGAGGAACCCGGCGGCGCGCAGCGGTCAGCAGGACAGCCTCGGCCAAGGCCAGCGAGTGCGGTCCGAGGGGGTCACGGAGTTTTCAGCAGGCGGCCACCCCAGGATGGTCCTCGAGCACGTTGCGCAGTCGATGGGCCAGCAGCTGATCTGCTCGGTCCACGGCAGTGCGTGGTCGATGTCGCAGTCGACCTCGGCGAGCACCCGTCGACGATCAGGTCCTGCAGCTGCTCCTTACCGCGGACGTGGCGGTAGAGCGCGCCGGGAACCACCCCAGACGCGCGCCCAGGGCGCGCATGGTCAGCGCCTCGACGCTGCCTCGGCGATCAGCAGCAGGGCCTCAGCCGCCACCCGCTCCGGGTCAGCGTGCGGCGCACCTGCTCATCGGGCTCCGCAGCGTCGAACCACAACGAGCGCGTCGCTGCGGCGTGGACGCGGCCCTGGGGCGTGGCGTCTGCTCTTCCACCTGTGCCTCTCTCGACGAGAATTGACAAGTGAACACCGTTCATGCTACGGTGAACGCAGAGCTACTCGACAAGTGAACGTCAGCTGCACAACAGTGGGACCGCTGTTCATCCCGAGCCGCCGAACACACAGAACGAAGGGATTTGCGATGGCCATCATGACGCGCTGGGACGCCTTCCAGGACCTGCGCGGCTCGCAAGGAACAGATGCTGAATCAGCTGTACAAGTCGCTGCACCGAGGCGCGCTGGTCAGGACGCCGCGGAATCCGGCACCGGCGCGGCCAGTGCCCCGGCATGGGCACCGCCGGTTGATATCTCCGGAGCGCAAGGACGCCTACGCTGTTGCACGGTCGACCTGCCCGGTGTCAAGGTCGAGGACCTGGACATCTCGTTCCAGGACGGTTTGCTCACGATCCAGGGACAGCGGGCGGTGAGCCGAGACTCCCGACGAGCAGTTCCACGTGCTGGAGCGCCGCTACGGGCTCTTCCGTCGCTCGATCACCCTGCCCCTGCACGTGCAGGCGGATGCCATCGAGGCCTCAACGCGAGGACGGCGTGCTGCAGGTGCTCGTGCCCAAGGTGGAGAAGTCGAAGCCCAAGCGCATCGAGGTGCACGCCGTCCGGACATCGGAACCCACGACGGTCGACGCACCGCGAAGCACTCAGCCCCTGAGAACTGGGCCGTTCACCAGGCGTTCACCAGCACCTCGGGACCGGCGCTTCGGCCATGGTCGCGGTCGCTCGGCTCGTGGAGAACGCCTCGACCAGCTCCGGCAGGCGTGGGTGATCGGCCGCCCCGCTGCTCGCCGCCGCCCGCACCGCGGGCGGCGCCCTCTAACCGCCACCTCTACGCATCGCCGCTCAGGGTGACGGTCAGCTCCCGTCTGTTCCCTTGCCGGGAAACGGTCGCCATCAGGCGCATCCAGATAGGACACCGTGGGCACGTCATAGAGCCCCGCAATCAGCATCGCGAGAAAGTCCTCTTCTCAAAAGCCGTCGCGTCGATGCGCGCTGATCAGGGAAAGCAGCCCTGATTCTGGATCGCACGGGCTTTGATCGGTGCACGCCTGGCGAGGTTGCGGTTGTGAGGCCGCCCACCCAGGACAGGTGGGGCAATTCAACCGCTGCGGCGATCTGGATCACGCTTCGCGGCGGATCGCGATCGGTGCCCCCGCGAGATCTTCCTCATTGCAGAGCAGCTTCCACGACCTCGTAGTACGCCGGCCTGCGCGGTCGTCGTGAGTCGAGGTGGATCGCTATGACGTCGAGCGGCTCGCCAACCATTCGCTGCGCCCGAAACCACAGCGGCTCGCTCGAGCGCCGTGGGCAGGTCGTCGTCGCGGAACTGCACCGGCGGTAAGGGTGCCTGCTGCTCATCACGGGTACTCAGGCCGGAAGGTCCGCCAGCCCGCGGCCAGGTCGTCCAGGGTCAGCTCGACTGTCTCCTTGCTCATCCGCCAGGGTGTCGCGACAGGCCGCGACAGGCAAGCCGCGGGTTACCGGGCTGCGGGCAGTGGTTTGAGACGCGAAACGCGGGTTCAGTTGTTGTCGGCCCGACATCGCCCGAACGCAGTGGCGCTGGGCGCGACCAGCACGACGCAGCCGCTTGGCAGATTGCGGATGGGCTTGCGGCGTCATTGCTACCCGCAGGCGTTCGACCGAATGGGCGGGGGCGCCTGAGGATCTCGACACTGCGGGGTGATGACGAGGCTGCCGCAGCTGGTCGGGGGACGAGCGTGCGGACCCTGCGTGGCGGCGTCATCGGATGATGCGTGACGATTCGACGTGCGCCTCCCGTCGGCTGTTCGGACGGGGAGAAGATCGGTTCGACGCGGGCCTCCCCTGCGGGCCAGTCGCGAGCCTGCATGCTCGTCGCGTTCGCCCACGGTCTCGGACGCGGCGAGCGCTGAAACCACAACCCGGTGGCTCGTTGGCACCGTCTTGCCAGGTCGCCCTCAATGAACCCCATCACCGGGGATGCTGCCGCTCGCCGACAGCGGGGTTTCCTCTTCTGACCCGAAACCACGCACCGGACGAGTCAGCGCCGGCAGAAAACCCGACATCGCCGACGGAAACCTGGTCGCTTGGACGGGCCGTTGCGCTGCCTGCCCCTGGATCTTTCAGTTGGGACCTGATCGACCCCGATCCGGAGCCAATTCAGCAACCATCGCCCGGGATAATCGACGAAATCCCGGGCAATGGACCTCAGGACGTCGAGTTGTTGGTGCGCTACGAGATCACCGTACTCGTAATCTCGTCATGGACCTCGGCGGCGAGCTACACGGTTCCGACCTTTTCATCGAAACTCGCTCCGCCGGGAACTCCCCCGGAAACCATCTTATGAATCGTTTATCAGCGGACTGCGGCTGCTCGCCAGCCGATGCCTGGTAACGGTGAGCAGGATGGCGCTGGTCGCGCCTCGCCTGCGCGGAGCTGATTATCGATACAAAGACCAGCCCGTTCCACGGCCAGCACCTTCCGGGCGCGCATCCGGCGGGATCAGCCGCGAGGCTGGTCGAGACGACGGCGGGCAACAGCTGCAGGAACGATGCCGAGGGCGATCGCCAGGAGAACAGCGGCGCGTCAGGATCAGCCGGTGCGGCACACACGGCACGATGATCAGGAGATCGCGGTGGTGAAAGCGGGCCCGCGACGTAGACCAGCAGCAGGGAGAACCGGCGCAGCCCGATCTGGAAGGCGATTGTCGACCTGGCGGGTGTCGGGCCGGTCGCGATCGCGCCGCCGAACCCGGAGCGTGTCCCGGTGGCGCACCACCTCCCGCCCGCCGCCCGCGTGCACGGTCGTTCCGGTCAGCGCACGCCCGGCCAGCTCGAGCTGGCGGCGTGGCTGCCTCGCGGCACGGCGGCGGTGGTCTTCTCGACGGTCAGCGACCTCGCCGGTCGGCACCGACTCGTCGCTCCAGTCCGCTGGCCTCGAGCAGCCGGACGTCGGCCGGGACGATGTCGCCCATGGCGCAGCTGGCATCGATGTCGCCGGGCACCAGCGTGGTGACGTCCACCGTGGCCCGCCGCCCGTCGCGCAACGACCGTCGCGTGGTGGCGGATGCCCGAATCGTGGGGGCCTCGGCGGCGGCGCTTCTCACGCGCGGAACTCGAATTGACCGAAGCCGGAGCCCGACCGACGGTCCGGCAATCACCACGATGATCACCGCGCCGCTCTGCTCACCGACGGCGTCGGAGGCGACCGCGGCCACCACGAGTGAGCCCCAACGGCGGGGAGCGCGGCTGGTGCCTGCGGCCAGCACCGGCCGGGCCCCGACCCGGTGCGAGACCACCGCGTTGGGCCCGGACGGGGCCAGCCTGGTCGCGCGGCCTCGGCCGCCAGTCCGGGGCCCCTCGCCATCGACCGCCCCACGTCAGCTCAACCACCAGTCCGGCGCTCGACCGGGCGGCGGCCACCGAGACGGCGGTGGCAGGCGGGCGACCGCAACCAGCTTACCCTCGGCGGTCACCGCTGTGCCTCCGCGCGGCAGGCGCACGGCGCCCCGAGCGTCGACGACGCGCGCCTGGTCAGGGCGGTAGAACCTGCCCGGGCCAGGGCTCACCAAGGCGAAGATGGGCAGCTCGGACGCCTGCCACGGCTCAGGAGCCGCCTTCATCGGTGAGGTGAGCGGCGAGGGAACACGTTCCCAGCACCCACCCGTGCAGCCGCGGAGCCACCGTGAGCGGGGCGGAGCGCGGGAACCAAACTCACCCGCGAGCCGCCCCTTGATCCAGACCTCGTGAGAGTGAGCTGAATCCCGCCACCAGCATGTCTCCGCGCTGGGTACTCGCGCAAGAGGCACTGCAATGGCTGGCGCTACGTTCGGCTGGGTCGACCGCGCCTGGTACATGGGCGCCTCAGGATCGCCGGAGCCGTGCTGCCCGCACGGATCAGGCCCAGACGCACACACGATCCAGAGCGCGATCGCGGCTCGCCCGACCGAACCGTTATTTTTGATCAGCGTCGTGGACAACCCAGGTGTGCCGCCGCACCGTGCGCCGGTAAGGATCGCCATCCGCTTTGGTTCCGGACCAGGACTGGACATCGAATTCGATTAATCATGGTGTGGGCCGACTTCAGCAGCACCATGAAGCAGATTCGGTTGATCTCCTGGCGCGCACCTCGAAGAGGTGCGCCAGTAAAAGGCTGTGTTCCCTGGTCTACACTTGCCGCCCGATTCTTATCTGGCCTGCGGCGGCGGCCGCGTCGGCAGCTGTCAAACAGGCCCAGCAGCCAAGGGCATTTTCAATCATACCGCCCGTACGCCGCCCGCAGCTGCCGCTTCTCACCACGTGGGGCTTGCCGATGATCAACACGCTCATTTCTGGGGTGGGCTGAGTGTGTAGTTCCATTCCGGGTGCCAGTCGTGGCGGCGTAGGGCGCCGGTGTCGTGCAGCGCCTGCATCTGGGCGTCGGGGATCTTGATGCCGGTCGGGTAGGTGTCGGTGTCGAGTTCGGCGTGCACGGTCAGCCCGGTGCGGGTGGTGGTCGCGGCGATGGACTGCACGATGACGTCGTGGCTGGTCAGGGGCCGTCCGCGCCAGTTCATGGAGATGTGGGAGAACAGCCGGTGCTCGATCTTGTTCCATTTGCTGGTGCCGGGCGGTAGGTGGCAGCACGGTGATGGCCAGCCCGGTGTGCGGCGGCGAGGGCGGCGAGTTCGGTCTTCCACAGCCGGGTGCGGTAGCCGTTGGAGCCGCCGCCGTCGGCGGTGATCAGCAGTCGTGTCGCGTGCGGGTAGGCCGTGGTGGCGGCGGACTGCCACCAGCGGCGGATCGTTTCGACGGCGAACGCGGCGGTGTCGTGGTCGGTGCCGACGCTGACCCAGCCGGTGTCGGTGGCCAGGTCGTAGACGCCGTAGGGGTTGGCCTTGCCCAGGGCGGGTCGATGAAGTCGTGGACCTTGACCTGTTCGGGCTCGCCGCCGGGCGCCATTCCCGCTCCGCCGTTCTTGTACGGCCCGACCAGTTCCTTCTTCTTGGTGTCCACGCTGATCACCGGGTCACCGGCGGCCAGGTGCTCGCCGGCCTGGTCGTTGAGGTAGGAGAACTGGGCGTCGCGGTCGGGGTGCTGGCCGCCCTCGATCGTCTTGGCGTTGGCCTGCAGGCTGAAACCCTGTTCGTGCAGCAGCCGGGCCACGGTGTCCGGCCCGACCTGGTGACCGGCCGCGGTCAGCTCAGCGGCCAGCTTGCGGGTCGAGCAGCGTCGTCCAGCACAGCGGTGATTGCGGGTCTCCGCGCCGGGTCGGCTCCACCAGCGCCAGCAGCGCGTCAACCAACGCCGGATCGGTTGCGGTCACCTTCTTGCGGCCCCCGCCGCCGCGGCGGCACCCGCCCCAGCGGCGCCTCCCCGGCTTCCAGCTCGGCCACGCCCGGTGAGATCCGCGACCGCGACGCCCCGTAGCGCCGGGCCACCGCCGCGATGCCGCCGTGGCCCAGCGACCGAGCGTCGGCGGCCATCACCAGCCGCTGCTGACGCTCGTCCAGATGCGGCAGTACCGCGTCGAACTTCGCCCGCAACGACGCCACCACGTCCGCATCGATCGCCACTACCACATCATGATGTATCGAATCCAAAACAACGCGGTTATTTATCGGCGCGCGCTGGCCATTCAGCGGTCAGTTGACCTGCCGGTTGAGCCGCCGGTGGCCGGGGCCGCTCAGTGATGTGGGTGTGTCGATCACGGCGTGATCGTCTGGTGTGCGCTTTGATCTTCCGGTGTCTGGGCCGGAGGCGATGTCGCACGACGAGCTGCTCGTCGCGTGTGCGTCGTCAGGCCGACCGGATCCTCCTGCAGGACCAGCAGATCAGTGCGCAGGCCGGGCAGCTCGCGGAGCTGATGGAGGCCAACGAGGCACTGGCCGCGAAGCTGGCCCGGTTGGAGCATCTGCTGTCGCGCAACTCGGGCAACTCCTCGATGCCGCCGTCGCGCGACGATGACCCGGGCAAGCCCGCCGCCGCCGGAGAAGCGCACGCGCGGCCGGGACGGGCCGAAGCGGTCGCGGGGCAAGCAGCCCGGTGCGCCGGGGTCGCATCTGGCGTGGACCGACAACCCTGATGAGCGGCGCGACCGGTTCCCGCAGGGCCGCTGCGGCTGCGGCGCGTGATCTGGCCGGCGCCCGGGATCTGGGTGTCATCGACCGCTACCAGCAGCACGAGATCCCGCAGGTCGTCGGTGACGGTCACCCAGTACGACCAGCACCAGGTGGCGTGCGGCTGCGGGCAGATCCACGCCGCGGCCCGGCCCGCAGGTGCCCGGTCCGGGCCGGTCGGGTACGGCCCGAACCTGGCCGCGTTCGCGGTCTATCTGATGGTGGTGCACTTCGTGCCCGCGCACCGGGTGGTCGCGCTGCTGGAGTCGCTGACCGGCACCGCCCCGTCGGTCGGGTTCGTGCACGGCATGCTCACCCGCACCGCCGGGCTGCTCGACCGGGTCCACGACCGGATCCGCGCCCTGATCACCCTGGCGTACGCGGTGTGCTGCGACGAGACCCCGCTGCAGGGTCGGGCCGCGCACCCCCGGCCGGGAAGAGCAAGGCCGAGCGGTACCTGCTGGTCGCCTGCACCGAGCTCTACACCCACTACCTGCTCGGTGACCGGTCCCTGGCGACGTTCACGGCGTTCGTGCTCACCGAGCTGCGCCGCAGCGTCGGCGATCGTCGTGCACGACCGCTACCAGAACTACGAGTGCGCCACGAGGCGCTGCTGTTGTTTTCCGGATGGAGGTGAAAGACCGTCCATTCGCTTCGTCGTCGTAGCGGCGGGGTGAAGCTGGAGGCAGCCTGATCCGGGGATCGCCGGGGAGGGTGGGAGCAGCCTCGACAAAGTCGCGTCGGTTCAGCACTGCCGGATGGGCCGGGCGCGGTGAGCGAGACGGGAAGGTATACGCGAGAAACCGGTGTTGTTACGCCTCTTGATCTGGTCGCCAGCTCTAACCCGGTGGATTCGGGCTGGTTCGCGGTGCGCACCCGTCTCCTTGCATGACGGGCGGGGAACTCCGAGCTGGGTCTTCGTAGTTCTGGGCTTGGAGGCCATGGTGAATTGTCTACGACAGTAGCCGTGGCGATACCGCAGGGGTAGAGCCGGGTGCCTAACCCGTCGACCGGACAGCAGTGAACGTGGGAACCGTCCGTGTACGTTCCATCGCCGCGCCTCGGCCAGAGGTGATGGGTGGCGGATAGGCGCGATGCCGGCCGAAGGCGCGGGCGGGGCGGAGTCGCCGTAGTACTCCGAGCGCGGGAGAGCCGCGTACATGGGGAAGGGCGGCAGCGTGTCAGTCAAGGAGGGAAAGTAATGTCCGAAGATGCGCCGGTGAATACCGGCGCCGTGAGCTGGCCGGATCCTGATTCGGCCTACTTCACGGTACGGAGGATGCAGACCAAGTTGCACCGCTGGGCGACCGAAGAACCTGGTCCGCCGGTTCGGTGACCTGTTCAACCTCGTCTACGACCCGGCGTTCCTGGTGGCACGCGTGGGAACGCGTGTCCACCAACAAGGGCGCCAGGACTCCGGGATCGACAAGGCCACCGCGGCCCAGATCGAGACCTGGATCGGGGTCGAGGCGTTCCTGGGCCAGATCCGGGACTCGCTGAAATCGGGCGAGTTCCGGCCGGTCGAAGTGCGGCAGGTGATGATACCGAAAGCGAATCGGGAAACTCCGGAAGCCTCGGTATTCCCACTATCGCCGACCGGGTGGTTCAGGCAAGCCTGAAAGCTGGTGCTCGAACCCATCTTCGAGGCGGACTTCAAGCCGTGCTCGTATGGGTTCCGCCCGAACCGGCGAGCGCAGGACGCGATCGCCGAGATCCACCATCTTCGGCACCAGCAGGTACCGAGTGGGTGCTGGAGTGTGACATCAAAGCCTGTTTCGATGAAATTTCACATACGGCGCTGATGGATCGCTTCCGGGCGAGGATCAAGGACAAACGTGTCTGCGCGCTGGTCAAGGCGTTCCTGAAATCCGGGGTCCTCACCGAACTCGGAAGCAGGGAAGAGTCACTGACCGGAACACCACAAGGCGGAATTCTCTCGCCGCTGCTCGCCAACATCGCCCTGTCGGCGCTGGACGACCATTTCGACCAGCAATGGCAACAGGAGATGGGCACAGGCGAGCAGCGGGCAAAGCGCAAGAGAGAACGGCCAAGGAAACTGGCGACTCATCCGCTACTGCGACGATTTCGTCCTCATGGTAGCTGGGCGACCGCCATCATGCCGAGGCGCTGCGCGAGGAGGTGTCGGCCGTGCTCGCACCGCTGGGGCTGCGGCTGGCACCGGAGAAGACCGCGGTGGTCCACATCGACGAGGGCTTCACGTTCCTCGGCTTCGACATCCGCCGGATGCGCAAGCGAGGGACGTCGAAGTACTACGTCTACACCACGCCGTCCAAGAAGGCCATCGCAGTCGATCAAGGACAAGGTGAAGGCCAAGACGTACAGGTCAACCCGCCACATGGGCCTGGACCAGGTGATCACGCAGCCTGAACAGGTCCACTGGCGGGATGGGCGAACTACTTCAGGCACGGGGTGTCCAAGGCACGTGTTCAGCGCGATCGACCAGCTCATGCGTGGGGCCGGCTGATGCGCTGGATACGCGCCAAGTACGCGGGCAAGAACCGGGCTGTCGATGAAGGAACTCCGCCGTCGCTTCTGCGACACGGGGTGGAGATTCGCCCACAACGGGGTCGTGTTCACCGGCGCGTCCAGCGTCGCGGTGACTCGCTACCGCCATCGCGGTAGCAACATCCCGGCCCGTCGGACCCCAAAACCGGCAGCCGCCGCCCACCGGCAGCTGACCAGCGGGCTGAAGACACGTGGAGCGCCCGGCGTGGAGTAATTCGCACGCCGGGTGCGGCGGGCGGGCCGGGGAAACCCACCGGGAACAATCCCGGCAGGGCGCCCCGGTCCGACCCAACCTCCGCCGCGCTCGGCGCGCTGGTCCACCAGCTGTGCTGCGCGGCATCTGCTGCGTAATCTCGACGACGCCGCGCAGGTCTACCCCGACGCGGTGTGGCCGGCCCAGTCGCCGACGCGCTGCGAGCTGATCCACGAAGCGAACCAGGCCCGTGACCACGGCCGCGACACGATCGCCGACGATGTCGCCACCGCGTTGCTCGACCGGTTCCGCCACGGCGTGCTGGTCGGACTGTCCGACACCTGCGCAGCCACGGTGACCCGCCCCGGAGAGAACGCAAGGCCCGCAATCTGCTGGAGGTCCTCCGCGACCGCCCCGCCGACGTGCTGCGCTTCGCCCACGACCTGAAGGTGCCCCCACCTCAACCAGGCCGAACGCGATCTACGGCCCTCAAGGTCCAACAGAACACCTCCGGCCGGCTGACCAGCGAGGACCGCACCCGAGACCGCTACACCATCCCGCGGATACGTCTCCACCGCGATCAAACCTGGACTCGACGCGATCACCGTCCTGCGCGACGCACTCACCGGCCGCCGTGGATGCCGCTCTACCCGCACCCCACCTGACCACGTCCCCGCACCACCGCACCGGACGCCCATCCGGCCCATCATTGATCACGCCCGCCCTTCAAAGGGTGAATGCTTACGCCCGCGGGGCGGACGTTCTTCTCCGGCTTGTCGACGATGACGCTGCGGTGGTGAGGAACAGAGCGATCGCGATCGAGGCTGCGTTCTGCAGCGCCGAGCGGGTGACCTTGGCCCGGGTCGATGATGCCGGCCGGCGATCAGGTCCACGTATTCACCGGTGGCCGCGTTCAGGCCCCGATCCGGCGGCAGGGCCGCGCACCTTCTCCGCGACGACACCGCCCTCGAGGCCCGCGTTGATCGCGATCTGCTTGCAGCGGTGCCGTCAGCGCGACCCGGACGATGTTCGCGCCGGTCGCCTCGTCACCGCTCGAGCTTGCCAGCCGGAGACACGCGCAGCGGCCTGGTGCAGCGCCACGCCGCCACCGGCGACGATGCCCTCCTCGACGGCGGCCTCGGCGTTGCGCACGGCGTCCTCGATGCGGTGCTTGCGCTCCTTGAGCTCCCTCGTGACGCACCTTGATCTGTCCCGCCAGCTTGTTGACAAGCAACCGCCGGCTTCTCCCGATCGAAAGCAATGGCGACCGTCGAGTCGGCTGCACATGGGTGTGGGCCGATGCCACCTTAGCCAGGTCGGTGCCTGGCTGCGAAAGCATCACGTTCCCGACACTTCCCGTGCCTGAAGGTCCTGGTTCGAAGAGAGCAGACCATGGCGGCCCGGCGATCATCCACGGTCATCACGACGCCGCGCGCCCCAGCGCGTGTGGCGCGAGGGCAGGTGGGGTTCATCGGCCAGGACACGGCGGGCCTTCGACCCACCAGTCGGACCTGCGCCTGCTGCCTCGGCGCTGTAGGCGCGCAGTCCGCTGCACGCTCGTCATCCTGCGACCGATCGAGTTTACCGGTTTCGACGATCAGGCGCGGCGTCTGCAGTTACTTCCTCGATGCCTACGATGCCGCGGTGATCGGACCGGAGTTTCGTCACAGGCGTGGCCGACCGGGGCCCGGCGGAACGCAACAAATCATCGGCGCAAAAACCAGCGGTGACCTCTTCCGCGCCATCCGCGGCGGATGGCTTCCGGCCGGGCCGCCATCGAAATCCAGGCCTCCCGACGTTCTTGGTCGGCGTGTCAGGATTCAGCTCGCCGTTTTCTGCGGCCAAAGTTTCTGCTCCGACACGGTTTACTGCCCGCGGTCCGGTCACGAACGCGGGTCACGTCATCACGAAAAGTGCGCAGGTCTAACAATGGATGCCGGGGTCGCGGCGGATGGCAAGATAAAGGCCCACAGGTTTTCCGTCCCTGAGGCGGGGGCCTGCCAGTGTCTCGAAGAGATATGGCTGCGTTCAGGATCACCAGGCGATCGGAGGCGATGATCGTTCAGCGCAAGCCGCCGGTGTGGTACGCCGGTGCTCGGCGGGTGCACATTGAGGTCGGATCAGCGGGCCCGGCTGACCGTAACTGTACTGTCGCGCGGCAGTGCCGGCGCGCTCTCGCTACTCGAGCATTCCGCCGGGACGCTGCTCCGGATGCTGGAGCCGTGGGGAGACGAAACGGCGCGCGATGACCATCATCCGCGCGCCGTCAGCACGTCGTAGGCTTGCGCCGCCTGCGCGTCACTCGGCATGCCTGCTCGAGTCGACTCTTGCCGCAATGGGCGCCGGATTGAGCAATTTCACGGAGACGGAGGGTCGCGAGGACGGATTCGGCAATCCCGCGGTCGTGGCGTTACTCGTCGAGACAGACGCGGCTCGGGGACAACGACTCTGCTGCGCTTCTGAGTCACGGACTGGACGATACGCGCCCACTCTTGTCGCACCATGGCGTCCGGCGATCGTCCGCTTGCTGATCGGCGTTGCGCCCGACCTGAGCGCGGACGAACAGGAGATGGTGCGGACCGTCCTACGAGACCAGGATTCACTGATCGGCGACATCGCGTGGTTTCGCCAAGGGCGAGCGAGCACGTTTGCAGCGCTGGCGGCCGCGATGGACGTCATCGCTCATCAATCGCACCGATTCGTTCTGGTCGTCGGCGTCGATGGCCTGTGTGCCCCGGCGACGGTCTCGTCAGCTCGTGCGCGCTGAGGCCGAGTTCTCAGTCCCTTTCACCGAAGGGACGATCCAGGGAAGGCCGCCGCCTTTGCCGCTGCTCACTCGATCTGACGATCCGATCGTGGATCCCGCGTCGTCCGTTCGGCTCGAGGCGGTTGCCGTGGATCGCGCAGCCACCCCCTTTCATACACCAGGTCGTATCGGGCGACGCACTGACCGCCGTCTTCCGCACCCTGCGAAATGGGGGCGCGAGGCGCATGCACCCGCATCATCGCGGCGCATAGCTGGCGAAGGTTATTTCGCCAGGAGTTTCTTTGCACGCCTATCTCCCGCGAGGTCGGAAACGATGCCGAGAGCTGTTGACCCTCGAACAGATCGCCGACCGTGTCTGGCGGCGTCGGTGCCGCGGCAGGCATTCTCGGTCTTGCCGTTCGGCGCGTGCTTCTCATGGTCCACGACAAGCGCGACGGCGAGAGCCGCGCCCTCGCCCACAGCGATCCGATACCGGAAGAGGTCGGCGCGGCCATCCTCAATGGCATGCCGACATCCTGGCAACGTGCATTCTTACCGGCTGGGCTGATCGAAGGAGATCGTGATGGTACGCCTGTCGATGCAAAACGGCCGCAGCATTCTTCTGAGGGCACGGCAAGACCCACTCCTCCGCCGTTCCGGACGTCTCGCAAGACGCCCACGCCCAGTGGACCGGTCCCGATCCCGTATCCAAACTTCGCGATGGACAGCAACCTGGTGGACGGCGCGGAAACCGTCAAATCGAGGGCAATCCAGTCGCGCACGTCAAGTCGAAGATATCGACCAGCTTCGGCGAACGAGCCGAGGATACTGCTGGCGGCATCAGCGTCCAACGTCAACAAAGGAACCTGCACCTGGAAGATGGGAGTCCCGACGTTAAGGCGGAAGGGGAGAACGTTGTGCGCTTCCTGGACACGACGTACCACAACGGCAACTCCTTCAATACGGTGTTCCTGGGCCAGGGCGGAATCAGGATGGGCTACGGCGACGATTTCGAGCGGCACCTAGTCCTCGTGCGCGAAACCCGCCGCTCGATCGTGCGATCAGGTCGACGGGCAGTACCGCTTATGGCCCCATGCGCCCAGCTCATCGACGGCGCTCGGGACGCCTTCTTCAGCCGGCCAGAAGGTTCACAGGGAAGCAAGCAGCATCCCACCGGCTACATGGTCAGCGTCGATGGTATGCCAGCATGCGACGAACGAAGGCAGGACCAAGGCGAACACGTTCGCGGCCATGTCAGGGTAAGTACACTGCCCGCCTTCATGGACCTCGTGAATAGCTGGAGTCAAGCCACACCCATCAGGGGATCAATCGTGCAGCCAGAGGAGCTGATTGAAGCGAATACTTCCGGCGTGGACCAGGGGCGTGCTCGCCCAAAATGTAATCAATCGCTTTGCCCAGGTGATGTGATTTGGACTTTGCAAGGCGAACCAGTTCATGAAGGAGGGTGGCTTCACCCGTACGGTAGCTGCGCGGCCTCCAAGTTCGTTAGCGCGCAGTGGCCACGGACCCATTCAGATGACCGAAGCATATTTCAATCCTCCAGGCAATACGACGCCGCCCCTCGCGGGACCGTATTGGATGCGCGTCAACGGTGTTCTCGTAGGGCCAGAGAACCTGGAATGCGGCCACGACCCCCAGATCCCTTCTTGCAATACGTGTCAAGCCACGCTGTTCATGACTATGTGCCCACGTCAGGATTTGCGTATAGAGGCACAAGTGGCGAGCGCATGCAGCACTGGGAGACACCTCGACTCCAGCTTTATCAAGGCGAACGATCCGGCATTTGCGCGCTCACTGCGGGAGCGCCAACGCAGAAGATATTCTGCGCATCGGGCGTGAGTGCGGCATTCACCTCCCGGAGCCTGTACCGTGGTTTCGTCGAGACGATCGGACTGGACAGCGGCGGCTTCTCTCTGTTCGGATACGGCCAGACCGAGGCGTACGATGATTTGATCGCTGCGCTCCCCAACGCCATACTGTCGGTCCAACGGTATTTCAGAATCTCTTCGCCGACGCACGCCGCCGGGCTCGGCGCATGCGATTACTGCTCGACCTCAGCCGCAGTGACGCGGCGGGACGCGCCTATTGTGAAGTTCGAGGAGACGCCAGACTTCGATCCCGCGGATGCTACCGAATTTCGTTTCACATTCGGTGCAGTGGGTGACGCGCCGGCTGTTCAGGATTTCTCGTCCTCGACCGTGCGGCCGAACGGGCCATGATTGTGTTGGCGGGATAGTCAGGCCACAACGAGGGCAGAGCCTCGAGCGGCGATATTGTAGCCCTGCTTGGCCAGAGATGAATTTCGAGCTCGCCCTTCCGCCCCTGCCGCGTCGTCTGTCTTCCAGCGCGGTGATTTCGGTGCTCTCGTCGATGTCCTCGCGAGGATGGGCTCAGCATTGAAATCATTCTAAGCGCCGAGGATCGTCAGGGCCTCGACGTGGTCATCGACCAGTTGCTGATTCGTTATCCGAACGCATGGTGAGCAATCCTGACTCACCGCCGAGAACATAACCGAGGGCGATACTGGTGTGTCCTCAGGAGGAACGCATGGAGCTGAGCCTCCTTCCCCGATGAGTGAACGTGGATCCAGCCCGATGCTCGTCTCGGGCGCGAGGCAATACCGCCGATGATCGTCAAGAACGTTGTCCAGCGAGCACGCTGACGACTGCGGCAGCGCTCGCATCGAATCGAATGGCGCTTGTCGACGCACCTTACGCGACGCGCCAGCGCTTCGGCGGTTTCGATCAGCGCCTCGCGTATCGAACCTGGAGGACTGATGCTGCGCCGGAGAGTCTGCGCGGGTGTTCTCCGACGCTGCCCCTGAGACGCCATCAGCAGGGGCGGTGTTTGTTCGGCTGCTGTGAGAGCGCTCGATGACCGCGACGAGGCCGGGTTGGCCAGAATCTTCGGATTGGTGCAGGCGGTCGCAGAACCGACCGGTGACTCTTCGTCAGCGTTCGAATGGGTGGAGCGCCCGCGATTGCAAGGCACCGTGGCGAATCTGCTCCGCTGATCGAGACCGGCTCAGGCGGATGGTCGGTGTTGCGGCCTGCGCCATGCACCGGGTCGACCCTGGGCTGGCGTCGGGAGGGTTTCTTCGTGACGGCGATCGTACCGTCCGTTCGCGTCGCGCTACGAGCGGCGGGCGACTCGGTCTGCTGGAAGCTGTGCCGGCGTGTGTGCAGCTCTCACCGATGAGGACGAAGACCTGCCGCTTCGGTCTGCGTGGTCAGCCGTGCTGCTCGGTGATCGTGATCGTGATCCTCGACGCGCTCACGCGGTGTGGGCTATCACCGGGTGCCCACCGCAGCGAGCGTTTCGGCTCATGCTGCGGGTGTTGGACACGAGCGCGGCCCATGGCCTGCCGCAGCAGCTATCCAGAATCCGCAGGGCGCGAGATGGTTGATCCAGGGCAGCGGCATCGTCGGCGATCCGCTGACGTTCCCGGCTCATCAAGAGGATGGGTGATCCCTCCTGCGGCGCGGCTGGCGGGCGAGGCGTTCTCGACCATTGCGGGCGTCCATCTCTGGACAGGCGGCGCTCGATCGTCCCGCACGGAGAACTTCGAGTCCGGGCCGAACAACGATCCCAATGACCCGAACGTCGAAATGGATCCAGATGACGGGTTGCCGTGGCCGGATGCTGCGAAAATCGAAAAGTGGTGGGCGGTCAATGGCTCTCGCTTCACGTCCGGCACGCGGACGCCATGGGCGCCCCTGTCACGCGGGAGCGTTGTGTCGAGGTACTCGGGAACGGCTACCAGCGACAGCGAACTCTCGCGGCGCACTACTTGTGTCTACTGCAGCCGGGCGACGCAACTGTTCCCCGCAAGCGCTTCGGCGTGTGTGCCATCGCAGCGGCTGGCTGGCAAAGTGGAGTTGATCGATTGCTGCCAAGTGCATCCTGGGAATCGATTGCAGCCGTATTTCTGCTCTGGCCTTGATCCGCGTTGTACGCCAAAGGGCCACATCGACCCCGAGCAGCGCAGAACTTGGCTGCTCATTGCGATCATCTTCGTGGTGATGTGCGCGTGGCTCTGCATTGACGGCCTCCAGCTGACACCTTGTTGAGAGCGAATGGAGTTCGGTGGCACCCGTCCGCCGAGCGGCGCACACCCACCACAACAAAGGTCGCGAGAGCGACTTCGCGATGAGTGACCGGCGGTCCGAGACAGCCGCGAGCTCTCTTTTCGAGGAGGGTCGTGGGAGGAAGCAGTACGCGCGCGTGCCCCGCCAGTGCTTTTTCCGCAGAAGAGCCGCGTCTTCAGCGGATCCTGCAGCCGCGACGCCGCGTCCGTATCGATCAGCTCGATGAACGCCGGAATCCCCGAGAAGCCGGTCGCAGCCAGGATCAGATCGTCCGGCGGCCGGAACGACGGCAGCCCGAACGTGATCGTCGTGAGCGGCAGCTTCGGCAGATCGGGCGCGTACTCGGTCTGCAGCTGATACCGCAGATCGGTGAGCAGCGCGCCGAGGCCGGTGGCGTGGCTGATCGCCAGCTGCGTGACCAGCGCGTTGACGACGAACTGGCGGATGTGCTCGACGCGGCGCTCGCCCTTGCCGGCGAGCCCTTGCCGCATCTGCGACAGCCCGTAGGTCGACGTGAAGCTCACGACCCAGCGAACGGGTGAGGCCATCGTGATCGTCTTGGTCTCGCGGTCGGTCGTGGCCTCGTGCGCGTATTCCCACGGGTAGAGCGCGAGGCGGTTGCCGACCAGCGTCAGCCACTGCTGGATCGAACTCCGACGGCACGTCGAACGGGCGACCGGAGAACGGCCGGTAGTTCTGCTGGAGCTGGCGCGAACGCGCGGTCGGCGAGCGTCTGATCACCTTTCGTGCCGAGGAACTTGCTGAATACCCTCTCGGGCGAGAGCACGGGTCGCAAGGTTTCCAGGTGGGCCGCGAGCTGCTCTTGCAGGAACTTCGAGACCGCTTCCGTCTTGCGACGGAGCTCCGTGAGCTCCTGGAACGTCAGCGGCTTTGCCCGTTTCTCCGGCCCGGCCATCCGTGCCTCCTGGGGACGCGCGGGTAGTCTAGCCTTCCGAAGTCGCCGAAGTACAGCAGATTGAGGGGCGACGAGAGCGACCGAACCGGAGTAAAATCGCTCTACGCCGCTCTCGGAATTGTTCCGGAAAGGTAGGCGCTATGCTGACGATTCGCGCGATCTCTCTCAAGGGGCGGCCACTCGACCGAGAGCTGACGGCCCGCTTCGAGGAGGCCGGGGGACCATCGGGCGAGGCGAGAGCAACACGCTGGTGCTCCCGGATCCCGAGCGGTTCATCTCGCGCACGCACGCCACGATCTCCTTCCAGGCCGGCGGTTATCTCATCACGGACACCGGCACGAAGAACCCGGTCGTCGTCAACGGGCGGCCCTGGGCTCGGGCAGCCAGGCGCGCCTCGGGGACGGGGACCAGATCAAGGTCGGGGACTACATGCTCCAGGTCGCCGTGACGGCGCACAGCGGGCCGCTGGCGGCCTCCAGCGTCGCGCCCGCCGCGCCGAGCCCATTCGATCCATTCGCCGATCTTCTGTCTCCCGCACCGTCGACACCGCGCGCGGCCCCCGTGATCCCCGCCGGCTCCCGCGAGACCGCCGGCCCAGGCGCCGCCGTATTCCGGATTTCAACGACCCGCTCGCCGGCATTCGCGGGCCCGAGCCGAGCATCGACGATCTGCTCGGGCCCAAGGGTTCCAACGCGCCCGATTTTCTGCCGGCCGATTTTCTCTCCGAGAAGCCGGCGTCGCCGTCTCAAGCTCAGATCCCCGGAAGTCTCGAGGACCTGCTCGGCATGTTCTCGAGCTCGGGAAAGCCGACTCCGGGGCCGTCCGTTCCCGACCACGGCCCCGAGATCCACACGCCGTACTCGCCGCCCGTGGCGAAGCCGGAGCCCGTGCGTGAAGCCGGAGCCCGCGTGAAGCCCGAGCCGGTGATGAAGCCCAGGCCCGAGGCGCCGCCGGCCATCCGCGCCCGAGCGCTCCCGCCGCGCCTGCTGACCCAACCGGTCGAGCGTCGCGCCTGCGGGCCCGCAGGAGCAGGCGCTACTGCGCGCCTTCCTGCAAGGCGCGGGCATCTCCGGCATCCAGTCGAAGAGCCTCACGCCCGAAACGATGGAAGCGATCGGCAAGCTCCTGCGCGAAGCGGTGCAGGGCACGCTCGATCTCCTGCGCGCCCGCGGGCTCACGAAGAGCGAGATGCGGGCCGACGTCACCATGATCATGGCGCAGGACAACAACCCGCTGAAGTTCTCGCCGACGGTCGAGGCGGCGCTCACGCACCTGCTGTCGTCGCAGGTGCACGGCTTCATGCCGCCGCTGCGCGCCATGAAGGACGCGTACGACGACCTGCGGGCGCACCAGCTCGGCTTCCTCGCGGGCATGCGCGCGGCGCTCGAAGAAGTGCTCGCGCGCTTCGCGCCCCAGGAGCTGGCCAAACGGCTGACCGAGCAGTCCATGCTCGACGACCTGCTGCCGATGAACCGCAAGGCGAAGCTGTGGGATCTGTTCCTCGAGCGCCACGCGGCGATCTCCGGCGAGGCGCGCGAAGACTTCAACGCCGCCTTCGGCAAGGCATTTCGTCGCGCCTACGAAGCGCAGGTCAAGCAGCTGCGCGGCGACCGAAGCTAGGGCTCGCCGTGGGCAAAGGCGCGACGCTCTCCACCAACCAGAAGGTCGTGATCTGGGCGCGCGGCAAGCTCGGCCAGAAGATCGGCCACGGCAAATGCTGGGACCTCGGCGAGAACGCGCTGAAGCAAGCCGGCGCCAGCACGTCCAACGACCTCGGCCCCGTCGGGGACGACACGGATTACGTCTGGGGCGATCCCATCAGCGACCTCAGCCAGATCGAGCCGGGCGACATTCTGCAGATCCGGGATCACCTCGTCACGACGGACATCAAGATCGAGTACCGCTTCCAGGACGGCTCCACGGTCGTGGAAACCGACGAGCGGACCGCGAAGCGGGGTCACCATACCGCGATCGTGAACGGCAAGCTCGACGCCAACGGCGGAGTCAAGACCCTGGAGCAACACGTGAAGCCCAGGGGCGACGTCGTTCAGGACATGTACCTCTACACGCGCGACGTCCCCGAGGTCGTGACCAAGACGATAGGGCAATACAAGCACCCGAGGACGAAACAGCTCGAGCGGGTCAGCATCACGAAGACGGTGACCATCTCCGTCACCGGCACGATCTGGCCCTACCACCCGAAGGCTAAGTAGCGCCCGTCGAGCGGCTCTCGAGGAGCCAGCCGAACTCCTCGGCCGTCGGGAGTCCGGCGCATCCGAGCATCAGCGACTCGCCGTCCACGCGGCCGCGCGTCCACCAGAGCGCCCTCCAGCCCGTGCTCTCGCTCCACGCGCGCAAGCGCTTCGCCCTCGGCGAGCGGCCCGAAGGCTTCGACCGACGGCAGCGCGCGCAGCGACTGACTCGAGCCGTCCGGTCCGACCGTCGGCGGCGCCGCGAGCGACGCTGTGCGCGAGCGCGCTCGTCGAGATCGTCGGCGCTGCGCGTCGGGATCGAGCACGGCGAGCGCCGCGTCCTCGAGGCCCGCGAACCACTCGGCGCCCTCGAACACCGCGCGCGCGGCTGCGGCGTGTGAGGACAGCTCCATCGCGACCGTCAGCGGGAAATGCCGGCCCACCCGGTCGACGCTCGGCATCAGCACGCCGGCCCAGCCGCTCTGAGTCACCAGCCCCGGCAAGAAGACAAATCGCCAGATCGGCATCGTCAGGTAGCAGTCGAACCAGCGCTCGGCGAGGGCGTCGCGTGACGCCGGGATGACGTCCTGCAGCCAGGCGTCCCACGGCTTGACGAACTCGACCGGAAGGCGGCGAGTCGCGAAGTCGCCCAGGCTCGGGAGCTTGCCGTACCAGCCGGGAACCGCGGCGTGCGGCTCCTCGGTCACAGGGCCGTCGGGCAGCGGAACTGGGCGAGCTCGGGCAGGCGGAAGGGGTTGCGCACGCTCGAGGCGAAGATCTCGAAGACCGTGCGGCGGCCCTCGATGGTGAACGTCGCGACGAACCGCTCGGACTGCCTGGTCTCGACGATTTGCACGCCGTCGAACATCCGGAAGAGCGCCCACGGCCCCGAGAACGTGATGCCGTTCGAGCCCGAAGCCGGCGCCGGCGTGATCGTCGCGCGCACGAGGCTCCGGCCGCCCGGTCCGGGGAACTGCACGGACACCGGACTCTGAGGACCGTGGGCATACTTCACGAGCTTTCCGTCGACGTCCAGGATGAACTGCTGGATCGCTGGCGTCCATCTCGATCGCCTTGAACTCGAGCTGGATGCTCGGGTTGCTGCCGCCACCGCGGAAGTAGACGTCGCGGATGACCTGCGCCCGCTGGAACTCCGCCAGCGCGGCCGACTGCCCCATGGCCGGATCCTTGAAGCGCCAGGGCTTCTGCCCGGTGTCGACGTGCTGGAGCAGATACTTCTGGAAGAAGCCGTCGAGCACACCGCCCGCGCCGAACAGGCGCGCGAAGTCCTCGGGCGTGATGTCCAGGTTGCTGTTGCGAACGAACGGATAGCGTCCGGCGGTCGCCTTGACGCAGAAGTCGGCGACCTGGGTCCGCAGCTCGCCGTCGATGCGCTCGCGCTCTCTGCCGGCGCGTTCCCTGCGTCGCGCCCGCCGCGACAGACTGCAGCATCGAGCGGAGCGGCTCGGGCTGGCTGGCGGCCTCGGCGCCCAGCTTGCTCTTCGCAGTGCTCGGCGGCGGCGGCTGCCCGCTCGCGAGCGCCTCCTCGACGGCCGCGAGCCACTGATAGACCTCGCCGAGCAGCTGCACCAGCCCATCGATCGGCGGCGGCGCCGGGGCGCGCCGGCGCGCCGCTCACGAAGCGTCGGATGTCGTCGAACTGGTCGTCGACCAGCGACTTCTCGAGCATCCCCGTGGGAGTGCCGGTGATGCTCTGGCGGGCCTTGCCCGCGAGGTCCTGCGCCTTGCCGGCGAAGCCTCCGAGAGCTCCTCCGATTTCCGGCGGCACCGAGAGCGTGGTCTCGCGCTCGATCGCCTTCATCAAGGGCTTCAGCGGCGTGTCCGGGCCGACAGGACGCGGGTGATCTCGACGAGCTTGGTGAAATCCCGATTGTGGATGATCGTGATGTCGCCGATGAACTGCACGCCAGATGCGTCGATAGTCTTCGAGGTAGAGGCGCTTGACCGCCTCGGCGAAGGCCGGCGTCGACGTCGCCGCACCGGCGCGGGATGAGCCGAGCACCCACGCCTCCTCTTCGGCGAGCTGCGCGGTGCTCACATCGACGCGGACGAGGAAGTACTTGTAGTAGCCGTCCTTGGTGTAGAGGCCCGGCACGCCCTTGGTGAGCGGCTGCCGGCTCTGTCGCTCGAAGACCAGCAGGGCCTTGGGGCCGGCCTTGTCGGTGACGGTGAAATCCCTGAGATCCTGGCTTGGCTGCCGCTTCAGTCGACCGTAGACGCGGTTCGGCAAGCGAGTCACTGCCGATGACCGTCCGCACGCGCGTGATCAGCGCGTCGTTCCGCGGGACCGTCGGATCGATCCACCCGCGGTCGTAGAGCGCGTCGAAGTGCGCCTTCAATGCCTGGGGCCCGGCGTCGGTGCCGAGCAGCTGCTCGCCGCGCATCTGGTACCAGCGCCAGACGGCTTCGGGATCGAGGTGCTTGGGGTCGTAGAGCATCAGGTAGGTCTTGAGGGCCTCGTACAGCCTCGTCCTGACTGGCGGCGACGTCTTGCTTCAGGTACTGCTCGAGATAGCTCGCCAGCGACGGCAGGAAGGTGTCCTGAAGCATGCGGCGATAGGCGGCGCCGCTGGCCGCCTCGAGCCGGCCGCCCTGATAGAGACCGAAGCGCATCGACCACGGCACGGCGCCGGCGGCGGTCGCGGGCGTCTCGGCGACAGTCCTGAACGCCACTCAGGGTTGGCAGGAGGGCCGCGAGGTCGCTTCGTGCGCCCGCGCGAACCATCGCCACTTGTTGCTGGACCTCGCCGAACCTTCCAGTCACCTCGGCGAGGTAGCGCGTGTTCTGCGCGGAGCTGACCCACCAGGCCAGGATCGCGAGGAGACAGCACGATGCCGCAGCCCGCGACCGCGCCCGGTCTGGAGCCACTGACGGCGGCGCTCCCACTTCAGGTCGAATCCGGCAAGCCCGGCTTCCTGGAACACGACCTCGCGCAGGAAGCGCGTGAGGAAGTAGCTTCGGCCGCTCGCATGCTGAGCGGGCAGGAGGCTGCGCTCGAGTCCGAATCCGCGAGCGAGCGCGCCCATCACGCGATCGATCGGGCTTCCTTCTTGCGTGCCGCTCGTGAAGTAGACGCCGCGGATGACGAGCTGGGCCTCGAGCTTCGTCGGGGCGAACGCGGCGTCGACGAACTGCACGAGGCGGTCGCGCAGCAGCGCGAACTGCTGCGGGAAGCCATAGAGCAGCGCGCGTCGCGTGGCGTCGCGCTCCTCCTCGAGCTGCTCGGGCAACCGATCGTACAGGCGTCGCTCCAGCCGCTGCAGCTCGGCCGTCATGGGCGCGGGGTCGAGCCCTTCCTTGCCGTACGGGAGCGAGAATCCCCACGCCTGCGCTCGCTCCTCCTTGCCGAGCGGCGAGAAGAACTCGGCTGAACCCGGCGAGCAGGTCGGTCTTCGTCACCAGCACGTAGACCGGAATGCGAAGCGCCCAGCGTCTGGTAGAGCTCCTGCACCCTGGTGCGCAGCGCCTGCGCGTGGGCTTCGCGCTCCGATGCCGACTGCTGGAGCAGATCGGCGACGCTGACCGTCACCAGCACGCCGTTGATGGGCCGCCGCGGGCGAGACTTCTTGAGGAGCTGCAGGAAGCTCCTCCAGGCGGCCGCATCGACGTCCCGGTCACTCTGCTGCGTGGTGTAGCGCCCGGCGGTATCGAGGAAGACGGCCTCGTCGGTGAACCACCAGTCGCAGTTTCGAGTCCCGCCGACACCGCGAACCGCCTCGCGGCCGAGACGATCCGCGAGCGGAAAGCGCAAGCCCGGAGTTGATCAGCGCGGTCGTCTCTGCCGGCGCCGGGCGCGCCGATGAAGACGTACCAGGGCAGGTTGTAGAGATATTGCTGCGAGCCGAGTGCGCGGATCCGGGTCCAGAGCGACGGACGATCGACGCCGAAGCGGAGCTTCTTCAGGAGATCCAGGGCCTCCTCGAAGCGCTGGCGGAGCTGGGTGGCCTCCGCCGCCGACGCCGAGGGCCGGGCCGCACTGCCGCGGGCGGCTGCAGGAGGCCCGTCGTCAACGCCGCGTTGGCGCGCTTGGCCCTGACGTATCGCCAGGCCCACTCGCACGACCGGGGTCAGCACGATGAACGAGATCTGGATCCAGCGAACCGACTCCTGCTCGTACGGGCGGAAGTTGCTGATCGAGATCGTCGGCCCGATCCACCAGACGAGCAGGGCCAGCGCGATGACCACGACACCGAGCAGCACCCATCGGTTGAAGATCAGCTTGAGGATGGTGGTGACGATCTTCATGGCTTGCGCGGCGCCGGCGGCGGGCGTCGGCATTTCACCGGCGGGGACGTGGAGCGTGATCTCCACGCGTCGGTTCTTGGCTCGGCCCTGCGGCGTGTCGTTGGGCGTCACCGGCTCGGAATCTCCCCGACCGTCGTAGCGGACGCGGGCGGGCCCGATGCGGGCGGCGAGGAGCCGCGCAACCGATTCGGCGCGCGCCTTCGAGAGCTCCCAGTTCGACGGGAATCGCAGCGTGCGGATCGGAATGTTGTCGCTGTGACCGATCACGTCGACCTGCCCCGGCACGCGCTTGAGCGCGTCGCCGATGCGGCCCAGGAGCCACTGGTCGTCAGTGCCGATCGCGGCCTCTCCGGGCTTGAACAACCCGTCGCCCAGAATCGTGACGACGCTACGATCGGCGTTGTCGTCGACCTTGACGAGCCCTCGCTGGATCTCTTCGGCCAGGAAGGCCGCGAGGCGCGGCGCGGCCGCCGGCCTGGGCGGCACCGGCGCGGCGACGCGCAGGGCGGCGATATCGGCGGCGATCTTGTCCGATGTCCGGCTCAGCCGCCACTCGAATCCGACGTAGATCACGACCAGCAGCAGCGCCGACACCGCGCCGACGGCCCAGAGCGGCATCCAGCCGAGACGTCGCTGACTCGCCGCCGAGACGCCGCGCCAGTTCGGTGACAGGTCGCGCTCGTACTCGCCGCGCTGCTTGCGGATGATCATGAGGAGCCGCTGACGGATCGCCTCGAGCTGACGCTGGCCGCCCTCGGTGACCCGGTACCGCCCCTCGAAGCCGAATTCGAGGCAGACGTACAAGAGCTCGAGCAAGTCGATGTTGGCCTGCGGATTCTCGGCCGAGCCGCGCGAGGAGCTGGAAGAACTTCTCGCCGCCCCCGACCTCTCCGTGGAACAGCGCCAGGAGACCCTGGTGGGCCCAGGCGCCCGATGCGCCCAGCGGCGTGCTCGTCGCCGTCTCATCGATCAACGTGCAGAGCGCGTAGCGCGCCGCGACGATCTTCTCGGTCGGCACGCCGGCGGTTCTCGCCTGCGCCTCGAACTGACGAATCGCCCTGGGCGAGGCTGTCGCGGAGCGCCGTCGGGTTCGGGTGCTGGACCGACGAGCGCAGCTGCGGCAGGACGTTCGAGCAGCCGATTCGCCGCCGCCAGGAGGGGATTGAGGCCGCTGCCGACCGCCGTCGCTTCGGTGGCCTCGGCCTGCTCCGCCGGGGTCGCGCGCTTGCTCCGCGGGCGCCGGGCGTCCGGGCGCGACGCGGCCGCCCGGCATCGGCATGATGACCGTGCGATCGACGCCCAGATCCGCAAACGGATCGTCAGGCACCACGCACCGCCCAGAACTCGAGCTCGAGCCCGGGAACTCACCGGCGATGTGCATCGCGAGCGCCCGCGACTGCTCGGTCACTTTCCAGAGCTCGCCGCTGCGATCGAGCTCGAAGTAGAGGAATCCGGCGTGATAGGGGATCTGCCGCGGCGCCACCGGCAGGCTGCGCAACGCGATCCCCGGCAGGTTGAGGTTCACGAGATCCCTGATGCGCTCGACCGGCCCGATCTTGACGAGGGTCGGCAGACTGGCCTGGAGCCGCTCGGGTTGCAGCTGCGCCTTGGCGGCGAGCACGAACCGCGCGGTCTTCGCGAGGTCGCTGTCGGGAATCGCGGCGATGCGCATCCCGTACCCGCGCTCCTGGAGCTCGATCGGGATCGCGTTGCGCTCCAGCACCATCGAGAGCGACCGCCGGATGTCGGCGATCAGCGGAGCGAACGAGCCGGCGAGGTCATCGTGACGATAGACGGGATACGCGACCGGCCGGCGGTTCTCGCGCGTGAACGTCGACATCTCGCCCGCGAGCGACAGACACGTCGCGTAGAGGTGCTCAGGATGCAGCGGCGTCGTCGCCGCCAGGTGCGCGAAGAGCGGCTCGAAGCGATTGATGGTTTCGAGCCACAGGAATTCGGCGATCTCGGCGACCCCGCCCGGGCCCGGCTGCCGACAGGCGGATCGCCAGCGCGTCCCCGCGCTGGTGCAGAAGCCCGTGAACGTCACGCAGCAGGCTGGCCAGCGCCGGCGAGGCGCCGCAATCCAGCATCGGCGGAATGTAGCCCTGATCGAGCACGACGCGATTGTCGGCGCGCCGCTCGATCACCTTGGCGATGCCGAGGGCGGAGTACGCGGCGGTGACGTCGGCTTCCTTGAGGATCCGCAGCCGGAGCCGGCCGATCTGGATCAGCGCCGTGCGATCGAACGACGCGTTGCTGTCCTTGACCTCGAGCTCGCCGGCGACGTAGCGCGCCAGGCTGTCCGCTCCGGCCCCGCCGAGGTCGGCTTCGTCCGCGCCCGGCCGCCGTACCGGCAAGGCCAACGTCACGAGCGAGTCGCGCAGGGTGGCGGGAACGTCCAGCGGCGGCGGCAGCGGATCCCGCGCCGGGCAGTCGAAGGGCGTCCCGTCCGGCAGCACGCCGCGCGCGGTGCGCAGCGCCAGCTTGCCGAGCTCCAGGAGCGACTCGTCGATCGCGATCTCGAGGAAGCCGTAGCCGTGTGGGCGCAGCGCCCGCGTGCGCTGTTCCAGCTGCGCGTCCAGATGACGGTCGTGCTGCTGGAAGTGCTGGGGCTGGAGGAACGTCCCCTCGGACCAGATGATCCGGTTGTCCCAGCTCACGGTCGGCTCACTTCACGGCCACGGTGACGCCGCGGGCCTGGAGACCGATCGTGATCGTGGGGCTGCGCTTCGACGGCACCGGGACGGCCTGACGCCAGCGCGCCTGCTCGAGGTCGCGGAACGCGCCGACCACGCCGATGAACTTGGTTTCCGGCTGGAGCTGACGGCGATACTGCCGCGTCTCCGCCGGCTGGAGCTGGAACTCTTCGCGCCCGACCAGCTCGCCGCTCAAGGTCGCCTGCTCATTGTCGAAGAGCGCGAAGAAGTCGGCGCCGTTGAACGCCGCGACCGCCTTCAGCTCGTAGATCCTCACCACGATGGGCGACGGGCGTCCCGCGCGATCGGGATTGACGTTCGAGTCGACGGTGATCGCGCCGCGCAGCAGCGGTGGGCTGCTACCGCAGCCGGCGGCGAGCAGGATGCCGCACATGAGCAGCACACGACTCGCGGACCTGCGTGGACCGATCACGCTATGGCCTCCTGCCGGCACGCGGCGTGGACTCGGGCGCCCTCGTTCCCAGGGAGCCTTGTCCGCGTACTCCCGCGCCTCCTGGATCACCCAGCCCCGCGGCCCGCGCTTGAGTGTGTAGGTGAACTTGAGGTCCTGCCGAAGACGCTGCCCGTCTCTGAGAATAATGACGTCCTCGCGGCGACCGACCGCCTGGGCCTCGTCGCCGTTGATCGTGATCTCGTCGACCTTCAAGTCGACCTTCTGGCTCCGCTTGATCTCGTTGGACGCGCGGGTGCGGTTGATTTCCTCGTCGGTCAGGCCGGGGCGTACCTGGCGCAGGAGCGCGATGTCCCTCGTCTCGACTGCGCGCACGTAGTTGTCGAGCGTGGCCCGCACCTCGGTGCGCGGATTCGACGGGGTCGGCGCGGCCGGCTTACTCACGGCGGCCGACGCTGGCGCCGCCGGGGCGGCGGTGGGGTCACGGACGCCGGCACTCGGCGGATCGGGCGGAGGCACCGCCTTCGCGAACAGCTCGGTCGCGGCGCGGAAGCTTGCCGTGGCTTCGGTGAACGAGGTCTGCGCGTACAGCGCGCCGCCTTGCTTCTCGGTCTCGACCGCCCGGGCGAAGTCCGGAGCGTCCGTCGACGCTCGCTGTTTTGCCGCGACCATCTGGGCGCGCGCGGCGTCGGCCGCGGTCCGCTGCTCCCGCTTGGTCTGAGCCAGCCGCTCGGCCTCGCCGTACTGGTCGGCCGCTTCCTGGTACGCCTGCGTCGCGGCCTTCACGTCGCCCGCGGTCGAGAGACGCTCGCCCTCGGCCTGCGCCGCCTGCGCGCGCGACATGACCGCGACGGCCAGCGCCGTCGCGTCGGCTTTGCTCGCGCGGTCGCGCGCGGCCACCACTGTCGTGCGCAGCTGGTCCAGCGCCGCGCGCTGCTGATCCGCGCGGCCTCACGGGCGGACTGCGCCTGGCTCGCTCGCTTCGCGGAGCTGCCGGTCGAGGCGGCGTAGTAGATCCCGAACACGACGAGACCGGCCGCCGCCAGCGACGGCACGAGATAGCGCGGCGATTGCCAGATCGGACGCGAACGGCCGATATCGCGCGGCGCGCCGACGGAAGACTCGGGCCGAGTACGCTCGACGACTGGTGGAACCGTGACGACCGGCGCCGCCTTCGCTTCGACCGGCACCGGACTCGGGTGCGCCGGCTTCTTCGTCGGCGGCGGGAACGCGACCGGCGGCGTCTCAACCAGAACGGTGGGCGCCTCGGCGAAGACCGTCTCGTCGGCGGCTCGGCTGGCCCTTACCGCCTCGATAGGCAGATCGACCCGGCGGGCCGCGGCGGTCTGGGCCTGACGAGCGGCCGTCCGCGCCTCACGAGCGGCCGCCGCCGCTCGCTCGTAGAGCTGGCGGGCGTCGTCGAAATGCTGTTCGGCGGGCGCGTACGCTTCCGTCGCAAAAGCCGCTCGCGCCTCGGCCAGCTTCGTCTCCGCCTGATCCCACAGACGCGGCTGGTCCAGCTGGGCTTCGGCCGATTCGGCGGCCCACCGCGCTTTCTGGGCGCGCTCGCGCATTCGCCCGGCCGATTCACTCGCCTGGCGATTCGCCTGGAGGCGCGACGCCTCCTCTTCCTGATCGCGGGCCAGCGCGGCCTGCGCGGCGCTCCCGCAGCCGTGCGGCCTCGGCTGGCTCGCCATCCGGCGCAGCGTGCTCGGCGACCCACTCGAGCATCTCGAGGCAGCGCGCGTAGTCCCCGGCGTCGTAGGCCGCGCTCGCCTCCCTCACGAACGCCTCGAGCTGCTCTCGACCCTGGCGCCGCTCCGCGACCCGGTGCTGCGCTTCTCGCAGGCTTTCCGCCGCGTGCGCGTGCTCCGGCATCTCGCTGACGACGCGATCGAGCTCGAGGACCGCCCGGTCGAAGTCGCCGGCCGCGATCGCCCGCAGGCCGTCGTCGAGCGCCGGCTTGAGCGCATCCGCACGCGCCAGGAGCTCGTTGAGACGGGCGATCCGTGTCGTCGTGTCGCGGCCGACGCTCTCGAGCGTGGCGAGCGGCGCGTGCTCGTCGACGACGAAGACGGTCTCGTCGGCCCAGGGCCCGCCCAGCCGCGCCTCGAGCGCTGTCTTCAGCTCGTGGAGCTGGCGGAGCCGGCCCCTGTACGTCCAGGCGCAGCCGCTCGGTGTCCTCGGAGCGCTTGCGGCGCAGGGTCTGAAGCTCCGCGCGCATCTGTCCGAGATTGGCGAACCGGCGCGTCGGATCCTTCTGGAGCGCGCGCTCGATGATCGCCTCGAGCTCGGCCGGTAGGCTCGGGTCCACCTCGCTGAGCCGCGGCGGGTTCTCGGTGCGCAGCTTGTCGAGGATCTCGATCGGGTCCTCACCGCTGAACGGCGCGCGGTTCGCGAGGAGCTCGTAGAAGACCGCGCCGACCGAGAAGATGTCCGAGGCGTGACCACCCTGGCCCCGCGCCCGCTCGGGTGCCATGTACTGGAGCGTGCCCACGATGAGCCCGGCGCGCGTCAGGCCGGTCTCCGCCGCGGCGATCTGCGCGATCCCGAAGTCGAGGATCTTCACCTGGCCGTTGCGGAGCACGAAGATGTTGCCGGGCTTGACGTCGCGATGGACGACGCCCTTTTCGTGCGCGTACTCGAGCCCCTCGCAGATCTGGATCATGAGGGGCAGCTTGTCCTCGAGCGTGGCGATCGTCCGCCGCGCGATGAGCTGCCGGAGCTCGTCGCCCTCGAGCAGCTCCATCACGATGAAGAGGTTGCCGTCGGCCTCGCCGAGGTCGTGGATGGTCACGACGTTCGGGTGGCTGAGCTTCGGCGCAGGCCTGCCCCTCGCGGAAGAACCGGGCCCGGAGCTCCTCGGTGTGATCGGTCTCGGCCGAGACGACCTTCAACGCCACGAGCCGGTCGAGCGCCGGGTCGTGCGCCTTGTAGACGCTGCCCATGCCGCCGCGACCGATGCGCTCGATGATCCGGTACTTCCCGATTTTCTGGATCATGCGCGGTACCGCAGCAAGAGGACGCTGACGTTGTCGCGACCGCCCCGGGCGTTGGCGCTGGCGACGAGCTCGTCGCAGGTCTTCTCGAGGTGCTCGTCGTTGCGCGCGACGATCTCGAGGATGGCTTGATCGTCGAGCATGTTCGTGAGCCCGTCGGAGCACAGCAGCACGATGTCGCCGCCCAGCAGATCGTGCGCGGCCACGTCGAACTCCACCTCGGGGCGCACGCCGAGCGCCTTGGTGAGCACGTTCTTCATCACCGTTCCGACGCCGGAGTCGGCGTCGGCCCAGGCGCTGTTGGCGAGCGAGTCGTCGCGGGTGAGCTGGAGCATGCGGCCGCCGCGGATCAGGTAGATGCGGCTGTCGCCCACGTGGCCGTAGCGTGAACCGCGGCTCGCCGTCGGCGGCGACGAGGGTCGCCACCACGGTGGTGCCCATCCCGGCGTACTCGTCCTCGGCCGCGGCGCGCGTGTAGATGGCGCGATTGGCGAGCTTGATCGCCGTGCGGATGCGGTTGGCGTCGAACGACACGCTCGGATCGAACCCGTAGGGCCAGGTGAGCTCGGGATCGGCCTCCGATCGGCCGATGAAGGCGCCGATCGTGTCGACACCGATCCGCGACGCGACGTCGCCCGCCTGGTGACCGCCCATTCCGTCGCACACGACGAGAATCCGCTCACCGACCAGAATGCTGTCCTCGTTCCTCGCCCGCCGCCGACCTACGTCGGTGCGGCCACAGTACTCGATCATCTCGAAAAGCCCTCTCGGACGCTCATCGCGGCGCGTTCTGGCTCACGGCAGGCGAAACGGGACGCCCGGGATTTCGGGAACCCGGATCTTCTGCCCGGCCCGCAACGGCGCGTTCAGCGCAAAGCGATTCGTCTCGGCGATGACTTCGCAGCGAAGCTTGTCGCCGTAGTACAGCTCGGCCAGCGATACGCACGTGTCGCCCGCCCGAACCATGTGGGTGATGAACATCACCTCGCGGACCTCGTTCTGGAGCGTCTCGAACGCCGTCCGGTTCGTAGGATCGAGGCTGAGCGCGGTGAGGAACCGCTGCTGCGCCTCCCCGAGCACGCCGCGGTCGAGCAGGGTTCGGCCCTCCTGCAGCAAGCCGGCGACCTCCTGCGTGATCCGGCCTTCCAGACGCTTCTGCGCGTCCTGGGTCTTCCGGTCGCCGGGGACGATCGTGAGCGCGATCGCGCGCTCCTCCAGCGCCTGCCGCAGGAGTCCGCGCTTCTCCAGCTGCTCAGAGCGCTCGTTGTGCGACGCGGCGAGCCGGTCGCGCGACCACGGTCCGGCGGGCGCGGACGCGGACTGCGCCGGCAACGCGCCGCCCGTGCCCGCGAGCCTGCCGTCGGCGGCCCTGGCCAGCTTCACCTCTTCATCGTGGAACACGACGAGGTTCTTCGTGAAGTCCTTCGCCGTCATGTCCGAGTAGATCTGCGCGCGACTGATCTTGAGCAAGGATACGAACGCCGGGTTCGACTGCCGTCGCACCGTGAAGGCGACGGCGTAGCCGTACTTCGCGACGAACGGGATGAGCTCGTCGTCCATCTCGCCGTACGGGTAGGCGAGCGCATCGACCGGGCCGCGGAAGATTCTTCTTGAAGAGGGTGAGGGGATAGGCGAGCTCGGCCTCGATCCGCTTGGCGTACGCCGCTTCGGACTCGCCCTCTTTGCGCCGGAGATTCGCGTGCGATTTCGAATGCGCCTGCACGTCGTAGCCCTGCTCGGACAACGTGCGCAGATCCTGCCAGGACAGCCCGCTGCCGGCCCCGATGAAGTCCGAGTAGACGAAGAGCGTCGCGCCGAAGCCGTAGTCCTTCAGGATCGGCCGCGCGTACTGGACGAACGACTTGTAGCCGTCGTCGAAGGTGAGCAGGACCGACTTGCGCGGCAACTGCCGGCGGCCCGCCGTGAACGCCATGAAGTCGGCGAGCGTGATCGCCTGGAACCCCTCGTCGTGCAGCTGGCGGATCTGAGCATCGAAGGTGCGCGAGGCGATCGACAGCTTGCCCTTATCCTGCGCGCTGATGTTGTGGTACACGAGCACCGGTACCAGCTGGTAGCCCCAGGGGTACACGCCGACCGGATTCCACTCGCGCTTGGGGATCACGATCTCCTGGCCGTCGGAGAACGTGCGGACTCCCATGTAGTCCTCGATCATCCACTTCTTCTTGGGATCCCCGAGATGACGGGCCGCGAGGGTCTCGGGCGTATCACCCGGCCTCGCCATGGTCACGACGAAATCGCGGGACTCGAATACGTCCGCGTCCTTGGCACCCGGTCGGCCCGGGGTAGGCTGGGCGCCGGGGGTGGGCTCGGTAGGGGTCTGCGCCTGCCGCGTCGTGGAGCACGCGACCGCGGTGAGCATGAGCCCCAATACCAGAGCTGATCGACGCGCCGCGGACATGGTCATCGGGCCTCTCCCAACCTCCGTTCCGCTTCCGGAAGAAGCTACGGTCTCACGGCGTCGCGCCGCGCGACCGCTCGTGCACCTGTCCGGCCCACTCAGATTCGCGGCGGCTTGGGCCGGAGTCTATCCCGGTCGCCCCGTTAAAGGCAACACCGATGCCAAGCGCCGATCTAGTTGAAAATGCAGCGATCGAGGCGCACTTCGGCGGGCAACCCCCTCTTCGGGCATCAAAAACTGCGCAAGCGGGTGATCACCTCGGGCATTTGTCCGCAATGCGTTTCATTTTCCGGCTTCTGAGCCCCGGAGATAGACGAATTCGTCCCCCGCGATAGAGTCGTCGCCGCCACCGACATGAGTGCCGCCGCAGCTCCGGGAGCCCCGCGATCGACCCGGGCATACGACTATGACCTCGTATGCATCGGTAGCGGTCCGGCGGGTCAGCGGGCGGCCGTCCAGGCGGCCAAGCTGGGCAAGCGGGCGGCCATCATCGAGAAGCAGCCCTGTCTGGGCGGGGTGTGCCTGGGCACCGGCACGATCCCGAGCAAGACCCTGCGCGAGGCCGTGCTCTTCTTCAACCGGGTCGCCAGCCATGACCGGTCCCGGGCAGCGTCCGGCGCCCGCCCCACCGCGGAGCAGCTCCTCGCCAAGGTCGACGACGTGCTCGGCGCGCGAGCAGATCGTCATCGAGGATCAGCTCCGTCGCAACGACGTGGCGGTCGTGCGGGGCGAGGCCTCGTTCGTCGATCCCCACACGCTTGGCCCTGCGGTCGGAGGGCGGCTGGCGCCAGATCTCGGCCGAGCGGATCGTCATCGCCGTCGGGACCCACCCGGCGCCGCCCCGGGCGTCGCCGCCGACGGCGAGGTCGTGATCACGGGCGACGACGTGGTCCGGCTCAAGCAGGTGCCCCGCGCGATGACCGTGGTCGGCGGCAGCGTCATCGGCATCGAGTACGCGTCGATGTTCTCCGCGCTCGGCGTGCCGGTCACGCTCATCGAGAAGCGCCAGCGGCCGCTCGAGTTCCTGGATCAGGAGATCGTCGAGGAGCTCATTCACCAGATGCGGCACCGCAACGTTACCTTTCGTTTCGGCGAGACCGTCAAGTCGATCGAGGTGTCCGACGGCCCGCCGCGACGGGCGATCATCTATCTCGAGTCGGGCAAGCGGCTCGTCTCCGACGTCGTCCTCTTCTCGGCCGGGCGTGTGGCCGCCACCGCGGCGCTGAAGCTCGAGGCGGCCGGCCTCGACGCCGACGAGCGGGGAAGGATCAAGGTCGACCCGACGTTTCGCACGAAGGTGCCGCACATCTTCGCGGCGGGCGACGTGATCGGCTATCCGAGCCTCGCCGCCACCTCGTCGGAGCAGGGCCGGCTGGCGGCCTGCCAGGCGTTCGGCGTCGAGGCGGGTCCGATGGCGGCGCACTTTCCCGTCGGCATCTACGCGATCCCGGAGATCTCGATGGTCGGTGTACCCGAGCACGAGCTGACCGAGCGCAAAGTTCCGTACGAGACCGGCGTGGCGCGCTATCGCGAGATTGCCCGCGGGCAGATCCTCGGCGACGACAGCGGGCTCTTCAAGATGCTCTTCCATCGCGAGGATCGACGGCTCCTGGGCGTGCACGCGATCGGGACCGGCGCGACCGAGCTCGTGCACATCGGCCAGGCGGTGCTCGGCCTGGGCGGCGGCATCGACTACTTCCTCGGGACCGTGTTCAACTACCCGACCTTGGCCGAGTGCTACAAGGTCGCCGCGCTCGACGCGTACAACAAGCTCCGCAGCTGACGGAGCGCTCACGCGCGTGCCCAGCACGCCGTAAGCACTAGCGTCCTACGTCGTTAGGGCCAGTAGGCCCTGCGGACATGTCCTTCCCGGAATCACGCCACAGCCTCACGTCACTCGCGCGCGCAGCGATGAGACCTTTGTCCAGGCGCTGAAGACACCTGAATTGCGTAGGCTGCGTGCGCGGTCGGAAGGGAGCGACCGGATGAAACGGTGGATCCCGGATCACAGCCAAAATCGAAAGGAGTGCATCGCAATGAAATCCGCCTCTGTCAGCCTCACGATTCTCTCGGTCGTGCTCATGGTCTCCACATTCGCCCTGGCCGCCGACCAATCGAAGGTGGACAAGGAACGCCAGGAGATCCGCAACAGAACCAAAGAGATTCTTGCCCAGCTGTACAAGGCGCAGCCGAGCGCCAAGGCCGCCGTGTCCAAGGCCGCAGGCTACGCCGTCTTCAGTAACTTCGGCATGAAGATCTTCGTCTTGGGCAGCGGTACCGGAAAGGGCATCGCCAGAGACGGCAAGACAAAGAAAGAAACGTTCATGAAGATGGTCGAGCTCCAGACCGGCCTCGGCTTCGGGGTCAAGAAGTTCAGTTTGGTCTGGGTCTTCGAGAAGCCGGACGCGCTCGCGACGTTCGTCAATTCTGGCTGGGAGCTGGGCACCCAGGCGAGCGCGGCCGCCAAGGCCGGCGAAAGGGCGCCGCCTTCCAGGGCGCCATATCCGTGTCACCCGGCGTTTGGGTCTATCAACTCACCGAGACCGGTGTGGCGCTGGAGCTCACGGCGAAGGGGACGAAGTACTACAAGGACGACGACTTGAACGGATGAGGCCGCCCCTGTCGATGATGTCAGGTCCTTTCCACGACGGTGACGCATGCGAACAAGAACTCCGGTAGTTGTTCTCCTTGCCGCCGCGATCGGCACGGTGGCCTGTCGTCGGGGGCTCGCACGGATGGCGTCGTCAGCATTCGCCGGAGGCCGCCTCGCGCTGGCCGGCTATGGTCCCTTCCCAAAACGCGACCCCATTGCCCAGCAGGATCTCCTGAAACTGCGTCGCGAAGAGGCGGAACGGAATACGACCGCGCGCCGCAGAGTGCTCGTCCGGCTGCTCGAACGCATCAAGGCCGAGTACGACCGGTACACCGCGGGCGCACAGAAGGAACCGCCGGTGCTCGACGTCCTGATCGTCTCGGGCGGAGGGGACTGGGGAGCCTTCGGGGCAGGGTTTCTCAAAGGGTGGCACAAGGTGCCTGGCCCAGCACCCACTCGCCAAGCCCGAGTTCGACGTTGTGACCGGGGTGAGCACCGGCACCCTCATCGCGCCATTCGCATTCCTGGGCGACGAGCCGGCGACCGACCAGATCGTGACCCTCTATCGCAACCCAGAGGCGGACTGGGTGAAGCAGCGCGGGATGCTCTATTTCCTCCCTGACAACATCTCGTTCTCGGAGGTGCCCGGGCTGGAGCGCGAGATGCGCCGGTACGTCACCATGGATATGGTTCGCCGCATTGCGAAAGCGGGCGCCGACGGTCGAATGTTAGTGGTCAATGCGACCAACCTCGACGCCGCCGGGCCGCGTGTGTTCGACCTGGTCGAGGAAGCGCAGCGGGCCGTCGACTCGGGCGAGCTCGAGCGTATTCACAACATCATGTTGGCCTCGGCCGGCATCCCCGGCGCGTTCCCGTTCCGGATCATCGACCAGGAGCTCTATGTGGACGGCGGCGTGACGGGGAACATCCTCTATGGCGGGCGGGCCGAAGAAGAGGATGCCCTGCCGGCCGTCTGGCAGCGGACCTATCCAGACGTGCCGATCCCCAAGATCCGCTTCTGGATCATTTTCAACAATCAGTTCCGCCCGGTGCCGCACGTGACGCCGCCGAAGTGGATGGCGGTCGTTCAACGAAGCCTGGAGACGGCAACGCGCGCTTCCACGGCCACCGCGGTGAAGCATCTCGTCGCGCTGGCGGAGATCGCCCGGCTCAAGCGCAACGCCGACGTGGAAATTCGCATCGTGCCGATTCCCGGCGATTGGTCCCCGCCGGCACCCGGGGTGTTCGTCAAGGAGACCATGAACAATCTGGCCGATCTGGGCGAACGCATGGGCGCGGACCCGGCAAGCTGGGGCGACCAACTCACCCGTGACTTCCAGGCTTGACGGCGATTGACGCGCGCCGCTTTCGAGTCAGCGCTCGGCGTCGGCGGCGTCCGCGGCCTTCTTTGCAGCCGCTCGCGCAGCGAGCCGTAGGACTCGGCACGGATCACGCGATCGAACTGTGTGCGGTAGCTCGCAGTGAAGCTGATGCCCTGCACGAGCACGTCGTAGATGCGCCAGCTTCCATCGCGTACGTGCATGCGGTAGTCGAGGGGAATCTCGGAGCCCTGCCGCGTCGTCACCTTCGAACGCACGAGCGCCGAGCCGCCCGCCTCCATCGCCTCGCTGAGGAAGGTGATCTTGTCTCCGCCCGCGGCTTCCATCTGCGTCAGGTACGCGCGCTCGAGGAGGTCGCGGAAGAGGGTCACGAACTCCGCCCGCTCCTCGCGCCGGAGCGTCTGCCAGTGTCCGGAAAGCGCACGCCGGGAAATCTCGTCGAAGTCGAACATCTCTCGAACGATCTGCCGGATCTCACCCAATCGGTCGGCCCCGATGGCGGCATCGGGCCGGCCGTTCTGCACGATGGTCATGAAGCGCCCGACTGCCGTTTCGACCGCGTCGCGCGGTCCAGCTTGCGGCGCGGCCAGTGCGGCCCCGGCCGCGAACAGACACGCTACCGAGAGACCGATCCCGATCCACGTCGTCACCGTACGTCCTCCTACGAATACAACCGCAGGCGCGAAGAACAGGCGGCAGCATCCGATTTTCCCCGACCGCTCAAGACTCCTTGTAGCCGGACAGGTGCGGCGCCTCTGTGGAACATTGAGTGGCCGACCATGATGTAACCGCGTAATGGCGGCGCTCATGCCGCGTGACGATCAAACCCGCGGCATGAGCGCCGGATGACTCCGTCGAGGCCACTCCAGGCGCGCCGGAATCTCAGCGCTTCGCTGTCTTCTCCACGATCATCGCCAGATGTTCGTTGTAGGTGACGTTGTACGTTTCGCCAACCTTCAGCTGGGCGAGAATCCGCGGGTCCTGGGCCACGTTGACTTCCTGTATCCGCCCCTGGGGCCCGCGGAAAGTCACCGACGGCTTGCCGGCGTCGATGGCGGTCACCGTGGCCCGGATGGTACTGCGGCGTGCGGCAAACACAGCAGGCGGCTGCCCAGCGTCGGCCGTCCTCGTCATGCTAGCGCCGGCAGCTGCTGTGGACCCGTCGAGCGACAACGCCCACGATTCGTAGTAGGCCACCGAGACGGTATCGCCAACATTGACCAGCGAGAGGTTCTTCACCCGCTCGTCGACCTGCATCGTGAGGGAATCCCCGGCTGGCGACCGAAGCGTGATCATACGGTTCGAGAGGTCGAGGGCCTCAACGGTCAGTACGGTCGTGCGCAGCCGCGACGTGGTGGCCGTGCCGGTCCACGGTTCCCGCGCTCAAGTCGAGCTTTCCCCGGACAGATCATCGGTCTTGAACGGCCCCGTCATGCTTGTCGCCTGACACCTTAAAGGTACCGGACAGGTACTGCCCATGGTCGTTCGACGGCGACTGCGTCAAGACGTTGTCGCCCGACACCACTCCTTCCGCGATCGTTGGACACGCTGGTTGAACGTCGAATTGGTCACGAGCACGGGACCAGTCACCATGCTGCCGTTCTGGGTGAGACCCAACACCATGACCCCGTTGCCCTCTCTCGGTGAAGTCGCAGCGTCCACGTGCCCACCCAGTCCCCGGTCACGTTGACCGTCGGCGGCTGGAGCGGTGGAGCCGACGACGCGCAACTCGCCGTCGCCAGAACCAGGACACCCATCGTCATGTTCTTGAGCACCTTCATAATCGTTCTCCTCTCGATCTTGTGGCGGGCCCCGGGATGGAGCCACGTGGCGGCGGGGTGACGCGCAGCATGCCCGAGAGCCGCGATCGCGGACTGCTGCAACGACGTTGGGCGACCTTCCTTTCCCGGCCGTCTCGCCGACCTTCTTTTCCCGGCCGTCTCGGCCCGCGCTCATCTCGCCGGCTTCTTCACGACACCGCGGCCAGAGCCTGCGCGTGCCGACTCTTCGTTTCCCTGCGGCATGCTATGACCTTCACGTGCGCTCCTCGATCGGCAATCAGACCTTAGTCGTGGCCAGTGAGACCTTCGTCGTAAGGAGCACAGAACAATGGTCCGTGGTGACGGTCGAGTTCAGGAAGGCCGTTTGCGCTAGGGAGCGAGATCGCTCAGGGAAGTGCTCAGATTCGCAGCCGGATGTTCCAGCGGTAGAGCATCCACATGATCGCCCACCACACGATGACGTACGTCGCCGCGAAGGCGAGCGACGCGTTGACCGGCGAGGCCAGCGGCGCGAACACGCGGTCGAACAGCACGGCCTGGAGACTCTGCTTCTCCGTCCCCACGCGGATGATCGACAAGAGCCGCGCGGCCAGAGTCGACAGGAAGAAGAGCACGAGCGCGTTGACGCCGAGGACGGCGAACGGAATCGCCCAGCGGCGCTGCGCGCGAGCCTCGACGAGCCAGTAGCACGCCGCGAGCACGATCAGGGCGAGGCCGGCGGTGAACACCACGTACGAGCTCGTCCACAGGGATTTGTTGATCGGAAACCACGAATCCCCAGAGCTCGCCCGCGGCGATGCCCCCGATGCCGGCGATGACGAGCCGTCCGGCGACCACGTCGGAACCGCGTCCACTGCGGAGCCAGCTTCCGGTGAGGACACCGAGGAGCGCCGTCGCGATCGCGGGGAGCGTGCTCAGGATTCCCTCGGGGTCGTAGACCTTCGCGTATTGCCAGATGTGCGGGCCGAGGACCGCCGCGGTCGATGTACGCGGCGAGATTCCCGGCCGGGCTGAGATCGCCAGCGCCGTAGCCGGGGACCGGCACCACGGACATGACGAGCCAGTATCCGAGCAGAAGCGCCGCCGTGATGACGGCCTGGACGCGCGTGCTCGTGAACAGGTAGACGATCGCGGCGAGCAGATAGCAGACCGCGATCCGCTGGAGCACGCCGGGAATTCGCAACGTCGCCCAGTGGTACCACGGGAACCCGTTGAGGATGATCCCGAGCCCGAAGATCACGATCGATCGCCGGAGCACCTTGACGACGAGCGCCGAGCGCTCGCCGCTCTCGAGCCGTGGTCCGAGCGCGAGCGGAATCGCGACGCCGACGATGAAGACGAAAAACGGGAAGATCACGTCGGTGGGCGTCCAGCCGTGCCAGTCGGCGTGGCGCAGCGGCGGGTAGATGGCTTGCCAGGTGCCCGGGTTGTTGACGAGCACCATCGCCGCGACGGTGAGACCGCGCAGCGCGTCGACCGAGAGAAGCCGCGTCACCTACCGACCAAGGCGGGACAGCGGGAGCGTCCCTTCGATCTCACCCTTCATGACCGGCCGTTGTCGGCCGCCGGCAGCGCGGGATTTCCGATCGACCTGGTCCTCGACGTACGGATACAGCTCCGAGACCGTCACGATCCCGTCGCCGTTACGATCCGCCTTACCCGAAAGCCCCTCCAACAAATAGTAGGTGAAGAGGCCGTGCCCGAGATCGGCCGGCTCCAGCGCGACTTCGTTGGCGCCGCTCGCCGTGATGACCAGGCGCCCTCGGCTCTTCGCGAGCCGCTCGAGGAACTGATCGCTCAGGCTGCGCGGCCGGGCATTCGGGGGCACGAAGGTGCGGCCGCCCGCCGCGCCGCTGTACGACGTGTCCAGCAGGAGGACGACACGCTCGGCCGGAATGCGGGCCACGAGTCCCTGCATTTCCTCCATCGCGAAGGCCGTGCGGCGGAGCGATTCCGGCTGGACGTTGCGCGGGATCAGGTACTTCGCCTGGCCGTCGGTCTCCTTGCTCGAGGCATCGACTTCCGGCGCGCCGAGCCCCGCGTAGTAGATGAGGACCATGTCGTCGCGCGTGGTCTTCCGGGACAGGAAGTCGCCGAGCGCCAGCCGGATGTTCTGCAACGTGGGTTTTTCCGGCGCCTTGTCGGTCAGGAGCAGGACGTTCTCGCGGGCATAGCCGGCGCGCGTCGTGAGCAGGCGATACATCGCGTCGGCGTCGGACTCCGCGAAGCGGAGCTTCGGCACGCTCTTGTTGTCGTAGTCGCCGACGCCGATGACGACGGCCCAGCGATTCGCGATCCGCGGGCCGGCCACCGGCGTCGGCACTGCTCGCCCCGGTGGCGCGTGTCACGTTCCGCGTGGCGCGAGCCACGTTCCCGGCCTTGTCGGTGGCGACGACCTCGATCACGTTCGGCCCCGGCTTGAGCTCGGCCAGCACGCCCAGCGGGACCCCACGTCCAACCACGCCGACGTCCAGCAGCGGACGGCGCCTCGACGCCGTTGACGAGCACCTGGACGCGGACCACTTCCACGTTGTCGGTGACGAGGCCCGTGACCAGGATCTTCTCGTCCGCGACGCTGGCGTCGGCAGCCGGCTGATTGATCGCGATCTTCGGCGCCTCGGTATCGCCCTTGGGCGGCTCTGAGCGCGGCGCGGGTGCCGGGGGCGTGGGCTCTCGGCGGGGCGGCTCGGCCGGCGGGCGCGGCGGCTCAGCCGGTTGCGGCGCCGGCGACGCGACGACGGGAGGCGGCGCGGGTGTGGTGGTGCGGTTGAGCTCCCAGTTGAGCCCCTTCAGATTGCCCTGTGCCTTCACGAATCGCTGGGCATCCGGCGCGTACCACATTTGCACCTGGCCGAACTGCTGGCCGCTTCCACCGAACGAGCTCGAGATCGTCTCGACCCGGTACGTGATCCGAAAGGCGTGGAAGGTTCCCGCGGGCGTGACGACGTCCTCGTATGCGTCGACCTGCCAGGTCGTGCTGACATTGCCCGTGAAGCTGGTCAGCGGCTGCGGCGGCGGCGAGCGCCACAGCCCGCGAATCACGCCCCACTTGCCGACCTCGAGCGGCCAGCTCAGGCGCGTGGCCGGCTCGAGATCGAGCTCGGGGCGACCGTCGAGGATGATCTTGGTGATACCGAGATCCTTGCTGAGGTGAAACTCTTTGCCGCCGCCGGCGGAAAGACGTAGATGTCCTTCTCGATCCGCACGAGGACGTAGATGCCGTCGGTGCGGATCCACTTGTCGCCGACCTGGTAGACCGGGCGCTCGGCTCGCGGCTTGTCCGCGCGCGGACGCCACCGGGACCAGCCGCGGAGCCGAGGCGGTCGTGGCGCAGATCGCGAATGCGGCGAGCCCGAGCAGGCGGACGGCCAGCAGCGGACGTGAGCGCGTCACGCGCCGGCGAGCTCTACGCGTACTCTGACCGTGCAGCCGTAGGCGCGCGTGACCGGTGTTTGCACCGCGCGCCCGGCGGCCATGTCCTCGAGCGCAGCGCGAACGTAGTTGTGCGCGCCCTGGACATCGGCGCGGCGAGTCGTCGGCCGGTCGTCGATCGCGCCGGCGTAGACGAGCAGTCCGGCCTTGTCGACGATGTACATGTGCGGCGTGTTCGTTGCGCCGTACGCCTTGCCGACAGCGCCGGTCGGATCGAGCAGCACCGCGGTGGGTTCGCCTTCCGCGACGCCGTCAGCTCGTCCGCCTGCCTTCGGCGACACGTAGCCCTGCGTCCCCGGCGACGACGAGATGAGCGTGAGCCAGACCACGCCCTGCGCGGTGATCTCCTTCTGGAGCGTCTGCATGTTGCCGCTCTCGTAGTGCTTGCGCACGTACGGGACAGTCGTGGTTCGTCCACTCGAGGATGACGATCTTCCCGCGCTGATCGGCGAGGCTCACGCTCTGGCCGTTCGTGGCGGCGGTGGTGAAGGCCGGCGCGGTCTCGCCGACCTTGGCCACGCCGGCCGCCCACGCGGGCGATGCGAGAATGCCGCGGCCGGCGACGGTGGCTAGCCCGGCAAGTGTGGTCCCTGCGACGAACGTGCGACGGGTCATTCTGAGTGTTGACATGTGCTCTCCTCCTGGCATCATAGCTTGTCGAGCGCGTCGATGACGGCACCTTCGGTCAGGATCTGAGGAGCAAGCTCGGAGGCGTTCCCGCCCTGGAGCCCGGCGGGTACAGCACGTAGAGCGGCACTCCGCTTCGCCCGAGCGAGCCGAGCATGCGGCTGATCGCCGGGTCTCGGTTGGTCCAGTCGGCCTTGAGCGCGACGACACCCTTCTTCGCGAACGCGTCCGCGACGGCCGGCGGAGCGTAGCGCGACGCGCTCGTTGACCAGACAGGTCACGCACCACGCGGCGGTGACGTTCACGAAGACCGGCTTGCCCGACGGCGCGCAGCGCGTCGAGACGCTCGGGGCTGAACGGCTCCCAGCCGAGTCCGCCGACCGCGGCCTCGGGCTCGAGGCGATCGCGTGCCGGCACCGAGCGGGTCCAGCGCGACGATCCCGACGATCAGCAGGGAAGCAGCGCCGCGACGGTCCAGGTCGCGGTCCGACGCCAGATCGCGCGGACACCGCCGAGCGCGCGGTGAAGCCACGACGCGAACGCGATGAGCACGAGGCCGGCCAGCGCCGCACCGACGCCGTGCGGCCCGGCTTGCTGGCTCACGACCCACACGAGCCACGCGGCCGACGCGTAGAGCGGAAACGCCAGGAGCTGCTTCAGCCGCGTCATCCATGCGCCGGGCTTCGGCAGGAAGCGGCTCCACGCGGGCACGAACGAGAGGAGCAGATACGGCGCGGCCAGCCCGAGCCCGAGCGCCTCGAAGACGAGCAGCGCGATCGCCCAGGGCTGGGTGACCGCGAAGCCGACGGCGGCGCCCATGAAGGGCGCCGTGCACGGCGTGGCCGCCACGGTCGCGAGGCGCCGGCGGCGAACGATCCGACGATAGCCCGAGCGCGCCGCGAGCGCGTGGCCGGCGCCGGCAAACCGCCCGCTCACCACGATGGCCCCGGAGAAGCTCAGCGCCACCGCGAAGAAGAGCCAGGCGAGCAGGGTGACGAAGGCCGGCGACTGGAGCTGGAATCCCCACCCGACCTGCTCGCCCCCGGCACGCAGCGCAATGAGCGCTCCGGCCACGATCGCGAACGAGACGAGCACCCCGCGGCGTACGACGAGGCCGTGGGCGCGGAGCGCCGAGGGCCGTCCGCTCGAGTGCTGGACGAGGCCGAGCGCCTTGACCGAGAGCACGGGCAGCACGCACGGCATCAGGTTCAGCACGAGCCCGCCGGCGAACGCCAGCGCGATCGCCCTGGGCAACGCACGACGTATCGCTCCTTCCACCGCCCGACGATGGCTGCGCGGTGACCACGAACGCGTGACGGGCGATTGCACCGTCCAACCGCTCGGACACGACCAGCACACCGTCGATCGGGGCGGCGATCGCCTCGCGCAGCGGTCCTCGAGGCACGTCGAGCCGAATGCCCGCGGCGTCGACGCGTGTTCGCTGCGGCGCGGCGAGGTCGATCGCGCCCCACCGCGCCGGGAAGAACCAGACGTCGGTGATTCGCTCGGCCATCAACCCCGAGGCCTTGATCGTGAACGTGACCTCGTCGGACGTGGCCGCAGAAGGCCGCCGGCCAGGGCTCGGCGTCGGCACGCGCTGTCGTGCCGCCGCGATCATGGGCGCCCCGCGAGGATCGGGCGGTGCGGCCCCGGCCGTCACCGGCAGGTCAGCGTGATTGGAGCTTCCTCGGGGATGCACGTCTTTTCACACACCAGCCAGCTCGCCTGACCGCGGAGCGTGACGCGAGTGCCTGGAGTGAGCCCCTGGGGTGATGTGATCGGGATCGGCAGCACGACTTCGTGCGAGTAGCCGAAGGTCATGGCCGGCCCGACGGGGATTCTTTCCGGAAATGGCCACGCGATCTGCGCCGGCCGTGAATCCTGACGGGAGAGCCCACTCGATACGGGGAGGCTCGCCCGAATCCCCTGGATTCACCCAGTACGTGTGCCAGCCAGGCGTGATGCGCTGATACAGGGCGACCCAGAAGGTCTGTCCGGGCGTGATGGCCCCGACCTCGCTCACGAGCTCGACCCGCACCCGAGGGCCTTCGGGTGTGGCGCTCGAGGGCTTGGGGCCGGCCACGACCAGGAACGCAGCGCGAGGACCGCGAGGGTGCCGCGGAGGCTCATGCGGGCGGATTATCCCACGCCGGGCGAAGATCCCGCGGCCCGCCGGGGGGCTCTTGACGCCAAACTCCAGCTATGATGTATGGATAGTCTACAGTGTCGAGGGGTTCCGCAGTGAGTAGAGAAGCTCCAGTGGGTCCGGCGGCGAATCCGTCCGCGCAGCGCGGCGAACGATTCGCGAGCGGTCTGCGCGTGCGTGGTCGGTATCGGGTCGTCAGCGAGATCGGCGCGGGCGCGTTTGGAACGGTCTGCGCCGGCGAGGACGAGTCCACCGGTCATCGCGTCGCGATTCGCTTCCTCCCTCGCAATTTTGCGAATACGCCGCAGGCCGCGCAGGCGGTTTTGCGGATGGGCCGCTCGATCATGGCCGCTTCGACCTCGCATCCGGCGATGGCGCGCGTGCTGGAGTTCGGCGAGCTCGACGCGGGCCGGCCGTTCACCGTGACGGAATTCGTCGAGGGGCGGCGACTCAGCGAGATGCTCTCCGGCCGCACCGCGCTCGAGGTGCACGCCGCGCTGCGACTGGCCCTCGAGCTCGGCGGAGCGGTGGAGACCCTGCACAACATGGGCTTCGTCCACGGGGCCATCAGCCCGCGCAACGTCATGGTGCTCGAGGACGGACGCGTCAAGCTCCTGGACATCGAGCTGTCCGGTTTGCGCGACGCGCGTGAGGTGCAGGGGCTCGTCAACGTCGATTCCCCTGCGGAGTACCTCGCGCCCGAGCAACTTCAGAAGGCGCCGATCACCGAGAAGACCGATATCTACGCCTACGGCGTCATCCTGCACGAGCTGCTGAGCGGGGCGCCTCCGTTCCAGGGCTCGACGCGCGAGGCGATCGTCGCGAAGCACCTGAAGGAAGCTCCGGTCCCGATTCACCGTCGGCGAGACGGCGTGCCCGCCTCGGTATCGCGCGCCGTCACGCTCACGCTCTACAAGCAACCCGAAGCGCGGCCGCTGATGGGAGACGTGCTCAATCTGCTGTGGACCGGCGCGCACGGCCCGGCGCCCAGTCGCACAGCGAGCCGCCACTGATCGCGGGTGGCGCGGCGCTCGCGGTAGCTGGCGATCGGCGCCGTGGTCTGGGGCGCGCTGGCGCTGCGTGACGCCGACCGGCTCGGGGCCGGCGCAGCCGATCGCGCGCCCGGCGATCGAGTCGCCCGTCGCCGACTCCGCCCGCGGAGACCAGAAAGCCGACCGGCGCCACCGGCTGTCACGCCGCGCGAGACCGGACCGGGCGCCGGTGACCGAGACTCCGCCGCCGACCGTCCGTGCCCCGGAGTCGACCGCCGCCGACGGCGACGACCGGTGCGCCCGCGGTGTCCGCGCCGCCCGTCGAGCGCGCAGCCGGCGGCGCCACGTCCGCCGGCGACGGCTGCGCACGCCCGACGTCCGGCCGACTCCCGCGGTCCGCGCGACCACGCCACCGGCGCCCAGCGTTGCGCCGCCCGCGGCACCCGCTGCGCCGCCCGCACCGGTCGGTCACGGCGCCCGCGCGGCGCAGCTCGCTCCACCGTCTCAGGCGACCGCGCCCGCGGCGCCGAGGCCAGAGCGTCGAGAGCACGCCTCCGACGCCGTCAGCGCCGCAGCAGCCGACGCCGTCGACCGAGACGGACGATTCGCGCGCCGTGATCGACTGGCTGCTCAATCCCCGCTAGCCAGTAGCTGCAGCAGAGGCTCCGCCGAGCAGCGCTTCGCGAGCTGCTACCGGACTGGCGTCTTACTTCTTGGGGAGCTGCGCTCGACCGGGGGGAGAGAACCGGGTCGACGCGCTCGATGAGGGCGAGCGTCGTCTCGTGAGGGACGGACAGCCGCAGCGACGTCATCACGAGCTCGGGATTGGTGCCGAGCCGGAGCCGGCTCGCCTGCTCCTGCAACACGAGCTTCGTTCGCGCCAGCGTGTGCTCCAGCTTCGAGATGTTCTTGATCTCAGCTTCGATCGCTGCCAGTAACCGATCGCCTTGCGCCGACACACCGTCCTCCTGAGCATAGGACTTTGCGGCGGCAGCGAGGCGTTGTCAAGTGATCGAGGCGAGTGCTCTGTAGGTTAGCGTGGCGGTTGCGGAGGACGGGAGAACGGCGAGCGGTAGTCGAGGATCTCGTGGACCTTCCGCGCGAGGCTCTCGAGACTGAACGGCTTGACGAGCAACGGGTCGCCGGCGCTGAGCCCGTGCACGACCACGACCTCGATCGAGAAGCCGGACATGAACAATATCTTAAGGTCCGGCCGGGCCTGCGTGCGAGACGCTGCGCGACCTCGGGGCCGCTCATGCCGGGCATGACGACGTCAACCAGCGCCAGCGCGATCGAGCCCTGATGAGCCTGGACAACCTGAAGCGCCTCCTCGCCGCCCGAGGCCTTCAGCACCTGGTATCCGTGAGCAGTGAGGCCGTCCCGGACGGTGTCGAGCACGGTGGGCTCGTCGTCCACCACCAGGATCGTTGCGCTCGGCCGGACTCATCGCTAAGCCCTAACCTACGCGGGTTTCGCCTCGGAGGAAAGCGTTTGCGGAGCTACTGAGCGGTCCAGCCCCCGTCGATGACGAGCTCGCTGCCGGTGACGATACGCGGACTCGTCCGAGGCCAGGTACAGGACACCGTAGGCGACCTCGTCCGGCTCGCCGTAACGGCCGAGCGGGATCCGCGAAATCATCAACGTGCGCTGAGCGGGATCGGCGCGGCGCCGCTCGGTCATCGCCGTGACGATGGGGCCGGGGTGGACGGAGTTCGCGCGGATGCCCTCGCGGGCGTACTGGATGGCCGTGGCCTTCGTCAGGAGACGGACGGCGCCCTTCGAGGCCTGGTACTGCGGGCTGCTGTTGTCCGTTCCCGACCAGACCGAGCTGGGACGAGATGTTGATGATCGAGCCGCCGCCGGCCCGGCGCATGGCCGGAATCGCGGTCTTGGTGCCGAGGAACACGCCCTTGGCGTTGATCGCCATCATGCGGTCCCAGTCCTCGACGGTGGTGTCCTCGATGCGCCCTCCGCCGCCGATGCCCGCGTTGTTCACGAGGACGTTCAACCGGCCGAAGTGGCTCTGGGCGGCGCCGACCGCTTGCTGCCAGTCGGCCTCGCTCGTGACGTCGAGGCGCACGAAGACGGCCTTGCCGCCCTTCGCGTTGATCTCCGCCTCGACACTCCGGCCCTCGGCTTCGAGCACGTCGCCGATGACGACCTGGGCGCCTTCGCGCGCGAACAGCCGCGCCTCGGCGGCGCCCATTCCGCGCGAGCCTCCACTGATCAACGCGACCTTTCCGGCGAGTCTCATGACGGCGCACAGCTTAGCTGCAGAACGGAACGGACGGCGGGGAACCGTGAGGGCTCGAGGCGCTCAGCTGCCGAAGCGCCGCTCGCGCTGCTGGTACGCGCGAACGGCGCGGAGAAAATCGACCTTGCGGAAGGCCGGCCAGTGGGCGTCGCAGAAGTAGAACTCGCTGTACGCGCTCTGCCACAAGAGGAAGCCGGACAGTCGAATCTCGCCGCTCGTGCGAATGATGAGGTCCGGGTCGGGCAGGTCCGGGCGCGTAGAGGTACTGGCCGATCGTCTCCTCGGTCACGCCGTCGATGATCGCCTGGAGATCCTCGCCCTGCTTGCTCTTCTCGCGGAGCATCGCCTGGACGGCGTCGATGATCTCCTGGCGCCCGCCGTAGGCCACTGCGAACGTCAGGACCATCGCCCGATTGCCCGCGGTCGCTTCCTCGGCGGCGCGGATGGCCGCGAGCGTCGAGTCCGGCAGGAGATCGAGTTTCCCGACGGCTCGGACGCGTAGGCCGAGGCGATGCGAGCTCGGATGGCGAGCGAGCCGCATGAGCTTGGACTCGACCGCCGACAGAATTCCTGAGACCTCCGTCGCCGATCGGTGAAAATTGTCGGTCGAGAAGACCCAGAGACTTACCGCGCGGATCCCGATCTCGGCGCACCACTCCAGCACCTCGTCGAGCTTCTCGGCGCCCAGCGCGTACGCCTCGCGGATGTCGGGGACACCGCGCTCGAGCGCGTAGCGACGGTTGCCGTCGAGGATGATGCCCAGGTGCCGCGGGACGTCGCGCCCGCGGACCTGCCGCAGCAGAAGCCGCCCGTAGAGGTAGTAGAGGAAGGTGCGCATCGCCAGAGTTTCACGCTAGCGCCCCCAGCCGAGCGAGTCAAGAAAACCGAGACCGTTCTCTGCCGGCTTACGGCAGGGCGTTGACGGCGGTGCGCAGCTCCTGGACGTGCGCGGCTTTGGACGTGGTCTGGCCCGGCACGATCGTCGGGTCCGTGTACGTCGGCAGCGCTCTTCCCAGCTTCGTGTAGACCGCGTTCAGCGCGGTCCGGCAGCTCCGTGATGTGAACCGCCTTGATCACGGTCGACCCGGCCGTCAGCGTCGGATCCGTCCACGCGGCCGCCGGCGAGCCCGTTGCGCGTCCGGGCCGCGTTGATCGCCGTGCGCAGCTCGTTGGTATGCGTCGCCTTCTCGACGGTGGTCCTGGCGACGAGCGGGTTGTCGGTGAAGCCTCCGCTGGCACTGGTGGCAAAGCTCGCCGTGACGCGCCGCCGCCGCGCTCATGGTGACGCTGCAGGCGCCGGTCCCGGTGCAGCGCACCGCTCCAGCCGGTGAAGGTGGAGCCGGTTCCCGGCGTGGCCGTCAACGTGACGATCGGTGCCGCTGGTGAACGAGGCCGAGCAGGTCGCGCCGCAGGCGATGCCGGCGGGCGCGCTGGTGACGGTGCCCGTACCCGTGCCCGACTTGGTCACGGTGAGCGCGAAGGAGGACGGCAAGAGTGAACGTCGCAGTGACCGACGTGGCCGCGTTGAGCGTGACGGTGCAGGCGCCGGTGCCCGTGCATCCACCGCCACTCCAGCCGGAGAACGTCGAGCCGGTGGCGGGCGTGGCGGTCAAGGTGACGACGGTACCGCGTCGTGAAGCGCGGTCGAGCAGGTCGCGCCGCAGGAGATGCCGGCGGGCGCGCTGGTGACGGTACCGGTGCCGTTCCCCGCCTTGCGTCACGGTGAGCGCGAAGGACGACTGCACGAAGGTGGCGGTGACCGATGGTGGCGGCGCTCATCGTCACGGTGCAGGTACCGGTGCCGGTGCAGCCACCGCCGCTCCAGCCGGTGAACGTCGAGCCGGCGGCGGGCGTGGCGGTCAGGGTGACGGCGGTGCCGTTGGCGAAGGCGGCGGAGCAGGTCGCGCCGCAGGAGATGCCGGCGGGCGCGCTGGAGACGGTTCCAGTGCCGGCGCCGGCCTTCGTGACGGAGAGCGTGAAGGGCTGAAGGGTGAACGTCGCGGTGACCGACGGTCGGCGGCACTGATCGTGACGGTGCAGGTGCCGGTGCCGGTGCAGCCGCCGCCGCTCCAGCCGGTGAACGTCGAGCCGGCGGCGGGCGTGGCGGTCAAGGTGACGGCGGTGCCGCTGGCGAAGCGCGGCGGAGCAGGTCGCGCCGCAGGAGATGCCGGCGGGCGCGCTGGAGACGGTTCCGGTGCCGGCGCCGGCCTTGCGTGACGGCGAGCGTGAAGGGCTGAAGCGTGAACGTCGCGGTGACCGGCGTGGCCGCGCTGATCGTGCACGGTGCAGGTACCGGTGCCGGTGCAGCCGCCGCCGCTCCAGCCGGTGAACGTCGAGCCGGCGGCCGGCGTGGCGGTCAGGGTGACGGCGGTGCCGCTCGTGAAGCGCGGCCGAGCAGGTCGCGCCGCAGGAGATGCCGGCGGGCGCGCTGGTGACGGTGCCGCTGCCGGCGCCGGCCTTGCGTGACGGTGAGCGTGAAGGGCTGACAGCGGTGAACGTCGCGGTGACCGGCGTGGCGCCGCGCTCATCGTGACGGTGCAGGTGCCGGTGCCGGTGCAGCCGCCGCCGCTCCAGCCGGTGAACGTCGAGCCGGCGGCCGGCGTGGCGGTCAAGGTGACGGCGGTGCCGCTGGCGAACGCGGCGGAGCAGGTCGCGCCGCAGGAGATGCCGGCGGGCGCGCTGGAGACGGTTCCGGTGCCGGCGCCGGCCTTCGTGACGGTGAGTGTGAAGGGCTGCAGGGTGAACGTCGCGGTGACCGACGTGGCGGCGCTGATCGTCACGGTGCAGGTACCGGTGCCGGTGCAGCCGCCGCCGCTCCAGCCGGTGAACGTCGAGCCGGCGGCCGGCGTGGCGGTCAGGGTGACGGCGGTGCCGCTCGCGAAGGCGGCCGAGCAGGTCGCGCCGCAGGAGATGCCGGCGGGCGCGCTGGTGACGGTGCCGCTGCCGGCGCCGGCCTTGCGTCACGGTGAGCGTGAAGGGCTGCAGGGCGAACGTCGCGGTGACCGACGTGGCCGCGCTCATCGTGACGGTGCAGGTGCCGGTGCCGGTGCAGCCGCCGCCGCTCCAGCCGGTGAACGTCGAGCCGGCGGCCGGCGTCGGCGGTCAAGGTGACGGCGGTGCCGCTGGCGAACGCGGCGGAGCAGGTCGCGCCGCAGGAGATGCCGGCGGGCGCGCTGGAGACGGTTCCGGTGCCGGCGCCGGCCTTGCGTCACGGTGAGTGTGAAGCGCTGAAGGGCGAAGGTCGCCGTCACGGCCTGGGCCGCGCTCATTGTGACGGTGCAGGAGCCGGTGCCGGCGCAGCCGCCGCCGCTCCAGCCGGTGAAGGTCGAGCCGACGGCCGGCGTAGCGGTCAGGATGACGGCGGTGCCGGTCGCGAAGGAAGCCGAGCACGTCGCGCCGCAGGAGATCCCGGCGGGGCTGCTCGTCACCGTCCCGGTGCCGGTGCCTGAACTCGAGACCGTCAGCGTCGAGCTTCACCGACGCGCCGGTGCCAGTCACCAGCCGCGACAGCGTGTCGCCGTCGGCCGTGAAGTTGACGTTGGTGCTGGCGGCCGCGCTGCTCGTCGGCGTGAATTTCACGGTCACGGTCGCGGTCGCGCCGGCGCCGACAAGCGTGAACGGGCTGCCGGATACGATGCTGAAGGGCGCGGAAACCGACGCCGTGCCGGTGGTGGTGCCGCCGCGCGTGCTCTGCACGGTGAACGTCTGGATGGCTGAGCTGCCGATATTGACGCTGCCGAAATTCACGGTGGTCGTGGGCGTGACGGCGATGTCGACTTGCGCGACGGCACTGGCGACGCCCGAACAGCCGCTCTCGTTGCCACCGGTGTCCACGGCGGTGATCGCGACGTTATAGGTCGAGCCCGTCGTCAGCCCCGTGAGTCGGAAGTTGACCGTCTGATTCGGCTGTGGCGTCGACGTCGAGGTCGCGACTTGAAAGAAGGTCGAGCCCGGACACGGCGACGCCGAGGTGCTGTAGTACACGCGGTAGAGCCCCAGGTCGTTGAGTAGGCTTCCATCGGTGTTGGTGGTCGGAGCGGTCCAAGAAGCGTCCAGAACGCCGGCCACGCTCTGATTCACCGCGAAGAGGATCGCAACGACCGCCAGTCCGAGACTCAATCGCGCACGCATACGTGCGCTGCTCGCGGTGCACAGCAGGTGCCACGCGATGCGCGATGTGCCTCACGTCGCGGTTAAGTGATTGGGAACCGGAGCCAACTCGTTCGCTACGGCGAGCGCGAGACCTAAACGGCATACGCGGTGACCCTCAAATGCTCGCCACTTTGGCCAACGCGTCAGCGAATGTGGCATCTCAATTTTGAGAGGCGCGACGCGCGAGACCGAGAATGATCCCTTATCGGTGAGAGCTACGCGCACGGGTTTCGCGCGAACCCGCGAGCGCGGCGCGATCGCGGCGACGGATGTGGGCGATGCGAATGCGATGCGGCAGACGCGCCCATGCGTCGATCGGCACGGTGATGTCGCCCGATTCTACGAGATCGTGCGCGAGCGATTCGAACGAGAGCCCGATCAGGACGCTTTGATCGGCTTTACGGAGTTCGATCCGGCGCTCGTCACTGGCTGGCGCCAGGTTCTTCGTCGAGGAAGACCCTGGGCATCTTCACGAGATCGGGCGGCGCTACGGCAGCGCGTTGACGGCGGTGCGAAGCTCCTGCACGTGCGCCGTCTTGGAGACGGTCTGGCCGGCGAGGAGCGCCGAGTCGGTGTACGTCGGCTGCGTTCTGCCGAGCTTCGTGTAGATCTGGTTCAGCGCGGTGCGTAGCTCTGCGATGTGGACCACCTTGAGCGTGGTAGATCCGGCCGTGAGCGTGGGGTCAGTCCAGGTGGATGCCGCGAGACCGTTGCGCGTCCGAGCTGCATTGATCGCCGTCCGCAGCTCGACGATATGTATCGCCTTCACGACGGTGGTCTGGGCAACCAGCGGGTTGTCGGTGAAGCTCGTGCTGGCGGTGGCGAAGATCGCGGTGACGGCCCGCGCCGCGCTCATCGTGACGCTGCAGGCTCCGGTCCCCGTGCAGGCGCCGCTCCAGCCCGCGAAGGTGGAGCCCGTGGCCGGCGCGGCGGTCAGGCTGACGGCGGTACCGCTGGTGAACGAGGCCGAGCAGGTAGCGCCGCAAGAAATGCCGGCGGGCGTGCTGGTAACGGTGCCGCTACCGGTGCCCGACTTGGTCACGGTGAGCGCAAAGGACGGCAAGATGAACGTAGCCGTGACGGAAGTCGCCGCGTTGACAGCGACGGTGCAGGTGCCGGTGCCGGTGCAGCCGCCCCCGCTCCAGCCTGTGAACGTGGAGCCGGCGGAGGGCGCCGCGGTCAAGGTGACCACGGTGCCGCTGGTGAAGGCCTGGGAGCAGGTCGCACCGCAGGAGATTCCGGCAGGCGAGCTGGTGACGGCTCCGGAGCCGTTCCCGGATTTCGTCACGGTCAGCGTGAAGGACGACTGCATGAAGGTGGCGGTGACGGAGGTCGCCGCGTTCATCGTGACGGTGCAGGAGCCGGTGCCGGTGCAGCCGCCGCCGCTCCAGCCGGTGAACGTCGACCCGGCTGCCGCGGCGGCCGTCAGAGTGACCGACGTGCCGCTCGTGAACGAAGCGGAGCAGGTCGCGCCGCACGAGATGCCCGCCGGGGCGCTCATCACTGTGCCGCTGCCGGCGCCGGCTTTGGAGACTGTCAACGTGGTGCCGCCGGTCGACACGCCGGTGCCCGTCACGAGGCGCGACACGCGTATCGCCGTCGGCTGTGAAGTTGACGTTGGTGCTTGCGGCCGTCGCGCTGGTTGGCGCGAATCGCACGGTCACCGTCGCGGTCGCGCCGGATCCGACGAGGGTGAAGGGACTGCCCGAGACGATGCTGAACGGCGCTCCGACCGAAGCCGCGCCGGTGATCGTGCCGCTGCGCGTGCTTTGAACGGTGAACGTCTGGGTAGCGGAGCTCCCGATGCTGACGTTACCGAACGGTACCGTCGTGGTCGGCGCGACAGCGATGTCGACCAGGGCGACGCCGCTGGCGACGGCCGAACACGCGCTCTCGTTGCCGCTGGTGTCGACGGCGGTGACGGCGACGTTGTTGGTCAAGCCGGTCGTCAGGCCGGTCAGACGGAAGCTAACTGTTTGATTCGCCGACGGCGCGGTGGTCGAGGAGGCGACCGCGAAGAAGGTCGGGCCCGGACAGGGTGTGGCCGAGGTCGAATAGTAGATGCGATAGGACCCGAGATCGGACAGCGCGCTCCCATCGGAGTTGGTCGTGGGAGCGGTCCATGTTGCATCAAGCACTCCGGCGCTCGCCGGAATGGCCGCACCGAAAACTGCGACCAGGGCCAGAACCAGACCCGCCCTCAGACACAGGAGCCACCGCCGATCGAGCATGCGTGATCTCCCTGAGGAAGACCACCGTGTCCCGGGGGTGATCGCCACCCCTCCCTTCGGTAGCCCGGCTATCAGGCTCTACCTGACCCGTGGCTTTGCGTCACCGTCTCGCGACGGCTTTGCCCTTGTCGAGAAGGGGTCTTCTCTGTGCGGAGAATTTTTGCACGGGAGGTGCCAAGCGTGGCGAGATTCGAATCAGAGTGCATGTAAATACCTATGAATCGTAGGGAACTCACGTCGTTATTCGAAGTGAGAATCGCGACTCAAGCGATAGCTCAGTGTCACGTCCTCGTCGGTTCGACAATGCGCGCGGCTATTTGGCACGCAAGACTGAGAGAAACGTAAAGCTCTCACGACGTTGCGAGGGCTCGATGTTGGTTTCTTCGATACCAGCCAGTTTCATTGAGGTCGCGGCACTGATGGCGCCGGGCGCGAGGCGCGGCGCGAACGGATCTAGCGATTCGAGTAGAGCCAGCGAGAGCCGTAGCGTCCCACTTCGTGAACGCGCGACGCTGGAAGTGCGGCGACGACGCTCTCGCTGCGCGGTCGACGGACGACGAGGAACACGCGCTGCGGCCCTTCCCAGAGACGGACGAGATCCGCGGTGTTCAGAAAGAGCCCGCGGGCTTCAGGGAGCGACGCGGCGATCGAAAAGTAGTTGAGCGCGCCGTTCACCATCGCGAACCGGCGCCGCGTGTAGAAGGGCAACGCCGGACTGTACTCGAGTGTGCCCTCGACCACGAGCACATCGGCCGCGCCCGCCTGTTCGGTGATGGCCCGTGCCGTCTCCTTGACCGAATGGATCGGCTCGACGACGTCCAGGAGCCTGAATATCAGCACCGTGATCGCGCTCGCGGTGCCGACCAGCGCCACGAACGCCCCCACCGCCGGGTCCGGAACCAGCAGAGAGTCGCCAGCCCCCAGCCCACGAGGAGGACGAGCCCCAGCCCTTGCAGGAGCTGGCCGAAGGGCTGGGCCGAGGAGAAGGGGAATGGCGCGCCCTGGTCGCGCAGGATGCGGTAGTAGGCGTTGAGCTCGGCGAGACCACTCAACGCCTGCGCGGCGGTCAGGCCGGCGCCGACCCAGAGGGCCCAGAGCCCGACGGCGCCGCACCCGACGAGCCCGACGACGAGCCAGCGCCCGATATCGCGCCCGCTCGTCCACGCCGCACCGACGAGGACGGCCAGCGCGGGAAACGCCGGCAGCGCGTAGTACTCGTGCTTGAACCGCGACAGGGCGAAGACCCCGACGATGGCGACCAGCCAGATCGCGACGACCGGCCGCCACCGCGCCCGGGGGATCGATCAGGCTCCCGGCGCGCGAGAGTGAAGACACTCCACGGAAAGGCCCAGAGGAAGCTCGCGATGAGGAAGGCCGGGGTCGAGCTCGGCACGTCGTCTTCCACATAGCGGCGCGCGTCGAGAAACCGCAGCAGGTGATTGTCCACGACGTAGAAGTTGAACAGCGTCGGTGAACGCCAGGCCACGAGCGCGTGCCAGGGTACCGCGATCGCGGCGAACAAGGCGGCGCCCCGGGCCACATTGAGCTCCCGCCACCGGAGCCGTCGCACCGTGACCAGGGCGACCCCGACGATCAGCACCGGGAACACGACGCCGATGAACCCCTTGGCCAGCACGGCGAGCGCCGCGCCGACATAGAAGAGCAAGAACCGCGCGCGCCCCGGTCCGGGCGCTCGGCATCGCGGAGAAATCCGTAGATCGCGAGCGTGAGACAGAAGACGAACAGTTGATCCGTCGACGCCCGCCGAACGTAGAGCGCGTTGCCGACCACCGTCGCCACGACGACGCCGGCCAGCAGCCCCTGCCGACCCCCGTAGAGCCGGCGTCCGATGCGCCACGTCAGGAGCACCGTGCCCAGCGCGGACATCGCCGACCAGAGCCGGGTCGCCCATTCCGACGGGCCGAACAGCTGGAAGGTCAGCGCGGTGAGCCAGAAGTAGAGCGGCGGCTTCTCGAGATACGGGAGCCCGTTGATATGGGGGATCACCCAGTCGCCGCGCGCCAGCATCTCCTGCGCGATGCCGGCGTAGAGGCCCTCGTCCGGGTCGAGCAGAGGCATGCCGAGCTTGGGGACGAACAGCAGGAGACCCAGCGCCAGCAGGATGTACACGACGGATTGCGGGATCATACCCCCACTGGGCTATGCTGTCCGCCATGTTTGGCTGGCGCTCGGGCACGATCGTGTCTTGCGATCGTGCTCGTCGTGGTCGCGACGCTCGTACCGTTCAACACCGCGGCGGCCTTCGATCGCACGAACCTGCCGTTGAAGAACTGGGGCGGATTCTCGGAGTATCGCGACGCGGCGTACGACGATCTGGAGCGCCTGGTCACCGCCGGGCTCGCCGACCGGACCTTGCTGAACACGAAGCCGCTCAACCGCATCGAGGCCGCGCGGGTCGTCGCCCGCGCGATCGAACGGATCCGCCGGGACGATCCCGAGGGCCTCAACATGCGCCGCGACCTCGAGCCGGTGCTCGACCGCTTGATGGAGGAGTTCAAGGTCGAGCTGGCCTCGCTGGGCGTCCAGGTTCCCGACGGAGTCTCGCCGCCGGGCGCGTTCTCGTTCACGCCCGTCGATCGCGCGCAGGCCTTCAACGGTCTGGCGACGCATGGCTTCTCACTCGTCAACGAGCAGGGGAGCTCGGTCAAGCGGACGTTCAACATGGGGCTGACGTTCGAGAGCCGTGCGCAGCTCTGGGACTATCTGACCTTCTATATCCAGCCCGAGCTGCTCGCGAACCAGGACTATACGGCGGCGCGCCTCATCACCGGCTACGCGAAGCTCACGTTCTGGAACATCGAGCTCCTGGTGGGCCGTGACAGTCTCCAGTGGGGGCCGGGATACCGCAACAACATGGTGTTTTCGAACAATGCGGCCCCCTCGATCAGGTTCGGCTCGGGTCCGCCGAGCCCTTTCTCCTGCCGTGGATCGGCGAGTGGGTCGGGCCCATGAAGGCGCTGATCTTCCTGGGGCAGCTCGAGGAGCGCCGGGACCACAAGTACGCCAAGATCTCCGGTATGCGCGTGACCGCCTCGCCGGCCACATGGCTGGAGCTCGGCGCCAGCCGCGCGGTCATGTTCGACGGGTGCTGTCCCTATCTCTCGGCGAGCAAATATCTGTCGGCCATCTTCAATCCGTCAATTCGGCGATGACGCGAATCAACACCCGGAGAACCGCACCAACAATGTGTTCAGCGTCGACGCCGATCTGCGCTTTCGAAACGTGGATCACTACTACTTTCCGAGCCGGGATCTGCGACTCTACGGCGAGTTCTACTGGGACGATACCTGCGGCGAATGCGGCCCGAGTAGCGGAATCGGCCACTTCCTGGCGTCGAACTTCCTGCCCAAGGGCAGCACGGTCGGCGCCGTGGGCGGCGTGCACCTGATCGGCCTCTTCGGGCAAGACTGGCTGGAGGCCCGATTCGAATACGCGCGAACCTCACCCCAGTCGTACAACAACGATCAGTTCACCAGCGGGTACTGGACGCGCGGGCCATGTGATCGGCGACTTCATCGGCACGAACGGCCGGGACTACTTCGCTCGCGTCAGCGCTCGCATCACACCGGACCTGATGTTCGGCGTCAATTTCGACCGGGCCATCATCGGCAACACCGCGTTCAATTTCTCCGGCCCCCAGGAAGAGCGCCTCGGCGGGAGCCTGGACGTGTCTTATCGCTTCGCGGACCGCTTTTCGATCTTCGCGCAATACCTGGTCAGCGACGTGAAGAACCGAAACTTCAGGGCCGGCGACAGTGGAATCGACCAACTCCTGCGAGTGCAGTTCACGCGCGTCGTTCCGGTAGAGCACTGAGCGCCTTATGCTTGGCTATTCCCGTGTTCGGGGCCCTCTGTGGTAGGTTCAATACCTGGCTAGGTCTATGGACGTTGGCCAGATTGACTCCGGCGACACTGCCAGGACCGGGAGGCTGCATGAAAGCGCGGATGGTGGTGATGCTCACTCTAACCGGCCTTGTCCTGTCCGCGTCCCTGGCGGTCGGTCAAGATGCCAGCGAGCTCAAACCATTCGTCGGCAAGTGGCGCGCGTATGTCACCGAAGGGGAAAGAGCACGCCGATCGAGATTACTGCGCGCGGGACGGCTCGTATTCGACGGTCCTCTACACTCAGCCACCGCGAAGCGTTAGGAGGCGGTTGGGCTCGTCTGACGGCAAGTTCCGTTTCCAAGAGCTCTGGACGGCGGCTCGGGCGCGGTGTGTCGTTGGCCGTCAGATCCCAAGGGAAACGGGTTCTCGAGGCCGTCCGTGACGACAACGGCATCGTCCTCGCAATACGAGGAGTGAAGTAAGCGCCAGAAAAGCCCAGAATCCTGCTGCGGATCCTTGACACGCCGACCGGCGCCATATTCGCGTTTCGAGCGATGCGCTGGGCCTTTGGATGCAAAGCCGGGTCTGAAGCGCTGGCGATTCCATGATACGCTCAAGCGGTCACTTACCGCTCCGCCAGTATGGTCTTGGTTGCCCGGACCTCGCATTGGACGGCTGAGTGCAGCACCGCAGCAAACACCGATCGTGCGGCTGAGCGTCTTGACGGTCGCCAGGTCCACTCTTCGAAGTTCCATCACGTGACCGGTTTTCGCTGGTGCCGGTTCGCTTTCTGGGTCAACCTGGGCTTGCTGGTCTTTCTCGCAGGGGCGTCTCCGTCCGTTTCCACGAATCGCAGGCTTGGATCCGCGGAATTCTCGTCGAGTTCCGAAACAGCCTCATGACCAGATCGTCATCGGATCTTCTTTTGTTCACATCGCCTCCCGGACGAATTGAGCGATGTCGGCTTTTATACCGACTCGCGGCGCGATCGGTCGCAGAGTGGCGATCGCGATTGCGCCTCGAGCTAGCTTCTGCTGGAGCTTCGAACTTTCGCGACGAGGTCGATCGCGCTAAAGCCGTGGTGCTACAGCTTCGCGGGAAGCGGCGACAACCGTCAATCTATCGGATGCCCCTGTTGGACAAAATAGCCGAGACTCAGCGTGGAACGGATTTTGCTCCGATTACGTCGAAATCTTCCTCGCGTGGCGCTTTCGGAAGCGAACGGGCTGCCGCGCGGAGGTCCAAAACGGACGTTCACTGGATTCGCCAGATTTCTTCTCTCGATCGAGATCCAAATGGATGTTCGTTGATCCCCAGTACGCGATTCTGCGACCGATGAGGCAGGTGCCTATCCTCTCACGTCACTGGAGGTCCGGCAGCGGCGCGTGACTGGAGCTTGCGGTGCACTTCGTGTTTTTCGGCGCGGCGGATCGCGCGATCACATCCGAAAGCGGACCCGCGATTTCGGGCGCTGTACTGGGGAGCGCCTCGCGATTCAAGCGGTACGTGCTGACGTACGGCAACAACGTGCTGACCGAGGCAAGCCGATCCGAGGCTCCTGGCGTCGCTCCCCTGGGAAGCGCGCCAGCTGCTTCTGTATGTGTCGGGGACCAAGCCGCATCTTCTTTTTCCGTTGTTTCATTCGGCGGCCGCACGTACGCGGCGCGCTGGTATGGTTTGGTTTTCGTGATATCCGGGTGCTTCGTTATTGCTCTCTGTTGTTACCCCTCTGCTCGCGCTGTGGACTCAAGTGAGGCATGGGATACGATCGCCAGGACACGACGGCATGCGGGAGAGCCCAATCGGTCATCAGTCGCCTAACTTCGAGCGTGAAGATCCTGGGGCTGACGGGAGTCGTAGAGAAACACTCGGGCGTTGCTGAATCGGATGACCAGAATCGTATCGGGGATCGTCGACGTGGGGACTGGATGCGCTGAGATACGAGCGAGCGTTAGCGTTGATGCGGCGTGCGCGATTCATCGGTGTTCGACCTTGCGCCCAGACCTACGGAACGCCCCCGGGGAGGCAATATCCCGACGCGATTGGCATGGGTCTGCTTTAATTCCGGATTGCGGTGAGGCGCCCGCGAGCAATACACGTAAAA
>ERZ1370068.8310-contig-7175_pt1 | contig 60274 bp, 94 predicted proteins | sample MGYA00561227_ERZ1370068 | MGnify/ENA primary metagenome ERZ1370068 (study PRJEB38410, sample SAMEA6850437) | metagenome | study: Metagenomic assessment of the ecological functions of the soil: analysis of the soil microbiota associated with the... | reverse complement strand
TTATTACTTCGTTCAGTTACGTATTGCTCGAAATCCGGATACCAGCCCGGATCAAGTGCGGGGCAGGCTATTTCGAGGTCATGCTCTGCAACAGACGGGCCGCGCTTGCGGCGCGGCCCGTGTTATTAATTCACCTGGGAAGTTGATCAGAGCCCGCCGTTCAAGAGCCGCTCGATATAGTCGAGCTCGAGCTGCGGCCGGAAGCTCTCGCCGAAGCGCTTGCGCAGCTCTTCCAGGATGCGGCGCGCGCGCTGCACGTCGATCTCGCCCGGCACCTTGACCGTGACGTCGTCGCCGTAGTCGCGGCCGCGCAGCGGCCGGCCGAGCGGGTCGGTCTCGCTGCTTGGCGCGCGGCTGGCCCATCCGGCCCGGGCTGGCCTGGCCGGGACCCTGGCCCATCATGCCCTGCTGCTGCATCTGCTGCGCGAGGTTCTGCGCGCCGCGGCGCAGCGCCTCGAGCGCGCGGCCCTGCGAGTCGACCGCGCCGTCGGCATTGCCCTCGCCGAGCTGACCCTTCGGCGTCGCCCATGGCCTCGCCGGCCTGGCCGAGCTGATCGCCCATGCCTCTGCTGGCCCTGCTGCCCTGTTGGCCCTGCTGACCTGCTGGCCTGCTGGCCCTGCTGGCCCTGCTGCCCGACTGGCCGCGCTTGCTGCAGTCTCCTCGATCAGCTTGTTGAGCTGGTCGCGCAGCGCCTGCTGGTTCTGCTGCAGGTCGCCCATGCCATCCTGGTCGCCCTGCTGGCCTTGCTGGCCCTGCTGGCCCTGTTGGCCTTGCTGCCCTGCTGGCCGCGCTGGCCCGCGCTGGCCGCTGCTGCGCTGGCGGCGCTGGTCCTGGCCCTGCTGGAAGGTGCGGTCGCGCAGCTGCTGCTGGCGCGCGGATCATCTCGCCGAGCTCGTCGAGCTGCGTTCATCATGTCGTCGTCGCCGTCGCCGCCCTGCTGGCCGGGCTGCGCCATCTGCAGGTTGTCGAGCATCTGACTGCAGCTCCTGCAGCAGCTGGCGCGCGGCGTCGCTTGGCGCCGGTGCGCGCCATCTGCTCCATGCGGTCGATCATGTTCTTGAGATCCTGCGGCCGCAGCTGGCGGGTATTCGGATCGAGCGGCCGCGCGAGCTGCTGCGGGTTCGCGCCGCATCTGCTCGGCGAGCGCCTGCATGAACTTGTCGAGCGCCGCGCGCAGCTCGTCGGTGAGCTTCTTGATCTCCTCGTCGGTCGCGCCGCGCTCGAGCGCCTGGCGCAGCGCTTCCTGCGCCTGCGCGCAGCGCCGCCTCGGCGTCGGACATGCTGCCGTCCTCGATCGTGACCGCCATGTCCCACATGCGCGCGACCACGTCGCGCAGCTGGTCGTCGTTCTTGGCGCTCGCGCAGCTGCCAGAAGATCGAGCTGCAGGCCGAGATAGACGTTAGCTCTCGACGTTGAACTGCTCCGGGCGCGATAGTGAGCGCGTCGAGCGCGTTGAGCACGCGCGCCTGCGCGCTCGGCGTCGAGCGCCAGCGATGCGCCGCTGCTCGATCAGCGCGCGCGCCACCGGCTTGATGAACACGCGCTCCGGCAGCCGCAGCTCGAGACGGTGCGCTTGCGCCTTCGTTGCCGGCTTCGTCGCGCGCGGTCAGCGTCATGCGCCACGTCGGCGCCGGCCCACGGATGCTCGGTGAGATCCTTGGTGGTCTGCCCGACGCCGTTGCTTGGTGCGCGCCTGCGGCAGCGCCAGCGAGAACATCCGGCGCATCGAACAGGTTGCGCGGCGGCTCGCCATTGGTGCCTTTGCCGTCCTTCGAGCTTGAACTGACGCCTGCGCGCCGACCACGCCGTAGTCGTCCTCGAGCTTGTAGGTGAGCTGCAGCGCGCCGCGCTGCCTGCGGCTCCGGGTCCTTGGTGAGCGCGATCGTAGGCGCGCGGTCCGGGATGGCGGTGAAGCGCCAGACGATGTCGTTCGCCACTGCGCTGCGCAGCGTCACCGTGCCGGCTTCGGTGATGACGAGACGACGCTCGTCGAGCACACCTTTGTCGGCGCTCTTGTTCTCACAACCTTGGTGGCGCCAGACGTGCTCGCGGTCTTGTCGGCAGATTTCTCGCCCGCCTTTTCCCGCATTCCTGGCTTCCACGGCCTTGGCGTCTTCGATGCCGCCGGTCATGGCGACATCAAGACGACCTGTCCGCTGGCGCGGATGATGAGCGTGCTGCCCGTCGGCACCGTGACGGCTCCCGGCCGACTTGCGGCACCGGCTCGCCCGGCCGCATCGCGGCCAGCACGACCGGCGGCTTGCCGGTGTAGTTCGGCGGGTTCACCCAGGCGTCGATGCGGAAGTTCGCGGGCGCCATGACGCCCCTGCCAGTTGAACGCCGCGTAGATCCGGCGCATGCGGTCGCTGCCGGCGATGAAGAAGCTTGGCGATCAGCGCCACCACCACCGAGGCCGCGCACCGCGTAAGGGATCGCGTGTCGCGAGCCGTGGCGCGAGGCCGACCCGCCCGCAATATGCTTGGCTGCACGCAGCGCGCGCTCGATGTGGGCGCGCCACAGGGTGACGGCGAGACGTATCCTGCTTGTCGGCCGCAAGCTCGTCCGAGATCGTGGTGGCCGGCCGATGCTGCAAGTTGCTGTTGCGATCGAGCCGCCGCAGCCCATCCATGCAGCTCGGCACGCCGTACCATCAGGAACGGCGCAAAGGCCGCGCGCCGTCAGCAGGAAGAAACAGGCCGACGCCGATAGCGCGGCCGAGCGGCGGCAGCATCAGCCAGACGCCAAGCCAGGAGACCGCCAGGAACAGCCCGACCGCGGTCGCGAGCGCGGCGAGCGCGAGCCACGAGACGCGTACCCACAGGATCGACCAGCGCGCCGCTTCAAAGCGCGGGCCGGCAACAGCGTGTCGCCATCGCGGGAATTGAGATTCTGCTGCGCTGTCTATCGGGCGATCGGTCAAGCGTGTTCTCCCATCAAGGGATTCTGCCCCTGCTATTAATCACAGCATGCAATATGCACGCCGCCAGCGGGCAAAGGGAAGGCGCCCACTGATCAATTCGGCGGCACTGCGAGGCAGAAAGCAGCGCCTACCGACCTGCTCGCACAACCGCCGTACCCGGCAGTCTGCCATTGAAATCACAGCCCTTTTAGGCGCGCCATGGAACACAAGAGTCAGCCCGCAATGAGCCGCGCAAGGCTGTGCCGCGCAAGCTGTGGCCGCGGACGGCGCCGCTGCTGCGCGGCAGACGATGAACGCGCCAGCCCGATTGTTGTTTCCGCAGCCCAGCCAAAATGGCAGCGCGGCGAGAGCGGATTTCTGCTCCCACTGTGATGGCGCATGGTCTGGGAAGAGTACTTGACCGCTCGCGGCTCCGACAGTCCTGGCTCATCCAGCCCGGCTGTGCAGCACTCTACAACCAGCATTGCCGCAAGCGATCGAGCGCGATGATCTCACCGACCTCCATGCGCGGCCGCACCAGCGCCCACTCGTGTCGCGCACCAAGCACTTCGGGCACGAGCGGGCGCGTGTTGTAGGTGCCGGCCTGCACCGCCCCGTAGGCGCCCGCTGTCATCACGGCCAGGAGATCGCCCGGCTGCGGCTCGGCCAGCGTCGCGGCCGAGCGCCAGAAAATCGCCGGATCTCGCAGATCGGCCCGACCACGTCGGCGACGATGCGGCGAGCGCCCGCGGTCGGCTTCCGCGCACCGGCGTGATCTCGTGATGCGCCTCGTAGAGCGTCGGGCGGATCAGGTCGTTCATCGCCGCATCGACGATGACGAAGGTCTTGGCCTCGCCGCGCTTCACGATAGAGCACGCGCGTGACCAGGATGCCGGCATTGCCGACGATCAGCCGGCCCGGCTCGAAGATCAGCGTGCAGCCGAGATCCGCGTGGCGCGCTTGACGATCGCCGCATAAGCGTCCGGATGCGGCGGCGGCTCGTTGTCGTCGCGATAGGGAATGCCGAGCCCGCCGCCGAGATCGACGTGCTCGATGGCGTGGCCGTCGGCGCGCAGCGTCGCGCACGAAATCGGACAGCAGCGCGAACGCATCGTCGAACGGCTGCAAGATCGGTGATCTGGCTGCCGATATGCATGTCGACGCCGGCGACCTGAGGCCCGGCAGCTTGCGCCGCATGCGCATAGACCTCGCGCGCGCGGCTGATCGGAATGCCGAACTTGTTCTCGGACTTGCCGGTCGCGATCTTGCGCGTGGGTCTTGGCATCGACGTCGGGATTGACGCGCACCGAGACGTGAGCGCTGCGGCCCTTGCCGGCCGCGATCGGACGACAGCAGCTCAAGCTCCGGCTCGGACTCGACGTTGACGCAGAGGATGCCTTCATCGACCGCGCAGCGCGAGCTCGCGCCGCGCGTCTTGCCGATGCCGGAAAACATGATCTTGTCCGGCGGAATGCCGGCCGCGCAGCGCGCGCTTGAGCTCGCCCTCCGACACCACGTCGGCGCCGGCGCCGAGCCGCGCCAGCGTCGTGATCACCGCCTGGTTGGAGTTCGCCTTCATGGCGTAGCAGACGAGCGACGGCACGTCCGGCGAACGCGCTCGGCGAACACGCTGGTAGTGCCGCTCGAGCGTCGCGGTCGAATAGCAGTAGAACGGCGTGCCGACCGCGTCCGCGAGCTTCGAAGGTTGACCGCCTCGGCGTGCATGACACCGTTGCGATAAGCGAAGTGATGATGCATGGGCGTTGGGTCCGGCTTTAGGTCCGCGGCTCCGGGGTCTGCGATCGGTATGAAGTGGCGTATCCGACGCCGACCATACCCTGTTGCCGCGCAAATTGCGGTTCCGCAAGCCATCCGGGCCGGAGGATCTAATTCGACGGTATGTCGGACGTGGCGCCTATTCCACCAGCCAGTCGAGGATCGTCGGCTATTCGGGCCGGCCGCTTCGGGGCAACCGGCTTGCCATCCGGTCAACCGCGGACGCCTGTTTGGGATCGCCGCCAGGCACAGGATCCGAGACCGCGGCCGCCGGCGGGAGGTCGAGCCCGCTCTTGCGCCCGCAGCCCGCAAGGCCAAGCGCGGCGATCAAGCGCGCTCATCACGGCCATCCTGGCGAGAGACCGACCGGACGATTGGATCACGAATGCCCCTCCATGATCCCCTTGCACCATACCAGCAGATCCGGACGTCGCAAGCGACCACCAGAATGGCTGACCCCAAAGAATTCTCTGCTGCCCGTGGCAACAAGAGCTATGTTCGAGATAACAGTTCGATTGGCCCGCGACGCCCATCCCGGGGAGCCATTCATGCCCAGCAGCGTCGGTCCCTGGGGCGCGAATTGGAGGAAAATTCGTGTCAGCCCTGATCAGGTCGGGGCGTTACAACTCTAAGAGTGAGGTATTGCGGGAGGGTGTCCGGCTAATCCAGGAGCGCGAAACCCGGCTGGCTGCGCTTGATGCCGCCATTGCGCGCGGCCTCCGCCAATGTCGGGGCCGAGGCGATGTCGAAGCCGCTCGCGACCGTGTTTCCGACCGGCTGGATGCCAAATACCGGGCATTGGCAAAAGCCAAGGCCCGATGATCTGTCGTCATCACGGCGGCGGCGGAATATGATCTTGAGACCATCGCCGATCCGGATCGCACCGGGATAGTCCAGCTCGCGCCCTGACCTTCCTCGCCGAGCTTCGCCGCAGATGCGCAGCATTGATCGACGCACCCGAGGCCTACGCGCTCGTCCCGCGCTATGAGGCTCGCCGGCATCCGCCGTGAGGCCTTATCGCGACTATCTCATCTTCTAGCCAGCGTCTCCGATGACTCGATTGAGATCCTGCATGTGCTGCACGGCGCCCGCGATTACAGGGGCCCATTCTGTTTCCTGACGAGCGGCAGTGAGCTTCAAGTCAACGTCGCTTGGGAAGCCAGCGCCTTGGGCCAGCGGTTGGCTTCGCGGCGAACGTTCTTGGGTGCGGTACCTCCGTAGCTGACGCGGCTCTTCACGGAGCTTTCAGCCGACAGCACGGACCAGCGCTTCTGCGCTGATGCGCAGCTCGATCGCCTGCATCGCCTTCGAGCGGCAGCTTCGTCGCAGCGGCGATGCCTGGCCGCCGCCGCCTGCCACGATCCGGCCGGTGACATGATGCGGCGTCGCGGAACGGCATCTTGAGCGTGCGCACCAGCCAGTCGGCGAGGTCGGTCGCGGTGGCGTAGCCCGCGCCTGCGGCCTGCGCGCATGCGCGCCGCGTCAGGCTCCATGTCGCGCACCATGCCGGTCATGGCGGCGATCGACAGCGCAAGCGCGTCGAGCGCGTCGATGGCGCCCTCCTTGTCCTCCTGCATGTCCTTCTGATAGGCGAGCGGCAGGCCCTTCATCACCACGAGCAGCGCCTGCAGCGCGCCGACGATGCGGCCGGTCTTGGCGCGCACCAGCTCGGCGGCGTCCGGATTGCGCTTCTGCGGCATGATCGAGGAGCCGGTGGTGAACTGGTCGGACAGCCGCACCAGGCCGGCAAGCGGCGAGCACCAGATCACGATCTCCTCGGCGAAGCGCGACAGATGCACCGCGCGTGATCGCGGCCGCGGCCAGCGTCTCCAGCACGAAGTCGCGATCGGAGACGGCGTCGAGCGAGTTCGCCATCGGCCGGTCGAAGCCGAGCGCCGTCGCGGTCATGCTCGCGGTCGATCGGGAACGAGGTGCCGGCGAGCGCGGCGGCGCCGAGCGGGCATCTCGTTGAGCCGCGCGCGCGCGTCGCGCGAAGCGGCCGCGGTCGCGCGCCGCCATCTCCACATAGGCCAGCAGATGATGCCCGAACGTCACCGGCTGCGCGGTCTGCAGATGCGTGAAGCCCGGCATCACGGTCGCGGCGTGCGCGAGCGCCTTCTCGGCCAGCGCGCGCTGATAGGCCGCGAGCGCCTCGTCGATCGTCGTCGATCGCGGCGCGCACCCAGAGCCGGAAGTCGGTCGCGACCTGGTCGTTGCGCGAGCGCGCGGTGTGCAGCCGCCCGGCCGCCGGCCCGATCAGCTCGGCGAGCCGGCTCTCCACGTTCATATGGATGTCCTCGAGCGCTCGCTTGAACGTGAACTTGCCGCCCTCGATCTCTGACAGGATCGTGTCTAGACCGTGAGCGATGCGCGCGGCATCCTGCGCCGTGATGATGCCCTGCTTGGCCAGCATCGCCGCATGGGCCTTGCTCGCGGCGATGTCCTGCCGGTAGAGGTGCCGGTCGAAATCGATCGAGGCGTTGATCTCCTCCATGATGGCGTCGGGGTGTTCGCTGAAGCGCCCGCCCCACATCTTGTTGCTCATGACCTGACCTGCGACCTACCTGCCGAGGGTTAACGCCGCCGATGACCGGACCGAGGATCCAGCACAGCCGCGGACCGCGCCAAGCGGCGGCTCGCCGTTGTCGCGGCCGGCGGCTCGCCGGCGTCGCCATCGGGCTCGCGGCGGTATACGGGATCAGCGCGTTCCTGAAGCAATCGGGCCGGCGACGCCCAGTGCGCCCGGCGGTCGCGACGGCCGAGCCGGGTGGCGCCGCTGGCGCGCGGCGAGGTCGCCGGCGTGGCGGTGGCACAGCCGGCCGCTGCGTCTGCCCGACCTCGCGTTCCGGGATGCGCGGCGGCAGCGAGCGCCACCTCGCAGGATTGGCGCGGGCCGCACCGTGCTTCTTAACCTTTGGGCAACCTGGTGCGTGCCCTGCCGCAAGGAGATGCCGGCGCTCGACGCGCTGCAGGCCAGAGCTCGGCGGCCCGCAGTTCGAGGTCGTCTCCGATCAACATCGACACCCGCGATCCCGACAAGCCGCGGTCGCTGGCTCAAGGAGGTCGGCATCACACGCCTCGGCCTACTACGCCGACCCGAGCGCCAAGGTGTTCCAGGACCTCAAGCTCGTCGGCAGCGCCATTCGGCATGCCGACCACGCATGCTGGTCGATCCGGCCGGTTGTGAGATCGGCACCATCGCGGGCCCGGCCGAGATGGGCGAGCGAGGACGCGCTCAAGCTTGTGCACGCTGCACTCGGACAATAAGCAGCCCGAGCACGCGCAACGATTAACCAACAATTCTACATTAACTGGATCGATCATCACTAACAGTTTACCTTCCCAGAATACCTACCGGTTGAGCGCACTGTGACGGCGGCGTCAGCGCAAGCCGATAGGGTTGGAGGAACAGTATGCGTAAATCGGTCATTCCGTGCGTTGCTGTCGGGACTGTCGGGCTCGCACTCATGGGCGGCGTCGCCTACGCAGCCACGACCACGTCGACGTTCGGGGTCGACGTGACAATCGTAGCCCAATGCCTGATCAACAGCGCCTCAACCTGAGCTTCGGCGGCAGCCAGGGCGTGCTCATCGCCAACGTCGACCAGACGTCGACGATCGTCGTCAGTGCACCAACACGACGACGTACGACATCGGCTCTCGATGCGGGCACCGGCGTCGGGAGCGGTCCGTGGCGACAGCCGCAAGCTCACCGGCGGCAGCGCCGCCATCAACTACAGGCTCTATTCCGAGCCGACCCGCAGCACCGTGTGGGGCAACACGGTTTCCACAGACACTGGTCTCCGCCACCGGAAACGGCGCGGCACAGAGCTACACTGGTCTATGGCCGCATTCCGGCGCGAAGACGACACCAGCCCCGGCCACCTATGGCGATACGATCCACCATCACCGTCACCTACTGAGCGCGATTGCCAAGATCGCCAGCGTCGCACGGCAGTCGCCCACAAGCTCCAAGCGCGTTGGATCACAACGCGCTCAATTTTGTGGTGAGCATTTTTGTGTAAGCAGGCGGCGCGCCACACCGCCGCTACCAGCACATTTACGTTTCATTCAGCAAACGCGAAGAACGGCAGATGAACTGCGGACAGACTGAATCAATTTGGAGGTATCGTAGTAACTAGAACATAAAGTCCCTGGCGCGCGGTTTCGAGGCTGGCAGCCGCGGAGGGTCATCCGTCAACAGGCGGTGACCTGCTGAACACTAGTCGAGGACAGATGTAGCATGCGCATGTCTAGCGTTGCGGCTGGCTGCATTCACCGCGCTCACCGCGATCGACCCATTGTGGGCCGCCTCGCTTCAAGTTGCTCCCGTCAAGGTCAGAAGTCGCCTCACCAGGCGCCGCCACCTCGGTCAAGCTGCGCAACGAGGGAACAACGCCGCTCAATGCTCAGATCCGCGTGTTCCGCTGGAGCCAGGTCAACGGCGAAGACAAGCTCGAGCCGACCACCGACGTCGTGGCGAAGCCCGCCGCTCACCAAGCTCGCCGAAGACCGACTACACTGTACGGCTGGTGCGCGTGAGCAAGACACCGGTAGCCAAGGAGGAAACGTATCGGCTGTTCATTGACGAGCTGCCGGACGCCGCCAACCAGCGCAATCGCGCGGTCAATCTGCTGCTGCGCTATTCGATCCCGGTGTTCTTCTATCCTGCCTCCGGCGCCCGGCGAGCCTCACCTGGTCGGTCGATCACAGCGGCGGCAAGCTTTCGGTCGTGGCAAAAAAATTCCGGCGATCGCCACATCCGGGTTTCAGATCTCAAGCTGAAGGACGAGAAGGGTGCCACGGTCTCGTTCGGGAACGGCCTCTCCGGCTACGTGCTCCGGAGGCTCCGCCCGGCGCTGCGGTGGCCCTCCCCGGCAACAACCGCTTGAACGCCGGCAGCCCGATCATGATCACGGCGGAAGGGGATGTGGGGCCGATCAATACGTCGGCTCAGCCCGCGCGCTGAGGCCCGTCGCCGATCCAAGTGGCTTGATCTCATTCGACGAGAGGCGCGTTCTTCGGGACGCGCTCTCTCTTTTTGCCGTCTTTTCGCCGCCCTGGCCGCCAACATCCTTAGCCCGTCGTTAATCGCGCACTTTGCCCACGCTTCGATCTTCGTTGCGCCCTGCAATTTAGCAACACGTCAAGCACTGACCATACGGCGAGCATAAAGGATAGCGATACAGCACTCGTGAAGCATACGCATACAAGAGTCATGAAGGATACTCTTACAGCAAGCGTGAAGCATGCTTTTACAGCAAGCATGAAGCATGAGACTTATCAAGTTGATACAAATCGATTCAACTTAGCAGCACCGTAGATACTCCCCCTAAGACTACTCCCGAGCGCGGCTCGATGAGCCAATGCATGGGGGAGTGTCATGTGCCAGGATGCGTTTTCGTCGTGTTGCATTTGCCTGCGTAACGGCAAACAGCGACATGCTGGTCATCGCATCGGCGGTGCTTGCGCCATGCGATGAAACCGCTTCCGCAACACGCGCGTCGCCACGCGACCCATCGTGATGTGCGCGCTCGTCGTGGCGGCCTGGCTTGCAGGCCAGCCGGCAGCGGCGGCGGACGACGATTCGCGTCCGCTCCAGCTCGAAGGTGTTCATCAACGACACGCCGACTGATCGGATCGGGACTTTCGCACTGCTCGCGGACCAGAAGCTTGCTGCAACGCGCGGAGAGCTTGCCGAGCTCGGCGTCAACGCGCCCGGCACTGGCGCGGCCGAAGACGCCATCGTGATCGATGCCGCATCCGGGATCGAGTACCGCTATGACTGAGCCCAGCCAGCAGATCTATTTCAAGCTGGGCGACGAGCGCCGCGGTGCGTCAACAGTATGACGCGCGCGGGAACGTCGACGCTGCAGTCCAGCCGAAACCCGATTTCCGGGGCGGTGATGAACTACACGCTGTTTGGCGGCGTCACGAAATCGTTCGGCCCCGGTTTCACCGGATTTTCAGGCGCAAACGCATCGCTCGACGCTCGCGTGTTTGGCCCCTACGGCACACTGACCCAGACCGGCATCGTCGGCTCCACGACGTTGCGCGACATGGACGCGCTCCGGCTTGATACGCGGTGGACTTATTCCGACGGATAATCTCGTGAGCTATCGTGCGGGCGACACGATCTCCGGGCGGACGCTGGCATGGACGCGGCCGATCCGGCTCGGCGGCCTGCAAGTCCAGCGCAATTTCGCATTGCGGCCCGACTTGGTGACACTGCCGCTGCCGAGCTATTCCGGGTCCGCCGCCGTTCCCTCGACGGTCGACGTCTACGTCAACAACATCAAGAGCACTGTCGCAGCCGGTGGCAGCCGGTCCCTACCAGATCAGCAATCTGCCGTTGCTCTCGGGCGGCGGCACCGCGCGCGTGGTCATGCAAGACGCGGCCGGTCGTGAGGTCGAGGCCAACCTGCCCTTTTTCACTCGCCCACACTGCTGCGGCAGGGACTGACGGACTACACCTTCGAAGCCGGGTTTCCACGCCTCAACTACGCGACGCAATCGAATGACTATCTCGGCAAGCCGGCAGCATCGGGCGGGGTGCGGCATGGTCTGTACGACTGGCTCACGCTGGAGGCGCATGGCGAGGCCGGTGCCGGCTTGTTGAATGCAGGCGCCGGACTCGTCGCCTCGCTCGCCTCGTGGGGCGTGGTGTCGGTGGCGGGAAGGCGCTAGCCGCTTCGACGAGCGCTTTGGCTACCAGGCCTCATGCCTCGTTCGATACGAACCTGTGGGGCGTGACAATCCACGCCGGATCGCAACGCACGTTCGGCGCCTACAGCGATCTCAGCTCCGCGATCTCGCGCTATCTGCCGCTGCAGGCGTCGGTCCTGGGCAGCTTTCTGCAGGGCACCTCGTCCACGCGCGTGAGCTCGAGGCCGCCGAAGGCGCTCGATACGATCTCGGTTGGGATCCCGCTGCCGTTCGACAAATCGAGCCTCAGCTTCAGTTTCATCCGTCTCGATATGTACGATCGCAAAGCGCTCTGAGATCGTGAACGTGTCCTATTCGCGCCCGATTATCTGGGATGCGACCGTTCACGTAACCGCATTCACCGATCTTGCAGACCGCAAGAACAGCGGACTTTTCGCCGGGATTTCGGTCCCGCTAGGTGAACAGATCTCCGGGAGCAGCGGCGCGAACAGCGCCGGCGGCCGCACCAACGGCTACGTCGATATTGCCAAGACCATGCAGCCAGAGCCCGGCAGCTACGGCTGGCGCGTCCGTGATCCGAAGGGGCAAATCCCTATCGCAATGCGTCGGCAACCTATCGGTCTTCAGTCGCCCAAGTCGGCGGCGAGGTCCGGCAATTCGGCAGCACCGTGGGCGGCACGCTGCAGGCGCGGGGCGCGGTGGCCGCCATGGAGGGCGGGGTGTTCCTGTCGAACCGGATCGACGACGCCTTCGCGGTGGTCGATGCCGGACCTCGCCGACATCGAGGTCCTCTACGAGAATCGCCCGGTCGGCAAGACCAATAGCACCGGCAAGATCCTGATCCCGGGACTGCGGTCGTACCAGAAGAACCAGGTGGCGATCGATCCGCGCGACCTGCCGATCAACGCCGAGGCGATGACCACGCAGAATGTGGTCGCGCCGACGGACCGCGGCGGCGTGATGTGTGCGTTTCGGGGCCAAGAACGACAATGACACCGCGATGGTCATTCTCACCGACAAGGACCGCAAGCCGTTGGCGGTCGGATCGCCTGTTCGCCTGGAAAACAGCGCAGGAAACGTTCGTGGTTGGCTTACGATGGTCAAGCCTATCTTAAGGGGCTCGGCGCTACAAATACGGTGCTGGTGACGACCGACGGCGGCGAATGCCGCGCGACCTTCCCGTTCACCCCTGACAAGGACAGCCAAGTTCTCGTCGGACCGGTGGTGTGCCAAATGAGCCTGCGACCAGCCATTCTGCAATTCGCGTTCGGCACTCTCGCAGGAGCCGCGATGGTGGCTTGGCCGTTGCCCACGCAGGCCGCCCCCATCAGCTGCGGGTTTTCGATCACAAACCTCAGTTTCGCAACCGTTGACCTGACGCTGAACACGGCGCTCGACATTACGGCAACGCTCTCGGCCAATTGCACCGGCGATGCCGGCGTCGTGGTGCGCGTCTGTCCCAACATCAACGCGGGCTCGGGCGGCACGACGACCGGAAGCCCTCGGTTCATGCTGAGCGGAAGCGACAAGCTGAATTTCGATCTCTACCAGGACGCGTCCCGCACCGTCGTTTGGGGCTCCTACCTGTGGGCCCATTCCTCCCTATACGGCGCCAACCATCGATATCACGCTCAATGGAGGCGGGGCCGGCAGCGCGACCGCCACGGTCTATGGAAGGATCAGCGCCGGGCAACAGGCCCTGCCACCCGGCAGCTACTCGTCGGCACTTCAGCGGCAGCAACACTCAGATCGCCTACGCGGCGGCCACCTCTGGAACCTGTGCGGCCATTGGCAATACCAACGCGACATCCGCCTCCTTCACCGCCGGCGCCGGCTATTCGGCCACCTGCAGCGTCAGCGCGGCGACTCTCAGTTTCGGCTCGACCGGCGTTCTCTCCGCCGCACTCGACGGCACCACGTCGCTGACCACGACCTGCAGCGCCTCGACGCCCTACACGATCGGCCTCGATGGCGGCAATGCGGGCGCAAGCGATCCGACCCAGCGTAAGATGTCCTACGGCGGAACGCAGATCACCTATGGCCTCTATCAGAATGCGGCCCGCTCGCAGCCATGGGAAGACAGCACCGGGACCAATACGGCCGCAGGTACCGGCACAGGCTCAGGACAGCCCATCACGGTGTATGGCCGCGTGCCGGCGCAGACGACGCCGGCGCCCGGAACCTATTCGGACTCCATCGTTGCGACCTTGACGTATTGAAGGCGTTGGAAGCCGCGAGCTCCGCGGGTCGTTCACACCGAAACGTCGAGATTGCCGCCGACGCCGGCCGCCACATTGGCCAGCTTGTCGATATTGGCCTGTCCGGCCTCCAGAAGCTTCACCACCGACTGGTCGGCATCGGCGTTCATGCGCAGCATCTTGGCGGCGACTGCAAGCTGCGTCTGCCCGGCGCGGGCGGCAACGAAGGCTGAGGCGAGATCGGCTGGAGTCCATTGTCGGCTTTGCTCTTCACTACTCACTAGACCAACGTATCGAGCGCGTTGGCGTTTTGCCGCGCTCTTCTCTTTTGCAGCGTCCTGCAAGCGCTTGACCGCGGCCGAGGCGGCGATCGATGACAGCTGCCGGTGGCCAGGTCGGAGCTGATACTCCTGAATGAAGATAGGACGGCCGAATTGACGGACTCAAAACTCTCGCGCGCGGCCTGTCGGCGCGACCGCCAAGTCCGCGCTCTCCGAAAAGTCGGAGTCCGCACCCAGTTGAAGCGCTTGACTTGAAACCCAGCCATGATCCGTCCGCACCCACGCGCATGCTAGCGCGCGCCAGTTAACAAACGCTGAGCGTTAACAAGCTATGAACGTCCCCGATGGAGCGAGAGAGGCTCGGATAACTTCAAAAACAAACGGTTGACTCGGCCGCTCACCGGCCTATACTTAACCTAATGGTTAAGTATCAAACCTGACCTGGACCGAACCTTTGGGGCGCTTGCCGACCCGACGCGGCGCGCGCTGGTGGCGCGGCTGAGCGAGACGCAGGGCTCTCGGTCAGCGAGCTGGCGCGCCCGTTTGCGATGTCGCTGCCCGCGATCATGAAGCACCTCGATGTGCTGTCGGACGCGGGGCTGATCGTGCGCATCAAGACCGGGCGCACGGTGGCCTGCCAGCTCAATGCCGACCCGATGCAGGCCGCGATGGACTGGCTGGAGCGCTACCAGCGCTTCTGGTCCGAGCAACTCGATCGTCTTGCTGCCTTTGTGGAGGAAGAGATCATGCCAACCCCAGCCACCATCGCCACCAAGCCAAGCCTCGCCCTCAAGCGCCGCATCAACGCGCCGCCGGCCAAGGTCTACGAAGCCTGGACCGACCCGGCGAAGCTAGCGCGCTGGTTTGGGCCGCGGCGAGTCGAGCGTGCAGGCCGAGGCCGATGTCCGCGTCGGCGGCCGCTATCGGATGGTCGCACACACGGCGCCGATGGCGAAGTGCACGAGGTCGGCGGGACTTATCGCGAGGTGATCGCAAACGAGAAGCTCGTGTTCACCTGGGCCTGGCACAGCACGCCGGAGCGTGAGTCGCTGGTCACGGTACAGCTCAAGCCCGATGGCAACGGCACGCTTCTGACCGCTGACACACGAGCAATTCTTCGACGAGCCTGCGCGCGAGGCGTCACCTGTCCGGCTGGACCGAGACGCTCGACAAGCTCGCAGGCGCTGTTTGGCTGAGAACGACCCATCATCACCGCGTACAACAGGGTCGACCATGAAGCTCTATGGCTTTCCCGCATCGCCAAACACCTGGAAAGTGCTCGCCGTCGCGCACCATCTCTGGGATCCCGCTCGATGTCGTCTTCGTCGATCTGACCAAAGGCGCGCAGCGTGAGCCGACTACCTGGCGCTCAATCCCACCGGACGCACGCCCACGCTGGTCGACGGCGATCTCAAGCTCTGGGAATCGACCGCGATCATGCAGTATCTCGCCGAGCAGAAGCCCAACTCGCTCTGGCCGAACAATCCGCGCGCGCCGCGCCGACATCATGCGCTGGCAAAGCTGGCAGCTGCGGCATTGGAGCAAGGAGGCGTGCGAGCCGCTGATCTTCGAGCGGCTGGTCAAGGCGATCATGAATATCGGAGCACCCGATCCGGCGCGTCGTGGAAAGAGGAACTGCAGCGTTCCAGCGCGAGGCGACGGTGCTCGATGCCCACCTCGCGAAGCGGCCGTATCTGACTGGCGCCGGGTGACGCTCGCCGATTTCTCGGTGGTGGCGCCGCTCGCCTACAGCAAGGAAGCGCAGCTGCCGATCGAGCCGTACGGGAACATCAAGAGCTGGTTCGGACGGGTCTTTCGCGCTGCCGGCCTGGCGCGAGACAGCACCACAGCCCGCGGCGGCCGCGGCTTAGAGCATGATCCCGAAAGTGGAAGCCGGTTTTCGGAGAAGACCATGCTCAAAACAAAGTTACACTTCGATCCGATTCAGCTTGATCGGATCAAAGTGTAGTCGACTTCAGGCGCCAACGTGGGCGGCGGGCGTCGATGGCGCCTGCCGCTCAGCGCGTCGGCACCGGCTTTTCACCGCGATAGTCGTAGAAGCCGCGCTGGGTCTTGCGGCCGAGCCAGCCGGCCTCGACGTATTTCACCAGCAGCGGGCAGGGCCGGTATTTGGAATCCGCGAGCCCATCGTGCAGCACCTGCATCACCGAGAGGCAGGTGTCGAGCCCGATGAAGTCGGCGAGCTCGAGCGGCCCCATCGGGTGATGGGCGCCGAGCCGCATGGCGGTGTCGATCGCCTCGACGTTGCCGACACCTTCATAGAGCGTGTAGATCGCCTCGTTGATCATCGGCATCAGCACGCGATTGACGATGAAGGCCGGAAAATCCTCCGCCACCGCGATGGTCTTGCCGAGCTTCATGACGAACTGCTTGGTCGCCTCGAAGGTCGGATCGGCGGTGGCGATGCCGCGGATGAGCTCGACCAGCTCCATCAGCGGCACCGGATTCATGAAATGAATGCCGATGAAGCGCTCGGGACGGTCGGTCGAAGCCGCGAGCCGCGTGATCGAGATCGATGACGTATTGCTGCCGATGATGGCGTCTGTCTTCAGGAAAGCGCAGAGCTTGCCGAAGATCGCGCGCTTGACCTCTTCCTTCTCGGTCGCCGCCTCGATCACGAGATCGCAGTCGCCGAAGGCGTCGAAGCCATCCGCAGTCGCGATGCGCTTGAGCGCACCCTGCCGCTCGTCCTCGCTGATGGTCTTCTTGCGGACCTGCCGCGCCATGTTCCCGTTGATGGTCGCGATGCCGGCCTTGATGCGGTCGGTGTCGATGTCGTTGAGCTTCACATCGAAGCCCGCCAGCGCGCACACATGTGCGATACCGCTGCCCATTTGACCGGCGCCGATCACGCCGACTTTCTTGATGCTCAGTGCCATGTTGTCCGTCTAGGCCTACCCCCGAGTGCGCTAGCAAGCGCCCCCTGCCGGCCGATGTTTTACGCCGATCCGTCGCGCAGCGCCACCGGGACGCGACCGCATCTTGAAGCGGCTATTTACCGATCTTGCCGAGCTCCTGCGCCAGCTCCGGCAGCGCCTGGTAGAGGTCGGCGACCAGACCATAGTCGGCCACCTGGAAGATCGGGGCCTCCTCATCCTTGTTGATCGCCACGATCACCTTGGAGTCCTTCATGCCGGCGAGATGTTGGATCGCACCCGAGATGCCAACCGCGACATAAAGCTCCGGCGCTACCACCTTGCCGGTTTGGCCGACCTGCCAGTCGTTGGGTGCATAGCCGGCATCGACCGCGGCGCGCGAGGCGCCCACCGCAGCGCCCAGCTTGTCGGCGACCGGCTCGATATACTTGGTGAAATTCTCGCGGCTCTGCATCGCGCGGCCGCCCGAGACGATGATTTTCGCCGAGGTCAGCTCCGGCCGGTCTGACTTCGACAGCTCCTCGCCCACGAACGCGGACAGCGAGGGATCGGCCGCCGGTGCCGCCGCCTCGACCGGCGCCGATCCGCCGGCACCCGTCGCCTGGAAGGTCGCGGTGCGCACCGTGATGACCTTGATCTTGTCCTTCGAGCGCACCTGCTGCACGGCGTTGCCGGCATAGATCAGCCGCTCGAACGTGTCGGGCGCGATCACCTTCACGATGTCGGATATCTGCATGACGTCGAGCAGCGCCGCGACGCGCGGCAGCACGTTCTTGCCGGTGGTGGTGGCCGCCGCCACGATCGCGTCGTAAGCCGGGCGCAAGCGCGACGATCAGCGCCGCCAGCGGCTCCGCCAGCATGTGCTCATAGCTCGCACCGTCGGCGACGAGGACCTTGCTGACGCCGTCGAGCTTGGCGGCGGCGTCCGCCACGCCGCGGCGCATCCTTGCCGGCGACCAGCACATGCACGTCGCCGCCCAGCGCCTTGGCGGCGGTCAGAGCCTTGTTGGTTGCATCCTTGAGCGACTTGTTGTCGTGCTCGGCCAGCAGCAGCGTCGCCATCAGATCACCCCTGCCTCGTTCTTGAGCTTGTCGACGAGCTCGGCCACGGACTTCACCTTGACGCCGGCCTTGCGGCTCGCAGGCTCGAGCGTCTTGAGCACCTCGAGCCGCGGCGACACGTCGACGCCGTAGCTCTCCGGCGCCTTCTCGTCGATCGGCTTCTTCTTCGCCTTCATGATGTTGGGCAGGCTCGGCATAGCGCGGCTCGTTGAGGCGCAGATCGGTGGTGACGATCGCCGGCGCCTTGAAGCTTGACCGTCTGCAGGCCGCCGTCGACCTCGCGGGTGACCAGGATGCTGTCGCCCTCGATCACGAGCTTGGACGCGAATGTGCCCTGCGGCCAGCCGGTGAGCGCCGCCAGCATCTGGCCAGTCTGATTGCAATCATCGTCGATCGCCTGCTTGCCCAGGATGACGAGGCCGGGCTTCTCCTCGTCCACGATCGCCTTGAGAATCTTGGCAACCGCGAGCGGCTCGACGGGCTTGTCGGTCTTCACCAGGATGCCGCGGTCGGCCCCCATGGCGAGCCCGGTGCAGATCGTCTCGGTCGCCTGCTGCGGCCCGACCGACACGCAGACGACCTCGGTCGCCTGGCCCTTCTCCTTGAGCCGCAGCGCCTCTTCGACCGCGATCTCGTCGAAGGGATTCATCGACATCTTCACATTGGCGAGTTCGACGCCGGAATTGTCCGACTTGACGCGGATCTTGATGTCCTTGTCGACCACCCGTTTGACGGGCACCAGAATCTTCATGGGTTCAGGCTCTCGGGATGACTGGCGCGAGGCGCCGAAGGGTTGCCGGCAAGCTAATGGCGCCCGCCAACGCGGTCAATGTCCGCGGCGCGGCGGTGTCTAGGCATCGCCTCGACCGGAACGCGCTCGGCCCGCACTGCAGTCGAACAGCCGCACGCCCGCCGGCCGCAGCACCGAGCAGCAGCAGCGCACCCGCCACCATGCCGCCGAAATGGCACCAGTAGGCAACCTCGCTGCGCGAAGCGGAGTCGAGGTTGATGATCTGCATCAGGACGAACGCGCCGATGACCCAATAGGCACTCAGCCTGAGCGGGATGATGGTCACCAGCACCGTGACCCGGGCGCAGGGCCGCAGCATCACATAGGCGACCACGACACCCGCGATCGCGCCCGATGCGCCGATCAGCGGAATGTCCGGAATAGGATCTGACGCAACGTAGACCAGGCCGGCGAGCGCGCCGCGAGCCGGGTAGAAGATCGAGAAGCGTATGCGGCCAAGCGCCTCCTCGACATCATCTCCGAACACCCAGAGGAAGATCATGTTGCCGAGAAGATGACCCCAGTCGGCGTGCAGGAACATGTAGGTGAACAGGCTGCGCACCGGGCCGAGCAGATCCGGCATCACGTTGTTGCCGAGGAACGTCGCTGGCGTGAGCGCGGAGCCGCGTCAGCATCCCGTCGGGAACCGGCACGATGCCTGACTCGGCCAGGTAGATCAGGATATTGAGAACGATCAGGCCCCAGGTGATGATCGGCCGATGCGGCAGCCGCCACGGGTTCTCGTCGTAGATCGGTACGACCATCAGACCGCGCGTCCCTAGCGATTCTGCCCCGGCACCCAGAGCACGTCGGCGGCGCCCTTGTCGTTCATGCGGCGTCCCGCCACGAACAGAAAATCCGACAGCCGGTTGACATATTTGAGCGCCGCCGCGGTGACGCTCTCGCCAGGCTTGTCAGCGAGCGCCACCATCATCCGCTCGGCGCGCCGGCAGACCGTGCGGGCAAGATGCAGATAGGCGGCAGCAGGGCTGCCGCCCGGCAGGACGAACGACTCGAGCGGCGCGAGCTCGGCGTTGAGGCGGTCGATCTCGCCTTCGAGCCATGTCACCTGGGCATCCGTGACGGTCAGTCTGGCACCGCCCGGACCCTTGCCAGCCTCCGACGGCATGCAGAGGTCGGCCTCGACGTCGAACAAATCGTTCTGGATGCGCGAGAGCACCGCATCAAGCGCCGGATCGCCTGCCATATGCAGCCGCGCGACTCCGATCACGGCATTGACCTCATCGAGCGTGCCGTAGGCCTCGATGCGCAGATCGTATTTCTTGCGCCGCTCGCCGGTGCCGAGCGCCGTGGTGCCATCATCGCCGCTGCGCGTATAGATGCGGTTGAGCACCACCATCCGGTCAGCGCCCCATCGCCCAGATGGTGATCATGATGACGATGATCGCCACGAACTGCATGAGCACACGCAGCCGCATCAGCTTTTGCGAGGTCTGCGGCGAGCCGCCCCGCATCATGTTGACAAGGCCGAACACCAGCACGACAGCCACCGCGATGACGGCAATGGGCACGAGGGCGTAGGAGAAGAACTGGGTCATGGGCGAGCCAACCTTGGCGAATAAGCCTCTCCCGCCAGGAAGAAGGCGAAATAGCGACGTGCGCGACTTCGGGCTTAGCACTATCGGACGGCACGCGAAACCATACCACCAAACACCAGTTTTACGTGGCGCCGCATTGTGATGATGTGAGGCCCCGCCCTGGAGATTGCAATGGCCGAACCGCCCCGCTGGAACCCCCGCACGCTGGCCGCGCAGGCGCTGGGCACGGTCGACCCCTGACCCGCGCGGTGGTACCACCCGTGCACGTCGCTACCACTTTCATCCGCGACCCGGACAACGAGTACCGCTCTGGCTATGCCTACGGCCGGCCCGACAATGCCACCGTGCGCCAGACCGAAGCCGTGATCGCGGCACTCGAGGGAGCCAATGAGGCGCTCGTATTCGGCTCCGGCATGGCGGCTGCGACCAGCGTCATCCTGGCAGTGCCTCCAGGGTCGCGCATCGTTGCCTCGCAGGTCATGTACTGGGCGTTCCGTCGCTGGCTGATGAGCGAGGGAAACGCTTCAGCTATACGATCGAGCTCGTCGACACCACGGATCTCGATGCGGTGCGCACCGCGCTCCAGCCCACAACTGCGCTCCTCTACGTCGAAACTCCCGGCAATCCGCTCTGGCCGATCAGCGACATCGCGGCGCTTGCCGAGATCGCGCATGCGGCCGGCGCTATGCTGGCAGTCGATTCTGACCTGCGCGACGCCGGTGTTCACGCAGCCGCTGCGGCTCGGCGCCGATATCGTGATGCATTCGGCCTCGAAATATCTCAACGGCCATTCCGACGTCATCGCGGGTGCGCTCGCGACAGCACGCGCGTCCGAACTCTGGGAGCGCATCAAGATCGATCCGCATCCAGCACGGCGCGATTCTCGGGCCTGTTCGAAGCGTGGCTCTTGCAGCGCGGGCTGCGCACGCTCGACGTGCGCGTGCGTGCACAGGCGGCAAGCGCTGCAATCCTGGCCGAGCGCCTCTCAATCATCCACGTATTGCAGGCGTGCTCTATCCCGGCCTCCCGAGCCATCCCGGACACGCCGTCGCGGCCCGCCAGATGAGCGGCTTTGGCGCCATGCTGTCGATCCGCCCTAAGGGCGGAGAGAGCGCCGCCATCGCGACTGCGGCCAAGGTCGAGCTGTGGAAGCGCGCCACCTCGCTGGGCGGCGTCGAGAGCCTGATCGAGCATCGCGGCTCGGTCGAGGGCCCCGCCCTGCCCCACCGATCTGTTGCGCTCTCGGTCGGGCTCGAGGACCCTGACGATCTCTTTGCCGACCTCGACCAGGCACTCCGCGCCGGGCACGGAGACGGCGGCATGAGCGGCAAGATCCTGGTGCTGGGCGCGGCCGGACGGCTCGGCTGCGCAGCCGCCGAAGCGTTTCGCATGGCCGGCTGGAGCGTGACGAGCCTGGTGCGGCCGGGCGCAGCGCATCGCGCGCCGCGCGGCACCAAGGTTGTCGAGACCATCGACCGCCTCGATGCCATCGCGGCAGCACGTGGCGCCGACGTGGTGCTGCACGCGCTCAATCCGCCGTTCAAGACCTGGCGCCGCATGGCACTGGCACACGCTTATTCGGCGATCGAGGTGGCCGAAACCGCGGGCGCCACGCTGATGTTTCCGGGTAACCTCTACAATTACGGCGCCGGCATGCCGAGCGTGATCGACGAGTCAACGCCGATGCAGCCCACCACCCGCAAGGGCGACATCCGGGTGGAGATCGAGCAACGCATGCAGGAAGCCGCCGAGCGCGGGTGCGCACCATCATTCTGCGCGCCGGCGATTTCTTCGGCAGCGGCCGCGGCGCCTTGGTTCGATCTCGTGATCACGAAGCAGCTCGCCCGCAACGAGGTCACCTATCCGGGCCCGCTCGATGTCGTGCACGAATGGGCTTACGTGCCGGATCTCGCCGCCGCCATGGTCCGGCTTGCCGTGAAGCGCGAGCGGCTCGGCGCGTTCGAGACATTCGGCTTTCAGGCCACGCGATCACTGGCCGCACGCTGATCGATGCGATTGCCGAAGCGAGCAGCCGCGACAGCCGCGATCTCAGGGTGCGGCAGATGCGGTGGTGGATGATCAGGGCGCTGTCGCCGTTCGTTCGCGCTGCCGCGCGAATTGTCGGAGCTCGACTATCTCTGGAAGGTCCCGCACCGCATCTCAGGCGACAAGCTCAAGGCGACGATCGGTGACGTTCACATACTCCGCTGGAGACCGCGCGGTCAGCGGCGCTGCGGCAACTAGGCATCGGCGACTTAGGCAAGATTGAGCGCTGCTTTGTAGCGATGAAGTTGAGCGCAAGCGAACAGCTCATCACAACGCATGACCCGGCGACAGGAGATGATGCGTTTCGCGGCCGCTCAGCTCCCATCCTGAGCATGTTCCTCCCGACAATCGCTGGAGTCGCGCAGTCGATCCGGGACGAACGACGCATGACGCTTCCTGCGCGAGATTTCCTGCAGGCCTCACGGCTTGGGGCGTTGCAACGCTCTCCGCCCGCGCGCGTGGCGCCTTCTGGCGCAGGTTTATCCGGCGCGGCCGGTGCGGCGACCGTTCCGTTCGCGCCCGGCGGCCAGAACGATCACCATCGGCCGTCTGATTGCGCAGAAGCTCTCCGAGCACCTGGGCAAGCAATACATCATCGAGAACGTCGGCGGCGGAGGCGGCTCGATCGGCTCCGGCTCGCGCCGCGCAGGCGGCGGCGACGAGCTACACCATCCTGGTCATGGATACGGGCCTCGTCATCAATCCGCTGATCTACGCCAGGTGCCCTACGATCCGTTCAAGGACTTCGATCGATCTCGCTCGCGTTCACCACCACGCAGGTCCTCACCGTGACGCCGTCGCTGCCGGTCAACAATGTTCGCGCAGCTTGTCGACCTCGTGAAAGCGAACCCGGGCAAATACAGCTACGCCTCCGCCGGCATCGGGACGCCTGCGCATATGACGGCCGAGCTGTTCCGCGTCTCGCTGGGTCTCGACATCGTGCACGTGCCCTTCAACGGCGCCGGCCCTGCCATCACCTCGACCATCGCGGGCCACACGCCGATCGCCTTCAGCTCGCCCGCCTCGTCGATCGCGCAGGCGAAGGACGGCAAGACTGCGCGCGCTCGCGGTCGCGACTGACAAGCGGCTCTCGGCGCTGCCGGACGTGCCCACCATGGCCGAGGCGGGCTTTCCCGAGGATCGAAGGCAATTTCTGGGTCGGCTTGTTCGTTGCCGGCTGGCACGCCGGCCAGACATCGTGACGCTGCTCCATCGCGAGGTCGGCAAGGCGGCCAGAGCTCGCCGGACGATGCAGCAGCGCCTCGACGCGCTCGGCTTCATCGCGCGTTTCGACCTCGCTGCAGGAGGCCAGCGCGATCCTCAAAGCGCGACAGCGCGAAGTGGACGAAGGTCATTCAGGCGGCCGGCATCAAGGCGGAGTGACGGCGAGCGACAGGGCGCGCGGTTGTGCGGTCGTGATCGCGATTTCGCCGCCGCAGCGTGCCTGGATCGCACGCGCCACGATGCAATAACCTTCCTAGATCGACGCGACAAAAAGCAGTTGTTGAGGGAGGTAAACCATGCGCATCGAACGACGCGCTATTCTCGGACTTTTTGCCACTGGCATATTCGCGCTTGCAGCGCTGACTGACGGCCAGGCGCAGCGGGCGCCGACGACGCTCCTCATCCGGGGCGCGACCATCATCGACGGCATCGCCGACGCGCCGCATCCGCGATCGCGCAACTTCTGATCGAGGGCAACACCATTCGTGGCCTGCTGCCTGCCAGCGCCGACGCCTGCCAGCGGGCGCGCAGGTGCATCGACCTCACCGGCAAGTTCATCATTCCGGGGCTGTTCGATCTCGCACGTGCACTGGGACCCGTTCATGGGCGAGCTGCTGGTCAACCATGGCGTGACCTCGATCCTCGCGCTGGACAACCTGCCCAAAGCGCTGCGCACCCGCAGCCAGGCCGCTCACGATGTGCCGCGGCTCTTCCACACCGGCGCGCGCCCGCAGTTCAACCCGAACTCCTCGGACGCCGACATCAGCCAGCAGATCCGCAACTGGGTGCAGTCCGAGCCCGATATGGCGTGGTTTCCGCAATACACCGACGGCTTTCCCGCGCCTACAAGTTTGCGGCCGAGGAGGCGCACAAAGCGGGCTTCCTGGTGTTCAGCCACACCGATCACGCGCCGGACGCGGTGCGCGACGGCATCGACATTCTCGAGCACGTCTGGGGCTACGCCGAAGCCCTGATGTCACCCGAGCGAGCTCAAGGCGTTTCAGGACGGCAAGATGCTGACCTGGGCGACGCGGCTGAACGATTGGCCCAAGCTCGACGCCTGGATGGCGGACGCGATCCGGCGCGGCGTCTATATGAATCCGACGATGAACTACGAATGGGGCGGCGTGAGCCGGCGCGCCCACGCAGCGCGAGCTCGAGGACTATCGCGTCATCAGCAATCCCGATCTCGTCTACTTCCCGCGCAACATGAGCGACAGCATTCTGGCGCGCAACCGGCAGATCAAGAACTTCTCCTCGCGTTATGACAGCATGCCGTGGGTCGCCAAACTGCCGGCGCAGCGATCGCGCGGAGTTCGAAGCGGGCTACAAGAACGTGCATGGAGTTCAACAAGCGCTGGGTTGCGGCGGGCGGCAAGATTCAGGCCGGAACGGATATCATCACGGGCGGCGTGCCGGGCCTCGCCCTTGCATCACGAGATGGAGATGCTGGTCGAGTCGGGCCTGACGCCCATGCAGGCTTTGAAAGCCGCGACCTCGTGGTCGGCCGAAATCCTGGAAGGGAAGAACAAGGCGCGCGGCGCGCGCCAAGATCGGCTCGATCCGCGCCGGCAATTTTGCCGACCTCGTGGTCGTCAGCGCCGATCCCGTGAGCGACATCTCCAACACCAAGAAGATCGAACGGGTGATGAAGAACGGACGCTGGGTCGAGCTCGGCTATCATCCCGGAATACTTCACGTTCACGCAGCGCCCGCGCTCGCTCGCGGCCGCGACCTTTGCGCCGACGATCAGCGCGATCCAGCCAAGCCAGGTGACGGAAGGCTCGCAGAACGTTCGCGTGGTGCTGGAAGGAAGCGGCTTCATGATGACGTCGCTGGTGCGGGTCAACGGCGTCTCGGTCAAGACCAGATCTTCCGCGACCCGCGGCGGCTGGAGTTCGACATGCCGGCGAGCGCCATCGAGCGCGCCGGCCCGAACCCCTATTTCGCGCCCGGGCCACGCAGAGCGCCGCGCCGCTCGGAGATCGCGCGGTCTCCGTGCATGTGTTCAACCCACCGCCTGAGGGCGGCACCTCGAACACGGTGCATCAGCTGGATACTGCCGAAGTAGCTGCGTGAATCGCAAACCAGATCTTCAAGCCATCGATCAAGCGGTAGAGCCAAGGGAGGACACATATGACATCAAAGACGCAATTCGAACCAAGATCGTATCGGCATGCAGGCGGGTCCTTGCGTGCAGCGGCGCTGGTTGCGCTTCTTCGCAGCGCCCGATCGATCGCGCAAACACGGAGGCATTCCGGGCGTTGTCGCTCCCGGCGTCGAAAGCGAGCTGGTTCAGGAGGGTTTCACCTTCACCGAAGGGCCCGTCGGCACGGCGGACGGCGGCCTCTATTTCTCCGACATCCGGGTCAACCGCGTCTTCCATCTCGACGCTGCCGGCAAGATCACCGTTGCACGCGAGAACACCAATGGCACCAACGGCATCGCGCTGACGAAGGAGGGCGAGCTGCTGTTCGCGGAAGGCGGCGGCAAGCGCATCAGCAAGCGCGGTCGCGACGGCACCATCACGACGGTCACGGACAGCTTCGAGGGCAAGCCTTTCCTGTCGCCGAACGACCTCCTCGTCGACGCGCGCGGCGGACTCTACATCACCGATCCGGGTCCGCGCCCGGTGGTGCCCGGCCGCCCGACCTACGTCTTCTATTTGCCGGCAGGCGCCAAGGAACCGATCGCCATCGACACCCAGGTTCCGCGACCAAACGGACTCACGCTCACGCGCGACGGACGTACGCTCATCGTCGACGACACGCTCAACCCGTTCCGTCTACGCCTACGACGTGCAAGCCGACGGCACGGTCAAGAACAAGCGCACCTTCGCCCAGTTGCGCGATATCCCGTCAGGCACCGAAAGTGGCGCCGACGGCATGGCGATCGATCGCGACGACCGCGTCTACATCACAACCGTCGCCCGGCGTGCAGGTGTTCGACGCTGCGGGCCGCTACCTCGGCACGATCAAGATCGGCTCGCCAGGGCGCGAACGTTGCATTCGCCGGACCGGACAAGCGCACGCTCTACATCACGGCGCGCGAGGGCCTCTATCGCATCAAGACGCTGGCGCAGGGACCCGACCGCCTCGGTAAGTGAACGGCGCAGTGAGAATGAGTCGCGTAATGCAGGACCTGCGGTCCTGCCGCGCTCTCGCACTCAGGCCCTGCCAGAAGCGGGCTGCGCTCCGGTTGACACCTGGGTTGCCACTCGGGTTTACAGTCGGGCGCCAGCCTGGGCCGCCCGGCTGCGCGGAATTCTGAGAGGAACCTCACTCGATGATCGTCGATTTCCAGCACCACTTCACGCCGCGCGAGCTGATCAAGGAGGACCCGGGCGACCGGCTGATCCTGCACTACGACGCGCAGGGCGCGCCGAGCTACACCATTCACAAGCTGCTCTACGATCTCGACGAGCACGTGCGCATGATGGACGAGTCCGGCATCGACGCCGCCTGGCTCACCAGCGCGCAGGGCATGTGCGCGGACCTCGAGACCTCGCGCTTCGTCAACGACAAGGCCAAGCAGGCCGAGCGCGACTATCCCGGCCGCTTCATCGGCGCCGCGCATGCCGCATCCGCATGGCGGCGCCGAGGCCATGAAGGAGCTCAACCGCTGCAAGCACGAGCTCGGCTTCGAGGGCGTGGTGATCACGTCGGAGACCGACGGGCTCTTTCTCGACAACCCCAAATACGAGCCGTTCTGGACCGAGGCGGAAAAGCTCGGCCTGTTCGTGTTCGTGCATCCTGCGCTCAAGCTCAACTACTCGCAGCAGTTCGACGGCTTCGACACCGCGCGTTCGGTCGGCCGCGAATTCTCGCTGATCATGTCGACGATCCGGCTGATCAATTCCGGCGTGTTCGACCGCCACCCCAATCTCACCGTGCACATGGCGCACCTCTCGGGCGGCATCGCCTCCGATGCTGGGCGCATCCGCAGCTATCAGGACAAGGACTTCTGGGGCACCAAAGGGCAATCCCGCCACGGCACTAAATCCGAAAAGGACTTCGACTACTATCTCAACAACAACATGATGTTCGACACCGCGGGCTTTGCAGGCGCGATCTCCTCGGTGAAGACCGCGCTCGTGGAAATTCCCTCCGCCCGCATCGTGTTCGCGACCGACTACCCGCAGGAGATCCGCGCGCGCGAAGCCGGTGCGCGATTTCGTGCGCGACATCAAGCGCGCTCGGCAAGGACGGCGAGGCGATCCTGTCCAGGCAACGTCGGCAAGCTTCTGAAGGCGCCCGCGAAGCGGCGTGAGCGCACTCACGCCGCAAGTGCTTTCACTGCCAGCTGCTTTCTCTCCGATTCTCGGTTGACGTCGGCATCTTCACGAAATCCTTGTCGATCTCGGCGCGCAGCACATTGCGCAGATTCTGCGAATAGGCCTGGCGCAGCACGCCGAGCGCGCGCGGCAGCGCCACCATGATCACGGATTTGGCGTTGCCGGCATTCACCTCCGCGTCGAGGCGGCTCGCGAGCCGCTGCAGAAATCGCTCCTCCTCCTGGTCATGCCAATCGGTCTGCTCCATGGCGCTGCGCCTGGCTGTCGATGGAATTGATCGATCGGCCGGGCGCGTCGGTCCCTTGCTCGTTGGTCTTGTGCATCCGGTTGCTCGTGGACTTCCGGGTCTTGAGGTTGAGACGACTTGGTGTCGCCCACGTTCTCAAGCACCAGCGCCTTCTTGCCGTCGCAAACGACCACCCAATCGCCCTGCCTGACCAGCACCGTTGAACATGCACCTCCTCGGTCGAGCACATCGTCATGCTGCAGTATCGTCGACGCAACGCGATTGTCGCACTATGACAAAGGTCAAACGCCGGAGAGGCTCCGTTCAGTTGCGTTCCTCCAGCAGCCGCCTGCGCAATTACATCCGCCTGGATCTCGGCCGCGCCTTCGAAGATCGAGAGAATGCGCGCATCGCAGAGCAGCCGCGACACCGGGAACTCCAGCGCAAAGCCGTTGCCGCCGTGGATCTGCACCGCGTTGTCGGCGGCCGCCCAGGCGACACGCGCGGCGAGGAGCTTAGCCATGCCGGCCTCGAGATCGCAGCGCTTGCCCAGCATCCTTCTGCCGCGCGGCGATAGTAGGTGAGCTGCCGCGCCAACATGATTTCCGCCGCCATCATGGCGAGCTTGTCGGCGACGCGCGGGAAAGCTGACGATCGGCCTCGCCGAACTGGCGGCGCTCGCAGCGCATAGCGCAAGCCTGGATCGAGCGCAGCCTGCGCGAGCGCCGATCGCGCGCGCAGCCGTCTGGATGCGCGAGCTTTCGAACGTCGCCATCAGTTGCCTGAAGCCCTGCCCTTCGACGCCGCCGAGCAGACTGTCGGCCGGCACCGCGAAGCCGTCGAAGCGCGATCTCGTATTCCTTCATGCCGCGATAGCCGAGCACCTCGATCTCGCCGCCCGACATGCCCGGCGCCGGGAACGGATCGCTGTCCGAGCCGCGCGGCTTTTCGGCGAGCAAGGATCGACAGTCCGCGATGGCTCGGCATCGCTCGGATCGGTGCGCACCAGCAGCGTCATCAGATCGGCGCGCGCCGCGTGCGTGATCCAGGTCTTGTTGCCGTAGACCCTGTAGACATCGCCGTCGCGCACCGCTCGCGTCTTAGGCGACACGAGATCGGAGCCGGCGTCAGGCTCGGTGAACACCGCGGTGGGCAGCACCTCGCCCGCAGCGATCTTCGGCAGCCAGCGGCGCTGCTGCTCTCGCGTGCCGCCGTGACAGGATCAGGTCCGCGGCAATCTCGGGCGCGTGCCGAGCGAGCCCACCCCGATATAGCCGCGCGAGAGCTCCTCACCGACGACGCACATCGCCTGCTTGCCAAGCCCGAGCCCGCCGTGCTCTTGCGGAATCGGTGAGGCCGAAGACACCAAGCGCCGACATGCGTGCAATGACGTCGAGCGGGATCAACTGGTTGTTCCGGTGCCAAGCCTGCGCGTGCGGCGCAATCTCGCGTTCGGCGAAACGGCGCATCTCCTGGCGGATCGCACGCAAGCGTCTCGTCGAGATCGCGGCTGCCGATCGCGGCATCGCGCGCTCTCCGCCATCAACGCAACGAGACGCGCGCGGCGCTGCATCAGCCCGCTGACGGCCAGCGCCGCCAAGCGGCCCACTCGACCTGCTGGGCCACCATCGAGGCCGAGGCCGAGGTCACGCGGTCGCACCAGCTCGCCCTGACTCATGGGAATGCCGCCGGCGATCTGGGCGAGATACTCCTCGACCGCCGATCGCAATCGTAAGCTCATCGACCTCGGGCAGGCCTCCCGCGGCTTGCAAGCCGCCCGGCATAGTCCGCGAGCGCACGGATCGCCGTCGCATAGGTGGCAAGCCAGGCAAGCCCGTGCAGGGCGCGCTGCGCGGAGCGGCGTTCCGCCCGCCGTCCAACCGCGCTCGCACGGACCGCAATAGCGCGCGCAGAACGGCCTCGAGCTGCATCGGCGGCCGCGGACACCTGTGCGGTCACATGCCCGGTCAACGCGAGCCTGGTCGCCCATCATCACGTCGGCTCCATCGACGCCGCTTGGATAAGCCTGCCTTTGCACATCGGGTTTCGTATTGCCCATTTTCACATGTATTATCCGGGGGTTGTGGTTTGCAACTTGTTTAACCATTTCGTGCACTCTCCACCATATTGCCGCACCGCGACCGGCTCCGACAGGCGCCGGCTCCATCGGTCGTTGAGCGGCGCTGTCCTGGGAAGGCGTGCATGCTCAATCGTTCGCCCAATCGATCGCTTCGGTCTCGGTCCGCGACTCGCATCATCGGGCTCGCGCTCGTCCCCGTCCTCGGCTTTCTGGCCAACGGAATAGCGTTCACCGCCGGGCAAAGTGGCGTCACCGATGCTTTCGCGAATGTCGGCACTGCCGCCGCTCTGGCCGACGCAAGCCGCGAATTCAAGCTCACGCTGGCGAGCATGCAGATCGCCGCCAAGGATTACATTGCGCAGCCATCGGACCAGCGGGCCAAAGCGTTCGAGGCTGCACAGACGCTCACGACCAGCAATTTCGATAAGATCGCGGCTGCCGCAGAGTGGCACGCTGCCGCAGGACATCCGCGGGCAGGTCCGGCAGCGTCTGGGTGAGCTCCGGCTCAATTTCGACTACCTGGTCGAAGAGCAGAAGGCGCTCGGCTATTCCGACAATCAGGGCACGCGTAAGCGGCTGGACGACGCCGCCGCGCAGGTCGAACAGCTGATCAGCGACGGGATGCAGAGTGCTCTCGGAGGATCGGAGCGCGACTGGCTCATGCTGGCGCTGCTCATGATGCGCCGCTACGAGGCGCAGTACCGGTTTGATCGAAACCCGGCCACCTGGGAGCTGTTCTTCAAGTCGTACCGCAGCTTCGAGAGAAGCTTTCAGCGCTCCTGCTCGACGATCAGGTGAAGGCCAAGCTGGGCGAACTCGTGAAAGGCTATTCCTCGACTTTGGCACAATGGAACCGGCAGTCGCAGAACATCCAGAAGTCACTCTCCGACATCATCGAGACAAGCCAGCAGCTCGTTCCGCAGTCGCAAGCGATCATCACCATGGCGGAGCACAGGGCTGAAGCCTCGCGCCGCTGCCTTGGCGCAATCACAGCGATCACATCCGCATCTTCATCATCGGGTTGGCGCGGCCGCGGTCCTGATCGGCTTTCTGTTCAGTTGGCTGGTGGGCCGCAGCATCACGCGCGCCGCTCAACGGGCTGCACAAGCGCGATGACGCAAGCTCGCCGCCGGCGGACACGTCGGCGTCGATTCCGGCGACGCGAGGCCAAGGATGAGCTCGGTGCGATGGCGCGCACCGTCATCGTGTTCCGCGACACCATGATCGAGCGCGAGCGGCGTCGCCGCCAGCAGGCCGAAGACCAATCGCGAGCGCGAGCAGCGCAGCGAGCTGATCGCCGCCACCATCACCCGGTTCGAAATGTCGGTCGACCAGGCGCTCGGCAAGGTGCGCGAAGCCGCCGGCAGTCTTGAAGTGACCTCCACCCAGCTGCAACGGCGCCGCCGATCAGGTCTCCGCCGAGGTCCGCACCGCCGAGGAGACGCGTCAGCCGTCGCCTCCGGCAACGTCACCACGGCGGCCGAGCTGCGGTCGAAGAGCTTGCCGCCTCGATCGGCGAGATCGCCGGCCAGGCCAACCGCTCGACCGAGGTCGCCACGCCGCGCCGTCAAGGATGCGCGCCGCACCGTGCACACGATGTCGGAGCTGGGCGACGCCGCCACCCGCATCGGCGAGGTGGTGGGCCTCATTCAGGCGATCGCCGGCCAGACCAACCTGCTGGCGCTCAATGCCACGATCGAAGCGCGGCACGCGCCGGCGAAGCCGGCAAGGGCTTCGCGGTCGTGGCCTCGGAGGTCAAGTCGCTCGCCGGCCAGACCGCCAAGGCCACCGAGGAGATCGCCAGGCCAAGTCGGCGCCATCCAGTCGGCGGTCGCCGACGCCGCCCAGGCGATCGAGCAGGTCAACGGCATCATCGAGGAAATCTCCGACATTGCCGCCACGGTCGCGGTCACGCGTCGAGGAGCAGAACCGGGCGGTCGCCTCGATCACCGAAGGCGTCAACCGCGCATCGCTCGGAAGCGCGCAGCAGCGCCGAAGTCGATAAGCCGCGTCGCCGGCACCTCGAGCGACGCCCGCGCCGTCGCCGCCGACGTCAAGGTCGCTCGCCGACGCCGCTCTCGCATCGAGGCCGAAAGCCTCAATGGCGAAGTCCGCCGCTTCCTCGCCGACGTCCAGGCGACATAGCTCGCGTCAGCCATAAACGCCGCAGGCGTGATATCGCCTCTGCGGTGCGCCGTCTGCATACTGGAACGCGGGTCACGACATCAATGCATCGACGGAGTGCGACGTTGGGGATTCTTCGCCGCTCATGCACAGTGCCGCTCTCGACGCGTACTATCCGCTTCCTCGCCAATGATGGCTGGGCGACTGCGAGCCACATCGCGCTCTCCAGCCCTGATGGCGCTGTTTCCGTTCATCATCGTGGTGACGTGCGCTCGCCGCCTCGTTCCTGGGCTCCAAGGAGCTAGCCGACGAGGTCGCGATAACTCCTGCTGGAGACATGGCCGCAGCGAGGTTGCCGAGCCCGATCGCGTCGGAAATCCACAACGTGCTCACCACGACGCGCGGCGACATCCTCACCATCGGCGTTGCGCTCGCGGTCTATTTCGCCTCGAGCGGCATCGAAAGCCTGCGCATCGGTCTCAACCGTGCCTATGGCGTGGCCGAGACACGCAACTGGATGCTGCTGCGGATCGAGATCGATCGCCTATGTGCTCGATCGGCGCGGTGGCGCTGCTCGCGCTCGCGTTCCTGATCGTGCTCGGTCCGCTGATCTTTGCGACCGCGCGTCAAGTTCGCGACCTGGCTGGCGCCGCTCGAATGGAACTTCACGGTCGCGCGCTATGCGGTCGACCAGCGCCATGCCTCGTGATCGCGCTCGTGATCGCGCACAAATGGCTGCCGGCCGGAAGGCGGCGGCTTCTGCGCGACATCCTGCCCGGCATTCTGGCGACGCTGGTGCTGTGGCTCGCGAGCTGCGCGTCATGTTCGGCCGCTACCTCGCCGAGTTCGCCTATACCTATGTCACCTACTATGCCGGCTTGCGCCTCGGCGATGATCGCGCTGGTCTTTCTCTATCTGACCGCGTCGATCTTCGTGTATGGCGGCGAGCTGAATGCGGCGCTTTGCCGGCTGCGCGCGACCGGCGCCCGCAGCAGACGGGATAAGCGCCGCGGCAGCGTGACAGTGCGGATACGCTGAGCTAACGTGCTGGCGAGTTGCGAAGGCGCGCGGATGGCCGGCGGCGACGGAGACACCGTCATGGATGCTCAGGAGCCTGATCGATCTTCACTGCTGGTGGTCGGCGCCGTCGCCGGCTGGCTCGCCGGCCAAGCTCGTCCGAGGCGGCGGCTTTGGACATCGTCGGCGACATGGTGGTCGGCATGCATCGGCGCCGTCATCGGCGCCTGGCTGCTGCCGCATAGTTGGCCTCGTCGACCTGGCGGCGCATACCGATCATCAACTAGATCGTCGGTCGCTACGCTCGGCGCAGTGATCCTGCTGTCTGCTGCATCGGGCTTCTCAAGCGCTGACGTCGACCGCCCAGCTCTCACCGCGCGCGAGCGACCGAGCAGGTGCGACAGGCGCTCGGACTGAGCGGCTTCGGCAAATAGTCATCCATCGCCGCGCTGCGCGCGCGCGCGCGCCTCCTCGGCGGCTGCTGCGCGCCCGGACACGCCGATCGATCGCAATGCCGCCGGCGGACCGGCAAGCGCCCGGATGCGCCGCGTCGCTTCGAGGCCGTCGGCATCCGGGCAGCGTCACATCCATCAGCACCGCATCGTAGCTGCCCGCCGCCACCGCCTCGACCGCCGCCTCGCCGGTCGCGACGAAATCGGCGCGATGGCCCAGCTCGGTGAGGATGGTGTTGAGCAGCGACGCGGCCGTAGGGATTGTCCTCGGCGCAGAGAATGCTGAGCGGGCGTGCTGATGCTGCGCGCAAGCGTCGCCGCCGACGCCGTCGCCGTGTTCGGCGACGCGCCGCCGCGACCAGCGTCGACGGTGGCGGTGAAGCCGGAACGTGCTGCCGCCGCCGCGGCTTGCTTGACCGTGAGATCGCCGCCGCATCGCCTTGGCGATGCGCTTGACGAACGCAAGCCCGAGACCGGCGCCGCCGTAGCGGCGGGCGATGCTCGCATTGGCCTGCGGCGAACGGCCGGAACAATCGCTTGATCTCGGCGGCGCTCGAGCCCGATCCCGCTGTCGGTCACGCGTGAACGCAAGCCGCACGCGCCCGCGCGCCAGCCGCTCCGCTCGTCACGTCGAGCCGCGACGCCGCCGCGGTCGGTGAACTTCACCGCGTTGTCGATCAGGTTTTCGAGCGCGGCGCGCAGGCGCAGCGGATCGCCGATCACGGCCTCCGGCAGGTCGGCGGCAATGATGACCTCGGTCGTCAGGCCCTTGGTCTCGGCGCGCGCCGTGAGCGACGCCGCGAGTGCGTCGGCAAGCGCGCGCGGCCGGATGAGGTCGCGGCGCAGCGACGAGACCCTTGGCACTCGGCGCGCGCGGCATCGACGATCAGCGAGGTCGACGCATGGCGAGGTGCTCGGCGGTGCCTTTGATCGCCGACCGCCCAGCCGCGCTCGCGCTCGCCAAGCGTCGGAGGTCGCCAACAGCTCGCCGAGCGCCAGGATGCCGGTCAGCGGCGTGCGGATGTCATGGGCGAGCTCCGCCAGCGTCGCCTCGATCGCCGCGCGCACTGCGGCGCCGAGCCGCCGCCGCGGCGCGCGCTTGCGCCCGGCGCTGCGCTCGGCGGCGGATTTGCCTGGTCTTCGGCATCGTGCGCCGCCCGGCGCAGCATTGCCATGGCGCGCCGCACGGCGCCACGGTCCAATAGGGCGCGATCCTCAGCGCGAAGGCCCACCATCCGCCGGATATCGCGCGGGCGTCGCGCCGCTCCTGCCGCAGAGCTGCGCAACGCCGTCGCGCTGCGTCGATTTTGAGAGCTTGCGCCCGTCGGCATCGAGAACCAGCCGGTGGTGGTGATAGGTCGGCACCGGCAGGCCGAGCAGCGCCTGCAGCAGCCGGTGGACGCTGGTCGACCAGAACAGGTCTTGCCCGCGCACCACATGGGTCACGCCCTGGCAGCGCATCGTCGACGACGACCGCAGAGGTGATAGCTCGTCGGCGTCTCCTTGCGCGCCAGCACGACGTCGCCCCATTGCTGCAGGCAGCCGCCGCCAACGACTCCGCTTTCGGCCGTCCGGTCCCGCGCCGGTCTCGGTCCAGCCAATGCACCCGCGCGCGCCAGTCGCCGCGGCCATATCGAGCCGCAGCGCGTAGGGCGCGCCGGCCTCGATGCGCCGCTGGCGCTCGGCTGTCGGCAGCGATCGCCGGTGCCCGGATAAAGCGGCGCGCCGTCAGGATCGCGCGGCCAGGTGCCCTGCGCGCTCGCGCGCGGCGACCAGCGCCGCGATCTCGGCGCCGGCTCTCGAAGCTCGGATAGATGAGGCCCTGCGCGTCGAGCTCGCCAGCGCCGCGCGATAGTCGTCGAAATGCTCGCTTTGGCGACGCACCGGCTCCTCCCAGGCGATGCCGAGCCAGGCGCAGGTCCTCGTAGATCGCCTGCTTCGTATTGCGGCCGGCAGCGCGTGTCGTCGATATCCTCGATGCGCAGGAGGAGCCGCCCGCCCGCCGCGCGCGCCATGTCGAAATTGATCAGCGCCGAGAGCGCATGGCCGAGATGCAGATAGCCGTTCGGAGAGGGCGCGAAACGGAAAATCAAACTGACATGGTAAGGTCACAGTAACATCAGAGATAGCGCGATCCACGCCGCAAACGAGGAGAAAAACCATGGGCGATCTCGATCGATTGACCTCTACACGCCGCACGCTTCTGGCTGGTGCAGCCGCCGGCCTGGCGTGCACAGCGCTGCCGCGCGTCGCGAGTGCCAGAAGCCCCGATGGCGAATACGCAGGCGCCCGGCTTCTACCGCTTCAAGGTCGGCAGCTTCGAGGCCACCGTGGTGTCGGACGGACCACTCCACATGGGCGCGCCCGCCGCCGGCGTCTTAGCAGCGACGTCAGCAAGGAGCAGATGCTCAAGGAGCTTAACGACAACTTCCTGCCCACCGACGAAGTGCTGATGGAGCAGAATGCGCTGGTGATCAACACCGGCGAGCGCGTCATCCTGTTCGACACCGGGGTCGGCACCGCCAAGGCGTTTGGACCGGACAGCGGCCGGCTTCTTTTAGGCCTCAAGTCCGCAGGCTTCGATCCCAAGGACGTCGACGCGATCGTTCCTCACCCATGCCCCATCCGGACCACTGCTGGGGCCTGATGGCGGACGATGGCAGCCGCAACTTTCCAAACGCCCAGATCTACATGGCGCAGATCCGACCTCGACTTCTGGACCGACGAAGGCAAGCTCACGCACCCGCAACTCAAGGATTTCATCGCCGGCACGCGTAAGCATCTCGTTACCGAACCGCGACCGCATCGTGCTCGTGCGTGACGGCCAGGAGTTTCTGCCCGGCATCCAGGCCATGGCAGCACCGGGCCACACCGTCGGGCACACGATCTATGTCATCACTCGCAGGGCAAGTCACTGTGCAACGCGGGCGACATCGCGCACCACCACACGATAATGGTCGAGAACCCACGGCGTGGAGTTCGCCTACGACACCGACGGCAAGCAGGCGGTGGCGTCGCGGCTGCGCGTGTTCGACATGCTGGCGTCGCAGCGCGTCGCCGCGGTGACCTATCATTTTCCGTGGCCCGGCCTCGGCCATATCGGCAAGCAGGGAGATGGTTACCGCCTATTTCCCGATGCCGCTGCGGACTGTGCTGGAGGAGGATGCAAAGGGCGTCAAAACCCTGCACAATGGCGGCGCATCTACCTCAAGGCGAGACATGACTCCCAGCTTCACCCGCGCCGACGCCAAGGCCTATGCCCGCGCCCATCTCGAGGGCATCTGGGCGGCGGCGCTGACTCCGTTCCAGCCGGATGGCAGCGATCGATGAGGACGGCTTTCGCCGGCAACCTGCGCCACTGGGTCGATGACCTCGGCATCGACGGCGTGTTCGTGAGCGGCAAGCAAGGCGAGTTCTTCTCGATGTCGCTCGCCGAGCGCAAGCGCACCTTCGATATCGCGGTCGAGGAGATTGGTGGCGCTCGCACCATCCTGTCGTGCTCGGACCAGAACCTCGACACCGTGATCGAGCTTGCGCGATACGCGCAGGCGATCGGCTCCGACTACATCGTCGTGCATGCGCCGGTGCTGCATTTCCTCACCAGGCAGGACGACACGCTGCTCGCCTACTACCGGACTGTGAGCGAGGCGGTCGACATCGGCATTGCGCTCTGGAGCCATCCCGATTCAGGCTATCTGATGAGCCCGGAGCTGTGCGCGCGCGTCGCCGAGCTGCCCAATATCGTAGCCATCAAGTACAGCGTGCCGCGCGAGATGTATGCGAGCCTCACGCAGGCTCGCAGGCGACAAGCTGATCGTCAGCACCGCGTCCGAGGAGGAATGGCTCGACAACATCATCGAGCTCGGCTGGCAGCTCTATCTCTGCTCGTCACCGCCTTATCTCTATCAGACCAGGCGCGGATCGCCGCATGCGCGACTACACCGACCTCGCGCTTCAGCGGCGAGCATGCGCGCGCCAAGGCGGTGCGCGACAGCCTTAATCCGGTGCGCGAAGCCTTCAAGCGCTCGCGCCCGCCGGAGAAATTCCACGCGTCATTCGAAATACTGGCAGGAGCTGCTCGGACAAGCTGGCGGCGCGTGTCCGCCGTCCGATGCTCGAGCTTACCGACGCCGAAGAGGAGACGACGCGGCGCGCCTTCGAGAGCTGCGGGCTCAAGCTCAGCGGCGGCGCGCTCGGCAGCGTGAGAGGACCAACGCCATGGCAACCGGACGGCTGCATGCCTTCAACTTCCAGAAATGGATCGGCGAGAACCAGCACCTGCTGAAGCCGCCGGTCGGCAACAAGAAGGTGTTCGAGGACGGCGAGATGACCGTGCAGGTCGTTGGCGGGCCGAACGAGCGCACCGACTATCACGACGATCCGGTCGAGGAGTTCTTCTACCAGCTCAAGGGCGACATGGTGCTCAAGGTCGTCGACAACGGATCATTCTACGACGTGCCGATCCGCGAGGGCGATGTGTTCCTGCTGCCGCCGCACGTGCGCCATTCGCCGCAGCGGCCGCAGCCGGGCTCGGTCGGGCTCGTGGTCGAGGCGCGCGCGGCCGAACGATGCTCGACGGCTTTGAATGGTACTGCTTCGACATGCGGCGCGCTGGTCCACCGCATCGAGGTGAAGGTGCAGCACCTCGTGAAAGATCTGCCGCCGCTCTATGAGGCCTTCTACGCCGACGACAAGGCACGCACCTGCAAGAAATGCGGCGCGCTCCATCCCGGCCGCACGCCGCCTGCGGGATGGGTGACCCTCTAAGCATGCCGCCGCACGCGCAGCATGGCGCGAGCGATTGGCTGGCTGGATCAAAGCCGCCGAGCGGGACGGTGAATTCTTCCGCGCCTACGATGCGGCTCGACAGGGGCTCTCGGAGTATGCGGACGACCTGTCGCTGCGGCCATCGCGCTGTGCTCGCGCTGGCGCGTTCCGGTGCGACCGAGCAGGCGCAAGCGCTCTATCGCGAGCTGGGCCTCGAAGGTCGCCAGGAAACGGATATCCCTGAGCTGGAAGCGCGCCTGCTCAAGGACGTGGCGCTCGTCAGCGCCTGATGGCCCGCCGCGCGTTGCAGCTTCTGCTCGCGGCGGCCGAGAAATACGAGGCTGTCTACCGCCGCAGCGGCCACTACTATCCCGGCATCAACGTCGCAAACCTGCTGCTGCTCGCCGGCCAGCCCTGAGCGATCAGCCGCCATCGCGCGCCGCATCGCGGCCGAGGCTGACCGCCATGCCAACCGCGGCGGGCGAGGAGCTGTTCTGGGCAGCCGCCACGCTGGTCGAGGCGCATGTCATCGGCGGAGACATGGCAGCCGCCCGCAGTGCTCTGCCGGCGGCCCGCGCGGCGAGCGAGGGCGACCACGCCCGGCTCTCGACCGCGGCCACGCTCGATCCACAACGCGTGTCTGGCCAAGAACCTGCCAGTCGACTGGCTGCAGGCGATCTCGCCGCCGGCGGTGATCCACTATGCGGGCCATATCATCGCGGCGCCGGGAGCAGCAGGCCGTTTCCCGGCTACGGCCGAGGCCACCGTGGCGGCGCGCATCTCCGAGCTGCTGGCGGAGCGCAATGTCGGCTTTGGCTACGGCTCGCTCGCCGCTGGCGCCGACATCCTGTTCGCCGAGGCGCTGCTGGCGCGCCGCGCGCAGCTGCATGTGCTGCTGCCGTTCCGGCTTGACGACTTTCATCAGAAGAGTCGGTGCGGCCCGCCGGCCAGCAATGGATCAAGCGCTTCGAAGCGTGTCTCGCCAACGCGCCAAGTCGGTGCGCTACGCGACCGAGGACGAGTATCTCGGCGACGATACGCTCTATGTCTGTTGCAGCCGCCTCGGCATGGGGCTTTCGGTCCTGGCGAGCCAGCATTTGTTCGCGCCGATCGAGCAGATCGCGGTGTGGGACGGACGGCCGGCCGCGGGCAACGCGGGCACGGCTGTCGATGTCGATATCTGGCGCGAGACAGAACGGCCGCAGACCATCATTCCGATTGCGCCAGAGCACGGGTCGCAGCCTCCGGAGAGCCTTTCGCGGTCGGCGTCCAACAGCCGCGCGAAGCGCGCGCGCGATGCTGTTCGGCGACCTCAGGGGCTTCAGCAAGCTCACTGACCGGGAGCTGCCGATCTATGTCACCGGGGGTGCTCGGCGCGATCGAGCATGTGCGCCAGGCGCATGGCAACAAAGTGCTGCTGGCCAATACCTGGGGCGACGCGCCTGTTCATGGTCTTTCAGCGCGCCAACGATGCCGCCGAATGCGCGCTCGCGCTGCAGGCGGCGCTGTCGCGGCTTGATTTTGCTGCGCTCGGCCTCTCGGTGCCGCTGTCGCTGCGGATCGGTGGCCATCTGGGGCCGGTCTATGAGACGCTCGATCCCGTGCTTGGCCATACCAATTTCTTCGGTGCACGTCACCCGCGCCGCCCACATCGAGCCGGTCACGCCGCCGGGCTGCGTCTACGTGACCGAAGACCTTCGCGGCGGCGCTGGCGCTCGAGCACAGCCAGACCTTTGCATGCGACTATGTCGGCATGACCAAGGCGGCCAAGGGATACGGCTCGCTCCGGATGTTTCTCCTCGGGCGCGCCGACAGTGCCTCCGAGCAAGGCAGCCGTTACGCGATCTGCGGTGTAAGGCCGCATTGTCAGCGATCGGGTGACGGCCCGGTTATCTCCGTGTATCAATCCGGCCCCATGCATGCCCGTATCCACACCGAGGCCGATCTCGACACCGCGCTCGCCGCGCTGGTGCGGGCCGACGCACGCTTCGAGCAGGCGCTGGCGGCCGCCGGCCGGCCGCCGCTGCGCAAGCGTCCCGACGGCTTCGCGGGCTCGCCGCGATCGTGGTCGCCCAGCAGCTCTCGACCGCGAGCGCCAGCGCGATCCTGGAACGGCTCACGGCGGCGCTCGATCCGCTCGATCATGAGGCGGTGCTGCGGGCCCGGCCCGCGAAGCTTGCGCGCATCGGGCTCTCGGCGCCGAAGATCCGCACCCTGAAGGCGATCGCCCGCGCGGTCGACGACGGCGCGATCGATCTGCCGGGCCTCGTGCACATGTCAGCCGAGGATGCGCACCGCGCATTGACCGCGCTGCACGGCATCGGGCCATGGACCGCCGATATCTATCTCTTGTTCTGCCTCGGGCATGCCGACGCCTGGCCGGCCGGCGATCTTGCACTGCAAGAGGCAGCGCGGCTGCTGCTCGGCCTCAAGGCACGCCCGACCGCCAAGGAAATGGGCCCGCTCGCCGAAGCCTGGCGACCGTGGCGCGGCGCGGCGGCCTGCGCGCTCTGGTCTACTATCGGGTCGCCAAGAAACGTGAAGGCGCGCCGCAGCTCATCACGAAAAAGAGCCCGGCGAAGACCACAGCAATCCAAAGCAAAACAACGCAAAACAAAACCATGCAAAAAGCGATCAGCAGGAGACGCCATGGCGGCTGAACTGAACGGACCGCGGCTCGAGCCGCGCGCAGGCGGCGCGGCGCGCCAGCTCGTGGTGTTCCTGCATGGCTATGGCGCCGACGGCAACGATCTGATCGAGATCGGCCGCGCCTGGCAGGGACTGTTGCCGCAGGCCGCATTCGTCTCGCCGCACGCGCCGGAGCCCTGCGGGCAGGCGCCGACCGGCCGGCAATGGTTCGATCTCACATTCCGCGATCCGAACGAGCGCTGGATCGGCGTCAACAAGGCGGCGCCCGTGCTCGGAACACTTTCTCGACGCCGAGCTTGCGCGCCGCAACCTGCCGGCATCGGCGCTGGCGCTGGTCGGCTTCAGCCAGGGCACCATGATGGCGCTGCATGTGGGCCTGCGCCGCGCGGCTGCCGCCGCTCGCGATCGTGGGCTATTCAGGTCTGCTGGTCGTGCCGCCCGACCTCAAGCCGCGAAGCCTTCGCGGCCGAGATCAAGTCGCGCCCGCCGGTTCTGCTCGTGCATGGCGATAGTGACGATCTCATTCCACCGCAGGCGATGTTTCAGGCCTCGAGTGGGCTTGCCTCGCTCGGCGTCGCCGGTGGAATGGCATCTTTCCGAAGGCGTCGGCCACGGCATCGACCAGGAGGGCCTGCGCCACGGCGGCGAGTTCCTCAAGCGCGCGTTCATCGCGCGACCGGGGTGACGACGCGAGCGCGATGACACAGAAGGCTTAAGGGCTCGAGCTCCAGTGCCCGCGCACGTCGCCACACATGCGCCGCTGCTCCATCTCGCAAAACTGGCGGAATACACGTCGGATGAAACCGCGAAGCTCGTCGTCGAGCCGCACCGGCAGGCCGATCGACTGGGTCCGCTGGAAGCGCGCAAACGAGAATGAAGTCTGGGCGATCAGGCCCTTCACCGACGCGCTCAGGAGCGGGACCTCGAGCGCCACGTGGATCGGGCTCTCGTTCGGGAACGAGCCCCAGTAGGGAATCCCGTTGGAGACAATCTGGTTGCGCACGGGCAGGAGCGATATCTCGGCGAACCAGCGCTGCAGAATGGAATAGGCACCTGCCGATTTCTCGTCGGGATCAATCAAGAACAATATGATCGGCTCGATGCCGCGGCGGCTGGCTTCCTCGAGAATGCCGATCTTGTTGGCGATGACGAAGAAATCCCGGAACATCCGGTGGCTGACATCAACCACCTTGGCGGCATGCTTCTCGCCGATCAGGCGATCGAAGAACCCCATCTGGCCGCGCATGCTGCCGAGCTCAACCGCGGTCGTGACATCCGGCAGGAAGTCGGACAGCTGCGGGCCTTCATCGGCGAGGTCGAAGGCCGCGATCGGCCGGTCGTGAGCGAAATAGAACTCAGCCGATAAGCCGCGCCAGCAGCGTCTTGCCCGACGCTCTTGCGCGGCGAGCACACGATGTAAAGCGGACCCGTGCCGCCTCCCGCATCGCGACGGGCTCGGACGTCGTAACCCCTTTCCTCGATTTCCTCGTCAAACGATAGAATCGACATTCGATGCCACCCGCTTGGCCGCAGAGCCGTCACCTGACGTGCAAAGGATCGACGAGCCGCCTGTCAAACCAGGCAGCACGCCATGGCAGCACATCAGGAGGCGGCGGCTTCCGCGAGTTTCATCAGTCGCGGCTTTACGGCTTCTGTGGCGGCGCCTTCTCTAACTCCCACCAGATCTAGGAACTTGACCCGGTCGAATTCCGACCAGACGTTTTCCAACCAGTGCCGCACATAGCCGCGCAGCACGAACGAATGGTTGGCGGGAGGCCATTGGCGCCTTGTTGGCAATGAAGTTGGTGAACGGGGCCGCCACCAGCTCGACCTGCTCGTAGGCCATTTCGCTGAGCTGCGGGATGGTGATCTCGACTGCGTCCCTTGAACTGCTTGAAATAGCTATTGTAGGTCGCCTGGTCCCACTCGAAGAAGCTGGTGTTGTTGATGAAGTTCTTGACCAGGAAGTATTTGGCGTCGGTCAGGTAGTGCGACGTCTCCGCGATCTCGTCGAGCGAGGCGATCGAGGAGCCCAGGATGTGGAACAGCGCAAAGGTCAGCTGGCCCTTCCGGCCCGCATCGAGGAAGCCGATATTGCGCAACGCATTCAGGGTCGACGACATGATGCCGGCGCGCACGTCGATCAGCGTCACCGCCGCGCTCGACGTTTCGAGCGTATCGAAGATCTTCATCTGATCCGGCACCGAGGTCACGTCGACGACTTCGGTGATGTCCGGGTGGAAGCGCTTGAGCGTGCCGCGCGGCCATTCGGTGTCGAAGGCCCGCGTCGGGATTTTGCGAGCGGCGAGATAGTCGAGAATCGAGCGCGACACGGTCGTCTTGCCGACCCACCCTTGTCCGCGCCAACCAGAACGACGACGGGCTTAGCCATTTGGTACTCCCCCAAACTACTCAACTGCGATGACGCGACCACGGAACGTTAACACAAACCTTCTGATAACCTGGCGGACAAAATCATGGCAGAACCAAAGCAAAGATATGGAATTTGTATTGTGCGCGTCTGATCAAAGACTTACACGGGCGACGCGCGGCTCTGCGATGGCGCCATGTTACCGTTGCACACGACAACCCGGTGTTTTGCCACCGTCACGCAGCCACACCCGAACCTCATCCGATACCTTTGTGGCGGCGGGAGAGGATGCGACGTGTCAGGGTTTTGCCGCGCCGATCCGCCGCCAGGCGCCGCGACCATGCGCGATGCCCTTGGGCCGATGTCGGCGATCCGACCTAGCCGGGCACGCGCCAGCATCAGGAGACTCAATCAGCGCTGCTCACCGGCGGCCGCGAACGCCCCCGCTGGTCGCGCCTGCAGGATCACAAACCAGTCCCTGTCGTTCAAAGAGCAGCGTTCTTGCGGCGCCGCGTTGTTACCACCGGGGCGCGACTGCGCAGCGCCGCAATCCTCGTCCCCCTGACTTGGCGAGAGCTTCGAGACCGCCCGCCGTCAAGTTCATGCGGCGCTCGGTGACCGACTGAAGAACATTGCCGCCCACGGTGTAGACTTTCTTGGCGTCCTTATCGACACGCGTGACGACCTCGCAGTGCGACACGGCAATGGATTTGCATTGGTCGTTGGGGCGGTCACCCAAACCCCACCAGGTTTTGAATGGCCCGCGCCGGCAAGCCTTTGCACGATTTCTGGCGATGGTAGCAGATCAGGTCGCCGCGCCGGGGCATGGTCTCGTGGGCCGGACAGGCGCGATAGATCGCCGCCGCCGGGCTACCGTGCTCCTCCGCGACGCTCGCCTGGAACGCCTGGAGGATGTAGTCGATGTGGACTGCACTATAGGCGAACTGCCGCGGTGTCTCTGGCCACACTCGCGCCGACCGCGGTGTGCACCAGATACGAGATAAACACCGCCGACCAGGGGCGGTCCGCGATGGCGCCGCGAATGACGCTTTCCTTCGCCGCCTCGCGACGTTGCGCGTTAGTCGATCTGATCGATCGCGGCAAAGAGATTGCCAAATGCGGTAGAGCGGCGCTCGCCGGTGCCATCGGGATTGCGCGCGTCGATGGCGCCTTCGATCGAGGTCACCCGCAGGAAATCGAGATGGATCCGGCCGGTCTCGCTGAGCACCGACAGATAGCGCCACCACGTTCCACCACCCGATCTTCTGCAACGGAACGGTGTTGCTCGGGCCGGGATCCAGCTCATTCTCGGTCTCGACCAAGCCAAACTTGTAGAGCCGCCCGGTGTGGTCGATCTTGTGGCCACCCCAAAGCTGATGCTCGTTTTCGGCGGCCGCCGCGATCTGCTCGGCATGCGGCTCGATGCGGTCGATCGTTTTGATGTTCGAAGTCGCGTTGCAGATGTCCTGCACGTGCTTCCAGAAGGTGTCGTGGGACGAAGCTTGACGGGACGAAGCTTGACCTGCCGCCGATGACGCCAGTGGCTGCGACGGCCAGACATGAGGCCAAAATGATGCGAAGCTGCCTGCGCATTCTTTCCCCTTCTCTGGCCTGGCATGGAGCACGTTGGTCCGCCCCGTGTCACGCTATGGATTCGGCAGCGTCCGCCGCTGCGCAAGGACGAATTCGACAAGCGCCGCTCGCTCAAAGGCCAAGGCGGGATAGACCAACAAGATGCGCGACGATGGTGCCCCTGGCCGGACTCGAACCAGCACGATGTCGCCACCAACAGATTTTGAGTCTGCCGCGTCTACCAATTCCGCCACAGGGGCAAGGCGGCGCGGATCGATAGCGGCCCATGGCGGGGGTCAACGGCCGGCATATATGCGCGGAAGGAGCGCCTCAAGGCCGCTGGGCGCGGCCACCTCAGGTCGACCAGGGGCCGGTCGGGTCACGACCTGATCTCGAAAAGTTGCGTAGTTTCGGGCGCGAGGGTCGTGCCAGCAGGGAGCTGAGACGCCCGATCGGGCGATTTCGGTTTTCATTGTAGGGCTTTGGCGCATGAGCGAACGAATGGGCGGGGCAGCGGTGCCGATGACCGAAACCTGGGCCACACTCGCGCGGACCAAGCCTATCGCGGCGGCGGCTATCGTCGTGGCCGTGGGCGGCGATCGCCACCATCTTGGGCGCCTGGTTCTTCCAATACGGCCTTGGGCTCAAGCCCTGCCCGCTCTGCTACGAGCAGCGCTATCCCTATTATTTCGCGATCCCGCTCGCGGCGCTGGTGATCCTCGGCGACTCGGTCGGCTCCAAGCGCAGGGTGCTAGTCGCGGCGCCTGGCCATGATCGCGCTCGGCATGCTGTGGAACGCCGGGCTCGGCGTACCTACCATTCCGGCGTCGAATGGAAGCTGTGGGCGGGTCCGCGCGACTGCTCGGGCGCGCTCGAGGGGCTGGGCTCGGCGACCGACCTGCTGAATCAGCTGGAGTCGCGTCAGCGTCGTGCGCTGCGACGAGGCCGCCTGGCGCTTCCTCGGCCTTTCGCTCGCTGGCTACAACGTGCTGATCTCGCTCGCGCTCGCAGCCGTCGCGGCCTGGGGCGCAGTGGCAGGCCGCCGCCTGGCCAGCGCGCGACGACGTGGAGTAAGCCCCGAGCCTCCGACGTCTTACGGATCGAGCTCGGTGTCCCAATAGAGATAGTCGAGCCAGCTATCGTGCAGATAGTTCGGCGGGAACAGCCGGCCGTTGCGGTGCAGGTGATGCACGCGACGGCTGGAACGGCATCTGCGACGGCCACATCTTGGCTTCCGCCATGCGTCAGGTTGCCCTTGCGCAGATTGCAGGGCGAGCAGGCCGCGACCACGTTGATCCAGGTGGTGTGGCCGCCGCGCGAGCGCGGCACCAGGTGGTCGAAGGTGAGGTCGTCGCGCGCGCCGCAATACTGGCAGGAGAACCGGTCGCGCAGGAACACGTTGAAGCGCGTGAACGCCGGCTGCGTCGCGGGCTTCACGTAGGTCTTGAGCGAGACCACGCTCGGCAGCTTCATTTCGAGGCTGGGGCTGCGCACCGCGCGGTCGTATTCGGCGACGATGTTCACGCGCTCGAGGAAGACGGCCTTGATGGCGTCCTGCCAGGACCACAGCGACAGCGGGTAGTAGCTCAGCGGACGGAAGTCCGCGTTGAGCACAAGAGCTGGCCAGCCCGATGGGTGATACTTGGCACGTTCACGGCGGCGCTCCTCAACCTCCCTTCGTGCTGCAATGCAGCGTCAGCGGCCATTCATGTAGGGCAGCGTGACAGGAATGTGAAGCGCGCCTTCCGGCCGCAGCCGGGCTTGTGGAACAGCCGGAGCAGTTCAGGCCGCAGTTCCGACCATTCCGCTCGCGGCTGCTCGCCGAGCGGCGGTCGAGCCGCAGCGTGAGGCAGAAGGCGCCGCCGCCGCTGCGCAGGAACGAGCCGAGCGGCGTCGCGCGCACGCGATAGCCGCGCTCGGCCAGGCGCGCGCGCAGGTCATCGCTGCAGCCCGACAGCACGAGCGTGCTTGCCGAGGCAGACCGCGTTGGCGGCAAGCCTGCAGGCATCCTCGATCCGCGATCTCGATGCGCTGGTCGGCCGCCACGCGGTCGCGGATGATGGCGCGCCCGTCGGCGTGAACGCGTCCGGGACGATAGAGCACCTCGCCGCCCGGCAGCGGGCAGAGCGCAGTATCCATGTGATAGAAGCGTCGGATCGGCGAGCCTCAAGCGCCTCCACCTCGACGCCGAACATCTCCTCGACCGGCGTGCCGAGCAGCCGCGTCCGATCGCGGCCCATAGCCCATCCAGAACAGGTTGCGGGTGTCGTCCCAGACGCAGTCGCCGGCGCCTTCGAGCACCACGCCCTCGGGCAGCTTGCGCACCGACGTCGAGCAGGCCGCGCGCCTGCAGCTTGCGGAAGGCGGCCGCGAAATGCGGCTCCTCGGCTTGTCGCTCGGGATGGCGGAAGCGCGCCAGCAGCGCCTTGCCGATCGAGCACCACCGCGGCATTGGCGGTGAACACGAGATCGGGCAGGCCCGGCCGCGGCGGCGACGAGCTCGATCTGCGCGCCGGCATCCTGCAGCGCGCGATGCAGGCCGGTCCACTTCGCTGCGCGCGCCGCGGCCGTGCGCGCGCTGATCGTCGCGCCCAGCTCTGCGGGATCCATCCACGGATTGATGGCGTAGCTGACCGCGAAGTGCTGCGGCCGGCACATCAGGAAACGGGCGTTGGCGTCGAGCATCGTCATCAGCGTGACCTCAAGCAGCGACAGGATGCGCGCGACGCGGCGACGTGCACTCAGGTCGCGCAGGACCTCCTCGAAGCGGTCGAGCGCCCAGTCGAGATCATCGCGCGCGATGACGAGCGGCGGCGCCAGCCGCACCACGGTGTCGTGCGTCTCCTTCGAGAGCACGCCCTTGGCCAGCAGCCGCTCGCAGGCCTCGCGCGCGCTGCGCGAACTGGCGGGATCGATCTCGGCGCCGACCCACAGGCCGCGGCCGCGCACCGCCTTGAGCGCCGGGCTTCGATCGCGCGCAGGCGCTCGAGCATGTGGGCGCCGAGCACGCGGCTGCGCTCCACCAGCCCTTCGTCGCGAATGACATGCAGCGCCTCGAGGCCCGACCGCGGCCGCGAGCGGATTGCCGCCGAAGGTCGAGCCGTGCGAGCCCGGCGTGAACACGTCCATGACCTCGCGCCGCGCCACGAAGGCCGACACCGGCAGCACGCCGCCGCCGAGCGCCTTGCCGAGCGATGATGCCGTCCGGGCGCACGCTCTCGTGCTCGAACGCAAACCAGGCGCCGGTGCGGCCGAGCCCGGACTGCACCTCGTCGAGGATCAGCAGCACGCGATGCGCGTCGCAGAGCGCGCGCACGCCGGCGAGCCAGCCCTCGGGCGGCACGATGATGCCGGCCTCGCCCTGGATCGGCTCGACCAGCACGGCGGCGGTGTCGGGCGTGATCGCGCGCTCGATGGCGGCGAGATCGCCGAACGGCACCGCGCGGAAGCCCGGCGCGAACGGCCCGAAGCCGTCGCGATAGTCGGGCCTCGGACGAGAAGCCCACGATGCTGGTGGTGCGGCCGTGGAAATTGCCCTGCGCCACGATGATCTCGGCGCGGTCGCGGCGCATGCCCTTGACGCGATAGCCCCAGCGGCGCGCCGCCTTGATGGCGGTCTCGACCGCCTCGGCGCCGGTGTTCATCGGCAGCGCGGCGTCGAGCCCGGTGACGCGGCAGAGCTCCTCGAGAAACGGCCCGAGGCGGTCGCTGTAATAGGCGCGCGACGGCACCGCCAGCCGCTGCGCCTGCGCGGTGAGCGCCGCGAGGATGCGCGGATGGCGCGTGGCCGTGGCTCGCCGCCGAATAGGCGCTCATCATGTCGACGTAGCGCCGGCCGGCGATGTCCCACAGATAGGAGCCTTCGCCGCGCGTCAGCACGACCGGCAGCGGCGCGTAGTTGGGGGCGCTCACGCGATTTTCCAGTGCGATGAAATCCATGGCATCACCCACGGCGACAGCTGGGCGCCGAATCCGACAACTCAAGTGTGCCGGAAAACCACAACGGGTTACGTGGAAGTGCTGGACGTGGACGATCTGTTTCCGCCGTCCGTAAACGCTGCCACGGCGGGAATTCGGCGGTTGTTCAGAGTCTCTTAACTCTCGCGCGGCCGCTTGTCGTCAGGGCCGCGCAACGCGAGCGCCAGGAACTCACAGGAAATATGCGGGCGACCTGGAACGACGGGCCGATCGCTTGCTATCCCAGCGCGCGGGCGCGGCGGAAACTTGGCGACGACCTCGATCTCCCGACCGTCGCGCCGGACGCTCAGCGGCAGCCATGTGCCTCGGCGCCTGCCGACCGACGACGTCGACGAGATCGTCGGGGCTGCGCATCTCGACGCCGGCGGCGCGCAGCCACATGATCGCCGGCTTTCAGGCCAGCCGCTTCGGCGACGCTGTTGCCCACCACGCGGTTGACGCGCGGTGCGCCTTCGCCTTGCACCAGCTCGACGCCGAGTCGCGGCCGCTCCACCGTCGGCGCCTCGTCGCCGCCCGGCGGCAGCGTGTGAACATCGCATTCGCAAAGGACTTGCCCACGCGCGTGCAGGCGGTGTCGACCGGGACCGGAATGAGCGAGACGGCGTCTTTCATGCCAAGATCTTTCAACTGATGCGGCGCGCCGTAGCCGAACGCGACGTGGCCGCTGCCCAGCACGGCCACGATGGTGGCGTTGGGATATTTGCGCCTGGCGTCGACGATCCCCTGCGCGAAGGCACGGTCCCAGGTCTGCTGCGCCTCGACGAAGCGCTTGAACTCCGGCTGCTTCATCACCTCGGCGATGGCGGCATCGTCGGGCTCGGGTGGAGCTGATCTGTGGATCGCGCCGCCCGGCGGCATGGTTCCGCTTCATGGCCGCAACGGCGGCAAGCTCGCGCAGATAGCCTTCGCTCGCGGGGGCCGGATCGGTGAGCCCTTCGCGCGCATCCTGCGGCACCGCCGCCCAGCCCTCACGGCCGACGCGCGAGACAAGGCTGCGCTCGACATTGAGCGCCACCATCGGAATGCGATTGAGACGGGCGAACTGGAACAGCGGCATGTAGAGCGCGGAGTCGTAGCCCCAGACCCGCCTCCACTCCACCGCGTTGAGAAACGCCTCGGCGGAAAGCTTGCCGGCGACCCAATCGTCGAGCACGCCCTGCAGGCGGCGCGGAAACGACTCGAAGCCGAGGACCATTCTCTCACCGAGGATCGAGTTGTCGGACGGCGGCTGTGCAGCGCCGCCACCAGTCTGCATCTGCCAGATGTGATGATCAGGGCTGCGTATGCGACTCCCAGCAGCACCACCGCGCTCCGGTCGGAGAGGTCGCGCACGAGGTCATTGCGGTCGATCAGCGTCGCCCGAAGTCCCCGTCGATCCAGTTGCCGTAGGTGGCGCAGGCTGCACTGGTCTGCGCGCGCGATGGAGTTCGCGCCCAGGCCGACGATCAACAGAATGGCAGCCAGGAATGCAAGACCTCGCGACGGGCGGCGGCGCGGCTCTGACATCGCAATCGGCAGCTCGCGGCAATCGACTGCTCGCGAACGATCGCAAACGTGACTTGACGCTCATCTCGCCGTACTCCCTGCTGTTGCGGGCGGCCATTCGCGACGCTGCCGCGGAGCTTTCCTGGCCTAGTCAGCAGACCATACTTCAAGCCGCGTGTCTTGAGGTCTGACCGACGCCCATTCGGAGTTGACCCGCCCGCAGTCCAGCCGATTGAAATCGCTCTAATTTTGTCGCCGATTGATCGGCGCGTGCGACATCGGCTCTGCGGGAGCCATCAAGGTGCATGTCGTCCATCAAAGTCTGCCAGAGTCAGTGATCAGCTTCACTGGAATATCTCGACGGCGAACCGAGATGGCTACGGAGGATTGCGATGGCTGACAATCTCACTCTGCCCGAAATGTGCAGCGCACCATGGAGCCAGGTGCCATCTCCGGATGTCGAGGTTCCAGCCCGCACCTGGCAGCGGAACTCCGGAAAAGCGCTTCGCTTCGGGGGCCTCAAGCACTGGGGTGTGAAACGCGTCGAGATAGCCACGTCCAGGTGCATGAAGTGCGGCTATTTGGAGAGCTATGCCAGAGGCGCTGAGAGGCCTCGATTGGCGGGCTTAGTCGATGCCGATGGAACCGCGATATCGCGCGCTGCCGGCCCCGCGCCCACGTGCCTGTTGCGCAAGTGCCGGACACGACGCATTTTTCCACATCGCCTCGTGCAAGCCATTTTTCCGTCATATACAATTGGCCCAGGGACGAGATGGGGACTTCCATGAAGCGCGGGTTTCGCTGCGTCGTGTGGGGCAGCTTGGCATCTATGCTCTATGCCGGCCCTGACGAATCTTGACCGAGATGTCAAAGCCGCGACTAGCTCAGCCGGATGCCAATCGCGCGCGGCCGCTCAGTCAGTCGTTCCGGTCGTTCGGCCAGAGGTCGCGGCCGCTCGGCCGAGTGCCGGGCCTGCTCGAGCCGGCCCCCGGGCTCGCTGAGCCAACTTTCAAGCTCGCGGCCGTTACCCCATCAGACGCAAGCGCTGGGCTTGCCCAAGGTGACCGCGCCGGAACCTGCGGACGAGTGCCTGCTCTCACAGGACTGCATCGATCAATATCTCTGGTCGCTCTATGAACGGGCGCGCAAGATCGACACCGTCAAGGTGAGCGAACGCTTCAAGGTGACCGTCAAGAAAGAAGGGCAAGAAGCGGACGGTCACAAAAACTCGTACCAAGCTTGTCGACTGAAGACTTCACGTGGAAGGACCCGAATGCCGCAGAGAAAGCGGGCATGTCGATGCCGCAATACGTCATCGGCGGCATGGAGCGAAGCTTCAGAGTGAAGCTCTATCGGCTCATGCGCGCAGCCGACGACGCCGGACACGCGCCCTGGGATCACGAGCGGCTTCCGCGATGACTATCGGCAATCGATCGCCAACCGGCAAAAGGCGGCAAGCGACAGCTCATACCATGGCGGCAGCCGGCGCGGCGGCTATGGACACGGGCTTGCAGCCGATGTCGTGAGCACCAAGGGCGCGACGCGCGCCGAACGATGGATCACGACCGACCTGTTGTGGAAGTGGATCGACGAGAACGGGCCGCAATATGGGATTGGGAGACCATATCTCGATCGAGATCCCCGCACATTGGGCCGATTGACGGCAAGGAATACGTCGACAAGCGCGGCGTGAATGGAAACGCGCGGGATCGTAGGCGACAAATCTATCCGGGCGACAGCAAGCTAGCTCTCATCGGGGCGACGCTGAGCGCGACACAGCACTCGCTCACACTCACCGATACGACGGATCGCGATAGACTCTCCTTGCCGCCCACATAGGTCGCAAGCGCCTTCATGTTCGGGATCGAGCGCTCGGCGACCGAGAGGATGTCGTCGGAGAGCACCACGAAGTCGGCGAGCTTGCCCGGCTCGATCGAGCCCTTGATGTCGGCCTCACCCGTCAGCTTGGCGTAGTTGATGGTGATCATGCGCAAGAGCTCGACGCGCGAGGTCACGCGCTCGTTCTCGCCATAGACGCCGTCGCTGATCGTGTCGCGCGTGAGGAAATGATAGAACTGCCAGAACGGATTGACCGGCACCACCGGCGAGATCGGTGCCGCCCACCACCAGGAACCCCTGCTCCAGATAGGTCTTCACCGGCGTGATCTGGCTTGCCCGCTCCGGGCCGAGATATTTCTTCAGCGATGGCGCCGCGAGATAGAGATGGTCCTGCACCGACAGCACGACATCCGAGCTTCTTGAGCCGCGCGATCTGGTCGGGGCGTGACACGAACAGATGCTCGATCGCCCAGCGCCGGCCCGCGATGGAGCGATCGGCATTCGCCGCCTCGTAGCCGCCGAGCACAACGTCAATCGCGGCATCGCCGACCGCATGCGTGGTGACGCGCCAGCCATCCTGGTTGAGCGCGCGCGTGATCGCCGCGAAGTCCGCCGCCGGCACGGTGTTGATCCCGAAATAAGTGCCGTTCCGGCCCATGGCGCCGACGAACGGCTGCGTCATGAAGCCGCCTTCGAAGCCGCCGTCGACGCCGAGCTTGACGCCGCCGATGCGCACCCATTCGTCGCCTTCGTCCTGCTTGAGCGGCGAGCGCGCGAGAATCTCGCGCACTGCGCGCCGGGTCGCGCAGGCGGCGCCGGCGCGCGTCGCCGGCAGATAGACGTTCAAGCGCAGCGTGAGCAGGTTGCGCTTGCGCGCCTCGAGCACGAGATCGAGCGTGTGGAAGAACTCGCCCAGCCGGAAGCTGCCCGTTATGCGCACGCTGGTGATGCCGTAGGAATTGAGCGTGCGCTGGGTGGCGAGCACATCGTCGATCGTGGGCGCGCGCAGCGGCGGCAGCGTCACGAGACGTGCGCGCGTTGTCGACGAGTTCGCCGTTGAGCTCGCCGCCTTCGTCCTTGCCGATCTCGCCGCCCGCCGGCGACTGGGTCTGCTTGGTGATGCCCCATTTGGCGAGCGCCGCCGAGTTGAGCACGTATTCGTGCCCGCCGCGCACCAGCACCACCGGATTGACCGGCGCATATTGATCGAGCTCGCGCGCAGTCGGCAGGCGCTTCTCCTTGAGCTGCGCCTCGTGCCAGTCGCTGTTGCTGATAATGACGGCGCCCGGCTGCGCATCCTGGCGGCGCGGCCGACGACGGCAAACAATTCGTCGAGCGAGCGGGTCTCGGCGAGATCGATGCCAGGGCCGCCGCTGACGCCGTGCAGATGGCCGTCGGCAAGACCCGGCGCCACGAAGCGACCGCCAAGATCGACGACCTTCGTGGCGGGGCCGACATGAGCGCGCATGGCAGCGGAGGAGCCGGCCGCGATGAAGCGCCCATCCTTGATGGCGAAGCCTTCGACCAGCGACGAGCTGTGTGTCCGCCGTGAACACCTTGCCGTTGAGAACCACGAGGTCGGCGGTCTGCGCGGAGGCGTCGGTGACGATGCCGATTGCCAAAGCGACGCTGGTGAAGAGTGCAAGGCTGACGACGGACGCTGACAGAACCGAAAGCATAGGCCACTCCATCAACTCGAAGGCATTGCGGTGCCGAGGGCGCCGTGCCCGGGCAGCGTTCAACGCGGCCGGAGACTTATCCGCCAGCTCGCCCAGGCCTAGCATGATTTGGTACGCCTGGAACGCGGGTCCGAAGTCGGGTCCGGCGGCCGTCACAGTGCACTCGGCGCTATGCGCCGGTCACGATCTGCGTAGCGACCGAGCCGTCGCCGTACACCGGGTAGATCGTGGCTCCGCGGAACTCACGCCGAGCCCTTTGCAATCGCGGGCCGCAGCCGCTGCCACTTGTCCGCCTCACACTGCGCGTACGCGAGCTGGACGCCGACGACGGGCGCGGCCCGACGGAATATCTGGACGAAGGCCGCTTCCCCGAACGCCTGCACCGGGTGGTCGATGTCGGAGCAAACCTCGACACCTTCGCCGCCCACCCACGCCCGCCACTCCTTGCAGGTCACGCCGATGCGCCCGCCCGACGGCGGCCGCGTCGTCCCCCCATTTGATTCTGAGCAGTCCCGGTATCCCTTGCGACATCGTGCACCCCGTACCGACATCGCGAGAACGGCACCGCGAGAACGAATGCGCGCAGCCTCATCAACGCACTCCGGGCAATGCAGCATGATGCCTCGGAGCCTTGTAGCCCGGATTGAACGCGCAGCGAAATCCGGAGCGACTACGACTCGCTCCTTGCGTCGCAGCAGCGCCTCCGGATAGCCCGCGAAGCGCCTGATCGGGCGCAGCGCCACGTGGCTGACGATGCGCGCGACACCGAGCTTGGGATCGTCGATCAGGCGGTTGGTGAGCTCTTGGTAGCCCGCAAGGTCGGCGCAGACGAAGCGCGCCACATAGTCGACGGCGCCGCTCACCTCCCAGCACTCGACGACCTCCTCGATCGCGGCGAGCCGCTTCTCGAGATCGCCCTGGCGCGCCTGCTTTTCAAGGACGATTTCGGCAAAGACGGTGACCGGCTTCGACAGCTTGGCGACATCGATCACGCGCCTGATAGCCGATGATGATGCCGGAGGCTTCGAGCCGGCGCACGCGCTCGAGGCAGGCACGCGCCGACAGCCCCGCGGTTGCCGACAGCTTCTGAATGGATTGAGCGCCCGTCGCGCTGCAGCGCGGCCAGGATCTTGATGTCGATCCGGTCGAGCGCCGGGTGATCGCTTCGCGGTCATTGAAGCCTTCAGCCGAGCAGAATCGTCCTTGACCGCGCACAGTATAGTTGAGACCGAGCCGGCCGCCGTCGGCATAGATGGTCTGGCCGGTGACATAGGCTGGCATCGTCCGAAGCCGAGGAAGACGGCGATCGCGGCGATCTCGTCGGGCTCGCCGATGCGCCCGAGCGGCGTGCGCGCCAGCAGGCGGCGCTTGGCCTCCCGGTCGGTCGCGACCGACTTGAGGATGTCGGTCATGATCGAGCCCGGCCCGATGGCGTTGACCCGGATGCCGTGCGGGCGCGAGCGACAGCGCCATCACCTTGGTGAGCTGCGTCGATGCCGCCCTTCGACACGCAATAGGGCACCTGGTTGGGGATCGCCAGCACGGCGTTGACCGAGCTCATGTTGATGATCGTGCCCGCCGGCCTGCCGGCCTTGACCTGCGTCGACCATGCGCCGCGCGGCGGCCTGGCCGACCAGGAACGCGCCCTTGAGGTTGACCCGCAGCACGCGGTCGAAGTCGGCTTCCGCGAGGTCGAGGAAATCGGCGGCGTGCACGATGCCGGCATTGTTGACCAGGATGTCGAGCGCGCCGAAGGCCGCGCAGGCGTCGGCGACCAGGCTCTGCGGCCTGCTGCGCATCGCCGACATCGGCGGCCACGAAGCGGCAGGCCTCGCCGAGCGCGCGCGCAGCCGCCTCGCCGGCCGCCGCATCGACATCCGGCGATGACGACCTTGGCGCCTTCCGCCACATAGCCGCTTCGCGATGGCACAGTCCGATGCCGCGCGCCCGCCAGTGACGATCGCCACTTTGCCGTTCAGCTTCATGGCCCTCCGCGTTCGACCGATGCCACACACGTGGGCCGCTAAGCTGAAGAAGATGCGCGCCAACACGGTTCCCTCCCCCACAAGGGCGAGTGAACGCTGTGGCACGGCTCTGCCTCATCTCAAGCAATGCATTCGCGTACTTCGGAAGAGCATCTAGCGCTGCGGCGCGCCGCTCGCGACCTTCCAGCGCTGAATGCGCTTGCCTTCGCACACCTCAGTGGTGAAGACATTGCCGCGCGAGTCGAGTGCGATGTTATGCACCCCGAAGAACTGGTCGGCAATGCGGCCAGTAGCGCGCCATAGGTGCCGACGACCTCGCCATCGGAACGGCGGACGACACTCTGGTTATTGCCGCCATCAACCATGATCAGGAAGCTCTGCTCCCGGTCAGGCCACGAGACCCACATCCTGTGACCGAGCCGCTCAGCGTTCCGGCAGATAGAGCCACTCGCGCGTCCGGAAGGAGCCGTCCTTGCGGAACACCTGCAGACGGTCATTGACTGCGATCGCAGCACATAGATAAGTCCGTCGTTGGCGATCTTCACGCAGTGTACCGGGTTGTTAAACGCCTGCGAGATCGGCGCCTTCTGGGTCGTAGGGCTGGCGCGCCTGATCGCTCGAGGTCGGGCTGACTCTCGTCGGCCGGTCGCTTGCCGTAGGCGCCCCAGTGCCGCCTGTAGGCGCCGGTCGCGGCGTCGAACACGATGACGCGGTGGTTGCCGTAGCCGTCCGCGACATAGAGCTTCCGTTCGCTGCCGCATCGATCCAGAAGTCGGCGGGCTGGCCGAAGCTGAGTCGTATCGTTATCGCGCCTCGCGCGGACCGGGCTTGCCGATCTGCATGCACGAACTTCCCGTCGCGGGTGAACTTGAGCAGAAAGCCATCGTCCTTGTGGTTGCCGCCGAACCAGACGTGGTCCTTTCCTCGATCCGGACGCCACGCTCCCCGCGCTAGGGCCAGTCGCCGCCAGCGCCTTCGCCGCCCCAGGCCTGCAACTACGTTGCCGCCCGCGGTCGAACTCGATCCGCACGGCGGCGTGCCGGCACAACAAAGCAGATGACGCGCGGCGGTTTCTGAGCGGCGGCCTCCAGCCGCGACAGGCTGCGCGGGCGCTGCCGATCCAGACGTGGTCGCGCTCGCCTGACCGCGACGCCTCGCGACTCCCACCTGGCCAAGCGCCCAATTGTTCGGCAGCGGTTTCTGGCCAAAGACGGGATCGATCTCGAACTTCGGCAACATCGGCCGCCGATCGCGATGGCGGACAGGCACCATGCAGCGCGCCTGCGCCGAAAGCCAAGACAGTCTTCATTTCATCTCGCTGGCGAATGCAACGCGCTACATGCTGGCGAGCGCGCGCTGGTAGTAGCGTGAAATCGAGATACTTGTCGGGCGCAGGCGGCGTGCCGCCCCAGGTGCCGAGCATCTCGGCGCGCAGCTTCAGCGAGTTCTTGAAGCCGTCGAGGTCGAACTTGCCGTCGGCCGCGAAGCCGTTCTGCGAGAACGTGAACGATTCCGCCGCGACCTCGTTCGAGAGCTTGAGCCGGTCGGCCAGGATCGCCACCATTGCGGCCTTGTTGGCCGGATTGAGCGCCCAGCGGATGCCCTCGATGTTGGCCTGGATGTAGCGGGTCAGCACATCGCCGTTGGCCTGCCCCCACGACCGCAGCACCCAGCCGCCGTCCGACTGGTAAGGTCCGATCACGCTGACGGCCGATCCGAAATCCTTCAGCCCCCGTGCAGCGCCTGCAGCGAGAACGGCGGGTTGAGCATCGAGGCCGCATAGGTCTTGTCCTTGATCATCGCCTGATAGCGCGAGAGGGGCGCTGCCGCCGACCGGCTTCACGTCGTATTCGGCTGCGCTTGATCCCTTTCAGGTCGAGCATCTTGTAGAGCAGAAGCGCGAACGCGGTGTCGACCGCGTCACAGCCATGACCTTGCCGCGAAAATCCTCGTAGCTTCTGATCTCCGGCTGCACGATCAGATTGTTGAAACCGTTGTTGCCGCCCATGAAGATGAAGAGATCGACCTTCGCGGTCTCGACCTGCGCCACCGCGTTGTCGACGCCGGCGTGCGCGATCTGGCAGCGCCCGGCCGCGAGGCCATCGCGCAGCTCGGTGGAGTTCGGTGTAGACGAGATCAACCGCAAGGGCGCGCTTGGTGTAGAAGCCCTGCGCCAGAGCCGCGAACTGCGCCAAGCTTTGACATCCCGGGGAGAGACGATGACCTTGAGCGGCGTCTGTGCCGAGGCTCTTCCGGTCATGCCGGTCACGGTCACCGCGCTGTCGCATCCGACGATGGCCTGACGTCTGGCTGCGGATCATCATGTCCTCCCGATCAATCGTTTGTCGGGGCAGTGTCAACACCCGCGCGCCACCGGTCCATCGGGCGAATTAACCCGCATTGCCGCGGCCGAACGCCACCTCCATCTCGCGGCGCGCCCGCAACGCCGGGTCGTCGGGCGCAAGCGCCACATCGGCATAGGACAGGGATGCACCCGCAGCAACGTCGCGCGTGAGCCGCACGTTATGGGCGAGCCCGAGCGGCAGGAACCCTTCGGCGAGCGAGCGCTCGGCCGCAACCTGCTTGCCCCAGACACAGAAGCCGCCCTCGCCGTCGAGCACCTCGCTCTGCAGCGAGCGCGCGCTTGGCGATCGCGACCGACGTCGGAGCGCCATGCGGTGGGTGCGCCGGTCGGCTCCTGCGCAGCGCCGCGGCGGCGACCGAGACGCCGAGCTCGAGTCCGATCATATGGATCGGCCGGTAGAGCGCGGCATAGCGCCCGCTGCGGTCGGGCAGCATGTGCATACTCGCTGAAGCAGCGCCGCGCGTAGTCGCTGTCGCCCTCGATCACCACGTAGGTCCCGAGCGCGAGGTGATGCGGCACGTCGCGGCCGTCGCGATCAGACCGAGGAGACCACCTCGGTGACGCCGGCGCTGTTCGAGCGTGCCGCCGGCGGCGCGCGGCTTGCACACATCCGCAAGCTCGAAGCGGCGTCGCCGGCGGGAAGCGCGAGCCCTCGCTCTGCGGCACGAGGCCGGTCGCGTTGCACACCGCCGTCATCTCGATCGCCGACTTGCTGCCGTCGATGAAGCTGTTGAACATCTTCGGATTGATCGAGCCGCGGTCCTCGATGTGCAGATACTTGTCGAGGATGTCCCACACCGTGTCGGGCGTGGACGCGGTGATAATGCGGCTCGTAGCGCGTGCCCTTGCCGGCGGCCACGACCTTGAAGCCGCAGGCGCGCGCCCAGTCGACATGCTCGCAGATGAGCGCCGGCTGATCGCCCCAGGCGAGGCTGTAGACGACACCCGCGGCTTTCGCCTTCGCCGGCGATGCAGCGGCCCGGCCAGCGCGTCGGCCTCGACATGTCACCATGACGACGTGCTTGCCGTGCGCGATCGCGCCTGAGCGCGTGGCGGATGCCGGCCGTCAGGCACGCCGGTCGCCTCCACGATCACCTCGATATCGGGAAAGGCGATGCAGCGCTGCGGCGTCGGCGGTGACATGCGTGCGGCGGCTTGACGAACGGCGTCGCCCAGCGATGGCGGCCGCGTGAGGCCGCGTCGTCCCAGCCGGCGGCTGCGCGAGCTGGCCGCGCGCGCGTCCGACGTCGAGATCGGCGACGACCGACGAGCGCCATGCCGCGCGTCGACCGCGCCTGCGACAGGAACATGGTGCCGAACTTGCCGGCGCCGATCACGCCGACCGTCACCGGCCGGCCCGGCAGCCTCACGCGCAAGCAGCATGGTGTGGAGGTCTCACGGGCGACCTCGCGCTCACGGTGGAACGCGGACGCATGCATTCGCTGGCCCTGCGCCCGATGAGACGCCTTACAGGATCGCTGCGGCGTCCGTCACTGGCAAGTCGCCTGCAGCACGAAGGTCTCGGTCGTGCAGGTGCCCTCGGGCGCGCGGCTGGCCCGACAACCAGACCCAGGTTGGGCATTTGTCGGCGGTATTGATTTCTAGCGCTCTTGCCGGGGCCGTAGCCCTTGGAGCGGCAGAGCGCATTGGCCGCCTCTACGCAATCAGGCGCGCCGTTCGGCGCGACCGCACAGCGCACCCGGCCCCGCGCCACCTTGCTGCCCGGCAAGCCCAGCATGCGCCGCCTGCCTGACCGGCCTTGGCGGCATCCTGGCGGCACCTTCGATCGCCTGCTGCGTGTCCTTTGATCTGGTTGTCGATCTGGGCTTTCGGAGTCCTCGAACCAGCGCTCGATCGCATCAGAAGATGCCAGGACGAGCGCAACGGTGGCGGCTCCGGCTGGCTCAGGGGCCTCCTGCGCAGCCGCAGTGCCGACGAGCAGCAACGCCAGCAGGAGGCTCAGCAATACGTAACTGAACGAAGTACACCGGA